>ERZ1034723.402-NODE-402-length-23873-cov-12.983332_pt1 | contig 23873 bp, 27 predicted proteins | sample MGYA00520637_ERZ1034723 | MGnify/ENA primary metagenome ERZ1034723 (study PRJEB33766, sample SAMN09781719) | gut metagenome | biome: gut microbiome | host: Homo sapiens | place: Madagascar | study: EMG produced TPA metagenomics assembly of the PRJNA485056 data... | reverse complement strand
CGCCTCATACTTTTTGCAACTCGCTGTCTTTTGATAAGGCGTTGGTTCCGCTTCCGCTGTTTCACCTGTCAGTTTGCCATCATCATCGTAGTTTTTGGCCGTGGTGTATCGTATTTCATCGGTGTCATACAATAATCTGTCAACATTACTAATCAAGAAATCGTCAATCAATTCACCTTGCAAATTATATTTGCGAAGAGTGTGGTCTTTCATTGTTGCTGTAATGCTATTACCAGAGATCCAGAGGTCTGCTTCCATGAAAGGCAATATTGGTTTCAGATTTTCTGTAAGAACACTCTGTATACCTCCTTTGCTTACGACAAAGAAAGAATCCTTGGGCGAAATAGCATCATATTCAGCTTTTAACATCCAATTTCCTTTTTTGTCTATCAAACCAAATTTGTCACGTTTGTTGTTATGTATTACGCAATGTCCATTGTGGAATACATATCCTTCTGCACCAGTGATGTATGGAATATTCAAGTCTATAACAACATTTCCTTTGGCATCAATGAATTTTATCTTACCATTGTCTTCTACGGAAGCCAAGCCATCAGAAAACACCCATGCGTGTTTGTACTGAGGCTTGATAGCTATTTCACCCGTCAGCATATTGAAGTAACCACGAGCATCGCCGTTACTATAACAGACAAGCGAGTCGTCCCCCAATGGTTTTGAAATCCAATGTATGCCCTTGACAGTCTTCTTGCCATCACGAGTCTCCACATATCCATCTGTTTCATAGGCACGGCTATAGTAAGTTGCATTTCGTGACAGATACTGAGAATCATAATAAGAATCGTCCAAGTATTTGTCTGCGTTCACTTTCGTGTAAACAAATTCAAATAGAGCATTACCTCCAGCACATGCAAACACGAACATAATAAACGCAAAGCAGCCTCCAACAACACGTCGAATAAACTTGCCATACTTAGATTCATCCTTCATTCCAAGTATCACGGTGAACCATTCTGCTGTTGCTGAAATAATACCTGTCAACCCTTTCCAAAATAAAATAATTGCTCTTTTCATATGCCTCTTATTTTAAGCTTCTATTTATTTTCCTCCTCATCAAAGGCTTCATCTGCCAATCTACCATAGCAACCAAGACGTTCTTCCTTTGACATCGGTTCTGCACAAAAAGCAGCCTCTTTCTTCATTTGAGAAAGACGAGAAAAGAAATTCATACGGGTCGTGGTGTCTTTGCGCATGGAAGCACGTGTTCCTTCTGAACTATAATCAAAATTACGAGCATTGCGGATAGACATCGACATAGCAACTTCCATTGAATCTTGATTTGCTCCCATGTAAGTGAATGTCCAGCCTTCTTTGCGAAGTGTTTCCACAAGTGCCTTGATGCTACTACCATTATATTCTTTGGACGCATTCTCATAACCGTCAGTAATGATAGTAACAACAACCGCAACATCCTCAATGTCTTTGATCTGTTTATGCATCGCAGTAAGGGTGAATCCCATAGCATCGTATAAAGGAGTTGAACAACATGGTTCATAGTCGTTCATGCTCAACGGATGTGCTTTACCAACAGGTACTTTGTCAAAAACATTACATGTCTCACAGCTACAAAAAGTAACCAGTGAAACGAAATGCTCCTGTGTGTCGGCAAATTTCTCTTGCGCTTTCTTGATTCCAACCAAGGTTTCGTTGAATCCATCCACCGCTGCTTGACGTATTCTCTGCATAGAACCACTACGGTCAAGGATTATCACATTGAAGATTTGAGTCTTCTGCATTGCTGTCTTGTCTTTTAGCTCTTCCATATTATCTTATATTTTTTTGTGTTACAAACTTTATTTGTTTATGTGTATAGAGTAAAACAAGTAACCTTTCCTATCATCAAAGTATATAAAAATCCCTCAGCCCATTCGATTTTATATCAAATTGAGCTGAGGGATACGATTTTCTTTATTCGGTAATTCTTTACTTTACCTATTAATTGATGATATCTATACTATTTCTTACGCCTGGAGATATTCAAGTACACTCTCCCAATTAGGAAATTCTTGACTTCCAAAGCGAAGCCATTCTCCCTTGAATCCACTTGTTCCATGTTTTCCTCTATCATCAATGATATAGTCACCTCTGAGTAAATTCTTGTGGTGAGATAGAATTAGACGTTTACAATAATACTTGTCCAAATATCTATTTATCCATTCCACTTTGTCTGACCATGTTGTTGGATTACTCCAAGGAGAGGTTGAAAGGATATAAACATCGTATTTACCACTTTGTTGTAAGGCATACATAGCCTCGACAGCACCTTTCACAGGTGGTAGATAAGAAACGATGTTCGGCACTTCATCATATCTTCCTGCATATTCCTTGCGAAGTTCATCGCCAATCAGTTCCAGTCCTGCATGAAAATCCATCAGTACTCCACCCATATCAACATAGACAATCTTCTTTGCCGTTGGTTTCTCTGAATCCAAATCACCCAGTTCGTTGGTGACAGACTTTTTGATGAGTTCTTGAGTTTTGTCTCGCTTGTCATAGTTATCACGCAACTCCATCAATATTCCACACAGTTCCGTTGGTGTCAATATCGTCTTGTATGGATTGTTCTCGCCAGTAGAATGTGCCAGTACTATCCCCCTTGTTTGCATCAGAGCAGCACGGAAACGTTCATTTTGTTCAAACATTGCCTTGTAAGCACGATGAATCAAATCTTGGTATGTTTGGCTTTGTCTGTCTATTGCCTTTCCTTTCCACCATACTATTTGGTCTGTTTGCCATGATGTTACACTCATCTTTCTTGCATTGCCACCTTTCATGCTGCATATCTGACGTTGCTTGTTGATGTCTTGTCTCTTCAACGACTGAAGGAACCCCTCCATGCTGCCACATATCATTCCATCGAAACGAAATCCATTGCTGCACAGATTGCTCAATACATTTGAGGGATAAAAACCATTTGAACGTATATCCAACGTATTGGTCTCTGGATTGTACATATCCTTCAGCTCATGTCTATTACGCGAGGTTGCAAAATAATTCTCTTCCATACCTTCTCTACATATAGTTCAACGTCTTCAAATCATATTGTCCTTTGTAAAACCCATCAAGAACTCTCTGAAATACATCATCCGGTGATACTGCATCAAATAAGGTCATACAAGAACATACTTTCATTGCATCAATTTCCCCAAAAATATCTACCACATCCATATCTGTATGCGTCAACAAAGCCTTCGTTATAACTCTTAATCTCTCACCTAATATCGGATGATTGAGATATGCTTCCGCTTCATCATACCCACTGATGCCATAATACTTGGCATTGCGACTATGACCAAGAATTGCAAGTTGAGGAAATATGAACCATATCCAATGTGAGCGTTTCTGTCCGCCTTGAATTTCCTGCAACGCTTGTTGGTAGCAGTTTGACTGTGCGCCCAAAAAGCGTTGCAGATTGTACTTGTCTTGTTGCGTCCCATTTATAATTTCTACGAACTCTTTTGGCAAACAGATATTTTCCATTCCAATTGCGTTCTTGAACAAAGGAGCTATCTCGTAGTCCTTGAACCCGGCAATTCCACAGCCGATGCGTGTGACGAGGAATTGCAACTCTTTATGTTGCTGAGCAAAAGACAGGAATTCGTCAACGTATGGGGTAATCGTCTCTACACCACCTTGCATCGTTGGTATAGCATAGCTTTTTCCTTGCAATCCTACACCTTGCCCCCATACTGCACCAAAACGCTCTTTGGCAATCATTGCTGCACCTCCGATGTGATATCCATCCAAATTGCTGCCAAAAACAAAGAGCTCATGTTCTTCAAGAGGCTCTATATAGTTTGGCGTAAATTTATCTTTCGTGCGTTATTCCTTTTTATTTTATTCTGTGCATTCTTTCCTATATGCCATCCGTCACACCAAGCACATTTGTATATAGAGAAATGCACACCATGCTTCTTACCCATAGCCTCAGCAGCTCTTAATGCCACCTTCTTATTCGGATAAGGAATCTTGGGGGTTCCGCTACGACGAGAAATATGGCTATACTTGCTGAATATTCCAAAGGCATTATGTGTGACAAAAATGTTTTGCCATGCACCCTTTCTTGTCAATTGGTTCCAAATGGCAAGAATACAATTTTTAAAACTTATTTTACATACATTCATCGGCTATAAATTTCTTAATGAAGTCTTATGGTTGGTGTTATATGACAACTATCGTATGTTTTTTTCTTGTGGTTTCTTCACCACGAAAGCCTTCTACTTCATAAATCTTAAATATTCCTCTCTTTAAAGGAGTTAGTTCGTATGTTGCAGTGGATTCGTCTGCACCTTCTAACATGTACCTTTCTTCTTGGGAAGATACATATTTGCAGTTATATTCCACATGAAAAGCTGTTTTATCAAACTCTATACGATATTCAATGCCGACAGAGCCATAAACTCTGCCTTTGAATGTCAAGTGCTCACCATTAAGTTTTATTACCTGCATAACCTTTTTGTTTATATGTAATGAAAATTGTGATAGTTAAACACAGATAGTGAAGTTCTTTCAGCATCCATGTCTTTGATACGCTGTGGTATTTCGCATAGAGGAATATCCTCGTCAAGTAGCCAACGTAAGTGTCCAAACATGATGGTATTGGACTTTAGAATCTCCTGTTGTGTAGCCATGACACCATATTCCACCGCTTCTTGCTCCTCAGATATTATCATGCCAGAGAACAGCCCATGCAGACCTTCTGCACTTGCAAACTTATCAGCATGACACCATATACCAATCAGATTACCACCATGCTTGCGCAAATGGAAACTATGTGGGTGTCCAACAATGATTTTGTCAAATTCATCCTTAGTGTCATCCTCTCGATAGAACAGCCCTTTGTCTGAGCCATGTCCAAGTAGCATGATTCGTTCTTGTGAAGAAACATGATGCAACAAATGCTCAATTTCCTTGTTAGAGCAATTGCAGCTAATCACATTGGCATCCTTACCCTCATATAGTGTAGAGAGTACAAAAGTCGTTCTGTCTTTTGGATGTACAACTAACATACTTACTTCTCGTATTTCTTCAACATTTCCTTTACATCGCCCAATGGTTGAAAAGGCACGATGATTTCCAAGTCCTTATTGATAATGCAATAAGCATTCTCTTCGTCATTATCTTCCATTCCGAAACCATCCTCATCAGCAAAGTAGCGTCCATCGGGATATATTGTCCAGCAGATGGCACAAACACCATTTCTGAAATTGTCATATCTGCCGAACCAATATCGAACAGATTTACATCCATTGAAATCAGGACATCCCTTATATATTGCATCAAAGTCAATCTCGTTATCTGTCACGAGAAGGCTTCCGTCTTCACTTACAAGTTGCCTTGTCTTACCTGTTTCCTTATTGATGATGGTGTAACTTCTTCCTTCACCACTAAACACTGCCATATTCTCACCTATATCGTAGGCATCCTTTAAATTATTCTTGTCCATATCCGTAAGTTTTTATTTGTTGTAATAATTTTCCCATCTGTAATTTCCACTGATTACATTCATGTCCTCACGAAACTTTTCCATGTTAGGAACATTCATGACTGAAGTTGACATTGTCTTCAATGCTTTGGTTTTATAATCAATGGTCTCAAATGTAACTTTGACCTTTTTGTCTGATAGGAAAGAGTACGTTTCCTTTTTCAACGCAGTACCATACTTGCTGATTTCTTGCTTATATGCCAATAGCCCGTCTTTATATACACGTTGATGCTTGCTGCCATCCTCCCACGTAACGGAATACACATTCAAGTCATCAGTTATTATTGGAATGAAGACAAGGTCTTTATCATCTGACTCTATACATGGATCATGGTGCCATACTGTTTTGACGATGCGCCCATTCCGATATTCCGATTCCATTGAGGGCAGATAATCTGCAAATCGGCAAACCTTATAATTTTGCAAATCCTTTCTTTTAGGTTCCATTGTCACATGGAAGATATAAAAGCCACCATGCAAGTCGCTTTGCCAAAAACTCAGGCAAGGTTTTACCGCTATGGTCAACTTATATCCGCTTGGCGTAACAATGCTATCACTGCCATATACCATATAGGCTTTTACAGCATCGCCATCTTTATCATATTCAATGTTCGTCTGTTGGTATTTTGCAGTGTCAGGATGTTCATAATCCATATCTGCTATCATTTGTCGAAAGCCAAGATACCCTTCTTTGTTCCTTCCATAGCTTGCGCTGTCTGAATCCAAGCCTTCAAAGATTTCACTTTTATATTGGAGGAGATGAGACAACCGTCCTTCATCATCGTAATCATACACAAGAGTTTGTGCATAACATTCCGATGCCCTTGCTATCGTGGCAATCGTTCGTCCCTTGTTATCAAAGAACTCCGTCAGACTGTTCTGCGGTGCATATTGCAAACGATGTACAGCATATGAACCATCCGAGAATCGAACGGAGTCATATTCTATAAATCCACAAGGCATCATCAAGGAGTCTTCCTTGTTGGTGTTGTCAGAAGTACTTTGCAGTTGTTTGAAATAGGTTATGCTTATATCTTCTCTATTACAAGAAGCTATCAATAACAGTGCAACGCCCAATACAAACAATGTATAACGAGTCTTCATAATTCTTTCCCTAGATTCAGAAACATTCAATCAATATTGCCGTATAATTGTCATCTCCTTGTTTCTTACAAAGGAAATCATAAACGTCAAGTATCTCTTCCAATGGTTTGTCATCCATCATCCTTGCTTGCAAAATGTCAGGAGCCATGCTTTTGTATAGTCCATCCGAACAAAGTAAAACTCTGTCACCAGTCTGTAGTTTGATTTGTCGGATGTCTGGTACTGCCACTTCTGGGCGGTAAGAGAAGAAGCACTTGGCAACAATTTCCCATCCAAAATCAAGCCGGATATGGTCTTTTGTCTGATAAAGTAATCCATCACTAGGTCTTTGTACATAACAACGACTATCACCAATATGCGTAATGGTTGCCACATCGTTTTCAATACTTACCATGACCATAGTCGTACCCATCTCTGCATGATGAAGCTCAAATGCCTTTTGGTCAATGGCACAACTTGCTTTCTTGCAAGCGAGTTTTACCTTTGAGTCACAATCGGGCGTACTGATATGCTTATTCCAAAAGTCAGATATAGTATTGCATACCGTTTCACTGGCAGTCTCTCCAAAGGAATGACCACCCATGCCATCACAGACTATTCCCATAAACCTGTTGTTTTGTGGCATATCAATGACCTTGTAAGCATCTTCGTTATTATGCCTTCTACCAGTCTTGCTTATTGTTGCATATCTTATCTCCATATTACGATTATTTTTAGTTTATGATAGTATAGAGGCAAATGTAACCTCTAATCTATCTGTAACGTAATATTTCCGACAATATTATTTCAATAATATGGGAATCTTGGCTTGCTGTGTCACATTGTTCTATCAATAATATACTTGTGTTTGATACTTGATGTCATGTTCATCGCAATAATAGCAGATTTCGCTTTTCATGCAACTCCCATGTTTTTTGAACTTCTTTTTTAATGATTCGATAAGACTATAGTCGTCAGATGCGTGCAAAGACCTCATCAGACGATTGGTATTTGCCACATCAAAGAATACGAAAGACTCAACCTCGCCGTCTCTTGAATATTCTTTCTCAAATTCACCCATATCTTGCTCGGTAATGGTGAGTTTGCCATCTTCTATTTGCGCATAGATTCCTGTGAACTCACCATTCGTTTCATGTTTGTAGATAACCTCTTCCATAATTTCCAAGTGTTAATGTTTAGACAACCATTCCACAAGATTATTCACGATGCCATTGGCTAAATCCTTTGGACCATGAGTTTGTTCATTCGGTCTATTGATGATTACAGCCAAGGCATAGCGAGGTTTCTTGCTAGGGAAAACTCCGACAAAGGACATTTCTGCCAATTTATGTTCCCCATTTTCAAGTTCCTTACCTTGATAGTTGCCATATACTCCTGCTATATCCACTTTCTTTGGGGCATAAGATGCTTGTATGCCTTTCCCTTTGTTCAGACCGATCAATACCTCTTGCAGATATTTACGTCCCAAAGGCGTAATGTTGTCAAATGTTTCCTCAGCTACTGAGTCCCCTTGCAAAGTCGGGAATGTCAGAGTGTTCTTCTGATAGACACCATTAAAGAGCGCAGCCAATTCCATGGCGTTTGTTTGCTTTTCGTCACTTGTCATTTTCTTCCATATACCAAAAGCATTTTCGCCACGATTTACCAAGAGTATCTTGAACATAGCCACGTTAGATTTATGTGTCAATGCTTGGCGACAAGTCATTATACCATAACCGCCAGACCGCCAGTTATGGTCACGAATGCTGATGCTGTCACCTATATTATATATGCCACCGCACAAATCCATCTTGTCATTGAGTGAACCATTAATATCTGCCAACATAGGAGTAATGCCTACAAGTGTCAAAATGCGAGGACTACATGCTTGTTTCAATAGCTTGCCCTCTGAATAATCATTTCTATCTTTCTCCAATGCAACCCATGATTTCAGTCTTCCTGTTTGTGCATCTATAACAGCAATCTGTCCGTATATTCCATTCAACATTTTCAACCCTTCAGACAAAACATCTTGGCATTTTTGAGTCATCACGCTATCTATTGTCGTGCATTCATCAAGTTTTGCTACATATTCAGGATTGTCCATCCATACACCAACAGTTTGATTGTTTTCTCCAACCACGCCAATGGTGCCACGTTCAATCCCTTTTTCTACATAGAAGTAGAATACCTCAATGCCATCTTCTGACACATAACGACGTGAGAAACCTGCAACATCTAAATCTATCTCCGTTACATTCTCATGCTTCTCCAAGTCATAGATACCCTGTTTGCCACCTTTAGAAACAACGGCAAACTTGGCAATGCTACAGGTGTCTATCTGTTCGCATTGTTCCAATGGTACTTGGGTGATGGGCTTTTTGCCAAATGCTTCTTCTGCGTCAATAGTGTCAGCCACTATCACTTCTTGGGCGAAGGACAACTGTCCGAAAAAGGCTAAAAACATTGTTATTAAGCCTAACTTGAAGTATTTATTTGTGTTCATGTCTTTTATATTTTTGTTTTTATTGCATTTCCTCCATTTTCTGAGTCCACATTGTTTGTAGTTCTTGTTGCTTTGGCTCTAAATATGCCTTGGCATAACTAAGAATATCGTATTCGGTAGTTTTATCGTCGCCATCTTCCTCAAAGTCACAAGTAATAGAAATTCCTGTTTTGGAAAAAGCCGGTTCAAAGCCAACGCTATACCTTACTCTACTTTCCTTAGTGTTCAAATCCTTACAAATCTCACGAGCCATGTCTACATGCAAGTCATTTATAATAACAGCTCCAACAAGAGAAATAGCAAATCTACCATTTCCAAGAGAAAACACCTTTACTATCCCTTCCGGTAAGCCAAGATACACTTCTCCTGTACCATCCTCATTACATTTACTGATGTTGCACCTAAGTTTTTCTTCTTCTGCCAGCAACTTAGCCAACAAGACATAAGAATGTCTGCTTCGGATTTCCCGTTTGTAAGCCCGTTTTTGGAATTTACTGAAAATCCAACTGCAACCAATCATTTGAGCAATGCCTATAACAATGAGCCAAAACTGCGTAGTAAACATTATCGAAGTATTAATGTGTCTGGCTATAAACTTACTTTCAATTTGGTCTGTTCAAGGAAGACTCAATTACAACATGCTCTTCATCAAAACATATACTCTTCAGTGTTACCTTTTCAAGCACACCTTTTAACTGCTCTATTTCTGCCAGGTTTACGATTACTCGATTGTTTGAGTTCTGAGTTATAAAGTTCGTTTTGTCTGGCAAAAGCCTCTTCAAGAAAGCAATGGCAGGAGTGATAAGCAATTCAACTCCTAACTTACCACTATATGCTATGTGTAGGTTGGAACAATCTATTTTCTCAACACACAGCTCTACACCTATACTCTTTGCAAAGCCAAAGACCTTTATTTTCGTTGACACGGAAACTGTAGATGGAGCGACAAATGCCAACGACACTTCTTTCTTGAAATTATGCAAGATAAAATCTTGAAGTTCTGAATATTTTATTTTTACTTCCATAGGTGTTATATATTAAAATGTTAATTTTATGTTTAATTGCTTTTACCATCAATCAAAGACTTCAATGTAGTTGGTATATTCAGGAAACCACTTGTCAAGTAATGCATCTGTCTTTCGTTCGATTTCTGGTGTGATGTTCTTGCTCATTTTCTGATAGGCAACTGAAAGAGAAAAAGCCTCGTCTATCCATCCGATGATAGGCAGACGCTTCGCTGAAATCAAATCTACTGGGAACACCAAATAGGATATGGTTGACAAAATCATCAATTTATCACTTTTGGGAGTGTCCTTGCTGACCATGATGAAATAGAGCAACAAGAGTGGACGAGCACTAATACGACCGACTTTTATTGCATACTCTTGCAGTTTGTCTTTCAAAGCAGAGGTGTCTATGATACTGGTTTTACTCATATCTTTAATCTTTTATAGTTATACATTTTATGTTATAGAGAGAATGGTTGTAGACAATCTATCACATGTGAAAATGAAAAACTTGCAAACCTTAATATTGTCATGGTCTGCAAGTCTTTCCCTTATGATGATTAAGCTTTTAAAATGCCAGGTCTTCTGTTTTCAGTTCTTTGATATCCAAACGTCCAACGAAACGCATTCTACATGCAGAAATTTCGTCATCAGTATAAGGCATAGGGTCTTCTATAATTTCGCCACAACCTACAACCTCTGCCCAACCATTACTCTCCATTGTAGAAGTCCAATAGATATAGCCGTTTTCGCCTATGTCAATTCCTATTTTTGAAAGTGTTTCGTTCGCCTTGTCCGTATCAAACGAATAACCTCTGCAGTGTTCCTCAAAGCCGTCAACAATTTCTTCTAAGCAACATCCGCACACATTGATAAGCAGTTTCTCCCAATGTCTGCACTCTGCAACAGTCCATTCAAGTCTGTTATAGGCAGGTTTTTCGAAGTCAGCATCCGTCTTAGGTAGTTCGTTGGGTGTATGTATGCCAATGCAATCGCTGTCTTTAAGAGCCATCACCCATACATTACCATTCGTCTTGTCAACATCAAAAATTAGTCCTATCGCATGTTTGTCTTTGTTGAGACAGTATGATATGCTCAGGTCGTCGTAAAGGTAGCAGCCTATAATGCTTTTGCTTGTATTATTTTTTTCCATTTTTCCTATGGCAGATACCAATATTTTATCATTTGAAACAATCTTATTGATAAACAATTACCTGTCCACTACCTCTGCAATTTCCACACGTCGTAGTTTGTGGATTGCCATAATAATCAACCAATACATTTCCATACATGTCAGTGGCATAAACAATACCACCGCCATTACAGTATGGACATGTGGCATAATATGCCTGCGACTGAGTATCTTCATAATCATTGTCATCATCATCGTAAGAAGAATGATGCCTCGGACGGCTTGGGCGACTACTTCTTGTTGAGCGATAGGCATCATCTGCATTTTCCTCTACTGCACGTTCCACTTGTCCCGCTTCTCTTTCAACACTACTGGCGGCTTTGCTTGCCGCTTTTTTTTCGATGAACTCCAATGTTTCGGTTGCCGCTTTCTTGCCAGCCGAACCTTTACAAGAAGTTAAGAAAGTTAGCCCTAAAACACTAAAAAACAGCATAACAGTTAAATCCAACTTATTCATGAGCTTTTCTTCTGGTTATAAATCAAACAATTCCTTTCTCTTCCAATCTCTTCATTACATCATCTGCAAAATTTCTCGCGTCAATTTCAACAGGCTGATAGTAATAGAGTCGGAAATCCACATCGTGCAAAGAGCCGTCATTGTATGGGATAACTATCCTTTGCCCTGTACTCCTATAATACTGATATTGCGAATCGTAGAAGTTTTCACGCCATGTTTCTACCTCTGCTCCTGACTCATGAATACATTTAACATCCACGTTATAATGCTGATAAGCATGACGTCCTTCATGGATGATGGTATTGACAACCTCCTTATGTATATTGGGGTCAGTCGAACCTACATACATGGAGTTTAGCACTATCTTATGTTCTGATGCACTTTGATAGCCAAGAGTTCTTTCAGGCAAGTTTTCCAACTCCACTTTAAGGGCAGGGCGGTGCTCGATTGCAGCAATATGTTGTTCTATCTTGTTCAACACCTCTTCCTTTTGTTCCAAAGAGAGATTCTGCCAGTTCTCATACTTTATTTCTTCTACATTTTCAAGATAATCCGCTATGCCTTCTGACATTTCCAAATCTGTAACAAACTCTGCTCCTTCATAACGTGATTGCAGATTCTCCACATCTTCCAATGATGCAGACTCAACACATTCGTTGGAACTATCAGCCAATGGTTCCAACTTGTCATCCACTACCTCATTGATAGGGATAGTTTCAATTTTCTCTAATGACTCCAATCCCATCTATTTATGATAATTAGATCCACAGCTGCCCATGCACATGCAGTTTGTACTAACGCTGTAGTTAGAGCCACAGCTACCCATGCACATACAGTTACTCATTTCCATACTTGGTTCATTAACACTCTCGGTCGGTTCTACAGACTCATCCGTATTCTCCAAAGGAGTTACTTCATCTGTATTTTCCAACGCATTTGCTTCTATCTGTTCCAACTTTTCGTTGGTTTCCAACATTTCATTTTCCATTTTGATTTTCGTTTTTGATTATACGATTTTATTGATTACCTTATTTATCTGCTCTATAGTGGCATCATCCCCATTTCTTTTTGCCATTTGCAACTGGTAACGGCAATTTGCCACAAAAAGCAATTTGAATGCGCTGCAATGAAAGGACGAAGGCGTATTGATGTCATCCGAGCAAACATAATTCATTCCGTAGCAATGTGTGCATACTGTATTGAGAAGGCATTTTGCACATTTGCCCTTGTTGAAACATGAATGGTCTTTGAAATCAATTGTATTAACTGCCTTTTCTGCCTTTTCCTTTGATATTGTCACAGGGGAAAACAAATGGCAAGCATACGTTTTTCCTGTCCAATCCACGCACACCATATTCTCACCGCAACTGCATGTTTTATGTTTGTCTGCATTCGTATGAATCATGGCGTTAACGTCCACTCGCAACATGGAGAATGGTATCAACCGAGGATTTGCCAAATAAAACTCTATCAATTTCCTTAGCTCCGTTTGATAAACGCCAAGTTTCTCTTTAGTCCACCCCACGGAGTCTCCCATCGCCAAGTCGGCAGATATATATTTGAAACCCTTCTGATGCAGGAACTTGACACCATCTGCCATATTCGATATTGTGTCTGGCGATATGGTCATCTTCACGCTTTGGTTTGGCCAAGTATTGACGAAAAAATCCAAATCAACATGATGGAATGATGATGAACGATTGGCATTTTGCATAGCCATATCGCCGTCAAAACTCAACCCCAAATGAATTCTGTCTTTATTCTTGGCAAACCATTCCTTCATGTCGTCGGTCAGCAAGGTTCCATTGGTAGGAGCAAACAGCATCATTTGTTTGTCGGTAACAGATGTTGACCAAAGCCACTCGGCACATTCTTTGATAAGTGGAAATTCCAACAAGGGTTCACCACCCATGAACTGAATTTCAACGGCCTCATAATCATCATCCAATGCCTCCATTTGCTCTTGGATGATGCTTTGGGCTTTTGCAGCATTCATCTTGAAGTTGCTTACCTTTGGCTCATAACAATAACTGCAACGCAGATTGCACTTATACGTTATCAACAACATGATGACTTTCTGTTTGCCCATACGCTTATCTTTATATTTGTTCTCCGTCCTTGTATTCGGAGATCTTGCCATCTACCGTGAACAACATACCGTTGTATGGTTTGCCATCAACGAAGATGCCTTCAAACCATTTCGAATTACTCCAAAACAATTTGCCATAACCATTGTATTTGCCATTCTTTATCTCTCCGTCATAAACTTCGCCATTGGCTTTTCTGAATACGCCACGTACCATTTGGTTGAACTTCCAAATACCCTGAAACACGTCGCCACTTCCAAACCAGCAGATACCATTGCCTGTACGTTGGTTGTTTTGCCATGCTCCTACATAGACATCATGATTGGCGTATGTCATTTTACCTTTACCCTCACGCTGTCCATTGCTGAAGTCCCCTTCATACTTACTCGCATATTTGTCCTTGATAGGATTGTAGAACTTGTAGATTCCCTTGCCATGCATCTTGCCAGCTTCCCAATCGCCATCATAAATGTCATAATTGGAGAACTTAAACACGCCATAGCCTTGGCGAACGCCATCGACTAACTCACCAGTATATTCGCCATTGGCAAACGTACAAGTGCCATATCCTGTATATTTCTTTTCTTCTGCCATATTTTTTAGTATTTCTTTTATTATTTATAGAGAAAGGCATTTTGCAAAACCTATCTCATTTTTTACTTCATCTTGTTGATTTGTGCCAAATAGATGTCGGAACTATCACTTGAACCAACATTCGCACTATTGAATCCTGCTAAAACAGCTTGACCAATAGACAATTTGGCTATCACCTTTTGCTGCTCTTGTGTCAGACCGATACATTCAGCTATACGTTGCGAGTCATCCGATGCCACTAATTTATGAATGATTTTCACATTGGTATTTTTGATAGCATCTTCTATCAGTCGTGTAGGAACTTGATCAACTACCATCATGCCCTGTCCGTAGGCACGAACTTCTGAAAGGAAATTGCTAAACATCTGCCCAGACTTATATTGTGGCAATTCAGGATTCAAACAGTTAGCCATCACACGGTGTGCCTCTTCAACAACTACAAGGTGACGGCATTTGTTGGAATTAAAGTCCACCTTGCCTGTTTCTGATTCAGCAATTCGATATTCATAGAGGAACTGAAGCAACAATGACATGATGAAGGCTCTGTCTTGGTCGTCGCCAGCGTATGAAAGGTTGACAACAACAGGAGAGCCAAACAATTCTTCCCATGTCATTTCATTATTTTCCCATGCTTTCTTGTCGTCATTCCAAGTCTTTCCGCTTAGTTTCTCATTGTTGAGTAATTCATTCTTCCATCCATATTTCAGACTTTGGAAACGAGTGCGCAATGCAGCAGAGATGTTTTGAGTGTTCTCTTTGGCATAGCCTATGTCAGACATCAATTCGTCAATAAAAGGAGCATTCACGGTTGTAAGCGTAGGGAATCCTTTCTTCATATAGTTCGCCTTGTCATCCTTGTCAAGCATCTGATGTTTGTCTGTATAGAGTTTATACAATAAATGCTCCATGATGACCGGAAGAATATCCTGCATAGGGAATGCCGATGCAAACGTAGCCTTTAGACGGTCGATGTGAGAAATTACTCTCATCTCGCTGTCAGGAAGATTTATTACTTCAAATGGATTCAAGCGCAGCTTGTCTGGTGTTATTTCCCCCTTCGCATATCTCTCACAACCAGGAATGAAAATCTTGATTTTCTTCTTCGGGTCTTTGACTATTTTGTTGTATTCAATCGCCCAGTCTACATATTCTGTCTTTGCTGGCTCTATTACAAAGAATGGACGGTCGGCTTTCATAAAACCGTCAAGAACGCTTAATACTGTATTTGTTTTACCGCTACCGTTCACGCCACAGACAAGGGCATGACGAGACAATAGATTAATAGGAAGTTTAACATCCATATTTGTCTGTGCCCCTCCATACAACATTTTTCCGAATAATATAGATTTCTCGCTTTCAGAAATCTGTTGTTCGTTCAAGTTGAACTCAGGGGTAGCATTAACGACACTGATTCCAGGTACGCTTTTTTGAGGAAAATTGATATAATATGCTAGTTCTTTTGTGGTTAGCAAAGTTCTCAAATCATTAAAATGCTCACCTAATGGGTGGTCGAAAAAGCTACCACTCACAGACTTTATCCTTATAGCTGGTGCATACATGTTCCCTAATGTTTGAGGAAGGATACTATTGGTCAACTCTTCTATATGATGTACGCGAATTGGTTCTAAAACTGACTCCTGACCACTGACTATAGATTTTAATTGCATGGAAGCTCCTTGTATGTCATGCTTTGTTTCCGCCATAATATACACTCCTACAGACCAACATCCTATGGCTTTTCCTGTTTCAAATCTTTTCCCATGATTTAATAAATGTTCAGTAACAGCCTCAATTTGTTTGTTTACGATGTTAGTACTGATGGCTTTACCTTGCGAATACCCAGTCGTTTCATTCTTTCCTTTTGTTATGCTTTCCGAGTGGCTCTTTCCGATACCATGAGTAGGACAGAAATCTCCTAAAAGATTGGAACTTGCAATTGTATTAGCCCCCGCTGCTATTGCCAATGCCGTTGTTATAGCTCCTGCTGGAGGAAAGATATATGATGCCAACATAAGACCAGCACCAACCATTCCCCATGCACTTTTTTTAGATGTAGAATTATTTGTACCATCACTAACTGACTTCGACTCAGTTAAAACAGTACTCATACTATCAGAAGAGTTTTCTGAAAAATTGAACGACTTAAGCGATTCTGCTTGACCATTAAAGTCACGTATCTGGTATAAAATTCCATCTATATCTGTTTCTTTGACAGGATCTGCAATGACCATATACGTGAAATTTTTCTTCTGCATACCAGCAAGGAAAGTGTCTATAGTAGCAGGATAAACTATCTTGTATTGACTTTCCATAGAAGGTATGCCTGTTATGGCATCAATACAATCATAGTCTTTAATGATATCGGTTTTGATGGAATCAAGATTACCTTTTATTCTCCGACATTTCAAGCCTGGCCACATCCCCTTTATAAAGTTGCTGAGACCATCAACAAATGTTGCATCAATTTGTTCTTTATCCAAAGAACGCAAGCCAAGATACATCTCATAAATGCCATTTTTTCCATGAACTAAAAAGATAAGTTGTACCTTGTTTGGAATGAAACAGGAGGTTAGAATTTTCTGGATAGCAGAAAAACATTTTTCAGCACTATCGGCAATAGGTTTGCCAACTTGGGATAGCTTTATCCAATATGGGGCAGATGGCAAATCCTGCCTCATTGACAAAAGTTCCAAATACATTGGGCTTGAATTGGCAGTAATGCCATTCAAGTATTTACGTTCTAAAGTATAAGACAAAGATTGAGCTATTCCATTGGCTGCAAGTATCTTTGCCATAGGCTCGAATTTCTCTTTCTCCTGTTGTGTCAAGATAGGATTCATATTACTCAATTGGAATTATAACCTTTTGGAGGTTTGATTCTATTAATTTTGTAAAATATTTATTCACAGATGTCGCTACAGTATTCTTGAAATCTGTATTGTTTCTTAATTCTGTTTTGATTTTCTGCTCAACCTGTGAGGTGACTTCTGTTTTTTTATCTATAATTTTACTTACCTTATCCTTACGTTTTGATTCGTCAGAACGGAATAATTTATAAAGGTAATATGGTGCACAGAATATCCCCCATAAATAAATGCCAAGTGCAACCCAAAAAATATTAGCCAACATGTTGGAAATAGAATCACAAATTTGAGATATTGTTTTTGACATATCAGACAAACTGTTGTTAATAGCATCAACATTGCCAATTTGAATAGTTCCAGTTGAAGAAATCTCCCTACCTGGGGCATAACGACTGATTATCTTGTTCATCTGCTTTCTAATTTCTTCAGAATATTCACTTATAAAACTATGTAATGTGTCATTAATAATTTGAGGAACATTGTTTTTTTGAAAGTTCTTCAATTTGTTTTCTATAAGCGTCTTCAGCTCTTTTTCATCTGTTGTTTCTCCAAATTTCACCCAGTATGAGCATGTTGAATCAACAACTTTCCATGATTGGGTAGTAATATCTTCTGCCAAAGAACCGATTAGCTTTGAAAGCATCTGCTCATTGTTGAGCAATGAAGGTATTTTTTTTCTTAATTCCGAAATCAGAACAGATGTTATAGCATCTGTTGCTCCTAAAAGTGCTATACCACGTGAGATAGTTAGCGAAGGATTGTCGTTATCTATTTTAACTTTATCAAGAGGCAAATTGAATGTCTCAGCTATTAATGGGCGAATAAAATTCATTCGTGAAGCACCACCTGTCAAAAAAACGCCATTGACAGACTTTTCTGGAATTTTATTCTCTTTAAAGTCTATCAAAGCATTTTTTAGTCTTTTCATATAGCACGTTGTTAATTCAATCATAGTATTGAGTTCTGCCAAATTGGTTATTCTCAACTTAACATATACATCAGCATACTCATCGTATGATTCTTCATCATCAGCGATAATGTTACCAAGAGGAAAACCACCTATGGTTTTAGAATCTTCATTACGGCTATACGCATCTTCTTTAAATTTGCGTGCTTTGAATTTAAGTGCATCTTTATAAGCAGGGTATTTTTCTATGAACAACCGAATATTTTCATCCTTCAGCATCATATTTTCAAATATAGCATTGTCTATAATTGATGCCCCAAGGTCATAGCCGAAATCTACAGGTTTATCATTGTCCGACAAATATGTAAAGTCTAGTGTACTAGAACCGAGATCAAATACTATAGCTCCTTTTGAAATTTCTTTAGAAAAATTGACATTGGGAGATTTTGCATAGAAGATAGCTGCTCTTGATTCTGAGGTTAACCCTCCTAAAGGAATCCCGGCCTCAACTGCCATTTGACGATATAATTCCTTAGTTTCTTTTTCCGTCCAACCAGAAGGACGTGCTATATATACAATATGATTCATATCTGTCAGTTCTTCTTGACTTTCTCGAACCCTTGCATATACAGCTCTCATATAGTCTATCATGAGTTTTTCAGCATCTCCTTCTATTGACAATGGTTTTTGTTTAAAACATACACGGATTCCAATATTGTCAGTTGTATGTTCAAAAGCCTCATCTCCAATGAGAATTCCACCCGATACACGGCATATTGAAGATGTGATAACTTTTTTACGTGCAGCAATGTCAAGATCTATGTCTAATATTTTTGTTTCACGTAAACCAGCATCTTTATCCCATTCAATTGGACAAATTGCGGCCGATGTTTCTCCGTGACCAAAATCTATTCCAACTACATATTTATGTTGGATTTTATTAGGAATAATCAAATCTGCCATAACTATACATTAACGATTTTTCCATTATCGTACTTAAGATTATAATTCTCCAAGGATTCCTCCAAAATATTGATTGCATTTTGTAAATTTGAGGACTTATCAATGTTGGTATCCTTTGAATACTTTATCACATTTGCAATTTGTTCAATTAACATAGAATATGTGTTAAGCAAAGAAGGGGTGGCTCGCTGTTCGTAAGAATTGGCAATACGTTTTACTTGAACTCTATAAGTATCTATCACTCTATCAATGCTTTCACAGATGTTTTCTATTATGCCACAGAATGAAGATACGTTAATTAGTGAAGATGATGAAACAACATTATCATTGGCAGATTGTGATTTTTTGTTAGGTTGTTTAGTGGAACAATATATTACAAGGGCTGTTCCCGTTATGGCACCAGCAACAGCTGCCCAAGTACCAAATAGTCCACCAGCAAGAGCCCCGACACCAGCACCAACAGAAATGTACATTGAGGAAGTATTGCCATTTTGCTTTGAAGTAATATTATGACAAGCTTGATCATGATGAATTGAGCCTTTTGATGCTTTGGCAAATTCCAATGCAATATTCTGTTGCGCCTGTAATAATCTAATAGAAGCTTGAAGAAGAAAATCCTCCGATTCTGTAAGAGTTTGACGGAATTGTCCGTCATTCTCAAACATATTGTCAAGAAAGTCCATTACAACTTCCTGGACCTTTTGAGAGTCTTTTGGAAGAGATAGTCCTTCCAATTTCGCTGATAATTCTTCTTTGTTTGACACAAAGATAGACTTAAGTGTGACGTTTGAATCCATATTTTTGATTTTATATTTATAATTTTAAATTTCTTACTTTATTTTGTTGACTTCTCTCTGTAGATAGTGTCCAACAACAGCCAAAGGAACTCCTCCTATTGCTCCTATTCCGCTTAAACATAAAGCGATTGCTATGATATAAAATATTACAACAAAAATCTGTAATAATCCCTTTTTCATCTTTATAGCATATCTATCTCATGTTAATATTATAATCCTTAAACTCTTCCCAACCATCAATGTTTTCACAGAACTCATTTCTGAGTTCATTCATTCCATCGATGGCATCCACATCATCTAAGACATCAAGCAAATCAGAAAAGTCCTCATTATCAGAAGACTCTTTCATAACAAGCTCGTCTTCCTGTTTGGTGCTAACACCAGCCACAAACGCTGCTAATATATTATTTGAAATGCTCATGATTTTGCCTTAAATATTTTGTTCCTTAATTCTTTAATTGCCTCTTTCTTCAACTTTTTTAATTTGACTTCTGTTATGCTCATTTTGGAGCAAACAGTTTCATAGCTTGCTCGCTCTATGAATAAAGAGGTTAGTATTTCTCTTTTTATATCATCAGAAATCAAATTAATATGTTTTTCCAGATTGCTTATCTCGTTGAAATAAATAGCCAAATCCCGTAGTTGGTCTAAAGCACGCTTCTTGATGTTGTAGATGTTCGACACTGGAGTATTCATTTCCAAAGCAAGTTCTTCAGGTTCCATATCCTTTATAAATAAGGAAAATATAACATGCCTGTATCTTTCATTCGGCATTGCTTGCAGATACTGACCAATGTCAAGTTTTGCTTTGCTGTCAGCTTTGTCAGGAAGTTTGTTACTTACATCATCAATATCAACATCGTTGCTGTATTCTTTTGAAAACAGGCTGCCATAATATTCAGGAAATCTGTGTTCTACAACAGCCTTAAACTGCCTTATAGCTTTTCTTGCCAAATTTATGAGTTTCGGCTTTTCCACGTTCAACTTGATGGCAACTTGCGTATCTTCCATCTGTTCAACATACTTAAACCACATATATTTACGATATTCTGCTTTCTCCATCTCGCCAATCATGCTTTCAAGAACAGCCGTATCAAGAATGTGTGCTGGAATATCAAAAGTTTGCTTACTTGAATTATAGAAATGCCGAACCGCAACTGTCTTAATCCAATCAAACAATGTTGTTCGATAATCATAAGTCTTTAACGCGTGCCAATATTCGCCATCTACATTTGGCTTTTTCAGTAACAGATAAAGTTCGTTTACAAGTTCGTCATAATCAGAATTATTGTCAAATATCGTCCAGAGAATCTTATTGAACAAAGGACGACATTTCTCATGAAAGAAGTAATAGGCAAAATCGTCATCGCTGCATATCCGTGCAACAACAGCCTTTTCTTTCTCTATCAATTCCTTTCGTGACGAATAGAAATGAGCAATATCCTCTATGTTATTTGCCATAAAGTAGAAAATTCAATATATTACACTTTCCCAATTTTCCAAAATGCAGGGACTCTAATATTTTCAAGGGGAATACCATTCTTCAATACGGAGAATGCGTGATGACAATGTTTATTTTCATCTAAAAGGGCTATTGTTATTGCTGTTCTATTTTTTTTTGTATCTATCTTGTAAACTAGTACATATCCCTTTTTTAATTTACTTTTCATTACTTCTATATTTATCTCTGGAAGCAATAACTCAACATTCTCTTTTATTGTAGGGCCAAGTTCATTCGAAGGAATAATGATTGAAGCATAATTTTTGTATTTCACTCTTAGAAAATTGGTTAAACTCCCTAATGCATTGTAGGCATCTACCAAAAAATCAATAATATCTGTTATCATTTTAATGTAATACTTTAGTTAAACCAACTTTTAACTTCATCTAAGGACATACTTGTTTCTTCCCAGAATTCAGAGAATTCATTTTTGCTAGGAATATGGCATACGGCTTTTACTATCTGTCTAGCAATTTCGTATCCTGCTTCTTCACCACTATTTGCCGCAAATATTGCATCCATTCTACGACCTACTGACCATGTGAAATAAGCATTTAATATTGCATTTGAGGCAGGTATTAGTATGGCACCTAAACCAAATGTAAATATTGCAAGAATACCACCAATTGCCCACGTGAATATTTTAGAACCAGTCCAATAAGCACCAACTCCAGCGGCTATAGTTCCTGCAAATTTTATTGGCTCTTCACTAAAACTTACATAATGTTCATCTGCGATTTTTGTCATCATATAGACCCAAAAACCTCCTACAGCAGCAATATCTATTCCAGGAACAAATGCCCCTGGTACTGCTGCAATACCGCATTTTATAGCAGTATCCTTAATGATTTGTTTAATTTGATAACTTGGCATTGTATTTTATATTTTACTTTCAACCTCTTTTTTAATAAATAACACACGATAGTTGTATTAGACGATTATCAATGACTTAGCTATCTGCAAATCTTGTGTAAATATCTTTTTTACAATCATTACTATATCTTTATAATGAGGTAAAGAAACCTTTTACTTCTGCTTATATTCTACCACCTCACAATAAGCACTCGGTACATATGCTGTCAAGACAGTCAGCAGGTTGTCCACAACAATACCCACTCGCTGTTGTCCTTTATGACGTGCCACTATTCCCATAAAGCCTTCAAATTCACCTTTTATTACTCGTACCAACTGACCTTTCTCGAACTTCTGAATTTCTCCAGAGACAATGATAACATCATCTTCTTCTGAAGCACACGCAATTTTGAGACTATCCATCTGATAGTCGGGAACTATCAATGGAGTTTTCTCTATTCTGCTGCCAATATGGGTATGATGATAATAAAAACGAAGGAATGGGAGGTTTACGTTGTCGTAAACAAAAAGTTTGAGTTGTTCTTCTGTTCCGTGAGCGAAGAAGATGTTAGGTAAACGTGACTCAGTAACAACTTTACGCTTACCATTTATAAGTTTAACCGTATCGATGGTAGGATAGAAAGCCGTAATGCCTCTGGCTGTCATATAGTCATATGCCTTTCTCTCTCTGCCATAAGTGGTACGTAAGGCATACCAATGAGGAACGTCTTCCTCTTTTTGCGCTTTAGGCTTTGCTGCTATATGTGCATTTCTGGTGGACACCCCTGTTTGTGAACTCTCCGCAGATACAGTGCTTTGAGCTTTGGGGAGGGTGTTGGAGGTAAGTCCAACACTGGGAGGAGTTTCACCACCTCCTACGGTGTGTACATCTTTTAATGCACGTTCATCGACTTTCATATCGGTGTTAACTTATTCTAAGCAGAACCCAGTTAATAAATTGACACAAAAAAAGCGTGGAATCGTCCTGTTGCCCATCCCACACATCGAGGCTCTTGCATTGCCTATTTTGGTTGAACAGACAACGTTAGAGCCCACGCCGATATGAAAATCATTACCGCAAAGAGACCTATATAATACATTTGACTGTGCCCAAAAGGGTACAATCTATGCTTACAAGGTCTCCACGGGATTTTGATATAATCACACCCGGGACATCTATCGTTGCTAAGTTCAAGACCAAAATATCGATATGGTTGCAAGATTTCGATGTGTCTTAAACAGAGCGTCAGATAAACGCCTTATATGTCTGGACTGCTTTTCCCACCCAACACCCGCTTTTGTATAGATATGTCAGATAAGTGACTTCACTACACTCAGCACGGCGTAGGCTGCCGACTCGATTATCTTGTAAGAACACGTCTAACTGTGACAAAAAACGGTCGAGCATATACAGTCCGAGTACAAAAGTACGGAAATTAATCGAGAAAACAGCAATAATGATTGAGAAAATCTATTATTTGACGTGAATTTAAGACTATTTAAGCCAATTCGCTTGAATATCTCGATTATTTTGTGTAAGAAAGCGCACCGTAATAGATG
>ERZ1034723.397-NODE-397-length-24038-cov-16.038861_pt1 | contig 24038 bp, 18 predicted proteins | sample MGYA00520637_ERZ1034723 | MGnify/ENA primary metagenome ERZ1034723 (study PRJEB33766, sample SAMN09781719) | gut metagenome | biome: gut microbiome | host: Homo sapiens | place: Madagascar | study: EMG produced TPA metagenomics assembly of the PRJNA485056 data... | reverse complement strand
ATCGCTGGGGCGAAGGTGTGCTGAGCGCCACGATTGGTCTGACCTACAACATCGCGCCACGCGGATGGAACAAGAGCAAGACCGTTGTCAAGACTGTCAATAACAACATAGCCGACTTCCAGAAGGCTCTCAGCGAGTCCGAAGCTGAAAGGATCAGACTCGAGAAGGAACTCGGCGAACTCAGAGCCCAGCCTCAGATTGTCGAGAAGCAGACCACGATCGCCGCTCCTTACTTCGTGATCTTCGAGATCAACAAGAGCAAGCTCAGCAAGGATTCCCGTGTGAACCTTGGAATGCTCGCCGAGATCATCAAGGCTAACAACATCAAGTACATCGTGACCGGTTACGCCGACGCCGCGACCGGAAACAAGAAGATCAATGACAAACTCAGCCGGAAACGCGCCGAGGCCGTTTACGAATGTCTCACTAAGGAATTCGGAGTTCCGGAGTCACTTCTTGAGATTGACCACAAGGGTGGCGTGGAGAACATGTTCTACGACGACCCTGCACTGAGCCGCGCGGCAATCACTAAAGCATTGTAGTTCCGCCTCTACCTGATTGACTGACCAAGACGGCGGCATGGCACCTCAAGAGTGCCGGCTACCGTCTCAGTCAGTTTTAAGAGAAGACATTTGGTAATGTCAGAATTCTAATTGAAATAAAGTTTTATGAATAAAATGAAAAACATCAAACGATTCTATGTCTCCCCAGACTCAAGGAGGGAAAGAGTGGTCATGGAAAGTACCGTCTGCGCCGGCAGCGAAGTAACTAAAATTAAATCCACCAAGGAGAACGTCGAGGTGGACGAATGGGATTCGATCCAGAATGGAGTAACCTTTGATTAATCTGAAAAAACAATGAGAAAAGCAAGCAGAACACTCGCGGCCGCATTCATGGCGGCTATCGTTCTTGCCGGGTGCCAGAACGAGGAACCTATGAATAAAGTGAAGGAGGGGCTTCCTGTAAGCCTTTCGTTCAACATGGAGGTGCCTGAAATGGACGAGATAACCGTCACAAGGGCAACAGAGGAGCAGGAGACAAAAGTCGAGAAGATGGCTATCCTCTTCTACAACGCCAATCAACCCAACTCGACACCGATCATCGTGAAGGTCAGGAATCTTGGCGAGCCAACAAGAAGGAACAGCAACACCAACTGGCTCTACACGATCGAACTGAATGAGGACCAGCTCACCGTCGGCGACAGGAAGGTGACCAGCGGCGAATGGTACATGTACCCGATCGCCAATTACGACAAGTACACGGTCGTCAATCTGGATGAACTGGCGGGGAAGACGCTCGCCGAGTTCAGGAGCCACACTATCACAGCCTCTGGACGTGACATCACCTCCACGTCTGTGCTGATGTCGGGACACTACGGCGACAAAGAGAACACTACCACCATCACTCTCCAGCCGGGCGAGAACACCTTCGACAAGGTCTTCCACCTCAAGAGGATAGTCTCCAAGAATGTCTTCGTACTCAAGAGCGGGACAGGGGTGACCTTCATTCCGAAGATGTACAGCATCTACAACTACTCCACATCGTCAACCCTGCTCCAGAGGGATGAGCTGAATGAATATGCCGGTGACGACACCTTCACCAAATTCGAGGAACTTCCTATCGCGGCTCCGGCCGCCGGCGGCGATTACTCTTTCTCATTCTACATGCCGGAGAATGTGCAGAAGCCGGCCGCCTCGCCGACTTCATGGTCTTACGCCGACCGCGAGAGAAGGGAGAGTGACTACAGCACATTCACCTATGCTCCGGCCAAATCAACCTACGTTGTGATCGAGGGTACTTACGAGGGTCCGGGCGAGAGCGGGACAGACCACGTGACAGGAACCGTGAAGTACACCATCCACCTCGGAGACTTCGGCAACAGCACCGATGCGTCAAACACGAAATTCGGCAACTTCTCCGTGACACGTAACGCAAGGTACACCTACACGATAACGGTCAACGGAGTGAAGAACATCATCGCCGAGGCAAAAAAGGTGAGCGACAATCAGCCGGGAGCCGAGGGACAGATCATCAAGCCGTCCCCGCACGTCATCGTCAACCTTGACGCACACTTCGAGAATGTGCTGCTGACATTCTCGAAGACAAACATCGAGAAATGCATTGTCAGCGGCACTGTACCTGCGGGAGACGGAAAGATGACATCCTTCACCGTTCAGGAAGGATCAACAGATCCGCACCTTGAGGACATCGCCTGGGTGAAGTTCGGCAAGCCTGCCAGTCAGACGGCATTCGCAAATTATCCCGGAGACGCCAACTTGGTGAACATCTACGACTTGATTGATGAGATAAAGGTCGGCACCGCGACACACTGCATAATAAGCGGAGACAATGTCTACACGCAGGCCTACGTGGACGAGTACTTCTACAATGATAAGCCTTACAAGGACTTCGTCAACACGGATGACAGGGACTTGTCATTCACCATCGGCAATGCCGAGATCAGCAACGACGGACACAGCTCCTACATCGAGGGCAGTGGCTTTACACTCAAGCAGAAGTCAATCAAGACATTCTATAAAGACAATGTGGGTAATCCATTCGGATTTGAATCTGTGGAGGAGACACCGGCGGCAACTTTCACCGGTGATGACGACTATCCGGGAACGGAATTGCAGAACGGATTGAAAAACACCTGGGAGATCATCAACACTAAAACAACCAAGACGTGGACCGACTATGTGAACATTGCCCAAAACGGCTTCACAGGGGCGACTCCTCCTACCTCGGCCAACATAATGACCACTACCGGAACCAATCCGATGTTCGAATGTCTCTCAAGAAACAGAGACCTCAATGGTGACGGCAAAATTGACGAGGACGAGGTAAGGTGGTACCTTCCTAGCGTCCGCCAATGCATCTTCGCCTGGTGCGGTAAGAAGTCTCTGCCTACAGAGATATCATTCGAGACGACGAACTATGCGACAAGTACAAACCTGGGCTTCCGTATCTGGTGGGCTTTGGAGGGTACCGCAATCAGTTCCTGGGCTAATATGGAGACAAATCCTATGATACGATGCGTCAGGAATCTTGGCACAAACTCAACCTCGGGTGAAGTCTCGGACATCACAAGCTGGGACCAGGAGAACTATGTCGTGACAGTGAACGGCCTCAAGGACGAGACCTTGAGAACCAACATGCAGATCGGAGAGTATCCTGAGCACGAGAATTTCGATGCGGCGAGTACATTGCCTAAGGCTTTCAAGATCGCCAGTGCGGATCTGAACATTCCGGCAAGCGGAGAGGACACCTATGCTCCTGCAATCACAGTTGGCGAGCTTAATCCTACTGGAATACCAGAGAGTCAGAGCAACACGACTCCTCATAATATAACTGTTCCGGTAACGATCACTAATTACGATGCGTCTAAGAACTACACCTATCAAATCGGCACCGGTAATGAAGTAAATGTTACGTCAGCAAAGTTCGATGTCAGTGTTACAATCAACCTTTCATCAACTTATAATAATGCTACAGCATCGAAAACAATTAAAATTAAGAGCAACAACGGCAATTACACATCCTTCAATGTAACTGTTACACTGACCACAAGAGGCTATATTAATAGATATTACACATACACATACAGCAAGTCTACGCCTCAACAAACAATAGTTACTGGTGGAACCCCAGCCAAAAACACCTTCAAGTACACTGAGATCATGAACGGTGACTGGTGCGAGAAATACTACCAGGAAGGCACCGACGATCTGGGCAAGTGGAGGATCCCGAACGAGAAGGAGCTCTACTTCATCCCAATGTACTGTGGTGAGGAGATTACCGGCAATCTCGCCGGTTACAAGCCTTCTGGAGCCCAAACCGAAACCGGAACCATGCGATACGCAGCCAAGACCAAATACAATCGAAACCTGATACATGACCCGTCAAATCCAGGTAATACATTCATGATCTACTACCTTCAGAAAGACGGATCGTCAGGTACGCCGATCGTAACAACCGGTCACGGACAGTCCGATGCGGACTTTACAATCCGATGCGTCCGTGACGCGCCTCAGGGTACCAGATCCTACGACTCCTCCTACAGTAGCGGAGGAACGGGCTTCGGACTGTAGAGGCTTACCTAAAGACTTAACCTATGGGTAAATGGATTAAACTCTTTAACACATAGGTTATGAAGCGAACATATTCAGCATCTGTGCTGATGGTGCTGGCGGCACTGATGGCCGCCTCCTGCGCCGACAACAACGAGACGGAGGTACTGGGACAGGAGTCGATCTCCCTTACCGGAGAAATAGGACAGATTCCGGTGACAAGAACCCAGATCGACATCGAGCCGACCGAGGACGGATCCCTTGGGATATTGTGGTCCCCAGAAGACAGAATCGGCGTGTTCGGAAACACCACCCCCAACGCCCCGTTCGACGGCACATTCTCCACTCCTGTGAGTTCCGGAGAGTTCAAAGGCTCGCTGTACACAAGCGACCGGCCAAGGTTTGCCTACTATCCTTACGTGGAAGGGGCGACGGACAGCAGAGCGATCCCGGTCAATGTGGCCTCAGTGCAGTACTACACGGACGAAGCTTCTATCGCCGCCAACGATGTGAAGGCCAGCGACACTCCCGTCATCAAAAAAGATGGAGGCTATGGGTTCATATTCAAGCCTCTGGTGTCCTTCCTGAAGGCGGAGGTGACATTCGGAAGCAAGTTTGACGAGGTCGCAAGCTCGGAGAGACTCCAGTCCATCATATTCAGACAGAAAGTTGAAGGGATCGCGGCGCCTCGCGCCTGGACCGGTGATTTCACGATGGATCTAACCAATCTGGCTTCGGGTCTTGCCGCTGTTGACGGAAAGACCTCATCCCAGATCACTGTGAAACTGGCGAAGAATGAGGAAGGTGGAATCTCGGTTGGCAGGAAGGCTGTCGTGTATGCCGCCATCGCGCCGGGCATCAAGAAAGGTGACGAGATCGAGATTCAATTATTGACTGACTCCCACAAGGTGTCATTCGAAGTCAAGGCACTCGTTGATTTCCAGGCCGGAGCATGTTACGACATCCCTCTGAACCTTGATGACCTGAAGCCGGAGAACAACTGCACGGTCGAAAACATCAGCACGACTCCACTGGAGTTCAAGAGTTTCGGGTTCGAGATCGCCAAGAACGAGTCAAGCCTTCTGAAGAAGACGGCGGTTCTGAACACCAGTACCTCCAAGACCGAAGTCAAGGCCGCGGAGGATTTCAGCTGCGCGATCGACAAGGACGCCGGCACGGTCTCTTGCTGCATCCCTTACCTTTACAACTTCACGCTTGTACCGACGTTCACGGTACCTGAAGGAGTGAAGGTTCTTTGCAACGGTGAGGTTCAGGAAAGCGGTGTGTCAAGCCAGGATTTCCGGACTCCTGTTGAATATACCCTTGTCAGCGGCACGCAGAGAAAGGTGTTTACCGTTACCGTCACGAACACCGGACTGCCGGTGGTGGTTGTCAATGTCAACACTCCGGGAACAGTCAGCTTCCTTGACTTCGCCATCCCTGCAAAGGGCACGGACTGGAGCGAGGCCGACGACATCGCTGTCTACAAAAACGGTGTGGCGGACTTGAATAAGGCCGGTTGCAGCATCAGGCTCAGGGGAAACACGTCGTCCAATTACGACAAGAGGCCGATGGCTATCAAGCTGAACAAAAAGGCGGGCATCCTTGGGATGAAGGAGCACAAGAGATGGATTCTGCTCTCTCCGTGGACGGACATGTCACTCATTCGTAACTATCTGGCGTTCAACATCGCCCAGACCATCCAGAACCACTTCATCAACGGGCCGACAGACGGAAGCACCTTAGGTAAGGGACTGGTCTGGAATCCTTCAGGGCAGAATGTCGAGCTGGTCATCAATGGCATCCACGCCGGCAACTATCTTTTCTGCGAGCAGATCAAGATCAATAAGAACAGGCTGAAAATGACAAACCCGATATTTGAGGATGTTGTCGAGAAAAACACCAGCCCTACCGTGAAGGATTGCAGCTACCTTATCGAGTTCGACAATAATTACGACGAGACCTGGAAATTCAAAACCACGATGCGTGAATTGCCTTGCTTGTTCAAGGATGACTTCAAGGTCACAGCGACGAATGGCACCACATATGATGGCAGCGCGATTTTCGAGAGTCTGAAAACCTACATCAACACCATCGAGAGCAACCTTACTAATGGTTATTACACAGAGGCCTACAAGAGTCTCGACATCAACTCCGTGATCGACTACTGGTTTGTCTACGAGATCGCGATGAACGACGAGATACAGCATCCGAAGAGTGTCTACATGTACAAGGACGGGGACGGAAAACTCTGCGCCGGGCCGGTGTGAGACTTTGACAGCCAGAACTTCACGAATGTGGACACGGAAAAGAACGCGTACTACTATCACACATGGAGTTCACTTCTCATCGAAAGGGCCATTAATTATAATGAGACCCCAAGGAGGTACTATATGTGGTGGCCTCTGTTGATGAAGGATCAGAACTACATCAATAGGGTCAAGGCTCGCTGGGCGGATGTCTACCCAGACTTGATTGATGTCGCCAACAGAGTCGTGGAGGAGAGGCGCGCCGCAAACAGGCTTTCTGATGAGTATAACCGAAAGATTTGGAAGGTCGGTAATTATCTGGATGAGCATTGGCTGTGCGGTGACGAGAAGATGGAGTTCGACGATGTGATGGACAACCTCAAGTACTGCTACAACAAGCGTCTTGAGAACCTCAACAACACCATCACCAACCTTCGTAAGTGGAACTGATCACACCACACCGATGAATTTCTGATCTTACCCTTTAATTATTACCGGCAATTTTGCTGATTTTGTATCCCGGTGAGAGGTCTTGCTCAGGCCTCTCACCGCTTTTGTGAAGAGTCATTTCTCCACTATAGGGAACAGTAAACTCTGAGTTATTCAATTTAATATACCTATAATCCCTGATCCAGTACATGCCGTAATTTATTTACGGATACGTTGTTTTTTTGTACCTTTGTAGTCAAAATATCACTAATCAATATTGTCATGTTAACGAGATTTGCAGTTAAGAACTATAGAGGGTTCAAGAATCGTATCGAGTGGGACTTGTCTCATCCGAGCAATTATACGTTCAATAACGATGCAGTACGTAATGGCATTGTAAAGAACGGTATTATCTACGGACCGAATGGAGCCGGTAAGTCGAACTTCGGATTGGCAATATTCGACATTGCCAACCATCTTTCTCACAAGTGGAAGAAGCCTGATTACTATCTGAATTATGCATGTGCGTCATGCCACAACGAGCCGGTTGATTTCGATTACACATTTTCTTTCGACGGTCATGTGGTAGTATACAGTTACAGTAAAATAGCATCGGAACTGAAAGGCGATATCATCAGCGAAAAGCTAATAGTAGACAAAAAAGAGATTCTTGTTAAAGACAAAGACGAATTGGCTATTTCCGAAGAATTTGGCTTGACCGCCGTTGCCATTCAGAATCTTAAAGATAGTGCCAACAACATTTCTATAGTAAACTATCTATTGAGTTCTGTGCCACTTCCCAAAGACCATGCCCTGCTACAACTTCGCGATTTCGTAGAGAATATGCTATTCTTCAGAAGTCTCGACTACCGTGAATTCATTGGCTTGAAGGAAGGTGGCAGCAACGTGGAAGAGTATATCATAAAGAACAACCTTGCTGACGACTTTGCAGCTTATTTGAAAGAAGTAAGTGGTCAGGAGTATGAGTTTGCACCTAACACGAAGGGCGACAACATTCTCTTCTGCATAATGAACGGTGTGAGAATTCCGTTCCAATGGGTTGCATCCACAGGCACAAGGAATCTGGAGTTGCAGTATTATTGGCTGAAAGAGATGGACAACGCTTCGTTCGTCTTCATCGACGAGTTTGATGCTTTCTACCACCACGAACTATCATATAAGATTTGCAAGCGATTGTTTGAAGGCAACAACCAGGTGTTCGTAACCACCCACGACACATTCCTTCTTTCCAATGACTTGCTTCGTCCTGATTGTTTCTTTATCCTCAGGAACAACGAAATAAAGGCTATTTGTGACTTGACGGACAAGGAACTTCGTTTTGCCCATAACTTGGAGAAACTATATAGAGGCGGAACTTTTGGCCTATGATTCTGTTTGTATTTGAAGGCGACGAGCGTGAGCCTCGCCTGTATAGAACATTGGAAAGACTCTATTTCCCGAAGGTAAATGACAATATCATTTGTTCTTTCGGGAATAACATATATGACCTTTACAATGAGCTGAAGGAATATGAAGACGGTGGAGATATTGTTTCTGTCATGCGAGAACGCTTGGCAGCAAGAGGTGACTCCATCTTGAACGGTATCAGAAGTTCAGACATTTCGGAAATATTCCTATTCTTTGACTATGACTTCCAACACTCTCACCTTTCGCTTGAAGAAATCAATCAAAGAGTAGAAGAGATGCTGGCATTGTTTGCAGACGAAACCGAGAACGGAAAGCTCTACATCAACTACCCGATGATTGAGTCCATCCGCTATACCAAGGAACTTCCCGACAACGATTATGCCAACTATGTAGTAAGCAGAGAAGAGTGTATGGATTTCAAACGTCTGGCTCGTAATTTTTCGGCTTATGACAGTCTCGACCACATCTTGCTCAAGGATGGCGAAACGCCGACCAAGGAAAAGTATATGAAGGTGAAAGACAACTGGCAATTTCTTAAGCAGATGAATGTCAGTAAAGCTAACTTGCTTATAGCAGGAGTAAATGCGATGCCAAAGGAGAAGTCTGTTGTCAATCAGCTATCAATATTCGAAAGGCAACTCTTGCTCCATGTCAAACCCAATAGAAGTGTTGCTGTATTAAATTCTTTTCCTATTTTCATCTACGAGTATATGAAATAACAATGTGCATACGGTTCCTTATTTATGAACCGCAAAGATACTCCGGTGGAGTTATGCGGAAAAGACGGGGTTTACCGAATGCTTACGACTGATCACACCACACCGATGAATTTCTGATCTTACCCTTTGATTATTACCGGCAATTTTGCTAATTTTGCGTTCCGGTGAGAGGTCTTGCTCAGGCCTTTCACCGCTTTTGTGAAGAGTCATTTCTCCACTATAGGGAACAGTAAACTCTGAGTGTAAGCATTCGATAAAGTACGACTGTCAGTTTGCTCACGAAGGCCGCCTGCGGGTCACGCTCGTGAGCAGGAACGCCTGTTTCGCTCACGAAGGCCACCTGCTGGTCACGCTCGTGAGCCAAAGCGCCTGTTTTGCGCACGAAGGCCGCCTGCGAGTGTAAGCAAATCCGTTGATGACCGATAACAAAAAACCGTTCTTATCGAAATCCGGCATTAGCGAGGTCGGATTGATCTCAGCAAGACATGTATTGATTACAATATCGAAGTTACAGATTTTATCCATGCATCATTGCTTACATTAACTATTATTATTCTGAATGTCAAAACTTATGATCTCAAACATCCAATCGGCACAACATACACTCCATCTGTTCGTTTATAGGCAAAGTCACCAACACCTGTCAGCACCATACAAAAAGCAGGGGCTTTCATTCGGGAGGTGTCTATGATATTTGAAAGTGCCATTAAGGTTTTTGCACCGTCCTCAATCAACTTTTCTCCACCTAACTTTATTTCAATAAGACCATATGAGCCATTACGCAAATGTACCACAGCATCACATTCCAAACCATTCTTGTCTCTATAATGATATACAGAGCCATCCAAGGCATCGGCATAAACCCTAAGATCTCGAATGCACATTGCCTCAAAAAACAACCCAAATGTATTCAGGTCATTAATTAAATCATTAGGACCTAGTCCAAGAGCTGCCACACCAACTGACGGGTCGACATAGTACCTTGTGTCTGATGTGCGAACAGCGGTTTTACTTCTTAAGTTGGGATTCCACGCCGGCATATCCTCTATTATGAATATTTTCCGCAAGGCAGTAAGGTATGAATCTATTGTTTCATCACTTACATTCTCCGGTTCATTTGCTGATATATCGGCAAGGATTGTCGCGATACTTGCTTGAGAGCCTTGATGTCTGGCATAAGAACGCATAATTCTCTTTGCCCGTTCGGCATCTCGTTTTACGTTGTCAACTCGTGATATATCGCTATTTGTTATCGCTTTATAATATTCTGTCGCCTGCAATAGTGCTGCCTTTTCTGTTTTCTTTTGCAAAGCCTTAGGCCACCCTCCACGGCAAACAACAAAAGCAAGCATCGGCAATGTAAGTTTATTCAAAGCTCCTATTTTATCAGGTGTAAGAAACAAATCCGATAGGCTTATCTCACCAGTAGAGTCGCCGGATTCCCACAAACTCATAGGGCGCATGGTAAGCCATCCGTATCTTCCAGTACCTGTATGATGAATATCTTTAGCTTCAGCAGGCACCGCAGAACCTGTAAGCATAAATTGTCCATCTTCGCCTCTATGGTCTACCTCAAATCGGATGGCATCCCAAAATTGGGGAACTTCCTGCCATTCATCAATCAAACGAGGAGTTCCCCCCTCAAGCAAAAAGCTAATATTTGTTTGCGCCATCTGTTTGTATTGCTGCTGTTTGGTAGGGTCATCCATATAAATAATGCTTTTAGCCTGTTGCTCTGCTGTAGTTGTTTTGCCACAAGCCTTGGGACCTTCTATCAAGACAGCACCCATTGCCTCTAATTTATCACGTAGCAGTTGATCTGCTATTCGATTCTTATATTCCATAGAATTATATTTTGGTGCAAAGATAGTACATTCCTTTGTAATTCAATTCATTTTGAATATTTTTTGGAAAAATGGCGTATTTATATTTGGATATTTGGCTTTATTTTGATTGGGAATTTGGCGTGCACTTATTTTAAACATTTGCACCGCAACAGGAATGATCATGATGGACTGGGTAGGCAACTTTAAGTCCGGACGCTACGAGGTCTTTGGCGATCTCCTGCCTCAGGCCATCATCAACAACAACTTCAATTACTTCAAAAAATAGTGTTCCTTTGACACCGGACAAGGAGCATGCATTTTAGCCCCCAACCCGGTGACCATACCATAGGCAGCGGCGGCCAAAAGTTTGGCCGCCGCTGCTATTTTCAAAACCATGCGCACAATGAGGAGTCTGAAGGCCGTCTGCGGGTCACGCTCGTGAGCAGGAACGCCTGTTTCGCTCACGAAGAGGGCGCCCGCGGGTCACGCTTGTGAGCAGGAACGCCTGTTTCGCTCACGAAGGCCGTCCGCGGGTCTCGCTTGTGAGCAGGAACGCCCGTTTTGCTCACGAAGGGCCTGGCACTTAGTACATATTCGACTTCTGACCTACTTTACTGGCGTGCTGTCGTGGTTACTGGCGGCGGTACCCATGAATGAATAATGAATATTCCTTGGCGAACATATTCGTTAAAATTATCCGTGATAAGTGGGAGTTGTTATTGCGAAAATGGTTATTTTTTGCAAAATGTTTTTTTTGTTGGTAGATGCCTTGGGTAAGAAAGAGTGTGCCGGTGGCATATTATTGACGGCTAAGGATTATCTACCAAAAAGATTTGGACAGGCTGGACAGGTTGAACAGAATGAACAGGTTGAACAGATTTGTTTAACGAATACATAGACGAATACATAGTTAGTTAACCTTAATAATTTGGAAGAAAATGGTTAAAGTCAATTTGGGAGGATGCGCCTCCTTTGTCAAGGATGAAGATTACAAGAAATACGTCGGCAAGGCTCTTGAGGCCTTCGATGTACTTGAAAGCGAGAGCGGTGCGGGCAACGACTTCCTCGGATGGAAGCATCTGCCATCGCAGACGCCGGAGTCACTGATCGCCGATTGCGAGGCGGTACGTGACTGCTGGAAGGCGAAAGGTGTCAACCTGGTGGTCGTTATCGGCATCGGTGGATCCTATCTCGGAGCCCGCTGCGCCATCGAGGCACTCTCCCACAATTTCGCCAAGCAGCTTGGCGGGGCGAAAGAGGCTCCGGAGGTTGTCTTCGCAGGTAACAATCTTTCCGAAGAGTACCTCGCGGAGCTGATGGATCTTGTGGCCGAGAGGAATGTCGCCACCGTGGTGATCTCCAAGTCCGGCACCACAACCGAGCCTGCGGTCGCGTTCAGGATCGTCAAGGAACACATCGAGAAGACCTACAAAGACGCTTCCGAAAGGATTGTCGCCATCACCGACGCTCACAAGGGCGCCCTCAAGACCCTCTCCACACAGGAAGGCTACAAGACATTTGTCGTTCCGGACAATGTCGGAGGCCGTTTCTCAGTTCTCACTCCTGTCGGACTCCTGCCTATCGTTCTCGCCGGATTCGATGTACGTGAGATGCTTGCCGGAGCCGCCGAGATGGAGAAGGCTCATCCATCGAGAAATGGGAGACCGGCTCTCCAGAGCTGAAAAAGATCTATGAGATCATGACCAGAACCGACGGCATCTACGGAGGCCGCTTCAGCGGAGCCGGATTCAAGGGCTGCTGCATGGCCTTGATCGACCCGTCGTTCAAGGAGGAAATATTCAAAAAAGTCGAGACTGAGTATCTTGCCGAGTTCCCGGATCTGCGGGGGCATTACTCGGCCTGCATCTGCCACAGCGCGGACGGCGTGAAAATTTAGAAGCCAAGTCATGAAATGCCTGATCCTTGCCGCCGGTTATGCGACGCGGCTTTACCCTCTGACGAAAAATTTCCCAAAACCCTTACTGAAAATCAAGGACAAAGCCATCCTTGACTGGCTGATCGACGACATGCTGGTCATAGCCGGAGACAATGTGCTGGATTTCAGCCTCGTAAGGTTCATTGAATATGCCCGCGCAAAGGGTACGTCCTGCATCATGCGCTTCTTCGAGCCTTCGGAGCAGCGCCTTCGCAAATGCGGTGTCGTGGAGGTCAGCTCCGAAGACCTCGTGCTTGGCATGGAGGAGAAGCCGTCAGAGCCTCGCTCCCACTGGTGCTGTCCCCCGTTCTACTACTACACCCGCAAGGACGCAAGCCTGATCTCCGCCGGCATCACCGCCGGCTGCGGCACCGACGCTCCCGGCAGCTACATAGCATGGCTCTCCACCCAGACCCCTGTCCACGCAATGGAGATGCCCGGACACCGCTACGACATCGGCAACCTTGAAAGCTACCACACCGTCTGCGAACAGTACGACGGAATCCAGCCGACTGCCACGAAGTGACTCGTGAGCATCCTGACGGACGAGGACAAAAAAAAGAGGGTGTGAAATCACATCCTCTCTCTTATTATCTGATTATCATCTGATTATCCAATCGTCTTTACTGCTCGTCAGGACCTTGATCGTCCGGGCCGTTCTGTGGACCCTGTGGACCGGCCTGCGGGCCGTAAGGGTTCTGAGGTCCCTGCTGGGCACCGGCCTGGGCGGCGCGGTTCATGTCCTCTGAGGCGGCGTTCCAAGCCTTCGTGAGTTCCTCGGTGTAACGGTCGATGTCAGAGATGTTCTGATTCTTGACAGCCTCCTTGAGGGAGCCGAGGGCTGACTCGATGGCTGACTTCTTGTCAGCAGGAATCTTGTCGCCGTAGTCCTTCAGGTTCTTGTCGGACTGGAAACAGAGAGCGTCGGCGTTGTTGATCTTGTCAACCTTCTCCTTGGCCTCCTTGTCGGCGGCCTCGTTGGCCTTCGCCTCGTCACGCATCCTCTGTATCTCGTCGTCAGACAGACCTGATGAAGCCTCGATTCTGATGTTCTGTTCCTTGCCGGTAGCCTTGTCCTTGGCGGACACGTTCAGGATACCGTTGGCGTCGATGTCGAAGGTAACCTCGATCTGAGGTATTCCCCTCGGAGCCGGAGCTATTCCGTCCAGATGGAAGAGACCGATCTCCTTGTTGTCCTTCGCCATAGGACGCTCACCCTGAAGCACGTGGATCTCTACAGAAGGCTGGTTGTCAGCCGCGGTGGAGAACACCTGAGACTTGTGGGTAGGGATGGTCGTGTTGGACTCGATGAGCTTTGTCATCACACCACCGAGGGTCTCGATACCGAGTGACAGCGGAGTGACATCAAGCAGAAGCACATCCTTCACATCACCTGCGAGCACACCGCCCTGGATTGACGCGCCGATGGCCACAACCTCGTCTGGGTTGACACTCCTGTTAGGCTCCTTGCCGAAGAACTCCTTGACAAGTTCCTGTACCTTAGGGATACGTGTTGAACCACCCACGAGAAGAACCTCATCAATATCGGAAGCGTTCAGACCGGCGTCCTTGAGTGCCTGACGGCAAGGCTCGATAGACCTCTGGAAGAGGTTGTCGCAAAGCTGCTCGAACTTGGCTCTGGTAAGAGTCTTTACAAGGTGCTTAGGAATTCCGTCAACCGGCATGATGTAAGGCAGGTTGATCTCGGTCGATGTCTGGTTGGACAGCTCGATCTTGGCCTTCTCGGCGGCTTCCTTCAATCTCTGAAGGGCCATAGGGTCTTTCTTCAGGTCGATTCCGCCGTTCTCGTTGGCAAACTCCTGGGCGAGCCAGTTGATGATCTCCTGATCGAAGTCGTCACCTCCAAGGTGTGTGTCACCGTTGGTTGACTTAACCTCGAAGACTCCGCCACCAAGCTCAAGGATGGAAATATCGAATGTACCACCACCAAGGTCATACACAGCGACCTTCATGTCCTTGTTCTTCTTGTCAAGACCGTAAGCCAGGGCTGCGGCCGTAGGCTCGTTGATGATTCTCTTGACATCAAGTCCGGCGATCTTGCCGGCCTCCTTTGTGGCCTGACGCTGTGAGTCTGAGAAGTAGGCCGGAACTGTGATGACAGCCTCGGTGACTTCCTGACGGAGGTAGTCCTCGGCGGTCTTCTTCATCTTCTGGAGAATCATCGCTGAAATCTCCTGAGGTGAATAGAGCTTGCCGTTGATGTCAACACGCGGAGTGTTGTTCTCACCTCTGACAACCTTGTAAGGCACTCTGGCGATCTCCTTCTGAACCTGTTCGTAAGTCTCACCCATGAATCTCTTGATGGAGAAGACTGTGTTCTGCGGGTTCGTGATGGCCTGACGCTTTGCAGGGTTACCGATCTTTCTTTCACCGCCATCGGTAAAGGCGACTACTGAAGGGGTGGTTCTTTCACCCTCGTTGTTGATTATGACGGTTGGCTGATTGCCTTCCATGACCGCAACGCACGAATTCGTGGTTCCAAGGTCGATACCAATAATTTTTCCCATATTCTTAATCTCCTATTATTCTTTTTTGTTTTTCGTTATTCTTTTTGTTTCTCGCCCGACCCCGTTCACCGGATCTGGGCATCATTCTTTCTTTTGCCCAGCCAGATCCGAAGTGCAGCGTTTTTCTTTCGCCTTCATCGTTCCCGAAGCCGGACGCAAGGAGTATTATCGAATGTTATGCCATTCCCTCGAATATGACAATTTGGCAGATTCGCCATCATCTGACGAAGAATCACGGCCACCATCCCTGAAAATATGGCCACTTCGGCAAGCTCAGTGACCGCGCGACACTCCCCGGCGACACTCCCGCCCCTTTCCGCCGCCCAAGGGTGCCGCGCGACACTCCCCGGCGACACTTCCGCCCCTTTCCGTTGCCCAAGGGTGCCGCGCGACACTCTCCGGTGACACTTTCGTCCCTTTCCGCCGCCCAAGGGTGCCGCGCAATGCGTCAGGAGAACTATTCAAACAGTTTATTGAGCACCGCAACCTCAACATGGATCTTGCGGGCAATTCGTTTTGTGTCAACGCGGTACTTCCTTTTCAAGATCAAAGCCAAGCGGCACTTATCATCAACTCCCAAATCTTTGACAGAGTCCACCTTGAAATGATCCCGAAGAACCTGATTGACAATCTCGTTCAACTCATTCTCCGAAAATATAATCATCTCACCGACACCCTCGGCAATCTTAAGGTAAGCGTCAAAGTTCCTCACAAGCCCTGAACTAAACCTCCACGAGTTCACAAGCATCCGCTCCGCCTTACCATTAAGGACATAGGACTCCGGAAGAATGAATCCCCGAGGACGATTAAAAAGGTAATTCCCCGGAAGCCTGATTTTAGTCCTGAATATCCTCATCGCTTCCCTGCATGACATGTCAGCTACTTTAATCTTGTCATATAGTCTGTCCACATCGCTGAAAATCAAATTCGCGGATCCCCAGATATAGCCACTTGCCATGAGATCCGGCCTGGCCTTCAACGGATTCCTCGCGATATAGATTATCGTGTCCACCAATTGCCGCTCATCGTTCACTTTCACCATCTTAAACCCATAGTCTATCGGAAGCGGAGGAAAACCATCCTCTTTGAGTTTCCGATTGATCCTTTCCTTTACGAACAAGAAAAACCTGACGATGTCCTCTCCGGATCCATGAACGAGAATATGGCAATGATTGGCCATCAGCACGAACACGATGACGGACAGCTCGCAGACATATTGCCCGATGGCCACGCTGTTCATTCCGTCGGCATATTCATCATCACTGTTGAACAGCTGCCCTGTTTCGATAGAGTCGAAGATGACGTGGTAATACCACTTAGGTTGTTTTCTGTACTCTTTCAGAAGTTCATTGAGTTTGTGACTGCCCATATAATCTAAATTCAGGTTCACCGCAATATAGCATCTTTCCCGCACTCTCATATTCAAAAACATAAAAACTTTCATTAAGAAACAGAAATTTCTGTTTTTTTGCCCTGCGATGCTCAAAAAAGATTATTTACGCCTATAGCAATAAAATTCATAGCATCTAATTTTCAATAACTTACACCAAATTTCACGAAAGCGGTCCACTTTAGGCTCGCACGTCATATAATGAATATCATGAACTCTGTTTTTCAAGTCTCTCATCCGCAATTTCTTCGGTAACAAAAATGAGGACAAACGTTGCCCAACAGTGTCACCTGTCACTCTCCGAAAACGGAAAGTGGCAGATATGCTTCCCAAGAGTGCGACGCTGGTCACCACGCAGATGTCGAATAACTCTTCAAAATGTCGCTTATGAGTGCCAAACCACACCCTCGGGAAACGAAAAGCGGACTAAACGTTTCCCAACAGTGTCACCTGTCACTCTCCGAAAACGGAAAGTGGCAGATATGCTTCCCAAGAGTGCGACGCTGGTCACCACGCAGATGTCGAGTAACTCTTCAAAATGTCGCTTATGAGTGCCAAACAACACCCTCGGGAAACGAAAAGCGGACTAAACGTTTCCCGAGAGTGCAGAATACACTCTTGAGAAGCAAAAGAGGTCAAAAGTGCTACCCTTAGAGAATACATGATCACTTACGGAATCGATAACGTGAGTGGTAAAGCAAGAACATACTCTTCTAAAAGCGGAAAATCCACGCCAAAGAACCTTCCCTAATCACGACGGCAGCGTTATCCGAAGAAAATGCTGCCGTCGTATGCGTTTTTGCCCTCGACAGGAGCAATATTTGATATTTCCGTTCCCGTCGTCGCACACTACATTGATGACCGACCTCGCAGCCAGCCGCACGTGAATATCTCACATCTAAAAGCGGTTGATCTCGTCGTCCGCCGAACCGCTGCCGTGGTACTTATCCTTGAAACTGTTGAAATTATAGGTGATGGAGGCGATGACGCAACGGTTGAAGCTGTTCACCTTTCTGTTCTGAACCACAAAGTTGACTCTCTTCACGTCACTCAACCTTGACCAGTCAAACAAGTCCTCAGCCTTCAACGTTATCGTAAGCCTTTTCTTAAGCAATTGTTTCTGAACCATCACGTTGCAAGATGCGCGGCTGTTCTGGTCATAGATGCCGTGATGTCCTTTTAGGTTCCAGTAAAAATCACCACGCAAAAGCCAGTCGCCTTTCAGTTCGACAGCGTTCTGGAAAGCCAGGAGGCCGTAAGGACGATTATAACTAGTCTCGGAACCGTTGTACGCAAGCGTAAAGTAAGGCTTGTACACTCCTGCCGTCAGGGTCGGCCTCCAGCAGCCAATAACCGGAGCCACAACGCATTGCGCGCCTAACTGCTGGAATCTGTCGGCATTTGTTGACATCCAGGCTACCGTTCCGGGTTTGCCGGCGATGGCCACTACCGTAGGATGGATATAGTCCTTGATATACTGGTAATCCACTTTGAAGTCGAAAATGCCGTAATCCAGACTGAACTCAGCGTCATAGACATATTGCGGTTTCAGATAAATGTTCCCTTGTTCGTAATGGTATTGGTTGTTGTAACTTACACTGTTGTTCAGCTGACGGAACGAAGGGCGGTTGACCCTGCTGCTGAAATCAAGACTCATATCCACTTTCCCGAGAGAGGTTGAAAGAGACAGTGAAGGCAGAAGGTCAGAATAATCATTCCTGTTCTTCACCTCACCCTGGTCTGTGTTGATGGCGTGGACATATTCATAGCGAAGCCCGACGCTCCCCTTCCATTTTTCAGAAAACAAGCGATAGGAGACAAATCCCGCATACTTGGTTTCATTGTTTTTGAACCGGTCATCGGCAATCTTGCCTTCTTCATTGACTGACGTGCCCCAAGAGCTGATCCTGCTGAAATCAGTCCCGAAATCAAGTCCGCTGACCTCACTAATATTCCAAGCGAACACGTCTTTGAAAGCGACCGCGCGGTTGCGTTGGTCATTTTGAATATGGGTGCTCTCCGACACCGCGTCAATCCGGCTTGTCTCAATCACTTGCTGCCAATGATTCAACCGGGAATATACATAGTCGGCATCCACATTGACCTGTAATTTATCAGAAAACTTGCCTATATAATAGACATTGGCATTGTGGAACCTTTCCTTTTCCGACTCATCGGTCTTGTTGTCCGTGGAAGTCAAAAGCTCACCGTTGCGATACACCTGCATATAGTCGTAAGGAGAATCAAGCAATTTGTAGTCGGAAATGGTTCCCATATATTTGCCACCAACGGTATGATTCTTATTTATCGCGTAATTCGCCCCGGCACTGTAATCGTGCGAGCGGGAGCGGTCTGAATATTCAGAAGCCGAAACCTCGTGGAAGGTATCTTGCTCGTAATTGGTCTGGTCGATGTCGTACCGAATGTCGCTTTTCGTGTTGTCATACCGATATGCAAGAAAAACATCCACGGCCCCTTTATGAACATTAAGGTTAACATCCTCGTTGCCGGACCACTGCCTGTGCCTGGAAAGTTCCGCTCCGACAATGCCGGAAACGCCATCCAACGTGTGCCTGACGGTGGCGATGGCAATGACGCTCCTTGTGCCAGCGTCATATTCAGCCCCCGGATTGGTTATAAGTTTGACAGACTTCACATTGGAGGAGGATAGAAGCGATAGCTCGGAAACGTTCGCCATCTTTCTTCCGTCAATATAAATTACAGGCTCACCCTTCCCGAACACCTCATATTTGCCGTTGGCATAAAGCATTCCAGGAATATACTTGATCACATCAGCGGCCTTACCGATGTTCCTCAAACCGGAGCCCTGAACATTCAGTGTCAGCCCACCGTTTTCCCTTGAAATGTATTTTCGGTGAGCCACCACAGTCGCATCTTCCAGCAGGCTCGCATCGGTCGTCATATAGATTGTGCCCAAATCCAACGCCGTCACAGGCATCTCGATGGTCTTATAACCGATACAACTGATATTGAGCACAGTAGGGCCACCCGGGAATCGCAGAGAAAAACGTCCACGCTCATCGCTCATTTCACCGGCGATAAGCGTGGAATCTTTCTTTGAATATAATGACACAAACGCAAATGGTACGGGAGTGCCACCTTCTTCCATAACCACTCCTGTGATTGTCTTTGTGGTGTCACCAAGCATCAAGGCCTCTGAATATGAGCGTTCGGCTGAAAGCAGACACGAACGCTCATCAAAGGCGGTATTACTTCCCGAATGTGCGGATGCTGAGATTGTTATGCATAAAAGTATCGGCGCATAAAAGTATCGGCGCATAAAAGTATTTTACACAAATATTCCATCAAATATAAACGGTTCTATTTCAATGAATATTCCACAACGAGGGCGGTGGAAGGAGGAACGACGGTGGAGTCGGAGATCTGGACTGGCTCTCCGGTCAGGACGTTGCGGCCGGTCTTCAGGCCTGAGGCTATTTCGGAGTAATGGGACCACGGGATGGTTTTCGGCTCCGGGGAATTGTTCACATAGACGAAGACCTTGTCGGTGTCGTTGTAGCGGAAGAAGGCGTAGGTGTTGTCACGGCCGAGGAAGTGCATCGTGCGGCCGGTGTGGATCACGTCCTTGGTCTTTCTCCACTGGAAGAGGGTCTTGGCATAGTCGTGAAGCTCAGCGAGTTGTCCCTGCGGGATCGTTTTTCCGCCGACTGTGACGGTGGCGGAGGCACGGCCTTCCTCGGTGAACAGATCAACCTTGTCGCCTTCCCAGCCGCCAGGGAAATCCATCCTCAACTCGCCGTCGCTCTTGTAGGTCTTGCCGGTAGCGAATCCCATCTCGTCACCGTAGAAAATCTGAGGGATTCCACGGACTGTGGCCAGAAGGGTGTAGGCGATCTTCAACTTGTCCGGATTCTGCCTCCAGGCGTCAGCGACACGATAATGGTCGTGGTTGGAGAGGAATATCAGCATCTTGGACACATCATTATAGGTGGCGTCGTGAGAGAGGGCTGAATATACCCGGACCATTCCCTGTCCCCACTGCGGCTCGTCCTCGCAAAGAGCGGCGTTGATCGCCTCCTGGAGAGGGAAATCCATAATCGAAGGCAAGTGGGAGTCGAAACCGTCACGGTTGGCGTTGCCGCCCTGCCAGTAGGCAAGCTGGTCGATGTTGGAGTCCCAGCACTCACCCACGATGTTGAAGTTTGGATATTCATTCATCACGGCCTCGCACCACTTGCTCATAGGGACTTTCTCGTTGTACGGGTAGGTGTCCACACGCAGGCCGTCCTGGCCGGAGAACTCGGTCCACCAGATCGCCCATTGCTGAAAGTATTTCAGCATGAACGGATTGTCGAGATTCATGTCCGGCATCGAAGGCACGAACCAGCCGCTGACCTGTAAATTCGCATCGTACTGCGACGCGTTCGGATCCATCGCCGTTGAAAAGGCGATGTTCGAGCCGGTATATTCAGGAAACTGATGGATCCAGTCCTTGAACGGAAGATTATTCATCCACCAGTGGCCGGTGCCACAGTGGTTGGTCACGATGTCCATTATCACTTTCAGACCCTTCTCGTGGGCTTTGGCGACATATTCCCTGTACTGGGAATTGCTGCCGAAACGTGGGTCGATGCGGTAGTAGTCGCCACAGGCATAGCCGTGGTAAGACCCCTCGGACTGGTCGTCCACCAGAAGCGGAGTACACCAGACGGCGGTGGCACCAAGGTCGGAGACATAGTCCAAGTGATCGATAATGCCTTGAAGATCACCACCGTGGCGGCCAAACGGCTCGCTGCGGTCAGCCTTCTCGGCGGTGTCATCGGTGTTGTCATTTCCCTTGTCGGCGTTGGCGAAACGGTCGGGGCAGATCAGATAGATAAGATCCGAAGTTGTGAAACTGCCACGCTCGGCGGAACCTTCCTCTCTCGCGGCGATCCGGTACGGATAGCGGAAGGAACTGCCATCCTTCGTGAATATGATGCCGTACTCACCGGGCTTAGCCGATGAGCTTACGGCCACGTCAACAAAAAGATAGTCAGGGCTGTCCGCCTTATGGATCTCCTTGACGCCGACACCTTCACCCTCGATCCTGACATCATAGCCGGCGATGTCATCGCCGTGGATCATCAGCTGGAGAGGGGTCTTCATGCCCACCCACCAGCTCGGCGGCTCCACGTGCGAAACCCTTGACTCCGGGACAGTTATACTCCAGCTCCACGGAGCCTGCAACTGAACGCTGACAATCACGCTGTCCTGGTCCAAAGCGCGCTTGAAGACCAGAGCGGAATCGGTGCAGGAAAGCACCTCGAAGGACGGATTGTCAGAATCCAGAGCCGGATGAGCGTGCTTCACCTCATTGAGATAGGTGTAGAAATCCGTGGTGGCGTTGTGGTGCCAGTCCGGCATCGGATCCTTCTCGAAGAACTCGAAACGGTGGTTGTAGCCGACCTCCTGACCGGTGTAGATCAGCGGCTGGGAGTTCGGAAGTGTCCAGCAGAGGACAGCCATCGCCTTCCAAGCGTCGCCCATCCTTTCATATTCAGTGCCGGACCAAGAGTTCTCGTCATGGTTAGTGACGAACGTAAGCCTACGGCTGCCGGATGGATAGGCAGTGGCGTTCCATTCCACATAGCGGACAAGGCTGTCGGCTCCGGCCTTCCCCTGCGCGATGTCGTTCAGCAGATGGTGCAGTTTCCAGGCGTAGGTGGCGTCGAAGCCGGCCTCGTGCAGCCAAGGCTCCTCCCCCTCGGCGAGGAAGTAGAGTCTGCGGGAATATTCAGACCTGAACTTCGAGAACACATCGGCCCAGAAATCCTGCGGCACCTGATAGGCCACGTCGCAGCGGAAGCCGTCGATCCCCCTGTCAAGCCAGAAACGCATGCTCTTCTCCATCTCGGCCCGCATCTCCTTGGACTCGTAGTTGAGCTTGGCGATGTCCGTCCAGTCATATTCGACAATCGTGTTGCCCTCCGCGTCGCGGACGTACCAGTCGGCAGGTTTCCCCGTCACCCACGGATGATCCGGAGAGGTGTGGTTGGCCACCCAGTCGATGATGACCTTGAGGCCAAGGTCGTGGGCCGCGCCGACAAAGTCGTCGAAATCCTCCAGGGTGCCGAACTCCGGGTTGATGTCGCAATAGTCCTTGATGGCATAGTAGGAGCCGAGAGTTCCCTTGCGGCCTTTCTCGCCGATCGGATAGACAGGCATCAGCCAGACAACGTCCACCCCAAGTTCCTTAAGTTCAGGAAGTTTCCTCCGGGCCGCGGCGAAGGTGCCTTCGGCGGTCGCCTGACGGGTGTTCAGTTCATAGACCACGGCGTCGCGGGTCCAGTCACGCTCAACGGCAGCCTCTCCGGGATCGCGCCCGCAGGAGAGCACCAGAAGAGAGGCAAGCAGAATGAATAGTGTGCGTCTCATATAATGTCAAATTAACTATTGCAGAAAAACGACTGATGAATATGCTCCCAGAGTCAACCTGGAGCCATTTACCTTCACGGTTCCGTTCGTGGCGACGGCGTTGTCCAGCTTGTCGGACGTAAAGTTGACGGAGGCGTTGCCAGCGGAGAAATTATGGACAACCAAGACCTTCTGGCCATCATAGGCACGGTACCATGCGGAGACGGAAGCCACAGAAGATGCAGTCGGACAGTAGTCGAACGAACCCTTGGCCAAGGCCTTGTACTGATCCCTCAGCACACCGAAACGGCGGTAGACATTGAGGATGGAACCGTCATCCTTCGCCTGGCTCTCGACAGAGATTCCGGAGGAGAGCATCGTCCTGTCCACCTTGCCGCTCAACTTGCCGTCGGCGAGCGACGAACCGTCGGAGTTCCACATGATCGGTGTGCGGACATATTCATCGCCGCTGGACTTGGACCCCCAGTAGCCGAGTTCCTCGCCCTGGTAGATGTAAGGCTGGCCGCTCGCCGTAAGGAGAACCACGCCGGCGAGTTTCATCTTGGCCACACTCTTTCCGAGATCGTTCCCGGCCCTGTCCTCATCGTGGTTGGAGAGTTTAGTGGCCTCGATGTAGTCGGAGCGGTAGCCCGCGTAGAGTTTCTGATAGCTCTGTATCGTGCCGACGAAGGAACTTCCGTCACCGTTGTTGATGCAGTCCTTCAGCCTCCACCAGAAACTGAACTCAAAGAGGGCTGGAATGCCTTTGTAGTACGGAGCGACCTCGGAGGCGTCACTGAACTGCTCGCCCACCATGTAGAAGTCACCCTTGCCGCCGGCGGACTTGTAGGTGGAGTTGCAGCGGTCGTAGAACTTCTTCAGGAATGTCGGGTTCTCGTCCGAATCGGCGTTGTGGTAGATGTGCTTGACAGCGTCCAGACGGAAGCCGTCCACTCCCATCCTGATCCACTTGTCAGCGGACTCGCAGACGGACTTGAAAGCTGCGGACTGCTCGCAGGTGGCCGCCGGGCCGTAGTTCAGGTCGGCGAACCAGTCTGTCCAGAAATGCGAGTGGTACATCGTCG
>ERZ1034723.396-NODE-396-length-24110-cov-15.687633_pt1 | contig 24110 bp, 17 predicted proteins | sample MGYA00520637_ERZ1034723 | MGnify/ENA primary metagenome ERZ1034723 (study PRJEB33766, sample SAMN09781719) | gut metagenome | biome: gut microbiome | host: Homo sapiens | place: Madagascar | study: EMG produced TPA metagenomics assembly of the PRJNA485056 data... | reverse complement strand
CATTCACTGATAGGCATATTCAAATACATATAAAACAAATCACGCGCAGCGAAATCCTACGAAATATTGTAGAATAACGCTGCGCGTCATATTTATCTCTTATCAATCGAATTGCCAACACAAAAAAGTGAACACCAACAATCTATCGGCATCCACCTCTATTACTGCGCAAATTTTTGACGTGCATCAGATTTTCGTTTTTCAATTACGCAGATACCGGATCTGTAAGTAAAAAAGAAAATTAGCAGTAATTTCATCTAACAAACAGGACTTTGGATGATACACTTTATCGAAGTTCTTTTCTGCGACTGCTCCTGCGTTCCATTATCTTGGATAATAGCGTTTACTTTAACATTGTGAAAGCCTATCCAAAATCGTTGCAGGAGTTAACTCGCAGAAAAAACTGAGAGAAAGTCTGTATCGTTCAAAGTCCGTCGTTTATAGACAAACTTACTGCTAATTTTCGTAGAATATCTTATATCCAGTATCGTCCGTTTAAATCAAATCTGAGCGCGGCAAACCCGAATTTATTGCCAAGAGTAAAGGGATGTGCTAGAATAGCGTCAAAGCATAACAATCTAATACATATTTATCATATTCTGTGGTGAACTGACACAGAAAGCAAGTTAATTCAAATGTCATAGAATCATGCTTTTAAAATCACAAAACAAATGAATATTTAAGAATGCTAGGACAATGGGGAAGTCTGTTTGTATTCGGAAATGGAGGAAGTGTATTGGGAGAAACACCAGAAAAGATTCAGTGGCACCCTGCATTCTATGCAGCAACTGAATTGGAACTACAGGAAGATATTGAACATTTGGAGTTCACGAGGGAATATAATCTCAGCAAAGAACCGATCCGGATTGATCTTCTGATTATTAAAGAACCGAATAGAGGAATGAAAATTAAAAACGAGATTGGTCATATTATGCGACAATATAATGTGATCGAGTATAAGAGTCCGGAGGATAATCTGACGATTGACGATTTTTACAAGACGATTGGATATGCTTGTCTTTACAAGGGGTATGGAAAACATGTTGATCAGATACCGATTGAGGAACTTACAGTTTCAATATTCAGGGAGTCCTATCCGAAAAAATTGTTTTTGACATTGGCGCAGCAAGGGCATAAAATAGAAGAAAAATACGCAGGAATCTATTATATTTGTAATCTTCCGTTCCCTGTTCAGATCGTTGTAATGAAGCAATTGAGGCGGGAAGGACATAAAAGTCTTAAAGTATTGTCTGCGAAAGCTAAGAAAGAAGATGTTAAGGGATTTTTAAAGGAGACGGAAGAACTATGCAGTCCAAGAGAAAAGCAAAATGTTGATGCAGTGTTACAGGCAAGTGTACGTGCTAATTATGAACTGTATGAAGAGATCAGGAGGGAGTCAACGATGTGCGAAGCATTAAGAGAATTGATGAAAGATGAAATCGAGAAAGATGTAAATGCAGCCAAGAAGATTGCAATAAAGGAAGGCAGAGAACAAGGTATAGCGGAAGGTATAGCAGAAGGAAGAGCACAAGGTATAGCAGAAGGAAGAACAGAAGGTGAGGCTAATATTATTCGAATTATGAACAAGAATGGACTTTCACCAGAATTGATCGCTACTTCGACGGGAAAAAGCATTGAGGACGTGAACTTGATCCTCGAAGGAAGAGAACTGGAGTTAGTATAATACAATATGAGACAAGCCGTGGAAACACGGCTTGTTTTATGAATGAAAACGAAACGTCATAAGCGCAAAGACGTGAGAAAAAAGAGAACAGGGAGAGAATCATGGCTTTAATTTTTTTTGATATAGATGGAACTTTGTGGGATGAAAACATGCAGATCCCGGATGGAACAATTGAGACCTTAAAGCAGGTACAGCAGAATGGTCACAAGATTTTCCTGTGCAGCGGGCGGGCACGCGGCAACATCCGTGATAAGAAGCTTCTGGATGTGGGATTTGATGGAATACTGGCGGCGTGTGGTAATCATGTGGAACTGGATGGGAAAATTGTGTATGAGAATATTTTGTCACCGGAGCTGACGGAGAAGGTGATCCGAATACTGAAGGAATGTCATATGCCGGTGGTGCTCGAGGGACCGGACTACCATTGGATCGATGAGCATGGGTTCGAGGATGATCCGTATGTGATCTATTTATTCGAAGAGATGGGACGAAGTGCCAGAATTTTAAGGGAATATACACCGGACATCCGTATCAACAAGTTTTCGGCGGATGTGCTTCCGGATACGGACTATGCCCGCATTAAGAAAGAACTCGGAGACGATTTTGATTTTCTTGAACATGAAGGAAATGTTGTCGAGTGTGTGCCGAAGGGGACGTCTAAGGCAACCGGAATTGCGTGGCTTTGCAAGTATCTTGGAGTTTTGAGAGAAGAGACATATGCAATCGGTGACAGTGTGAATGATCTGGACATGCTGGAATATGTGGGGCATGGCATTGCGATGGGGAACGCGACGCAGCCACCGAAGGAAGTAGCAGAGTTTGTTACCACTGATATCCATGAGGATGGAATCCGCAACGCGATGCTGCATTACCATTTGATATAGTTTTACACCCACAGCCGGGAACTGTCTGCCTGTGAGCGGAGCAAAACTTATCAAAGGAGACAAAGGAAGAATTTACAAAATGCAGGGGAAATACAACGAGAGGAAGTTGGAAAAGTGAAAAGAACAAAGATCTTATGTTCCGTACTTGCTGCAACCATGTTGTTGCAAGTGCAGCCGGTTTATGCAGCACAGAAACCGATGCAGAAAGAAAATCTGCAGGAAGCTGCGGATCAGAATGGCACAAATCAAAATAGCGCGGATCAAAATGGCACGGATCAGAATGGCAAAAATCAAAATGGAGCAAATCAAAATGGCGCGAATCAGGACGGCACAAATCAGGATGGCGCGAATCAGGATGGCACAAATCAGGATAGCGCGAATCAGGATGGCATGAATCAGGATGATGCGGAACAGTCCGTCCCGATTCCGTCAAAGATTACCGGACTTCGTACAACGTCACAAACTCAGACAAAAGTTAAAATCGAGTGGAATGCATGTGAGAACGCCGCCGCCTATACGATCTACCGTAAGCAGGGGAGCGGAGCATACCATGAGCTTGCGACGGCAGAGAAGCCTTCCTATACCGATAAGAAAATCAAGGAAGGAAAGAACTATCATTACAAAATCGTTGCATACAATACCCTCAATCAGGAGGGAGAGGCAGCAACGATCGCCTTTTCCAATGCGGCAATCGTAAAGATCGCATCGCAAAAGTATACCTATGCGCAGATGAAGCAGCAGATGAAAATGTTGAAAAACAAATACAGCGATTATTGTGAAATGACGGAGATCGGTTCATCGGTGAAGGGGCACAGCCTCTACGATTTTACCATCGGCAGCAAGGAAGCGGATTCTTCGGTTCTGGTTGTGGGAACGATGCATGCCCGCGAGTATATCTGTGCGACAGTGCTGATGCAGGAAATTGAGTATTACCTGAGTAATTACAATTGTATGATCGGCGGCATGAAGCCGGCGGATGTCTTGGAAAACACACAGATTCACTATGTAGTGATGGCCAATCCGGATGGTGTCGAAATCTCGCAGAAATCTTATGCAAGATGGAAATCCAATGCGCGGGGCGTCGATCTGAACCGCAACTTCCCGATTAAGAAATTTGTGTCCGGCGGCACAAAGGGCGCAGAGGGCTATTCGGGGAAAAAGGCATTGAGCGAGCCGGAATCGCGGGCTGTCGCTGCGCTCACGGTGAAGTTGAAAACGAAACAGAAGCTGCAGGGCGTGATCAATTATCATGCCATGGGGCGGATTATATACGGAAGCTGTTCGTCAAAGAAAATCGCGAAAGATACAAAAACCATGTACCAGATCGCAAAAAGGGAAACGAATTATATAGCGGCGCCGGAGTCCTCAAAGACGAAATCTCCGGGAGGACAGTACCGGGAATATGTGATGTATCTGCTTGGAATTCCGTCGATCACGATCGAAGTCGGAAAGACCTGGGCACCTTGTTCTTACTATGAATATAAGACAGAATTTTTAAAAAACAAGAATGTTGTTTTAAAGATCACGAAAGCGATTTCTTAAATTGATTAAAAAACGCTCCGCGGGGATGCACAGCTTACGGAAATGAAGTTTATGCCTGAGCGTACCGCTCGCGCGCGAAAGCGTGCGGCAAGCGCACACTTTATTTGAGACAAGTTGAAACAAACTGCATAAAAAAGTACAAATTGGGGTTTACACTATTGCATTATGTTGTTGGAAAAATTATAATAGTTGTTATGGAATAGAGAAACCTGCGTGTGTATAGGCAGGTCATCAGGTCTTGTATGGTGGCCTGATCTACATGTTAGGGGGAAACATGGATAACTTAGTGGGAGGAAGCCGAAAGAAACGATTGGGCGATCTGCTTGTGGATGCCGGGGTCATTACACAGGATCAACTGATGCAGGCTTTACAGATACAGAAAACTGAAAAAAAAGGATATCGTCTCGGTGTCGTATTGATTGATCTGGGAATGACCGATGAGAAACAGATCATGGATGCACTGAAAATGCAGCTGAAGATCGAGAGCATTGATTTATCGACGATCCGAATCCCGGAAGAGATCATCAGACTGGTCGAAGAGTCCGTTCTTCGAAAGTATATGCTGATCCCTTTTCAGTTTAATGAGAAGAATCCGAATCTCCTTAAAGTAGCGATGAGCGATCCGCTGGATATCCGTGCGATGGACGATATTTCGATCATCACGGGCTGCCAGGTGGAACGGTATGTGGCCGCGACAAGTGATATTGCTGCGGCGATCGACCGGTATTACGGCAACGCGGAAGCACTCCGAGTAGCGGAGCAGTACACAAGAGAACGGGAGGAGCAGGCCAAGGCAAAGGCGGCAGTCGAACCGGGGAGCGGCGAAGAAAGCAGCGTGCAGCAGGCACCGATCGTTAAGCTTCTCGCGCAGATCATCGAGCAGGCAGTCCATAAACGAGCCAGCGATATCCATATTGAACCGATGGAAAATCAGGTGCGCATCCGATTCCGTGTCGATGGCGTGCTGCATGAAGCGATGCGGCACGATATCGGTCTGCATGCGGCTTTGATCGCACGAATCAAGATTGTCAGCGGACTTGACATATCCGAGAAGCGCCGCCCGCAGGACGGACGAGCCACAAGCATTGTCGACCGTCAGGAGTACGATATCCGAGTATCCATTCTTCCGACGGTTTACGGTGAGAAAGTCGTTATGCGACTTGCGCAGAAGAAGGCGCTCACCATGGATAAAAGGGATTTAGGATTCCCGGATGACGAACTGGAAAAATTCAATCGTATCCTAAGCCATCCGAACGGACTGATTCTGGTAACGGGACCGACCGGAAGCGGTAAGTCCACCACGCTTTATACAGCGCTCAGTGAGCTGAACGTGGAAGGTGTCAATATTATCACGGTTGAGGATCCGGTTGAGGCCAATCTAAACGGTGTCAATCAGGTGCAGGTAAACGAGAAGGCGGGGTTGACTTTTGGCAGCGCGCTTCGTTCGATTCTGCGTCAGGATCCGGATATCATTATGATCGGAGAGATCCGAGATCAGGAGACGGCGGAGATCGCGGTCAAGGCATCGATCACCGGCCATCTGGTTGTCAGTACCTTACATACCAACAGTTCTGCCAACACGATCACGCGTCTGGCAGATATGGGAGTGGAAAATTATCTGATCGCAGACTCTGTGGTCGGTGTGATCGCGCAGCGTCTGGTGCGGCGCGTCTGTCCGGCGTGCGGCGTGGTAAGGGACGCAACCGAAGAAGAGAAAAAAACGCTTGGCTTTGCAGGCAGCCCGAAACGCATTCAGGTGCGCACCCCGGGGCACAAAGAGTGCGTCCGCTGCGGCGGAACCGGATATTTCGGACGAATCGGTGTCTATGAGATCATGCCGATTACCTCCGACTTAAGACAGGCAATCAACAGGGGAGAGAATGCGGACGTGCTGGAGGAGATTGCACGAAAGCATGGAATGAAAACGCTTCGTATGAGTGCAGTGGAGTATGCACTCAGGGGAATTACCACAGTCGAGGAAGTGCGGCGGGTAGCTTACGAAGAGGATGATGAATAAAGGGGTTTTTAAAAATGGAATTATCAATGCACACACTTCTTTCTATCGCAAAAGAGAATCATGCATCCGATGTACATATCACAGTGGGAGTCAGGCCCAAATGCCGAATCAGCGGCACGCTCTATGAGATGGATGGTTTCGAGCGGCTGACACCGGCGATGACGCAGCAACTTGTGGAGTCGATGTTTGGCCCAAAGCAGAAACAGACCATGGAAGAGGTCGGCGAAGTCGATTTCGCATATTCCGATCCGCGTATCGGCCGTTTCCGTGTGAATGCCTTTCATCAGAGAGGTTCCTATGCGGCAGTACTGCGTATTGTGGCAAGCGACATCCCGGCGCCGGATCAGCTTGGGGTACCGGAGTCTGTCTTAGGGCTTACCAAGAAAAAACGAGGACTGGTTCTGGTAACGGGACCGACCGGAAGCGGTAAGTCAACGACGCTGGCATCCCTCATCGATGTCATCAACAAGGAACGAAACGAACATATCATTACACTAGAAGACCCAATCGAGTATTTACATAAACATATTCGGTCGATCGTAAACCAGAGGGAAATCGGACTGGATACGGATTCGTACGGCAACGCGCTTCGTGCGGCTCTCCGTGAGGATCCGGATATCATTCTAGTGGGCGAGATGCGAGACTTTGACACGATCTCCACGGCGATTACCGCGGCAGAGACCGGTCATCTGGTATTTTCGACCCTGCATACGATCGGCGCGGCACCGACGATCGAGCGTATCGTCGATGTGTTCCCGCCGCATCAGCAGAACCAGATCCGTTCGCAGCTTGCATCGGTTCTGGAGGCGGTCATCTCGCAGCAGCTTCTGCCGACCATCGATGGCAAAGGCAGAGTGGCGGCGTTCGAGGTCATGCTCGGGACACCGGCGATCAAGAATCTGATCCGCGAGGACAAAGCGCACCAGATCCCATCGATCATGCAGACGAGCAAAAAGCTTGGCATGCAGACGATGGACGAGTCACTTTTCAATCTGTACTTAAAGCACAGGATCGATGGCGCCAATGCCGTCGAGTATGCACAGGATACCGCTGCGATGCAGCAGAAACTGTATTAGGAGGCGGATATGGCAAGTTACAAGTATGAGATCGTAGGACCGGACGGTAAACCAAAATCCGGCACGATCGAAGCGCAGAATATCGAGATCGCGACCGCGGAACTGAAGGCGGGCGGCAGTACGATCGTATCCATCGCGCGGGCGAATGCGTTCAACAAAGATCTGGAAATCCATATAGGAAAAGCGGTCAGCGTCCGCGAACTTTCCGTCTTCTGCCGGCAGTTTGAGAGCGTGTTAAACGCCGGCGTAACTGTGATCGAAGCCTTAAACATGCTTTCGGAGCAGACGGAAAACAAGCAGTTTGCCGCGGCAATCGCGGATGTGCGCGATTCCGTGCAGAAAGGGGATTCCCTTGCGGTGGCGATGTCCCAGCATCCGAAGATCTTTCCGGAGCTGATGGTGCATATGGTTGCAGCGGGAGAGGCATCCGGAAGCATCGATAAAGCCTTCGACCGGATCGGCGGACAGTTTGAAAAGGAAGCCCATCTGAAGGGACTGATTGTGAAATCGGCGATCTATCCGGTCATCCTGATCGTTGTCATCATTGCGATCGTTGCCATCATGATGATCAAGATCGTGCCGACCTTTACGGCGCAGTTTGACGAAGTCGGCGGCACGCTTCCGGGCATCACGCGTGCGGTCATGAGCATCAGCGATTTCTTTGTCCATAAATGGTTTTTGATGGTTGCTATCGTCGTGGGCATCGTGCTCTTTGTTAAGTCGTTTAAGAAGACGGAGCACGGAGCGATCCTCTGGGGAAGACTGATGCTTAAGCTCCCGATGGTCGGAAGCCTCAATATCAAGACGGCGAGCGCCAGCATGACGCGTACCTTATCCACGCTGATGGGCTCCGGTATCCAACTGGTCGATGCGATGGGGCTTGTCACCGGCATGATGAAAAATCAGGTGGTCAAGGCGGCACTCAAGGAAGCGCAGGAAGAGGTCAGCCGGGGTATTCCGCTTTCCAAGCCACTGGAACAATCCGGCGTCTTTCCTCCGATGGTCTATCACATGATCGAGATCGGTGAGGAAACCGGTAATATGGAGGATATGCTCGACAAGATTGCGGCGTATTACGACGAGGAGGTCGAGATGGCGACGCAGTCGCTGCTTGCAGCGATGGAACCACTCATCATAATCGTGATGGCAGTGATCGTTGTGCCGATCGTGCTGGCGATCATGATGCCGATGTATAGTCTGTATGATAACATCGGTGCGTAGCGGGGGATGAGCGGGCGTTCGTATGATATGATATGATACACGAATTGCTCCGTTGTTGCACAACTTCCGCAATTCTACGCATATTCGGAATCCGTTGATTTTTCAAGAAAATCACTACTTCCTCATATGCGTTGCGAGGCAATAAAGCATAAATCTTTACCTGCAAGCAGGATCGATTTATGACTTTTTGCCTCTTGTATCGTTAGGTTATGACATGCCGGCCATGGGCATGTGGTAATAAATAAAAGTATTTATAAGTAAAGGAGATCTAAGGTATGAAGAAGATTATGGAAATGCTTCAGAACATGAAGGCAAAGAATGAAAAGAAGGATAACAAAGGTTTTTCGCTCGTAGAGCTGATCATCGTTATCGCAATTATGGCAATTTTAGTAGGTGTTGTTGGTACACAGGTACTTCCTTATATTGATAAGTCAAGACACGCAAAGGATGTTCAGGTACTTAGTGGATTATGCACAGATGCTACAGCTGCATATTCGTCGACAGCGTCTGAATTAACAGAATCTTCATATACAATTACCATTAGCGATACTGTATCGGTTTCTGGTGGATCAGATACTGCAGGTGCTACTAAGTTACAGAATGCTTTTTCTGAATATAATGGAGTAACGAAGGTAAAAGATCTTAAATTGGAATCTAAAGAGGGAAAGAAAGTTACTACAATTACTATTACATGTAAGGATACTAAACCGATGGTTTCAGTAGCCACAACTGGTGGAACATTTGAAACAATTGAGTCAAAATAAGGAATCCTTGTGATGGCGTGAAATTTAATATTAACTAGGAGAATTTACCATGCTAACCCAACTTACCATTTTCATCTACACAATTGTATTTCTCTACGGAATTGTGATCGGCAGCTTCTTAAATGTCTGCATTTTCCGTATCCCGAAAAAAGAGAATATCGTGCAGTCCTCGCACTGTATGAGCTGTGGGCGTAAGCTGGGCTGGCGTGATATGGTTCCTGTATTTTCGTACATAATGCTTCGGGGCAGATGCCGGCAATGTGGTGCTAAGATATCCATACAGTACCCATTAATCGAGGCTCTGAATGGTGTGCTGTATGTGATCGTTTTCATGGCGAACGGCTTCACGTTCAGCAGTGTGCTGTATTGTCTCATGACATCTGCTCTGATCGTTATTACGGTCATTGATGAAAGAACGTTTCGGATACCGGTGACGTTTAATCTGTTGATCGGACTTCTCGGGATCATTATGACGGTTTATGATTACCGGCACATCGTATCGCACCTGATCGGTGCTTGCTGCGTCAGTTTGTTTTTGTATGGATTGTATTATTTCTCCTCCGGCAAGGCAATCGGCGGCGGAGATATCAAGCTTATGGCGTATGCGGGACTTCTGCTCGGCGCCAGAAACATACTGCTTGCATTCGTACTTGCGTGCATACTCGGTTCGGTTCTTCATACGATCCGCATGAAAGTAAGCAAACGCAATAACTTACTTGCGATGGGACCGTATCTTTCTGCCGGAATCTATATTGCCGCACTCTGGGGAGACCGGTTCTGGACATGGTATCTTGGCATGATGGGAATTTACTAAAAGAAGTGGAAACTTACTTCTTTTGACTGTGCATAGAACGAAAAATATATATAAGACAATTGCGTTTGGAAAAAAGTGCAAGAGTTGGTGATTGTTTTATATATGTTTTTCCATATACATTTGGAACGTAAATGAGGGGGAAGAAAAAGTGGCAAAAAAAGTGATCAGTATTGAGACCGGAATCCAATGGACCAAGGTCGCTTTGGTCGATTACCGTAAGAAAAATCCACCGGTACATGAGGCATTTGCCTTCCGTACGCCGGAGCATGCGGTGGAAGACGGATACATAAGAGATAAAGACAGTCTGGCGAGAGCGTTAAAAGAAGAACTTGTGCGCCGGCAGATTTTGGAAAAAGACGTTGTATTTACGTTGTCCTCTTCAAAGGTCGTTACCCGCGAAGTGATGATTCCGTATGTCAAAGACAACAAGATCAAGGGAATCATCGATGCGCAGAGCCGCGATTATTTCCCGATGGACATCAGTGGCTACACGATCAGTTACAGCAAGATGGATGTCGTTGAGGATGACGGGAAAAAACAGTTAAAGCTTCTTCTGGTCGCAATCCCGGATAATCTGCTGGGCAACTATGTGTCCTTTGCCCAACTGGCAGGACTGAAGGTGGAAACCTTTGATTATATCGGCAATGGCTGCATTCAGCTGATGTGTGACAGCTTCGTAGATAATGCGATGGTCATCCAGCTGGAGGAGCAGGCGACCGTTATCAGCATTTTAGAGAACAAGAAACTTGCGTTCCAGCGTGTGACACCATACGGATACGGTGCAACCATTTCCGCAGTGGTGGATCATCCGATCCTTGGAATCGATGACGAGGAGAAGGCATTTGATTTCCTGCTGGAGCACAATGTCATCTTTCATAAGCCGTCGGTGCCGGACAACGGAGATCCTGCGCAACAGGCGATCGATCAGGCACAGGCAAATGAGGCGTATGAAGATCTGGCCGAATCGCTCCGGTATCATCTGCGCATTGCCAATACGGCATTGGACTATTATCAGAATCAGGTAAAAAAAGAGTTCGTCGGAAACGTGTATCTGGTCGGCGACGGATCGCGTTTTGCGGGAATCCATAAGCTTTTTGCGCAGGAGTTACCGCTTCCGCTGCAGAAGATTGATTTCGCAAAGGTCATCGATCTGAGAAATCAGAATGGAGTAAATGACCAAAAGAAAGCCGGAAAGAAAAAGCATCAGGATTATACCGACCCGGTATTGGAGGAGAGCAGCAACACCAGACAGCCGCGTGCAGCCACGCCGGTCGGATTCCTTTCGGTGATCGGTGCTGCTGTGCATCCGCTTGATGCGAAACCGAAGGAGATGCAGGCGGCAGATTCCAAGAAAAATGATCTGCACACTGCATATGTACTGCTGGCGGGATCATTACTGCTTAGTCTGCTTTTGATCCTTGGATCGAGCGTGCGTCAACTGATCGCCCACTCCGAGCACCGCTCCCTGCAGGATCAGCTGACTTCACTTGCCTATGTGCAGGAGACGTACGACGAGAGCAGCCGCGTGCAGGCGGAGGAGCAGGTTTATGTCACAATCGATGACGCAACGAAGACAAAGAATGAATATCTTCTTCCTTTGATCGAGCAGCTGGAAGCAGAACTTCCGAGTGCAATAAAAGTAACCAGTATGCAGACGGATGACAATCTGATCACGCTGAATATGACGGCGGATCGAAAGATTACGGTTGGTCAGATGCTGCTCAATTTCCAGAATGTGACATTACTTACGGATCCTTCGATCCCATCCATGTCGGAACAGACGGATGAGGAGAGCGGAAGCAGCGAGTGGACTTATACAGTGAATGCATATTATGCAGATGTGCAGGAATCGGAGGAGCAGGCAGATGAATAAGATAAAAATTTCAGATTCGGATAAGCGGCTTTTGATCATATTCTTTGCAATCGTGATTCTGGCGTGCTCTTACTTTTTCATCTTCAATAAAGGAATGACGAAGGCGAGCGAACTTGAGGCACAGAACGAGCAGGATAGTGCCAAGGTGCAGCAGATGCAGCAGATGGAGGCTTCCCTGCCACAGGTAAAGGAAAATATTGAGAATATGAAGCAGACGCAGGCGGACATTATTGCGAAGTATCCGTCCGATATGACGACGGAGAAGACCATCGAATCGCTGCAGGATTATGAAGATCACAGCAGTGATTTCCATATCACGGATATTACGTTTGCGATGAGCATGCCGCTTGTGGGAGCAGCCGATACGACAGCCGCAGGCAGCAGCACCGATACTGCGGATGAGACAACGGACGGAACAACCGACAGTGCGGCCGATGACACTTCTGCGACAACGGATACCACTGTGGATACCCAGAGCACCGGGGACGGAACAGACGATGCAGCAACGGACGCATCTGCAGATACAACCGGAGATGTCGCAGGATATTATGCATCGATCGGAATCCGTTACGAAGCAAGCTACAACGGATTAAAAGAAATGATCGCGTATGTCAATGCGTTTCAGGACCGCACAACGATTACGCAGTTTACGGCTGCGTTTGACGATGCTACCGGAAAACTGACCGGTGAGATGACACTGAACATGTACTATATTACGAATACCGGTAAAGAGTATGTTCCTCCGGTATTTGACTTCATGCCAAAGGGTGTATCGAATATCTTCGGTAAAACGATAGAACGTTCACAGGAAGCTTTGGGGGATCCGTACTAGACGAAGCATAAAAAGACCGGAAAGGGGGCTTTCGGATGAAAAAACAAAAAAATCAAAGGGCTTTATCCAATGCCGGTTTTTCATTGCTGGAAGTCATCCTTTCGATGGCAATCCTTGCAATCCTCTCGATCCCGCTTCTGTCGTATTTTACGCAGTCCATGAAATATAATGCGAAGATGGCGGATAAGCAGCACGCATCGAATCTGGCGCAGGAAGTGATGGAAAATCTGAAAAACCAGCCGAATCTTGTGCAGAATGTGGATGCGTCCGGCTTTGATGTGCCTTATCTGGCTGCTGAGAATTATGTGAGGGATTCCTATACACCGGCCGCGCCGGGATCCACTGGGACCGGTGGCAGCGTGGATTACTACGGGCAGGCGGATGCAATCGGCGAGAAATACGATATCCGGGTAAGCGTCAGCACGAACAATGCAGAAAATGTAAGCAAAGTGCCACAGGTGGATGGAATTGACGGAATGGTTGATGTGATCGCACTGGAAAATGGGCAGTTACAGGACGCATTAACTTATTTCTCCGCAAAAAACATGGGGTATGCGGACGAAAACAGGATTTCGGCTATGAGTACGGATGAAATCCGTGCGAAGCTGCACCGGACGATTTCGATTACGGTGAAAGCGGATTATTTGACGGTGGAATGCTTTTACCGTTGTGAGGGCGTGGACGGAGTGGATGCGGCTGATCAGTACCAATGCAGTAATTATGCGGAAGAAGACATTGAAAATGTCGAGCACATTTATCTGATGTATCAGGTTTTTCAGAATAGCGATGAAATAGAACTCAGGTGCGATGTCGGCGTGGGAGTTCCGAAACTTGTGATCGTCTGTCAGAATATTGATAAGGTCAATACAGATTTTCCTTTGTACCGGTTGACGATTTCACCGAAAAATGGTTGTTCGATGCCGGAGATCGCCTCGAATCTGGGACAGAAATCCTATGAAAATCCGGCAGTGACAAATAAGGGAGAAATCTGGCAGGATTCCTATCTGTTGAGTAATGTGAAGGCTTTGGTGGAAAAGGAACAGGGGATCCGAAAAGTAAATATTGAAGTCAGTGTATACAAAAAAGACAAGGGCGATGGAACGGATAAGGACGATTACCGCTACATTACCGTTGATTCAGCGAAAGGGGAGTAGCGATGAAAAAGAATTCTTTTCATAAAGATGATCGCGGGGCTTCCCTGCTTGCCGTTTTAATACTCATGGTGGTTGTCAGCGCGATCGCAGTGGTGATCACAAAGATCACGATCGTGAATATCCAGATGAAGGAAGTCGAGCGCGGCACGAAGAAGAATTTCTACAGTGCCGATGCAATCATGGATGATCTGCGCACCGGTGCAAGGGAGCAGGCAGAGACGGCATTAGAAAATGCATATGCGGATGTGCTGCAGCATTATGTAGACTATACGAGCGGCGGTAAGAATGCGCAGGATGTATTTAAACAGAAATATATGAACGGTCTGGAAAATTATTTTGCCGATCCGATGAAGACACCGGTCGACACAACCAATCATGAGGGAACCGTGGTGTACCGTGTTGCGGGATACGATACCGGCAAGGTAAAGGGGTGTATTCTGGATGGAACGCAGCAGGCTTGTTTTGTTGCACCTGCAGATCCGAAGTATGAAATTGATTACGGAGCCGGCACTTTTACCTTAAAAGATGTCCGGGTGGTCTATAAGGATGCACAGGATTACGAGACTACGATCACGACTGATCTGGTATTTTCCACACCGGATATGAATTTTTCCGGTCAGAGTCAGGTAAAGGAATTTATGAAATACGCTTTGATCGCGGATGATCAGATCAACGTAAATGCACCAACGGTCGTAGTGGACGGAAGCGTGTATGCGGGGGCTGGCGGCATTGTGGCTTCAAGTAACGGAACCGGCGAGCTGAATGGCAGGATGATCCTTACCCGTGGCGATATTGTGGCGGATATGGGATCGACGATTACGGTCGGAAACGGAAATTCCTCCATCTGGGCGGAGAACATTATGACAACCGGAAAAAGCACTGCAACACTGAACGTGAACGGAAACATTTATGTGGCGGATGATCTTGCGCTAAATGCAAAGGAGAGCAAGGTAACGCTTCGGGGAAATTATTACGGTTACAATTTCCAGAAGAATTACGGAGCGGGCGATACGGTTGCAACGGATGCCGACTTTAGCAGTGCAATCATGATCAATGGAAAAAACAGCTCATTAAATATACAAAATCTTAACTATCTGCTGCTTGCGGGAAGAACCTTTATCTCACGCGGGAACAATTCCAATAACACGGATATTCAGATGGGTGAGTCGATCGCGGCGAGAACGAACCAGCTGGCTTACTATGTTCCGGATAAGTATGTGAAGGTGGAGAGCTCCGAGGGCGTTGTGTTAAAGTGGAACGATGCGCAGAAGGTCAGGATCGGTGAAACGGAGTATCCGATCGGTGAAAGAGACTACGCCGCGTCCGTCCAGGTGGATCCGGTGAAGCTTGACGGCTGGTTGAACAATGCGAATCCGATCGTACCTTACTATTACACCAATGGTGTCAATTATTATCTGAATTTTAAGTCGCAGCAGGATGCGAATGAATTCTATGCTGCGTATTATGCTGGAAATACTGCTAAAGCAGGCGGGCTTGCCGGAACCTATCTGGATAAGGATGCCTTAATTATCGATGAGCATAATCATATGATCATGACGCTGAGCGGAGATATTATGTACCGGACCAGGTCGGAAGAAATGTTTCGGGAGAAGGCGGTAACGATTGAACCGGACAATTGGAAGGACTCTGCGGGGCGTATGTGGGATTATTGTTCGAAGCTGGCAGTAAGTTATAAGTCTTTGGAACTTGGGCTAAAAGTATCCGGACAGTCTGTGACACCGGATCAGGTACGCTTTAGCGTGACAGATGCGAGCGGATATGAAAAAATCGACAAGTCAATCGATCCGTTATTTGACAAACTGATTGACCGCAGCGCATTGCAGGAGGAGATCGCAAAACACAGGAATCCGGGAGATACCGAATTCACAGTGTATCATCCGGCAGACGATGTCTACCTGATCGATAACACCGGTGTGTATAATCTTCCGACTTCGATCACAAAGGGCATTGTTGTGGCAACCGGAAGCGTCAAAGTCAGCGGAAATTTTGAAGGGCTGATCATTTCCGGCGGTAAGATTACGTTTGATGCGAACGTGCAGGTAAAAGGCAATAAACTGCTTGTCTCTAATCTGTTTAAAGATGATCAAAGCAAGAAGTCTCCGCTTTTTTCCAAGTTCTTCCGTGATTGCTCCGGCACAGCTGCCGGCAGTGTGTCCGGCCAGCTGGATCTGGATTCGTATATCAATTACGATGAATGGAAGAAGAACTAAGGGGTGCGCCGATGAGAGAGCGATGGTTAAAGAAGAAAAGACGGCAGGATCAAAGAGGAATTACTCTGGTGGAGATCATTATTGTGATCGCAATCATAGGAATACTGGCGAGCACGGCGGTCATGATGATCGGGCATCTGCATTATGCGGATACGCAGAAGGTCATGAAGACCTTGGATGCTTCGTTGAATCAGCTGCGGGTAAAGTCCATCAGTAAAAGCGGAAATTACTATCTGTATATTTATCATCTGGACAACGGCTACTATGAGCAGATATTGCCGGATAATCTTTCGGCATTTGATGCAACGAAGCTGACGAAGGACGGAACCAAATTATCGAACAATACGATCAAACTCTGTCAGGACGGAACAGAGCTGGCGGAGAATGGTTTCATGAAGATCGCCTACACGAAGCAGGCAACGTTTGATACCGCCAATACAACGGTGCAGACGATTCTGATCGATGGTGTGCCAAAATACAGTATCCGGCTTGTGATGGATACCGGAAAGCATTTTGTTGAGTCAAATTGATTGTTAAAAATGATGCGTTTATCAACGTGATATGAAATAGGAAGCAGAAGGCAGAAAGGAAGTGGTTGTGTGAATCGGGATCAAAGAGGAATTACGTTTATCGAACTGATCATTGCGATCGCAATCGCTTCGATCATTATGGTTGCCGCAACCATGTTCCTTGGTGCGGCACACAAAAATTATAACAATGCGTCCGCCCAGATTGACCTGCAATCCGAATCACAGATTCTGATGGAGCAGATCGGTATGTGGGTGATGGAAGGAAACCGGGTGGAAGCATTGGATCCATCGACCTCCGGTGCACAGGGAATTGTCATCTATCGGATTCCACGCAAGACTTCGGTGGAGAACCCGAACGGAGCCGCAGCGCCCGAACCGGCCAGTAAGCGTGTGATCTGGCTATCGGCAAGCGGAAAGAAACTGTACACAAAGAAGGCTGCTGTGGCAGATACAGAAAGTGACACAACCGTGATCGACGCAGATGTGGATGAAGTGCAACAGAATCTGCTCGGAGAGTATGTGACGGCTTTTACAGGGACGGTCGATGCCTCTTCGCAGACATCCGTTAGCGTTTCGTTTCAGATGGAATATTTAAAACAAAAATATGAGATACAAAACGTGTTTAAACTGAGAAATGTACTGCGATAAAATTGCAAAATGACAGAAACCTATTTCGGCAAAACTGTGAGTGATCAAAATGGGCTTGGAGCCCGGATAAGGAAGGGGCGTTCATATTGAAAAGCGTCAATCGGAAAACAAAAATGCATAGTCCGCTTACCGGAGCAAAGAAGAAAATCGCATCCGCAGCCTGTGTGCTGGGGATCGTTGCTTTATGCCTTGGTGTGGTCGGATATCAGAATAAGCTGAAGGCGGAAGAGAATCTCCCGGTTGTGACCAGAGGCGTGGTGGATAAGATCAATCAGATTCCGGAATCGAAGCGTGATATGTATGATGCGGATAAATCAACGTATGCTTTGGGAACAAAAGAGAACCCGTTTTTTATTCTGGAACTTGTTCCGTATGATGAATATGGATCGTTTGGTTATAATATCGGAGGCTGTGAGCCGACTGATGTGCAGAAAATGCGTGGAACCGGAAAAATCGATACGCTTGGATCCATGAACATGTGCGATGAAAAGCGGATGGATAAAACCTACTTTTTTGAAGATGCGCAAGAATTAAAAACAACAGAGTTTGAACATCCGCTGGTAAAAGAAGATATCGTGCAAAGCTTTGACGGATATTATGAATTGGTTGAAGCCGGAGAGGGTGCTTTCCGACAGAATGAGGATGGTACCATCGTAAAAGCGGACGGGGGAAATATTATCTGGCATACCATTTATGATCTGGAAAAGCAAAAAGACTATCCTAATCAGGCTTTCCAGGGAAAAGATGAGCCGAAGAAAATCCTTACAAATGTCGGAGAACGCATTTATACGGTAAGGGAGAGTTCTCCGGATGATCCGGTATATTCGGTGGAAGGATATTACTATTATAAAAACAATGAGAATTTTTTAAAGCATTCCCTGAAACTGAGTGACGAGGCAGCAGCAAAGTATTCGGTTATTATTAAAACAATCACACCGAAGGAGCTGAATGCAAATCCAAGTTGGGCAAAGTATGCGGATTTATATATCGTATCGGCATCCTGTGCGGATAACGAGTTTAAAAACATGTGGAAAAAGTATAATTGTTATCATCATACGTCTGCGGTAACGGATTATAAAAACGGCTTTGAGAATACGGACAGCGATAAGGAACGTGATATTTCATGGGAAGTCGCAAAAGAGATGTATGACAAGATAACTGCAGATACCAATTACGCTGCAATTATGATGACGGCAGAGTCCTATAAGATCACAAAGTGGACGAAGGTTATGCTAAGCCTTTTTGACTGGAATTTAAGACCTTCGGGGGATACTTTTTCTTATGATGCATCGAATAATAATATGTATAAGCTTACGGTTATGCTTCTTTCGATGAAACAGGAATTGTTCAAAAAGTTATATCTGGATAAGGACAATCCGCTTATTTCGAATGACGGAAAATTCTTGCTGCAGACGGGGGATGCGCAGGAGTATTGGAATATGTTTACGTTCCTTCCTACGAATGCAAGAACAACGGATCCGGAAGTAAATTACAACTGGTACGGATATTTTACTTCTATGGATAAATGGAATGATTACCAGATGGCAGGAAATATTGAGGCAAACCGTAGATACATCAACAATCGTATTTATATTGGCGGCGACGGCGGTGACATCTTACGAAATTATCTGCAGGACGGTCTGAATCTGACAGATAAGACCGGAACGAAGTACACGGATTTCCAGGACTTTATGGACAATGCGGACAAGGCAACGCCTGCGGATGCGGTACGATATGTTTTGGGACAGAGAAACAATACCAATAAGATCGAGGGAGATTTGAACGTCTTAGATATTGAACCTTGTTACGACAGTAAAAATGGTTATTCGCTGACAAAGAATTATATTTATATGATGGTGCCGGATCTGGAGGGTAAGGTGAATATTACCCATATGACGACTGCGGAATTTATCGGTACAGCGCAGGATCCGAACAGTACCTATGATCTGATCTTTCTGGGGCTGGATGACGGAGCATATAATAAAGCCGGAGATGGAAAAACCGTATGGAATGATTCTTCTATGAATGGTAAGATTTATTTCCATACGGGCGACAAGATGACAGCGGCAGAATATTCAAGCGATAACAGAAGCCGTTCTGTTAAATTCCTGACAAAAGGAACCAAATCAGGAGATACCTGGACATGGAAGAATGTGGATAGTGCGGAACTGCGGTTTTCGGGAAATGACATTACAAGATTAAAAGAAGAAGAACTGAAGGATTTTGTAAAGTCGGGGAAACCGGTTGTGGCTGTGCCGTATCTGTATCAGCGGGATGAAACCCGTATTGACCAGCATTCTAATATCTGTGATTTTGTAAAGAGTGAGATTGATCAAAAGAATAAGGGCGATAACAGCGTCCATTTCTACCAGACAAATGATGTGACAGGCATCAGGGAGTGTATGAAGCAGAAGAAGCCGGAGGTGTTATTTACGCAGACTCCGAAGCTGTATAGCAGCGAGGAGAAGACGTATCTGGATGTAGACAGAGTCGGAAGATCATTGTTGCAGTTTGGTTTTCAGGTCAACGATCCGGAAAGTGCTGCCTTCCGGTGTAATGTATATCTGGATCAGAATCAGGATGGAAAATTTTCAAAAGATGAGCTTTATTATGAAGGGGAAAAATTTGCTGCGGATGGAAGCAGGAAGGATGTTACCTGTAAACTGTCAAGACTTTATACGGGATTGATCCAATGGAAGATTGAGGTCTTTTGTGATGAGAATCCATCGGTACGGTTTACGCAGACCGGCTGCTCTGCTGCGAGAAACCAGACCGGTCAGAAAAAGAAGATTAACGTACTTCAGATTTTACCAAAGGATGGATCTTTCGATGGAAAACTTGATCTGAGTACAAATCCTCTGTTTACAAAGTATTATCATACGCTGGACGATTATGATATCACAGTTACGACGGAAACACTCGATACATTTAAAAAACATTTTAATGCGGATAGTTTCACGACAGAAAAGTATCAAAAGGTTAACAGTGATCCGGATTTCAAAACACCGGACTGGATGAAGGTGTATCGAAATTACAATATGATCATTGTTGGATTTGGCGATACGTATGGTGGTGTCAATATACCAAACGATCACGGAGAAATTGATTTCCTTAAATTCTATATCAGTCAGGGTAAGAGCGTGTTATTTACACACGATCTGACCTCAATGCACAATATTAGAAGTGATGACTTTGGTTACTCTGCCAATACCTATCTGCGTGATACGATGGGTATGAATCGTTATAAGGCTATCAGCAGAAATCTCTCAGAACGTGAGCGGCAGGAGCTGGCAGAAAAACCGGATAATGCCTATGACAGTGTCACGGACATCACCGGTAAGGAGCTGGATCAGAAGCAGGGATTTACATACTATGCCATGAAGCGACTTGGCTGGAAAAATTCTAATTCGGGAACGGATTGGAATATCCTGAATAATCAGAAGATGCCGTATCAATATCTGATCAGTAATCCGAAAGGGGAGAGTATTTGTGGAATCAGTGAATTCACAAAAAATACCGGTTTTAATAATAACAATGATCTCATTACAAAGGTCAGTCAGATGAATCAGGGACAGATTACACAGTATCCGTTCAAAATTGATACGATGTTTACGGTTTCGGAGACGCATGGACAGTGGTATCAGTTGAACATGGAAGATCCGGAGGTTACGGTATGGTACTGTCTTGCTGATGATAAGAGAGCTGCTGCATGGCAGGGGACGGATAATAATGGTCAGGGAACCGGTGCAACCTACGGTGTTTCACCGAATGATGCTGCAAATAATTATTATATCTACAGTAAGGGAAATGTTTTTTATTCCGGAGTAGGACATTCGACGATTACGCAGGAAATGGAAGCTAAGCTGTTTATTAATACCATGATTGCTACATATCGGGCTTCCTATGTGCCTCCGATGGTTGAAGTGCTGAATGAGAACGCGGTGATTACGGATCTGGAAAATCTGTCGTATGACATGAGCTTTACGAAAGAGTATAGTGAGGATCCGGATGAATCAGACTGGGAAACAGTAGGCGTGGACGAAGAGGATCCGGATTTCGTGAAAATTACTTTCTCTCCGGAGGAATTGAATGCAATCAGCACGAAGCTGGATTGCTCAATCTATTATAAAAATGAGAGTGGCGATCCGGTATATGTTGACAGGATCTATGATTGTACAACAAATGAGGAGATTCCAACGGCTGATCCGGAAATGATTGAACAGAATCAGACATATAAGACGGTTGAAGATGGAAAGGTGATTTTTAAGAATGTAAAAAATATGAAGGAATATTATTTCCTTTATCCGAAGAAATACTTAAGCAGCTGGAAGGAAAAGAAGGACGACACGACCGAAATATTACATGATGCACAGAGGGAGGTTGTATTTCAGATCAAGAATAATAAGAAAGATGAATATGGATATACAAGGCTTAATATGACCGGACAGATGCTATTCCTTCTTGACTGATCCTGCTTTATCCGGGCAGTCAATTCATGAAACATATAAAAAAAATATAAAGTTTAGATATCACTGTTGACATTGAAAATCAACAGTGATATTTTATTTACAGAACAAATTAGCACTCGAACTAAATGAGTGCTAGTAAAGCAAAAGGAGGCTATTTAACAATGAAATTAATGCCATTAACAGACAGAGTTGTATTAAAACAGTTAGAAGCAGAAGAGACTACCAAGTCCGGAATTATTCTTACCGGCACGGCACAGGAGAAGCCACAGGAAGCTGAGGTTATCGCAGTAGGACCTGGCGGAATGGTTGACGGTAAAGAAGTGGTTATGCAGGTGAAAGAAGGACAGAAGGTTATCTACTCCAAATATGCAGGTACAGAAGTAAAACTTGAAGGCGAAGAGTACATTATCGTAAGACAGAACGATATTCTTGCAGTCGTAGAGTAATATACAGTAACCGGTTTGAATGCGAAAATATAAAGTGTTCCGATCAAAAACATAGTTCGATAATTTAGAATTGATTTAAAAAATAGGAAAGAGGTTCATTATCATGGCAAAGGAAATTAAATACGGATCAGAAGCCAGAGCAGCACTTGGTGCAGGCGTTGATAAATTAGCAAACACAGTTCGAGTAACCATCGGACCAAAGGGACGTAACGTTGTTCTTGACAAATCTTTCGGTGCTCCGCTTATCACAAACGATGGTGTGACAATCGCTAAGGAGATTGAGCTTGAGGATGCTTTCGAGAACATGGGTGCCCAGCTTGTTAAAGAAGTAGCAACAAAGACAAACGATGTAGCCGGAGACGGAACAACAACCGCTACAGTATTAACACAGGCTATGGTTCAGGAAGGTATGAAGAACCTTGAAGCAGGTGCTAATCCAATCGTTTTAAGACGTGGTATGAAGAAAGCAACAGATACTGCTGTTGAGGCTTTAAAAGAGATGAGCCAGAAGGTTACAGGCAAGGAGCAGATCGCTAAGGTTGCTGCTATTTCTGCCGGTGATGAGGAAGTTGGTAATCTTGTAGCAGATGCTATGGAGAAGGTTACAAACGACGGCGTTATCACAATCGAAGAGTCCAAGACAATGGAGACAGAGCTTGACTTAGTAGAAGGTATGCAGTTCGACAGAGGTTACTTATCTGCTTATATGTGCACAGATATGGATAAGATGGAAGCTGTTCTGGATGATCCATACATCCTGATCACAGACAAGAAGATTTCTAACATTCAGGAGATTCTTCCATTACTGGAGCAGATCGTACAGTCAGGTGCAAGACTTCTTATCATCGCTGAGGATATCGAGGGAGAGGCTCTTACAACACTTATCGTTAATAAATTACGTGGTACATTCAATGTTGTTGCTGTCAAGGCTCCTGGATACGGCGACAGAAGAAAAGCAATGCTTGAGGATATCGCAATCCTTACAGGCGGTCAGGTAATCAGCTCTGATCTTGGCCTTGAGCTTAAGGATACTACACTTGATCAGCTCGGTCGTGCAAAATCTGTTAAGGTTCAGAAAGAGAACACAGTTATCGTTGACGGTGCAGGCGATAAGGCTGCCATTCAGGGACGTATCAGCCAGATCCGTGGACAGATCGACGAGACAACATCTGAGTTCGACAAAGAGAAGCTGCAGGAGAGACTTGCCAAGATGGCAGGAGGTGTAGCCGTTATCCGTGTTGGTGCTGCAACTGAGACAGAGATGAAGGAAGCAAAACTTCGTATGGAAGATGCTTTAAATGCAACACGTGCAGCGGTCGAAGAAGGAATTATCGCAGGTGGTGGATCTGCTTACATTCACGCTTCCAAGAAGGTTGCTGAGCTTGCGAATACTCTTGAGGGAGATGAGAAGACCGGCGCTAAGGTTATCCTGAAAGCACTTGAGGCTCCATTATTCTTCATCGCAGCGAATGCCGGATTAGAGGGCGCTGTCATCATCAATAAAGTTAAGGAGTCTGCTCCGGGAACCGGATTTAACGCAGCTACTGAAGAGTATGTTGATATGGTTGCTTCCGGAATTCTTGATCCTGTTAAGGTTACAAGAAGTGCTCTGCAGAACGCAACATCGGTTGCATCTACACTCCTTACAACAGAGTCTGCGGTTGCAAACATTAAGGAAGATGCTCCTGCAATGCCAGCCGGCGCAGGCGCAGGAATGGGTATGATGTAAATTCGGGTTTGCCGCGCTCAGATTTAATCTCAAACGGATGATACCGGATTATATATAATCTACGAAAATTAGCAGTAAGTTTGTCTATAAACGACGGACTTTGAACGATTTCAATGACTAGAGTTCTTTCGGAGTTACGGTATCGAACCATACGATTATTTTGTTCAGGAAAATTTGCAAGTTAACTTCACCAACG
>ERZ1034723.395-NODE-395-length-24145-cov-5.131963_pt1 | contig 24145 bp, 20 predicted proteins | sample MGYA00520637_ERZ1034723 | MGnify/ENA primary metagenome ERZ1034723 (study PRJEB33766, sample SAMN09781719) | gut metagenome | biome: gut microbiome | host: Homo sapiens | place: Madagascar | study: EMG produced TPA metagenomics assembly of the PRJNA485056 data set... | reverse complement strand
CGCGTACACTATAAAGGTACCTTTAATGACGGCAAGCAATTTGATTCTTCTTATGACCGCGGCGAGCCGTTGGAATTTGTTTGCGGCGCAGGTCAGATGATTAAAGGCTTTGATGCAGCTGTTGCTGACCTGGAGGTCGGCGCTGAGGTTGACATCCATTTGTTGCCGGCAGAAGCATATGGCGAGGCTGACCCGAAGGCTATCTTCACCATGCCGATTGCCCAGCTTCCCGGTTCCGAAAACCTGACCGTTGGCCAGAGAGTTTACCTGCAGAACCAATTCGGTCAGCCTGTTCCTGTACTGGTAACCGAAAAGGACGATACCAATATCACCTTTGATGCTAACCATGAAATGGCCGGCAAGGAACTGAACTTCCACATTGAGCTGGTAGAGGTAAAATAAAGTATTGCTGTTACCATACGGCGAACTGCAATTTGCTTTGGCAATAGATTTTGCAGTACTGATATGGTACAATAGCATACGTGCATTTTTTGCAACTGATATTTAGGAGTGTGTATTGTGGATTATAGAATTGTGGTGCCCAGCGGAATTGTTTTTGATTTCAATAATATGCTGGGAGCGGGCAGACTGCAAGCGCAGGAAGTGGAGCAGGAACTGCAGCAGCAGGGAGCTGCAGCAGATAAGGCTGTGTGCGAGCTGCGCCGTAGCGGCTTTGCCAAGAAGCATTTATCTAAGGACGGCACGCCTGAGCATGTTTATTTTCCACGTATGCCGTATATTGCCGACGGCAATCCCAATACGGAGCAGTCGATTATCAAGCTGATGCGCTACAGCAAGCATCTGCGCAGTAAAGATGTCGTAATCTTTTTGGGCGTTGGCGGCTCCTACTTGGGCAACAAGGTGCTGTTTGATGCCTTTGGCGGTTATCATTGGAACACCAGTGCAACCTTGCGTCAGGGGCAGCCGTTTATTTATTTCTCGGGCAATAATCTTGACCCGGTGGACTGCAATTCGCTGCTGTTCAAGATGCGCCGTCTGGCTATGAACAGTGCCGAGCAGGGCGAAAAGCTCAAAATTATGCTGGTGCCGATTTCTAAATCCGGTACTACGCTGGAAACTATTTCAGCCTTTACGTATTTTTATGACAATCTGTCTAAAAACGCTGACATCGACCTTGATTGCACGGTGGTTACCGATTTGCAGGCACCGATTGAATCTGCGCCGCTGCTGCAGCTGGCGGAAAAGTTTAACTGGGAGCGCTTTGACATCAAGGAGGGCATCGGCGGACGCTTCTGCATTATGACTGACCCGGGACTCGTAACGATGGCTGCCTTGGGCGGTGATATCGAAGAGTTTTTGCGTGGCGCGCGTGATATGGATATCTATTGCCAGCAGGCAGAGCTTGCGGAGAATCCTGCGTTGCTAAACGCTTTACTGAAATTTATGGCCTATGAGCGCGGACGTGATATAGAAGTATTCATGCCGTACAGTATGCGCCTGAAATCCTTGAGCGAATGGTATGTGCAGCTGCTGGCGGAATCGCTTGGCAAGCGCTGCAACCGTGAGGGTGAAACTGTTTATTACGGAAGAACGCCGATTGTTGCTGTCGGGACGACGGATATGCATGCGCAGACGCAGCAGCATCAGGACGGCCGTCTGAATAAGGTGGTGCAGTTCCTGGAGGTTGCGAACCCCGAGGAAGAGGCGATTTTGCATAATCCCTTTGCTGATGTACCGTTCTTCGAAAAGTATGAGGGAATGGATATGGCGAAGGCTCTTAAAGCGGCGCTGAATGCCAATGAAGCGGCGCTGACGGGTGATAACCGTTACAATGCGCGTTTTACGCTGCCGAAGCTGAATGAGTATTATCTTGGCCAGCTGATGTACTTTTTGATGCTGACGATTGCTTACGAGGGCGAGTTGGCGGATGTGGATGCATTTGACCAGCCGGGCGTTGAGGTTTATAAGAAATTAATGAAGGCTCAGCTGTAAAATTTAAAATGGCAAAAAAAGTAGACGTTGTGTGCTCAAAAAGCACGCAACGTCTTTTTGCTTTGTATTGAATTCAGCGTTTGCCTGTGAACAGCAGCTTTGCCGTACTGCATTTTTCAAACGCTTTCGTCAGCAGAATGCTGAGCGCCAATGAGCCGAGCACCAGCAGCACGTAGGACAGAGCTACCTTTTTAACGGTCATGATAATGCCGAAATGGTTATAGGTGCTGCTGAGCCAGTCCAAAAGCAACGGATGCACAAAGTAGATGAGCATAGAATAAGCGGAAAGGATGCTGATGGCTTTGTAGAGAAGGTTGGTGAGGGAACCCCTCTCAGTCACCTTGCGGTGACAGCTCCCCCCAAGGGGAGCCTCTGTATGTGATGCTGCTTGAGGGATAGATTGCAGTGCATTGGGAGCCTCTGTATGTGCTTTTGCCTGCGCTCTGCGCTCCAGCCAGTCCAGTGCCAGGCAGAAGAAGAGCAGCGAGCCTACGGTGTAGCAGAGTCCCTGCGGGCTGAGCTGGTGATAGGTGTTGGCCAGATCAATCAGCGTGTAGCCTTTGACAGTAACTGCCTCGTAACAGCTTTGCACGTCCCAGACAACGCTTGCCGCAAAAATCAGGCAGACAATTACGCTGTATCTGCGCAGGAGGGCAATGAATTTTTCCCAATAGCAGGCTGCCAGGCCGCCGCTTATAAAAATAAGCAGATAATGCAAGGGAAGATAGTTGAGGCGATAATCAAAGAAATTTTTAGCCAAGACGCTCCAACCCGCTGTATTCAAGCCCGGATGCGTTGTCCACCAGTTGAAAGCAAGCTGGAAAACAAATAAAAGCACTAGCATAAACGGTATGCTTTGGTGTATAATTATACGCAGAAGCCGGCGCCAGAGCGGATAGCTTGCATAAAACCACAGCAGGATGACCATAAAATACAAATGGTAGCAGCCAAGGCCGAAGAATAACACATAGGCCACATGCAGCGGATTCCAGCTGACGAAGCCTGGTGGCAGAATCAGCCAGAAGTAAAGCATGTAAAAAAGCGACCAGCTGAGGTAGGGCAGGCCTGCTCCCCGCAGACGCTTCTTCATAAAGTCGATATAGTTCAGCCGGCTGCCGCTTAATAGGCCTTTATCCGTACAGGCCAGGCCGTAGCCGGAGATAAAGAAAAAGGAGGGGACACTGTAACGGCTTAAAATCTCCAGTAATAAGTAAAGAGTAAAGTTGTTGGGGGCAAGTGCCAGGCTGCCGATATGAATACCGATGACGCCAAGCATGCAGATGCCACGCAGATTATCTATAATGGTGTTTCGCATAATTACCTCGCTAATTTTTAATCTTCTTTATTATACTATAAGTAAAAAAATCCTGCCAAGATTTTACCTCGAAATATTTGACGTATTCTTCATTAAGGTGTAAAATATATACAATCAATTTGCACCTTTAAATTGGTCCTGTGAGACTGCAAGGTATAAGTTATTATGAAACCTAAGGCCTTTTTGCACCATCATGGGATGAGAAGGCCTTTTATTATGCAATTTTATTATAAAAAACAGGAGGTAAAGCTAATGGCTAAATCAAATGTATCTCTGGGTGGCAGAGATATACTGGATCTGGAAAGCCTCAGCGTTGAGGAAATCGAGCTGGTTTTGAAAACAGCTGAGGAAATGAAGAAGATTATGAAGAGGGATATCAAAAAGGTGCCCTCACTGCGCGGTAAATCTATCATCAATCTGTTCTATGAGCCCAGTACACGTACCCGTACATCCTTCGAGCTGGCAGGCAAATATCTGGGTGCTGATGTAGTAAACATCACTACATCCTCTTCCAGTGTTGTCAAAGGTGAATGCCTGCGCGACACCATCCTGACTGTACAATCCATGGCTTGTGATGCGATTGTTATGCGTCACCCCATTGAAGGCGCTGCAGCATATGCTGCTAAGGTTGCAGACCCTGTAATCATCAACGCCGGCGATGGCGCACACGCACATCCTTCTCAAGGCTTCCTGGATATGTTTACTATCCGTGAGCAGGGCAAAAACCTGAAGGGCTTGAAAATGGCAATCATCGGCGATATTCTCTACAGCCGTGTTGCCCGCACCAATATTGCTGCCTGGACCAAAATGGGCGCTGAGGTACACGTTGCAGGTCCTATGACTCTGCTGCCGCATGACATCGCTTCTCTGGGCGTTACCGTACACAAACGCGTTGAAGAAGCAATCGAAGGCGCTGACGTAATCGATATCCTGCGTATTCAGCTGGAGCGTCAGCAAAAGGGCCTGTTCCCGTCTCCGCGTGAATATGCACGTATCTTCGGTATTAACGAAAACCGCCTGAAGCTGGCTAAGCCTGACGTAACCGTGCTGCATCCAGGCCCGATGAACCGTGGTCTGGAAATCTCCTGGGAGGTTGGTTACTGCGATAACGCCGCAATCCGTACTGAGGTACAAAACGGCGTAGCTGTACGTATGGCACTCTTATTCTTGACTTTGACAGGAGGTAAACACATTGAAAACGTTGATTAAAAACGGCAGGGTAGTAGACCCCAGCCAAAAATTAGATGCTGTAATGGATATCCTCGTTGAGGATGGCAAAATTAAAGCTTTGGGCAAGGATATTGCCGAAGCAGCTGACGAGGTTTTTGATGCAACCGGCCTCGTAGTAACTCCCGGTCTGATTGACGTACACACTCATATGCGTGAGCCAGGCCTGGAAGCTAAGGAAGATATTATCAGCGGTACCAAGGCTGCTGCTGCCGGCGGTGTAACCACCGTTGCCTGCATGCCTAATACCAAGCCTGTTATTGATACCTCCATCGTAGTAAGCGGTATCAAAGAACGCGCTCGCGAGGAAAGCTACGCTAACGTTGAAGTTATCGGCGCAATCAGCAAGGGCGAAAAGGGCGAAGAGCTGGCAGAGATGGGCGACATGGCAGAAAAAGGCGCTATGGGCTTCTCCGATGACGGCCACTATGTAAAGAGCTCCCGCCTGATGGTGCTGGCTGCCAAATATGTAACTGCTTTTGACAAACCTTTGCTGTGCCATGCGATTGATCCAGAGCTGGATTCCGAAGGCTACATGCATGAAGGCGCTGTTTCCGCTCGTATCGGCGTACCGGGCGTACCGGCAATCAGCGAGGATATCGCTGTTGCACGTGACTGTATCATCGCTGAATACACCGGCGCACATATACACATCTGCCACGTTGCCTCCAAGGGTGCTATCGACATCATCCGCCAGGCTAAAAAACGCGGCGTAAATGTTACCAGCGAAGTAACCGTACATCATCTGACTCTGACTGATGAGGCTTGTGCAGATTACAATTCCGCAACCCGCGTTAACCCGCCGCTGCGCAGTGCAGACCACGTACAGGCTATGCGTGAGGCTGTTCTGGACGGCACTGTTGACGCTATCGTTACAGACCACTCCCCGCACGCACCGGAAGAAAAGGATGTTGAATTCCGTTATGCTCCGAACGGCTTCTGCGGTCTGGAAACCTCTCTGGCAGTAATGCTGACTGACTTATATCACACACATGTATTTGACCTGAATACTATTATCAGCAAAATGAGCTGCGAGCCTGCTAAGCTGTTCAAGCTGGCCGGCGGTACTCTGAAAGAGGGCAGTGTTGCTGATATCACTATTATGGACTTAAATAAAAAATGGACTGTTGACAGCTCCAAATTCTATACCCGCGGCAAATTCACCCCGTACGAAGGCAAGGCTTGCACCGGCAAGGCAGTTGCCACTATGCTGCATGGTAATTTTGTAATGAGGAATGGTGTAGTATGCACGAAAAAGTAAGAAAAGGAAAATTAGTTTTAAAAGACGGCAGCGTTTTTGAAGGCACTCTGTATGGTGGCAAACGCAATGCTGTAGGTGAGGTTGTATTCACCACCGGCATGAGTGGTTACCAGGAGACCTTGACTGACCCGTCCTTCTGCGGCCAGATTGTAGTAATGACCTATCCGCTGGTAGGCAACTATGGCTGCAACCCGCTGTTTAACCAAGGCAAGAAATGCTTCTTCCAGGGCTTTGTAATCGGCGAACTGTGCGATTGCCCCAGTAACTGGCGTAATGAGCAGAGCCTGGAGGATTTCCTGATTGAACAGGATATCCCGACCTTAGCAGGTGTAGATACACGTGCTATCACCCGTAAAATCCGTAATCACGGCGTACTGCAGGGCGTAATCGTTCCGGCAGAAATGCCTGAAGAGGAAGTACAGAAGTTGCTGGCTTTACCGGCATTACACAACCAGGTTGAGCAGGTTACCACTCCCGAGGTTTACACCATGGGCGAGGGCAAGCTGCATGTAGCTGTTATGGACTTCGGTATTAAACGTAATATCCTGAAATCCATTGAAGCCTTTGGCTGCCGCCTGACAGTATTCCCTGCTTCCGCTACCGCAGAAGAGGTACTGGCATGCGATCCGGACGGTATCTTCCTGTCCAACGGCCCCGGCGACCCGAAGGATTTGCCTGAGGTTATTGAAAACATTAAGAAATTAATCGGCAAGAAACCGATTTTCGGTATCTGCCTCGGTCATCAGCTCATGGCTTTGGCTAACGGTGCTGATACCTATAAAATGAAATTCGGCCATCGCGGTATTAACCAACCGGTAAAATACCTGGCAACCGGCCGCATCTACATCAGCGCACAAAATCACGGCTATGCTGTAGATGAAAAATCTCTGGAAGGCAAGGGCATCAACATCAGCCACATTTCCATGAACGACGGTACTATCGAAGGCCTGGAATACACCAAGCATCCTACCTTTACCGTTCAATATCATCCGGAAGCCTGCCCCGGCCCTGGTGATCATGATTATTTGTTTAAACATTTTGTTGATATGATGGAGGGTCGTTAATTATGCCGAAACTTAAAGATATTAAAAAGGTTCTCGTTATCGGCTCCGGCCCTATTATTATCGGTCAGGCAGCAGAGTTTGACTATGCAGGCACCCAGGCTTGCCGTGCTCTGAAGGAAGAAGGCCTGGAGGTTGTACTGATTAACAGTAACCCTGCAACCATTATGACTGATGTGCATGTGGCTGACCGTGTATATGTTGAACCTATCAGCGTTGAATTCATTGAAAAAATTATCAAACGTGAGCATCCTGATTCCCTGTTGGCAACACTTGGCGGTCAGGTTGGCCTGAACATGGCTATGAAACTGGAAGAGCAAGGCATTCTGAGCAAATACAACGTTCGTCTGCTGGGCACTCAGATCAGCGCTATCAAACGTGGTGAAGACCGCGAAATGTTCAAGGAAACTATGGAGAAAATCCATCAGCCGATTCCTGAAAGCACTATCGTAGAAACCATTGAAGCTGCTTGCGATTTCGGCAAGGAAATCGGTTATCCGCTGATTGTCCGTCCTGCGTATACCCTCGGCGGTACCGGCGGCGGCATTGCTGAAAACGAGGAAGAGCTGATTGACATCGTGCAAAAGGGCCTGGGCTACAGCCCTATCGGTCAATGCCTGATTGAACGCAGCATCGCCGGCTGGAAGGAAATCGAATACGAAGTAATCCGCGATGCTGCTGATAACTGCATCACTGTCTGCTCCATGGAAAACCTGGATCCTGTTGGCGTACACACCGGTGACTCCATCGTTGTGGCTCCGGCACAGACTCTGAGCGATAAAGAAGTACAGCTGCTGCGTCAGGCTTCTATCGATATCGTACGTGAGCTGGGCGTAGTTGGCGGCTGTAACGTACAGCTGGCTCTCGACCCGTACTCCGAAAACTACTATGTAATCGAAGTTAACCCGCGTGTAAGCCGTTCTTCCGCACTGGCTTCCAAAGCTACCGGTTATCCGATTGCTAAGGTTACCAGCAAAATTGCTGTCGGCTACAACCTGGACGAAATCGAAAACGCTGTTACCAAAAAGACTAAGGCTTGCTTCGAGCCTACCATTGACTATATCGTACTGAAATTCCCGCGTTGGCCGTTCGATAAATTCGTAACCGCTGACCGCACCCTGGGCACTCAGATGAAGGCTACCGGTGAGGTTATGGCAATTGAGCGCAGTTTTGAAGCTTCTATGCTGAAAGCAGTTCGCTGCCTGGAAATCGGCCTCAATCATCTGGAAATGCCTGAGCTGAAGGCTTTGAGCGATGAAGAAATTCATGACCGCATCAAACGCATTGATGACGAGCGTTGCTTCGTTGTTGCTGAGGCTATCCGCCGCGGTATTACTCTGGAAGAGATTCACGATATCACCAAGATTGACCTGTGGTTCCTTTCCAAAATTCAAAACATCATTAAAATGGAAAGAGCTTTGGAAACTCACGAGCTGACTCCGAGCCTGCTGCGTAAGGCTAAGAGAATGGGCTTTGCCGATGCTGTTATCGGTAAACGCGTAGGCAAGACTGAATTTGAAATCCGCGATATGCGTAAGGCTAACGGCATTCTGCCGACCTACAAAATGGTTGATACATGCGCTGCGGAATTTGAAGCTGCAACCCCGTACTACTATTCCTGCTACGAAACAGAGGATGAGGTTGAAGTAAGCGACAGAAAGAGAGTAGTTGTACTCGGCTCCGGTCCTATCCGTATCGGTCAGGGCGTAGAATTCGACTACTGCTCCGTACACTGCGTATGGGCGTTGAAGGAAATGGGCTATGAAACCATTATCATCAACAACAACCCGGAAACAGTTTCCACTGACTTCGATATTTCCGATAAACTGTACTTTGAGCCGCTGACTGTTGAGGATGTTCTCAACGTTATCGACAAAGAAAAACCGGAAGGCGTTATCGTTCAATTCGGTGGTCAGACCGCTATCAACCTGGCAGGTTCGCTCTCCCGCGCAGGCGTGAAGATTCTGGGCTCCTCCGTTGACAGCATCGACCGCGCTGAGGACCGTGAACGCTTTGACGAGCTGCTGACAAGCTGCAATATCCCGCGTCCGCAGGGCCACACCGTATTCGATACCGAGGGTGCGCTGGTTGCTGCCCACAATGTTGGCTATCCGACTATGGTTCGTCCTTCCTACGTACTGGGCGGCCGTGCTATGGAAATCGTTTATAACGATGACGAGCTGCGCAACTACATGACCTATGCTGTTAAGGCTTCTCACGAGCATCCGGTACTGGTTGACCATTATCTGCAGGGCGCTGAGGTAGAGGTTGACGCTATCTGCGACGGCAAGGAAGTATTAATCCCCGGCATCATGGAACACGTTGAACGTGCAGGCGTACACAGCGGTGACTCCATCGCCGTATATCCGCCGCGCAGCCTGAGCGAGAGTGTTATCCGCACCATTATCGAATACACCAATAAAATGGCTCTGGGTCTGGAAGTTAAGGGCATGATTAACATTCAGTACATTGTTCGTGACGAGCATGTATATGTAATCGAGGTTAACCCGCGTTCTTCCAGAACCGTACCGTTCCTGAGCAAGATTACCGGCATCTCCATGGTAGACGTTGCTACCAGATGCGCAATGGGCATGAGCCTCAAAGAGCAGGGACTGCAGGCTGGCCTGCGCTTCTTCCCGGACTACTATGCTGTTAAAGCTCCTGTATTCAGCTTCAATAAGATGAGCAACGTAGATATCACCCTTGGACCTGAAATGAAATCCACCGGTGAGGTTATGGCCTGCGACTACCAGTATAGCCGTGCGCTGTATAAGGCCTGCATCGCTTCCGGCATCAATGTACCGCACGAGGGTGCAATCCTGATTACTGTTGCTGATATGGATAAGCCTGAGGCAGTTGCTATTGCCCGCGGCTTTGAAGAACTGGGCTACACCGTTATCGCAACCGACGGTACTGCGGAATATCTGCAGCAGTACGGTGTAACTGTTGAGGTTGCTACCAAGGTAAGCGAAGGTCATCCGAACCTGATTGATGATATCAAGAGCGGCCGCATCGGTATGGTTATCAACACCACCAACCACGGTCGTGACGCTGAACGTGACGGCTTCAAGATCCGCCGTTCTACCGTAGAGCATGCAATTGCCTGCCTGACCTCTATGGATACTGCACGTGAGCTGCTGAACGTTATGAGCGCAATGCGTCGTCGCAGCGTTGTACGCGTTACCGCTCTGCAGGACCTGACCTGGGAGGATTGATTATGTCTAAAACTATTGCGAGTGCCAAGGTAATTGGTCAACGAGTTTTAAATAGTACGACAAAATTAATAAATGTTTATGCACCGGAAATCGCTGACGAAGCTGTCCCCGGACAGTTCGTCAACGTGAAGGTGTGCAAGAATACTGCTCCGCTGCTGCGCCGTCCCTTCGGCGTAGCAGGAGTTAACAAGGCTGAGGGAACCATCACCATGATCTACCGTATCATTGGTGAAGCCACTCATATTCTGGCTGACGTTTGCAGCGGCGACGAGCTGAGCATCGTCGGTCCGCTGGGACACGGCTTTGATATGAGCGCCAAAAAACCGCTGCTGGTTGGCGGCGGCTTGGGCCTGGCTCCGCTGCTGTTTTTGGCAGAGGGCTTCGGTGAGGGCAATACCGATATCCTGATGGGTGGCCGCAGTGCCGAGGAATTGTTCTGGACCAAGCTTTATGAAAGCCTCAGCAAAAATATTTACCTGACCACCGATGACGGCAGTGTCGGCACTAAGGGTACCGTAATGGCCCTGCTGCCGCAGCTGTTGAAAGAGGGTGGCTATGACTGCGTATACGTTTGTGGTCCTGTACCGATGATGCGCGCAGTTGCCAATGCCTGCTTAGAAGCCGGCGTAAAATGTCAGGTATCTCTGGAAAAATACATGGCCTGCGGTCTGGGTGCGTGCCTGTCCTGTGCCTGCGAAGGCATCGGCAAGCGCATCAAGGTCTGCAAGGACGGCCCGGTATTCTGGGCAGAGGAGGTAGGAGAATGGTAAAAGCATTGTATGATGGCCGTCTGGCAGTTGATATTGCCGGCCTGAAAATGGCTACGCCTGTTACTACCGGCTCCGGCACCTTTGGCTTTGGCCTGGAATTTACCGATTTTCTTGACCTGGAAAAGGTTGGCGCTGTTACTGTAAAGGGTACTTCCTTGGAGCCTGCAGCAGGCAATAAGGGCCAGCGTGCTGTTGAAACCCCGTCCGGTATGCTGAACTGCATCGGTCTGGAAAACCCCGGCAGCGAGTACTTCTTGGAGCACACTCTGCCTGAGCTGAAAAAATATAATGTTCCTGTTATTGTCAACATCTACGGCCATACCCCCGAGGAATACGGCGCTGTTGCTAAAAAACTGGATGTAGACGGTGTTGATGCAGTAGAAATCAACATCTCCTGTCCGAACGTAAAAGAGGGCGGTATTGTTTTCGGCACTGTGCCGGAAGCAGCTGCTGAGGTTGTACGTGCGGTTAAGGCCAACACCAGTAAAATGGTTATCGCCAAGCTTTCTCCGAACGTAACTGATATTGTGGTGATGGCGAAGGCAGTAGAAGCAGCAGGTGCGGATGCAATTTCTATGATTAACACGCTGCTCGGTACCAAGATTGATATTGAGCGTCAGCGTCCTGTACTCGGAAACGTAACCGGCGGCCTCAGCGGTCCTGCTGTACGTCCGGTAGCAGTGCGCCTGGTTTATCAGGTAGCACAGGCTGTGCATATCCCCATCATCGGCATGGGCGGCATTATGTGTGCCGAGGATGCAATTGAGTTCATGCTGGCAGGCGCAAGTGCGGTAGCAGTTGGCACCGCAAACTTTGTACAGCCTGATATCGCTGAAACCATTGCCCATGGTATGCTGGCATATCTGGACAGACATAATGCGCAGAACATTTCTGAAATTGTCGGTCTGGCATTACCGAATGGTAAGAAAAGCATGCCGTTGTTTAACGAAGCTGAATAACGACGATTTATAACGTTATTCTTCGGCGTCTTGGAAAAATATATTTAATAGGGAGATTTTCTCATGCAACATGATGATAGATTAATAGTCGCACTCGACTTTCCTACCTTGGAGCAGGCTAAGGCTTGCGTTGTCGAATTGGGTGACGCAGTAAGCTACTACAAGGTTGGCATGGAGCTTTATTATGCAGTAGGCAGCGAAATCATCCGCTTTTTAAAGGAACAGGGCAAGCATGTTTTCCTGGACCTCAAGCTGCAGGATATTCCTAACACTGTTGCTCATGCACTTACCGTACTCAGTGATTTGGGTGCAGACATGATGAACGTTCATGCTGTAGGCGGCAAAAAGATGATGGCAGAAGCTGTTAAGGCTGTGCATGAGGCTGCTGAGACAGCAGGCCGTCCGGCACCGAAGCTGATTTCTGTAACCATTCTTACCAGCATGGATGATGAACAGTTTGCTGATTTGAATTATAAAAATACCATTGCCGAGCAAGTTATCAGCCTGGCTAAGCTGGCGAAGGAAGCAGGCATGGACGGCGTTGTTGCTTCTCCTAAGGAAGCTGCAGCTATCCGTGAGGCTTGTGGCCCCGAGTTCCTGATTGTTACCCCGGGCGTACGTCCTGCGGGCAGCTCTCTGGATGACCAGAAGCGCGTAGCAACACCGGCAGGCGCTCTGCAAAACGGCAGCAGTCACATCGTAGTAGGCAGACCTATTACTAAGGCTGAAGCAAGACAAGCAGCAGCATTGGCAATTGTAGAAGAGATTAAAGGAGTGTAAGCAAATGGCAGTTTTAGAAGAAAAAGATGTTATGAAAATGCTCGAGGAAACCGAAGCAGTTCTCCATGGTCACTTTTTGCTGACCAGCGGTCTGCACAGCCCTATGTATGTTGAAAAATTCAACGTACTGCAGCATCCTAAATATACCGAGCGCCTGTGCCAGGAAATCGCACGTCGTTATGAAAACGACAATGTTGAACTGGTAGTTGGCCCGATGACCGGCGGTATCCTGCTGGCTCACGAGGTTGGCAAGGCTCTGGGCACCCGTGCTATCTTCACCGAGCGTGAAAATGGCAAAATGACTCTGCGTCGCGGCTTCCAAATTCCGGCAGGCACCCGCGTACTGGTTGTTGAAGACATCGTAACCACCGGCGGCAGCGTTAAAGAGGTTATGGAAGTAGTTAAAGAGCATGGCGGCGAGCTCGTAGGCGTTGGCCTGCTGGTTGACCGCAGCGGCGGCAAGGTAGACTTCGGCGTTCGCACCGAGGCTCTGCTGCACCTTAACGTAGAAACCTTTGATCCGGCAACCTGCCCGCTGTGCGCTAAAGGCGTACCGTTCACCAAACGTGGCAGAACTGGCAAGTAAGACCCGAGTTTTTATGAGCTTCGCGAATAAAAAACTCGTTGGTCGCGCTGTCCTCGCTTGCGACCGAACAGGGAGCAAGAAAGAGGATAAATGACACCCGATTTGTCGCAAGCGTAGCGCCGCGAGAAACTGAATGTCGAATTATCCTCGCTTGCGACTGAATAAGGAGCAAGAAAGAGGATAAATAAGCTAATCTAAAATTCAAAGCACCTGCTTATCAATAAATGATAGGCAGGTGCTTTTTCCTTATAAGTTTGCTTTTTCCTTTAAAATTACTATACTTTTAAGGGATAGCGCACAAGAGCTTTCCTCTTGACAAAATCAGAAAAATCTGATAATATAAATTCATAAGATCTTGCACACCTGCCTGGAGCATGGTCATTGCAGCGTCACGAACGCCTTATGTATTATCGAGTAGTACATAAGGCGTTTTTTATTAAGAAGAAGGGAGTTGAAGCTATGCAAACAAATGAAGCAAGTCAAGAAAGTGAAATTAAGCAGGTTATTCGCAGTCTTTGTATGATGAACAACAGGTTTATGAATTTTATGCTTGATGACAACAAAGAAGCAGCACAGGTTTTCTTGCGCGTTATCCTGGGAGATGATAAAATTAAGGTGAGGAATGTCAGGATTCAGAGCTTTATTCAAAACATCTACGGACATTCTTCTCAACTGGATATTTTAGCGCAGGATAGCAAAGGACGTTATTTTAACGTAGAGGTGCAGAGAAGCGATGAGGGCGCTCCGGCAAGACGCGCCAGATTTTACAGCAGTATCCTTGATACACATTTTCTGCAGCCTAGTAAGCTTTATGAAGAGCTGCCGGATACTTATGTAATTTTTATCACTGAAAATGATGTCTTGCACGATAATCTGCCGTTATATAATATCAGGCGCAGAATCGATGAAAATGCGAAATGCTTTGAGGATGGCTCTCACATTATCTATGTCAACAGCCAGCGTCGAGATGATACAGCGTTGGGTAAGCTGATGCAGGATTTATATTGCACAGAGCCAAAGAATCTGCATTACCATGAATTTGCCGAACGCATGGAGTTTTTGAAATACAGTAAGGAGGGTGAAGAAAAAATGACTGATGTAATTGAAGAATATGCTGCAAGAAAGGCAGAAGCAGTGGCAAAGGAAACTGCCAAAGAGAAAAATATTGAATTTGCTAAAGGCTTGCTTGCTGACGGCATGAGCATAGAATTCACCGTACGTCACTCTAAGCTTACAGAAGCAGAGGTTCGTGAATTGGCCTCCAAGCTGACCGCATGATTTTAATTTTAAATGGCATCACATTAGAAACACAATAACATAAGTTTTGGCACCTGCTTATCAGATAAATGATAGGCAGGTGCTTTTTTGCTATTTAACATGCTCTTAACATCGGCATAATACTTCCTTAACAATGATATATTATACTAGCATCATAAACCACGAACACTACTGATAAGGCGCAGAACTTATCGGAAATAAATTTTTTCACGATGGTTGAAGGAGGAAATATATTATGAAATTGAAAAAAGTCGCATGTTTAGGTCTGGCAGCTATGGTAGCACTCGGTGCTTTGGGCTGCGGCAGTGATAACAAGGCTGCTGATAACAAAGCAGGCAGCAAGGTTACTGGCAGTGTAACCGGCAGCGGTTCTTCCGCACTTCTGCCGCTGGCAAAGGATGCAGCAAGCAAATTTAAAGCTCTGAACCCGGATGTTTCCATCACCCTTAACGGCGGCGGCAGCGGCACCGGTCTTAAGCAGGTTGCAGACGGCAGCGTTAACATCGGTAACTCTGACGTACCGGCAGAAAGCAAGCTGAAACCCGAAGTTGCTAAAGGACTTGTAGACCACAAGGTTTGCGTAGTTACCATGGCTCCGGTTATCAACAAAGACCTGGCAGCTAAAGTAAAAAGCCTGACCAAGGCTCAGCTGACCGACATCTTCACCGCAAAGGTAACCAACTGGAAACAGGTTGGCGGTCCTGATGAACCTATCGTTCTGATTACCCGTCCTGCTACCAGCGGCACCCGCGCTCTCTTCCAGGAGTTCGCTCTGGGCGGTGCTAAAGAAGCAACCAACAAATCTCTGGAAACTGATGACTCCGGTACTCTGCTGCAAAGCGTAAAGGATAACAAAGGCGCTATCGGTTATGTTGCTCTGTCCTACCTCGCAAATAACAAGGACGTTGCAACAGTTGCCATCGACGGTGTAGAGCCTACTCTGGACAATACCTACAGCGGCAAATATCCTGTATGGGGTTATGAGCACATGTATACTAAAGGCGAAGCTACCGGCGCTGTAAAAGCATTCCTGGACTTCATCCTCTCTGCTGATTATGGTAAGGAAATTGAAAAACAGGGTTATGGTGTTACTGCAAAAATGCAAGTAAAGAGATAATATGGACTTCGGCTAAGGCGCATCTGCGTCGCGACGGCTCCTGACATAAATACCCATGTTGTCGCAAGCGCAGCGAAGCGAGAACATGTTGGTCGTGCTAATACCCGAAGGGTGAGGAGTACGAATGTGTACGCCGTCGTCGCCGCTCTTCGCATCTGACGCACTCTGCTTCGCCTTTGTGTATTAGAGTATTAGAATAGAGGTCTTATATATAGCCTTTTGATGATTGAAGCAGACGCACGCTGTCTCACTGTTAGGGCTTAGCATAGGAGCCTTATACTTCGCTTAAAGTCTAATCCAAAAACAATCTTATAGCTTGAGGAGTTATCTTAAATGCAACAGGTAAATACTAGTGCCTATCGGCAAGATACCTTGTGGCGTTATATCATCAGTGGCTGTGGTCTGGCGCTTATCGTTTTGACCATAGCTATTGGTGCTTTTTTATGCTACAAGGGCCTGGGCACATTCACTACATATAATCACAGCATCAGCGAGTTTCTTTTTTCGGCCGATTGGGCGCCGAGTGACAGTGCTGAGGGCGGTGGCAAGGTTGGCGCAGCCATCTTCATCTTCGGTTCTGTTATTACCTGCGCGTTGGCGCTGGCGATTGCTACACCGTTCAGTTTGGCAACCGCAATTTTTATGACGGAGATTTCGCCGGAGCTGGGCAAGCGCTTTGTCCAACCGGCTGTGGAAATTTTTGTTGGCATTCCTTCCGTAGTTTACGGCTGGATCGGCCTGACGATTTTGGTGCCGCTGATTAAAAACATTTTTAACCTGCGCTTCGGCTTTTCCGTGCTGGCGGCAGGTATTGTGCTGGCGGTGATGATTTTCCCGACTATCACCAGTCTGGCGGCAGATGCACTGCGCAGCATCCCTAAAAGCTACCGCGCTGCTTCCTATGGTCTTGGCGCAACGCGTTGGCAGACTATTGCCAAGGTGGTAGTGCCTGCGGCAGTTACCGGCATGATGACGGCTGTTATCCTGGGCCTGGCGCGTGCCTTCGGCGAAGCACTGGCTGTAGCGATGGTTATCGGCAAGATGCGTGCCTTTCCGAGCTCGCTGCTTGCTCCGACCAACAATCTGACGGCGGCGATTGCGGCAGATATGGGCGGTGCAATGGAGGGCAGCGAATACAACATTGCTTTGTGGACGATGGCGTTGCTGCTGTTTATCATCTCCCTTGCCTGCATTTTTGCCATCCACTTTTTAACTGCTAAAGGAGGGAAGCAGGCATGAATGACAGTATAGCGCGTGCAAAGTTTATTGATAAGCTGATGACAGCTGTGTTTTATTGCGTAGCAGGCTTCTTTATCCTGCTGCTCGTGGCCTTTGCCCTGTACGTTATCATTAACGGCTTCAAGGATTTCAGCTGGAGCCTGATATCCTTTGAGGGCAGCGGCATCGGTAATTTGTTCTTCAACACTATTTATCTGGTTTTCCTATCGCTGCTGGTGAGCGTGCCTCTGGGAGTCGCTGCCGGCATCTACATGGCGGAATATGCTAAGCAGGGCAAGTTCACCAAGTTCCTGCGCATGTGTATCGAAACGATGTCCTCGCTGCCGTCCATTGTTGTCGGTCTGTTCGGTTACCTGGTATTTATCGTTATGACCGGCTCGCAGTGGAATCTGTTCAGCGGTGCGCTGGCAGTTTCTATCCTCAGCATTCCGCTGATTATGACGGTCACAGAGGATGCCTTTAAATCACTGCCGCAGGGCTATAAGCGCGGCAGTCTGGCCATGGGCGCAACGCTGTGGCAGACTATTTACAAGGTGCTGCTGCCGGCGTGCCTGCCGCGTATTATGACTGGCGTGATTTTGGCTGCTGGCCGTGGCTTCGGTGAAGCGGCAGCGCTGCTGTATACCGCAGGCATGAGCACCGATATCAACTGGAACAGCTGGAACCTGCTGTCGCCAACCTGCCCGCTGAATCCCTTCCGTCCGGGCGAAACGCTGGCGCTGCACATCTGGGCATCGCGCACCGAGGCTTTGGCAGCCAATGCGGCGCAGATGGCCAACCTTTCTTCAGCAATATTGATGCTGCTGGTGCTGTCCTTTAGTCTGGGCGCACGTTACCTGAGCACTTATTTAGACACAAAAACCGGAGGTAGCAGAAAATGACGAATGATAAAGCTGCAACTAAATTTTTAGTGCAGGATCTGGATTTGTATTACGGCAAATTCCAGGCGTTGAAAAAAATAAATCTTGATATCAAGGAAAAGGAGATTACCGCGCTTATCGGCCCTTCCGGCTGCGGTAAATCCACCTTTTTAAAAACACTGAACAGAATGAATGATCTGGAGGAGGGTGTGCGCATTGAAGGCAGCATCGCCATTGATGGCAAGGATATTTTTGCGGAGATTGACCCCATCAGCCTGCGTCACCGCGTAGGCATGGTGTTTCAGCAGCCTAACCCCTTTCCGAAAAGCATTTATGACAACGTTGCTTACGGTCCGCGTATCCACGGCGTGACGAAAAAGAGCGAGCTTGATGATATTGTGGAGCGCAGCTTGCGTCAGGCTGCCATCTGGGACGAGCTTAAAGACAGACTGAATAAGAGTGCGCTGGGCCTTAGCGGTGGCCAGCAGCAGCGCTTGTGCATTGCACGTACCCTGGCTGTGCAGCCGGAGGTTATCCTCATGGACGAGCCTACCAGTGCGCTGGACCCGATTTCTACGATGAAGATTGAGGATTTGGCGTTGGAGCTGAAGAAGGACTACACCATCGTTATTGTTACGCATAATATGCAGCAGGCTGCGCGTATTTCTGACAAAACAGCCTTCTTCCTTTTGGGCAAGCTGATTGAGTTCAACGAAACGAAGCAGCTGTTTGCTAATCCGTCTGATCCTAAGACAGAAGAGTATATTACCGGCAGATTCGGTTGATGTAAGGAGAGGCGTGTAAATGCGATACGGAAAGGCTCTCCTAGGGGACAAAGTAAGGTATACTGTCGAAATGCAAATAAGTGCAGTTCCCTCTCAGTCGCCCTGTGGGCGCCAGCTCCCACAAAGGGGAGCCTCTCATGTATCGCTGCTTACTTTGAATTTAAATTTGTTGAGAAAGGAACAATAAAATGACACGTAACAAATTCAACGAGGAGCTGAAGCAACTGCTCAACAGTGTGCGCGTGATGGGCGTAAATCTGGAGGATACTCTGGATAAGGTTATCGTCAATCTGGAGCAGAAGGATGCAGCTTTAGCGCAGCAGATTATCAGCGATGATGATAATTTTGACAACAGCGAAGTAAATATCGAAAAGCAATGCCTGGAGCTGGTGCTGACACAAACTCCGGTAGCAACTGACTGGCGCGAAATTGCCAGCTGCCTGAAGCTGGTGGGCGACATGGAGCGTATTGCCGACCACTGCAGCGATATCAGCCAATACACCTTGAAGCTGATTGAAAAGGAGCCTGTGCCGCTGCCGGATAACTTTATGAATATGCTGCAGGTTATGCGCCAAATGGTGTATGACAGTATCAGCGCCATCAGCGAAAATGATCTGGAACTGGCAAACAAGGTTATTGCTACCGATGATGAGGTTGACAATTACTTTGCCGAAATGCGTCAGCATCTGACCACTGTAATGCAGCAAAAACCGCAATATGTACCGCAATATGTGGATTATCTGATGATTGCCAAATATGTGGAACGCATTGCCGACCATTCCACAAATATCGCCCAATGGGTAATGTTTGTGGTAAAGAACGAACTGAAAAACTGAGCTTTGCATGCCAATCACGGCCTCCGCAGCAATGCGGGGGTTTTTGCGTTATATCATTAAGCAGTGAGCGTCACTTGTCAGACTAGTTTTCTATATTTGTCAATTTGTGTTATAATAAAGTGTTAGAGTATTTACGTTCCGGACAGCTTCGGAAAATATTACATGCTGCGGCTGTCACGATTCAGAAAATAAGACTTTAGAACATATTCAGGAGGGACGCAATGCATATTGACAGACGATTAGAAACTATTGCCAATCTGGTGCCGCAGGGCTGCGTTCTGGCGGACATTGGCACGGACCACGCGTACTTACCCGTGTGGCTGCTGGAAAAGCAAAGAATTGCGCGGGCTATTGCCGGCGATATTGCTGCAGGCCCCTGCCAGGCGGCGCGTACTACAGTGGCGCAGTTCGGGCAGCATGAGCATGTGGAGGTGCGTCAGGGCAGCGGCCTGAAGGTATTAAGCCCCGGCGAAGCAGACTGCATTGCCATTGCCGGCATGGGTGCTTCTACCATTATCAGTATTTTAGAGGATGATATGGAGGTAGCGCAGAGCGCAGAGCTTTTGGTGCTGCAGCCTATGGCCGGTGCCGCATCCCTGCGTGCGTGGCTGTGCAGCCACGGCTGGCAGCTGGCTGCCGAAGAGCTGGTGGATGATGCTTCGCATTTTTACGAGATTATCGCTGCTAAGCGTGGTTCTGCACCTGCCTACAGTGCGGCAGAGTGCGCTGTAGGCCCGCTGCTGCTCGCACAGGAGCATCCGCTGCTGGGTAAACAGCTGGAACGCCAGCTTGCTACCTGCAGGCAGCTTCTGGAGAACATGGGACGCAGCGAGCGCGCACGCGCAAGCGAAAAGTATAAGGAAATCGAAGCGTTGAAGGCAGAACTGGAGGTGCTGCAAAATGGCAAGCGTAGTGACAGTAAATAATATCATCAACCTGCTGGACGAAATGGCACCGCCGGAGCTGGCAGAGTCCTGGGACAACGTAGGTTTGATGCTGGGCAGGCGCAATAAGCCTGTACGCAGGCTGCTTTTGGCGCTGGATATGACACAGGAAACTGTGACGCAGGCCTTAGCGAAAAAGGCTGATATGCTGATTACGCATCATCCGGCAATTTTTCATAAGCTGGGCAATGTGACTGATGCCGATTGGCAGCAGGAGCTTTTGCTGCAGCTGGCAGAAAATGGCGTTGCTGTCTACAGCGCGCACACAAATCTGGACTGCGTGGCAAACGGTGTGAACAGCGTGCTGGCGAAAAGACTGCGTCTGCAGGACGCAGATGTGCTGGATACTGTCAGCGGACTTGGGCGCATCGGCGAGCTGGAGCAGCCGAGCAAGCTGCATGATTTTGCAGTTTTCGTCAAAAAGGCTCTGCAGGCTGATTATCTTACCGTAGGCGATGCAGGACGCAAGGTTAAGCGTGTGGCCGTTTGTGGCGGTGCCGGTGCCGATTTAATCGGGCTGGCCTTGGCGCAGGGTGCGGATACGCTGGTAACAGGAGATGTGAAGTACCATGAGGCGCAACAGGCTGTATTCAGCGGTCTGAACATTATTGATGCGGGCCATCAGCCGACGGAACTGCCGGTGCTGGATGACCTGGCCGACAGATTATCGCTGCGCTTTACGGAAAAGCATTGGGATGTGGCAATTCAGGTAGCACGCGAAACACTGCTGCTGAAGCATATATAGAAAACAGGTGATAGAAGAATGATTAAAGATTTTAAGGCCGGCATCAAGGTGTGCCAGGCAGTTTTGGTAAGGGTACAGAAGGTGGGCAATTCCTCTAACGGCGGTGTTTTTGCCCGCGGTATGCTGGAGGATAACAGCGGACGCATTGCTTTTATCTGCTTTGATGCAATGCTTGTAGACAAGCTGCGCGAGCTTGAGGGCCCGACAGCCTTTATGATGGGCGGTAACGTCGACATCAACAAATTCAATAATGATATGGCGCTGCAGGTTGTAATCCAGCGTCTGGAAAATCTGCTGCCGCAGGATGATATCAGCAATCTGCTGCCGCATGGTGATTTTGATGTAGAGGCTTATAAAATTAAGCTGGCCAATTATATCAAGGCAGTACGCACTCCGGGACTGCGTATGTTGCTGGAAACTATTTTCAGCGGCAATACCTATGAGCGCTTTGTGACTAATCCCGCAGGCATGCGCATGCATCATGCATATCTTGGCGGCCTGCTGCAGCATTCTGTGGATGTTACCGGTCTGGCAGTGGCCTTGGCCGAGCAGATTGAGGGCGTGGACAAGGATTTGGTTATTGCCGGTGCTCTGCTGCACGACATCGGCAAAATCCGCGAGATTTCCGCGGAAATCGGCTTCCCTTATACCAGTGAAGGACGTTTGCTCGGACACATTACCATGAGCTGCATGATGGTGCAGGAGGCAGCGGCCAAGCTGCGTTTGCCGTCCTCCCGTCTGGAGCAGCTGCAGCATATTCTGCTGTCGCACCACGGTGATAACGAAAAGGGTTCCCCTGTAGCCTGCTCTACACGTGAAGCCTTTGTTGTGCATTACGCCGACGAAATCAACGCCGTAATGAACCAGTTTGACGTGCATGACGGCAAGAGTGCTTGGGAATTCAACCGTATGCTGGGACGCAATATCCTGGTAGACAAGCTGTGAACAGCAGAATAATCCGCGAGACAGTACTGAGCCTGCACGGTCTGAAGATAAAGCTTCGGTTTAAACTGGTCAAAAATATTACGCTGCGCATAAAAGAAACTGGCGACATCTTTCTTACTGCTCCCATAGGAATGAGCGTAAGCGAGGTGCAGCGATTCTTAGAGAGCAGGGAGCAATGGCTGCGCCAAAAGCTGCAGCAGGTACTGCAGGAACAGTTGCAGCAAAAGCAGGAGCCGAAGTACAGCATGGGCGAGCTTCCCTTTGACGGGCAGCATGTGTGGCTGTGGGGCAGGCGTTTGCCGGCGCACTTTTTGCTTAGCAGCAAAAAGCATGGTACCTATGAGGTGCAGGCTGATGCTGTTAACTTTTATTGCCGCAGTGAGCTGAATAATGAAGCTAAATGCGCCTTTGTAGAATTCTTCTATAAGCAGGAGTTAGCTGGCAGAGGAGAGCAGCTGCTGCAGGCATGGGAAAAGAAAATGGGCGTGCGTCATACAGGGCTTAAGGTGCATCGTATGAAAACGCGCTGGGGCTCCTGCAACGTGCGCACAGGCAGCATTAATCTGAATACGCTGCTGGCCTGCTGGCCGCAGGAGTGTCTGGAATATATTGTGGTGCACGAACTGGCGCATTTGCACGAGGCCAATCATTCACCGCGCTTTCATGCGATTGTCGAACGCTATCTGCCAGAGTGGCGTGAGCGCAAAAAAATGCTGGCAGCCTTTAAGCCGCTTTAATAGCTGTCTTAAAACAAAAATTATAAGCATTTTCTGTGACAAATAATGCATTCGCGTTTACGTTTATGATAAAAGCAGTATATATATGTAAATCTTTTGTGAAAGCATACTAAGAAAGCAAGTATTTGTGCTATAATTATAGTAACATCTTGTAGGACTCTGCCGTTTGCTCTGATAAATAAACGGTACAAGTCAGCTTAAAGGCAGGAGTGATGATTATGGCAAAACAGAAAATATTAATTGCTGATGATGAAGCGCAGATTCGCGAAATCTTGCGCATATATTTTGAGAAGGAAGGCTTTGAGGTTATTGAAGCCGAAGACGGTGCTGCCGCAATTTTGAAGGTGCAGTCCGAAAAACCGGATATTCTGTTGCTGGATATTATGATGCCCGTTCTCGACGGCATTGAGGTTTGCAAGCAGGTACGTAAAATGTCGGACCTGCCCATTATCATGGTTACGGCCAAGGATGATGATGATGACCGTATTGCCGGCTTGGAAATCGGCGCTGATGACTATATCGCCAAGCCGTTCAATTCGCGTGAGGTAGTAGCCCGCGTGAAGGCTGTGCTGCGCCGTGCAGGCACGCAGGAGAAGAAGGGCGAGGTTTCGCGCATCACTTATCCCGGTCTGATTATTGATATGGACCAGTATCAGGTAACAGCATTCGGCAACAAAATGACCTTTACGACTAAGGAAATGGAGCTGCTGTGGTGCCTGGCATCGAACCCGGGCAAGGCTTTCAGCCGCAACCAGCTGCTGGAAACAATTTGGGGTTACTCCTATTACGGTGATACCCGTACTGTTGATACGCACATCAAACGCATCAGACAGAAATTGAACATTCCGCCTGATTCCAAATGGGATATTACAACTATCTGGGGTGTAGGCTATAAATTCGAGCTAAAGGACGAATAACCTATGAAAAAATCCCTAAGCACACGCCTGATGTATAGTTTTATGACTATCATAATTATCGTCGTTGTGGGGATTACAGCAGGCATATCCTACCTGATTGCCGACTACTTTTTCCAGATTAAGGAGCAGGAGCTGGCCGAAAAGGGAGATGAGATGGGGGAAACTGTTGAAACCTTCATCCGCCTGCAGGACAGGGATATGCTTTATCGTTATATTTTAGCTGTAGATAAGCTGGTTGGCGCACGCATCTGGCTGTTTGATGATAATTACGAGCTTTTGGCGGCCTCTAATTACGAAAATGTACAAGAGACCGGAGAAAATGCTTCTATGAAGGATTTTCTTAAGTATGGTGCTCCTTCGCAACAGGTGCTGCAGGAAAGCGTCAGAAAACTGGATCAGGATATGAAGAGCAGTAATTTATCGTATCGCATTAAAGTGATACTGAATGATGTTTATGCCGGGAAGTCCTTCAAATCGCAGATTTATCATCCGTATTACAAGGAGCAGGTAATCCTGGTCGGCGTTCCTTATACCTTCGGTAAAGGACACACAGGCGCTATTTTGCTGATAGAACCCTTGAGCGGTTTCGAAAAATTCTTGCGAAATGTTTATATT
>ERZ1034723.392-NODE-392-length-24194-cov-15.471602_pt1 | contig 24194 bp, 34 predicted proteins | sample MGYA00520637_ERZ1034723 | MGnify/ENA primary metagenome ERZ1034723 (study PRJEB33766, sample SAMN09781719) | gut metagenome | biome: gut microbiome | host: Homo sapiens | place: Madagascar | study: EMG produced TPA metagenomics assembly of the PRJNA485056 data... | reverse complement strand
ATATTATCGAAAGTTCTTTATTTAACGATATTCAAGAATACTGTAATGTAAACAGTTTAGATGTAAAAGAGTTTATTAATACGTTGTTAAGACGGAGTTTCGTTATAGAGCGATATGGAGAAAGACCTTGCATTTCAAGAAAAAACAGTATCTTTGCCGAAAATAAAAAAAATGGCAGTTCATCAAATATTGATTTACATGAAGAAAATCTTCAAGAGTCAACAATAGAGAGTGAACAAACTCTAAAAGTTGATGATGACTGTCAGATTGTTAAACCAAGTAAACGAAAATTGAAAGAATGAACCGAAAAGTAGAGATAGGTAAAAAAGGAAAGGTTGTCGTTAAGTGGAAAGTCCTCCCTATTGACTATTCAGTTGAGGCGAAGAATGACATTATTTCCAAGGTTGCGGAAAAGTACGCCATTGACAAGGACAGGGTAAGTGTTGAACCAGTTTTCATTAAGAAAGACGAGAATGGTAATGAATCTCCTTTCACTAATGAGGTGATTACGAATATTCAAGACCCAGCATTTCAGCAGAAACTGTTCAAGGAGTTCATTGACTTGAAAGAAATAAAGGATTATGACTTTGACACAATCCTCTCTATCGACGAGTCAATTAACAACAAGATTGACTATGAACAGTATACTTCGAACAAGAGATACACTATCAAGTGGATTAAGTGGAGTAATTTCATGTCATATGGCAGTGACAATTTCTTTGATTTCACCAAGATTAAAGGTTTGACATTATTGACATCTGAACCTGCGAACCAAGGCGGTAAGACATCATTCTGTCTTGACCTGTTCAGGTTTTTGCTTTTCGGTAAGGTAACGTCGAGAGAGTCTGACTGGACATTGTCAAAAGTATTCAACTCTTATCTTCCAGAATGTACAGAGGTGAATGTAGAAGGTTGCATAAATATTGACGGACAAGACTATGTAATCAAGAGAACAGTGACAAGACCAGCGTTGAAGAAACGTACAGAGAAGAGCAAGGTATCACAGAAGGTCTCTTATTACAAGGTAGTGAATGACACATATATTGCTCTTGAGGACGATGATAGCGACAACGGAATGTCAACGACTGAAACTAATAAAATCATAAAGGAGTCAATCGGCAATGAGAGAGATTTCGACCTCATGATTTGCGTTGACGCTGACAACTTGAAAGGTCTTATTTCACTAAAGGACACAGAGCGTGGACGCCTTATGGCAAGATGGATTGGTCTATTACCACTGGAAGAAAAGGACAAGATAGCGAGAGAGACATTCAACAAGGAGATTGTTCCTTCATTGAAGATGAATATGTACTCTAAGGATGAACTTAACGCTATTATCGAAGAGAACAAGAAAGAGATTCTCTCAAGTTTAGAGTGTATCAAGAAGTCAGGGGTTCAATACAATGAATTTCAAAAGGAACTTGATGGACTGCTTCAACAGCGAGACACTTTATTGCAGAGCAAGACACAGATTGACGAGAATCTGTTAAAGGTTGACGTGCATACCGTAGAGGAGACAATCAACCGTATCACAAACGAAGGCAAGATAAAGCGTGCGGAAAAAGAATCTCATGAAAAGCGCCTTGCTGAAATCGGTGGTGTTGAGTTTAACGAGGAGGAGTATGTCGACCTAAACAACAAGCACGAGAAATACGCTGTGTCTATCAGTACGATGCAGCATAAAGTATCTCAATTGCAGAAAGACATCAACACATTGAAAAGCGGTGAGTTCTGTCCTACATGCGGTGCTAAGTTACAGGGTGTTGACAACACAGAGGCAATTAACCGTAACATGTCAGAGATTGAGACATTGACAAACCGTATTCAACACGGTAATGAGATTATCGCGAATATTGGCAAGCAATTGCTTGAACTCGCCGAGAAGAGAAAGGTGTATAACGAGCGTCTTCAACTGCAATTGATTATTGATAAGACCATCGTGTCACTGGAGAACTTGACTGCGAGATACAAAGAGAACAAGCGTCTGCTTAAGGATATAGAGGACAATAAATCCGCTATTGAGAAGAACAACTCTATTGAAATCTCAATGAACCTTGTTAACGAATCAATAAAGACAAAACAACGCTGTATGGACGAGAAGAAGGAATTGATTATCGCATGCAGACAGGATGTAACAAAACGTGACGAGGACAACAAGAAATGGGCATTGATTCTTGACACTATAGCAAACGAGGAGATTCTTGTCAGAAACTGGAAGATTTACCTTGAAATGATAGGTAAAAACGGCATTTCAAAGATGGTGTTGCGTAACGCGCTTCCACTTATCAACGGAGAGTTGAGCAGAATGCTTGACAATGTGTGTGACTTTGATGTCGAGGTTGCCATTGACGATAGGAACGATGTCGCCTTCTATTTAGTTCATGACGGTTCAAAGAGGAATCTCGCGTCTGGTTCTGGTTTTGAACAGACAGTTGCGTCTCTCGCCTTACGCAGTGTATTGAGTAGGATATCATCGTTCAGTAAACCATCGTTTGTCGTCTTTGATGAGATTCTAGGTGGAGTATCTGACGAGAACTACGAGAACGTGAAGAACCTGTACGACAAGATTGTAAAGGATTACGACTCTATCCTACAAATCTCACACTTGAAGCAGATAGCGGATTGGCATAGTTCTTTCATTGTCATCAAGAAGGAGAATAACATTTCACATATTGAGTTCAAGTAATGTTCAACTTTAATAATGAACCGATTGAAGATGGTGTTAAACAATACTTAGACGACTTGAAGGATATACAACCCCTCTCAAAAGAGGAGGAGAAAATCCTTTTCAGGAGATACAGGCAGGAGAACGACCTGAACGCGAGAAACAAGATAATAACAGCGAACTTGCGTTATGCAGCGAAAATAGCGTATCAGTACAAGGGATACGGATTATCATACTGGGATTTGCTTTCCGAAGCGAATGACGGCCTTATAAAGTCAATAGACAAGTTTAAACTTGAGTTCGACGTGAAATTCGTGCTCTACTCGCGATGGTGGATAGTCAAGGCAGTGCAGGACGCTATAGATAGATTCGGCAAGAGGAAGGAGGACTGTTTCCCACAAAACTACTATATGCTAAGCGAGGAGAATGACAAGGTTGAGGATGACAATAACAAGTCATCAACCATAATCCTTATTGACGAGGAGCGTTATGACACGAGTCACATCAATGGACTGTTCAAAGGACTAAAGAAAAGGGAGATTGATATGGTCAAGATGCATTTCGGTATAGGTCTTGACAAACCGTTGACCAATGTAGAGATTTCACGCAAATTCAAAGTCTCAAGCGAGTGCGTGAGGAAGGTTATAAGAAAGACAATAAGGAAAATGAGAACCAAGGCCCTTGTTGACGAGAATGTGTACTTTTGATTTCAATCAAAGAACTATTTATACAAAAACCAGTTTGTAAGCGGACTGGAGTAGGATGGAAATCCAAAATTTTAAGACATTAATAGTGATGTCACTTTTTCAAAGTTTTAAATTATGGCAAAGAAAATAACAAAGAAAGAGGAACAACCTCAAAAGTCAGAACAAGAGGTTGTTATCACATCGGCAAACAATGAAACCGATATCAAGAGTGAAGAGACTAAAGAACCAGAGGTTCAAGAAGAGCAGGTGAAAAAGCAAGACACTGAAATCATTGAAACCGAACCAGAACAAAAGGTAGAGGAAGAGGTGAAACCAGAACCAGTGGAAACCGAGAAAGAGGAAGAGGTGAAACCTGTCATCAAACGTACCATCTATAGCAGCGGTGTAAGTGACAGTTGGTACAACTAAATTTTGAGTGTTTATGAGTGATTACGATTTTTACAAGTCAATGATGAATAACATTAGGACGTTGAACGAGAATGGCGTGCCTAAAGGTAGACTATTGACAGAGGATGATGACAGAAACAAGGCATCAAAGGCAATCGCTATCACCAATGACATCAAGTTCGGTGACAACGTGCTCCAGAAGCAGATTGACGCATTCAGGTCTACAGTAAACCCTGGAGCGAAATTCGCTAAAGAGGACAGCGAGAATGCCACAAGCAACCCTCTTGTTTTCTTTCCTAAAGACGGAAACCTCGTGTTTTCTGGTTCAATCCCTACACTTTCAGGAATGAAGTTCCAGTTCAGTCTCAACGATGTCACGGATTCTCCATATGTTTTTGTTGACGGACTCGCGCTCACAGCGAACGTGCTTGACACTCTGAAGAAACTCAAGGGTTTCTATGACAACTGGAAGGAGGAGTGGTTGACAGCGGGAGACCTTCTTGACAAACTGAAAAAGGAAAACAAGTGATAACCGTAAAGGTTTTCTGTCAGGTAACAACCAGTGAGTATGTTACCTTTCTTTTTTTCCTACTTCAAACTATTTATTGTAAATAAGACGAGATGGTAAATCGCGTAGACAGACAAATAGCGAACTTAATCACAGAGGAACTGAAGAAAAGTGACGTGGTTGATTTGGTGAAGAAGGACAAAGACCTTGACAAGCATTTCAGGGTTATAGTCAAAGACATCATCAAGGACATGTTCAGGGTACTGTGGCAACATAACAGCATATTCAACACTTTAAGCAACAAGTGAGCGGAGAGGTTACTAAATATGGTTTCATGAGCAGTATCAGGGCGTTTATAAGCGGTCTGTTGAAGAAACCGTATTCCACAGATGTACCTAAACTGTTCAAGGACAACAGCATCTCAAAAAAAAAGTTAGTTAACGATTTGGTACATAGCGGTATTATAGAGAAGAGGTCAAACATCCTCGACAAGTCCAATTCGGATTATGACACACCGCAGTACCAGATAAGTTACAGATTGAGCGACAAGAGAAACTTTAACGACAAGATAGATAGAATGTACGACAAGTATTTCAAGAAGATTGACGAGTGCGACTGTGGAGGTTGTATGGGAGGTTCTGGCGAAGGTGATGTCTCTGGAGCGACAAATGCCCAGTCAAGCGGTCAATACACAGCGCCTATCAACAAGAAACCAATAAAGAGGAAAACACTCTATATGACAGAGTCGCAGTTCAACACAATAATGGAGACTATCAACGCAGTTAACGCTGGCGATACCGACCTTATTGACGAGGAGTCCACCACATTCACAGTAGGCGCACTTGGGGACTACACGGCAAACGGTTTGGCATTAAAGAAGAACGACCCTTCCTACAAGAGACCGAAAGGCAAAATCACAGTAGACAGAATCAAGTAAAGCAATAATCATTTTTTGTTTCTCTGTTAACAGGGAAACAGTTTAACAACCATATTCCAAAGACAAAATGGCACAGTACACGTACAAAGTAGAAGAACTAAAAAAGATTATCAGGGAAAGTCAAAACGAGTTCAAACCAAAATTGGGAGCGAGTGTTGAGGCGGATAACAAGAGAAATAGTGACAAGTTCTACAAGGAAACCACAAAGAATGTGAAAGACTACGACGGTGGTCTTACTGACAAGAAACCTAAGACTGACAAGGGTTTCAAGGACTTCAACAGGACACTTCTCGGACTTAACCCAGTATCAGAACCGTCCAAGCAGTACAAGGACAGGGTAAGGGCACAGGTGAAGGGTTACAACTCCGAACTTGAGGAAAAGAACGGAAATGAGCGTAACGCTGAATTTGACGGCAACAAGGAAATTCTCAAATCAATTGAGGATTCGGAGAAGCAGATACAAAAGCATCGTAAAGAGCGTGCCAAAAGCGGTCTACAGGCGCGTATGATGCCAGACGAGGCGTTTGACAAGAATAGTCTGTGTGAAAAGAAACTTGCTCCAAAGCGACTAAAGTTCAAGCACACAAAGTTCATGAACGAGTCACAGGTAGTCTCAAGGGTTCCAGAGGAATACAAGAGAGACGGACAGGTAATTTACATGAAGGACACCGACGACACGGAATATGTTGTTGAATGCTCATACAGCAAGAAGTCTGGTCTTATAGAGACATATGTCACCAAGAAGACCAACAAGATAGAGGAGCAGAAACAGATTGACAGGATTAGCGAACTCATGGGTTACTCTTCTTCAGACGTGTTCGGAAGGATGAACCAGAAAGAGAAAATCAACGAGGGAAAGAGTTTCAATGAGATGATGGATTTGTCTCGGCACAAGAATAATGCGAGGTAAAAAACATAAACGCAATGGCAAAGAAAGAAGGAAACGGCGTACCATTGAACCTCATGGAGGGCGTAATCAAATTTGTTGAGAAATACGGGTACATAAAGATTATATGTGTGAGCATACTGATGGTCTTCATGTCATACGCGAGTTACCTTGCGTATAACCCAGAGGTGATATTCGAGAAATATAGCAAATACGAGTCGAACAGGCACACGGAATCGTTCAAGTACAGGATGGAGTCAAGTCCGAAGGTGGCGCAACTCCTGAAGTCGCTTCAACTTGAGACTGGTGGTGCAAGATGCTTTATCATCGAACTGCACAACGGGAAATCAAACGCATCTGGACTGTCATTCAACTACGGAGCGTTGACATACGAAGAGGTAAGAGATAGTGTGCCGTCAGTAAGAGAGGACTATATCGAGTTCACAGTTGAGAGATACCCTCTTTTAGGGAAGATATACAAGATGGGTTACTGGGGAGGCAGTATTAATGATATCTCAAAATACGACAGCAAACTCGCGTACAAGTTCATAGCGAACGGAACAGAATACCTTGCAATCGCCACATTGTATGGAGAGGATAACGAAATAGGTTTTCTGGGTGTGTCATTCCTTAATGGAGACAAGTATTACAAGAAAGACTTGAGTGCAATATTGTACCATTACGCAAGTCGTATCGCACCACTATTAGACGGGAACAACGCAGGAAAATAAAACAGGCAACAAAGCACCTACAATATATATCCAAAGATGCATAACACATAGTTTATGGTTGTGCATCTTTTTTTGTAAATTTAGGGAAGATTAAAAGTTTTTCCTGAATGGATTTAAAGAACAGAATTGAAAAGATAGGTGACTATTTCAAGTCATGTAATATTGCAGAGGGTGTTATCTACGCTCTCGTTAATTTCCCGAACCAGTGGATTGTACCAGACAAGGACACGATGAAGGAAATGTACGGTGTCGAGGTGACAAAGGACAGTACTCCAAACTGCTTTTATTTCTTTACGACAATAAACAACGGCACAGATGCAGTGTTTGACGCTGTTGAGTACACCGTGACCATCAACAAGGCAATTGAGGAGAAGAGCAAACTGTTCGAGAAGGCATTGAACGACCTCAAGGAGATGTTCACAAACGAGGACGACATCAACGTACTAAAGACATTGACAATGTCGTTCAAAAGCAAAAAGGCGAAAAAGAAGAGTGTGAAGAAACAAAAGGAAGAAGACAGGAAAACAGTTGACAAAACGCCAAGTAAAACAAAGGAAACGCCTCAAATTTCGCCTGTAACGGACGATAATGTTAAAGATGATAAACTACCAAGCATAGAGGAAGAAGACGCGGCAGAAGGCAAAAATAGAGTCTTAAACGAAGTGCTTGACTTGATTGACAATAAAGAGATTTAAGAATAATTTTTTTTAAGTTGCATTAACAATGTCTTGGTTTATATTATTTTGCTACATATTTTTTGCGTATGGATTGAGTGTTATGTTCACTAACTCCCTCGGTCCGTTTAGAATATTTTACCGTATACGAGGAATTGCGGAAAAGATGGGTCCTACATGGAGTTACCTATTAAAATGTATGTTCTGCTTTCCATCGAATGTTGGATGGGTTTTCTCATTGTTTAACTGGTTTATAGTAAATCAAGTGTTAATCAGTCCAGGTAATATGATACTGCACGGTACTGGTTTGTGGTGGTTAGCGGCAATTATGGACGCTTGCATAACTGGAGGAATTTGTAGGTTGATATGGAACATAGATGATTTCATTGACAAGAGCACACCTATTTTTGATGACAACGAGGATGATGACGAGGACACAATAACCTACGACAATGAATATGCTTGAGAACAACCTTATGAGCGAGTTAATGAACGACCGCTCTAAGAACGAGTCTAACGGAGACAAGGCAAGAAACAAGTACGCACGCGACTTGATTGAGGGAGGAGGGTTGAGTATGATTTCAGACTTGCTTAAGATAAAGTCAGTAAAAGAAGAGAAAAAGGATAAATGGTGGAAACGACTGATAAAAAGACTTTTCAATGTTTAAGGTTTACAACATAAACGATATGGACGAAATCGCCGCGTGGATGACGGCGATGAGACTTGACGGGGATAATATCTCTATCAACATTAAGGTTAAAGACCACGATGATTTGAATGACATCAACAGGAGACTGTACCAGTCATCTAACATTGACGACAAGAGTGACGAGGTTCCACAACTGGAGTCAAACGAGGTTATCGCTGTAGTAGGCGGAGTTAAATTCAAATTTTATGTAGATGCGGATAATCAAGGACAGAAACCTAATTGATGACATATTCAATTATGACACCGTAATAGTTCCGTTGTCTATTGCTAACTCATTCGGAACTGGTTTCACACATGAGATTAGCATCAATTTCCAAAAGACGGTTGACGCTGACTTAACGACAGGATACTGTGACAAGAGGAAATATGGTACGGTTATTGTGTGTGAGGACAAGGGTATTACATTCTGTATAGCGTATTGTCTTAACCAGAGGCAAAACAACCATTGCGACTCCATAGTCAACATAGAGTATCTGACTGAGTGCCTAAAAAGGGTTTTCAACCATTTCAAGGACAGACAAAAAATAGTCTTTCCCCTCATATACGGAAACGAGAACAACGAAATACTGAAAGTGCTTGAGGATAGTGAAGCAGACTGTGATGTCTACCAGTATATACCAAGGAACTTTGGACTTGAAGTGTATAGGAAGATAGCGGAGTTGAGGAGACGTAAGAAAGACAAGGAGATAGACAACCAGACCTATATAAGGGAGAGAAGCAGACTGGACTGGATGAGGGTGAACGGCATATACAACGAGATGCCAGAGAACTATGTCCATATACCGAAGAAAGATAAGACAAAAGTTAAAATAAAAGTCAAGGAAGATGGCAAAAAAGAAAGAGATTGAACTTACAGATGATTTGCTGACATTGATGTCGATGTTGAATTTCGGGCATTTGCCCAATGTGAATTCCGATGCACATATAATGAACTACGGACTGGACATCAACAGTCTGTTCGGAGGCAATTTCCTGTTCGATGATATAGCGGTCATTCTCGGAATGTACGAAAAACATGTGGACAAGTCAACAATTGAGAACCCGCTTGGACCGATATTTGACACAGACGCGGAGAACTATTTCCACGCCCTTGCGAGTGTCATTACTGAAAACATAGAAGATTTGGAGCGACTTATCCACCAATACTTGAACAGTGGCGGACTAACACCTGGAGTCTATCAGTACAGTAGGAAGTCTGGATTGTGGACAAGGGTAAAAGATATAGATGAAAATACCTGTGAATTGGAAATTTTGAGGAAAAAGGCACAATGATTTTGCCAATTTGAAATTTTTGATTAACTTTGCAGTCACTAAAATAAAATTTATCCATATAATGAATATTAAAAATTACGCAGTTAAGTATTTTTCGCAAAGTTCAGAGACAGTCGGAGGATATTTGAACGATATCCGAAAATACAAGGTTCCTACTCCAGAAGAGGAGGAGGAACTTTTTCAGCGTTATAAGCACGGGGACGAGAGCGCTGTGAATGAAATCGTCATGAGAAATCAACGCTTCGTGTTCTCCATTGCAAAGAGATACGCTAACGACGAGAGCGAGGTTTGCGACTATGTTAGTGAGGGTAATATCGGTATGATTGAGGCAATTAGGACCTTCGACAGCACTAAGGGTTTCAAGTTTATCACATACGCCGTATGGTACATCAGACGCGCTATGAACGCTTTTCTTGAGAGTAGAAACCTCGTGCGCAAGACAAACAACCAGAAGGTTGGAAGGAAACCAGACGAGGTAAGAAGACAGTTCTATGCTGAGAATGGGTATTATCCTACTGACGAGGAGGTGTATGAAATCATTACAGAGAAATACAATATCCAAATAAATAAGACGGATGTGCAAGGTATGAAGATGTGCTCCATATCAGATGTCGTAGGAGACGACGACAAGATGATTGAGGACATGAAAGCGTACAACACAATAACTGCCGTCACAAACTCATATGAGGAACGTGTATCGAAGGAGTACGCTATCGAGAAAATCAAAAAGGCGTTGTCTTACCTGAAGGACAATAAAAAGGAGCAGGATATCATCAAACGACTTTACGGCATCGGATATCAACGCGCTTACACTCCAATTGAAATCGCTGAAATGTACAATATGGAACCTTCTGATGTCAATGTACTTGAGAAGCAGATTTTATCCTACCTTAGAGAAAACATCAAACAGGTGGCGTAAAAAAAATGAACACCTTTAAAGAAAAGATGTTCATCAATGGAAAAAGAATTGTTTAATGTATGTAGTTACTCATGATATTAAACAGCGAGTTAACCTCTTCGTCAGTAAATCGTTCAACACCACCATCCTTGTTAGGTTCCTCACGGAGTTTACGGGAGAAGAGACTGCGTTTAGCGTCCTCCTCATCCTTTTCAGGGTGCCACAAGTCACGCATAACTTGAGCGTGGTTAAGACGGTATGACTGCTTGTTCCTTGAGTTTTGCCTCAACCAGTCAAGAACCTGTCTACGCTTGTTCTTGTTTTGTTTGGTATCAGAACTTGAATCTTCGTTCAATGAAGATTTTATAGTATTATAGAAATAGTTTTCAAGTAACTTTTGAGTTTTTGCATTCATATTAAAAAACAATTAACTTTACAATAAATAGTTGATATGCCAATAAAAGTTTACAACCGAATGAAGGAGATACACGTTAATGACCTGAACGTGCCAATATATAGACCGTATATCCTGTCAAACCCATATACGCACATAAAGGAGCGGAAGACAAAGGCGAAATATGTTGTACCAGACAGGGAGACCGCTATCAAGAAATACTCGGAGTATTTCGACGAGCAGTACAAGACGAACAAGGATTTCCACGACGCAGTGGATGCTCTGTACAATCTGTATAAATCAGGAGAAACTATATATTTGGAATGTTATTGCGCTCCAGAACCGTGTCACGGTGATGTAATTGAGGAGAAACTGCAAAGCAGGTTAATAAGGGAGAAATTCGCGGAGAGAAAAAATGCAAGAGAAAAAACTATACAACGGAAAATGGGACGGAATCTGGAATCTGGAGAAATACCAGAGGATTCGGGACAAGATAACAAATGAATTTCAAGGATTGAGGTTCATTGAGGAGTCACACCAGTATTTCCTTGGAGACAGGGAGTTAATGTGTGTATCAAACGTCACGCATATGTTTCAAGAGCATTTTGACAGCGAGACAATGGCGTATGAGTGCTCTGAAAGGCATTTTGACGATTTTACATCAAAATACTACCAGATGACACCAGAGATGATACTGGAGGCGTGGAAGAAGATTTCCGATGATGCCTGTAGTCACGGAACAAATGTTCATGAGTTCGGAGAGTCCTGTTTTTACTTTATGACAAGACAATATGACAGGATTCTTGACGGATATAAGGACAGGTTGCACATTAACGAGAATGGTAACGACTATTTCATATCGTCAGATGACCCAAAGGAGGTTGCCGTGGTCGAGTTTTGGGAAGCGTTGCCGAAGTCAATAGTGCCTATTGCAGCAGAGAACAAAGTGTTCAACATCAAGGACGAATATGCTTACAGCGGTACATTTGACATTTTATTCTATTACGACCCCGCTATTGACGGAAAAGTCTCTAATAATGAGGGACTTATGGTGTTTGACTACAAGACTAATAAAGACTTGTATAAGAATTTCAAACTCAAAAAACTACTTTCTCCGTTCGATGAACTTTTGGATATGCCATTGAGCATCTATAAACTCCAATTGACCGCATACCAAATGTGCCTTGAGAAAGTAGGGTTACATGTTGTCGCAAGACGTATCATATGGTTGTTGCCTAACGGTACATTCCAAAAGATACCGTTAGAGGAGTACTGTAAGATGCTTGACTATGGTTTGAAACAGAAAGACACAAAAATATCAAAATAGTCTATTTGGCATAGAAAATGCTAATTTCAAAGAAGAATTTAAAGAAACAAATATTTTAAAAAAATGAGTAAATATCACACAAAACACGGTCACTGTTTTAATTTTATCAAACCGTTTCCGATTACAAATGATGTCTTGAGTGAATTGGTTGACGTACTTACCGATTGCATAGATGAATATACATTCGTTGACGACCACGAATCAATTGAAGATAAGAAAGAGACCAAGAAAGAAGGTAGAAACATCAACATTCTTGACAAAGACAAAGAAAATGTTGCTAAATGCGAGTGTAATAGGAATTGCGATAAAACCAAATGCACTTGCGACGAAAACGAAATCAGTAAGATAAACGACGAAAGTATCATCAATAATGATATTAAACTTACGAGTGAAGATGAAAATGGTGTGGTGATAGCAAAACTACCTTATGCTATACCTCAATGGAAAGAACGTCCATATACATACAAACCAAAACAACTTTACACTGTACCTCAATGGAAAGAACGCCCATATACTTATAAACTCGATGTAGGAGAAGGTAATGTGAAATACAAGGTGATGTTTGACAAACTTTTCGTCACAATCAGTGAATGTGAGAAAGGGAGCGACTATGTTTTTAACACCGAAAGAACATTCACAGTTGCATTTCCAGAAGGTACTGTCGTTGATTCCCTGTCCCTGCATACAGACGCTAACGGAAAGCAATACATCACAATCAATAAAGAGCAGCAGGAGAAGAGAGACATTTGCAAAGGTATTCGCAATAAGAAATGTAAACGCGACTTTACTCAAGCACCACAATGGAACGAGGTAAATGAGACAAAGTTTGAAATGCGTTTGTGCAAATGCGTCAAAGGACTAAATGACGACGGTGAGCACTTGATTATTGTCTATGGAGATGATTGCCCAAGTGACACAGTAAGTTATCCTCACTTCTGTTTTAAAGACACACTACGTGCTAAGCGCGACAAGGAAACTGGCGAGGTAGTGGTTACTGTCTTGAAGGATTTGTACTACACGTCTGTACTTCGAAACATTGAAATTGAGTAGACGAACCGTAATTTTTGCAAACCTTAAGAACCTGATGTTGTTAATGTCAGGTTCTTTTCGTATCTTTGCAGAGCATTTAAAAATAAAAGACATGATATACTATATAATTGGATTATTACTACTGATAGCGATACCGTTCATTTTCGCTTATGTAGCGAAACGGAAACCTACGCCGCAACTTGGCAATGCCCCCAAAAACGAGGCGACAGGAGATGTAATCACTATAACAGACAACAATGGCATAGAAACAAGTGGTTGCGTTGAAATTGACTATTTCGGCGACTACGAGTACTGGTTCTTAACAAAGACAGACATTCAACCGTTCGCATTGGGATATGATTTCCAAACCACAGAAGGAAGGTACACAACAAATACAGTAAAGAACAAAGACCTCGTGTACAAGGACGTTAATGGTGTTCATGGAGATATCCCAGATATGACAGAATTACATGTATGGGTAATGGGTGACAAGTCAAACATTATCGCACACGGTGAATACATCTTCAAACGCCAGTACAAGAAAATGGTACATCCAGACTATATTTAAATTTTTTCACGATATAATTTCAATTACCTTTAGTTATGAACTATTATGAAATATTAGGTGTCAAGCAGGATGTTGATGAGAAGGAATTAAACAAGGTGTTTAAGAAATTGAGCAAGAAATACCACCCAGACCGTCAACAAAACAAAAGCGACCAGGAGAAGAAGGATGCTGAAAAGAAATTCCAAGAGATTTCAGAGGCATATAATACCTTGTCAGACAAACAGAAGAGACAGGAATATGATATGCAGTTGAATGGTTTTGGAAATTTTAATGGGTTTGGTGATTATGACCCGTTTGGTGATTTCAATCCATTCAGAAGGCAACAAAGAACACCTGTTGGGACAAATATCCAGACAACCGTAAAAGTTTCTTTAAAGGATTTCTACGACGGTAAGACTATTACTGTACACTACCAAAAGGATGTAGAGTGCAAACAGTGCCACGGAACAGGTTCAGAAGACGGAAAAGTGCATACTTGTCAACATTGTCATGGCACTGGACGATTTAGAACACAGAAGACAAACGGAATGATGATGTTTGTCCAAGAGACAACTTGTCCTTACTGTGGAGGAACAGGACAATCTATCGCTAACCCATGTAAACATTGTAACGGCAGTGGTTTCGAGAAGGAGGACGCCATGACCGAAATCACATTGAGACCAGACATCTGTACCTACGATAGTGTGAATCTAAAAGGTCTTGGAAACAGCGTCAAAGGTGGTGTTAATGGGGATTTGTATGTAATCCTGCAAAAGGAAGAGGATAAGAACTTCAAACTTGAAGGATTGAACCTTGTCATGAAACTTCCACTTAACCTTTATGAGGCATTATGCGGTTGCGAGAAAACTATCACTGCGATTGACGGTAAGAAGATTAAAGTGACAATACCAGAAGGTACTTCCAACGAGACAATCTTCAGAATTGCAGGTAAAGGTATGACACCAGCGCATTCACTATTCCTGACCGTGGAATATGTTATCCCAAACAAACTCAATGACAAGCAGAAGAAACTGCTTAAGGAGTTTTATGAGGCAGGGAAAAAGTAAAAAATGTATATTTAGGTCGGTTTTTAAAATTTTTAACCGTAAGTTTAACTTAACAACAAGAAACAGATGATTAAACAATCAAACGATTTCAAACTCTTTGCAAGAGACCACGGTGTATCATCGTCTTTATTTGACGACTACACAAAATCAGTAAACAACACGTATATTGAACCTACTATCGTAGAGGAGCGTAGATTGAACGCCACATCCATCAGCGTGTTCAGCAGACTATTTATGGACCGTATTCTTTTCCTCGGTTCCACTATTGACAACGATGTGGCAAATATTGTTAACTCACAACTCCTATATCTTGAAATGCAGGACGCTGACAAACCTGTCACAATGTATATCAACTCACCTGGTGGCTGCGTGTACGACGGTTTGAGTATTTACGATGTAATGAACTACGTCAACTGCCCTGTTGTGACAACCTGTATCGGTATGGCGGCATCAATGGGTGCTGTGCTTCTGACATCTGGTGAGAAAGGAAAGAGAACAGCATTGAAGCACAGCAAGATTATGATTCATGAACCAAGCACCGTCATCGGGCCTATTCGTGCGAAAGACCTTGAGGTCGAGGCAGGTGAAATGGTTAAATGCAAGGATACGCTTTACAGAATCCTGTCAGAGAATTCAGGGAAGACATACGAGGAAATCGCAGAACTGTGCAAACTTGACAAGTGGTACTCGTCAGAGGAGGCAATTGAGAACGGTATGATTGACACAATAATCACAAAGAAAAAATAACAGATAAGATGGCAAAATACAGCAAAGACCTTTCAAGCGACTTGAAAGAGTTAGTTGAAGAAGCAGTGGCAAAGACTAATCTTGAGTCAATCGGCGTAAGAGTAGAACCAATTCGACTCAACAAGAGCAAGGGTGTGTTCGGTGAAGTTATCAAAGGTAACGACCTGTTGAAACTCTTCACAAACGGTGACGATGTTGTCGCTATCGCTTTGTTCGAGGACGTGTTCGACAGACTTGAAATCTCGATGCAGAAACTGCTTATTGAGAGTCTTGTGAGTCAAATCTCATACGACCTTGAAAAAGACAAACTGGTTATCACAAAACCAGAACTGAACATTCCACGAGGTATGTACCAGAACTATGGTGCTGAAATTGTGAACGCACACGAAATCGCGCTTCTTGAGATTATGTCAATCAACGAGGAGAAGGCAAACAACAAACAATAGGATTGTTTCGATTAAAACTTGAGAACTCCACAGACAATTTGTACCTGTGGAGTTTTTTTTGTAATTTTTAAAATGAGTTAAGAAAATAATTACAATACAATTCATCGACATGAAATTTGAAGAAGAAAGGAAGGAAATTCGGACAATGCTCAACGAGGCAAAAAAGTCCGAAAAACAAAAAAGCATAAAGGTTACTGACTATTTCGATGTTGATAAGTTAACCAAAACTGACATTGACGTCAATTATGCTGTTTTGGTAAGAGTGAACGGTTTTGGAAACAAACTGTTCATTGGTGAAGATGGTGATATTATTTTCGAGGAACCTGGCGTGTCAATGAGTGTTGAGGATGTCAGGCGTGAACTCTACAAGAACTTGCAGATTCAACCTTGGCAGGTCAAAGAGAAAACATCAGGCAATGGCGTCCAATTGATAATGATGTTAGTTGACAAGAATAACAACGCTGACGTTATCACCAAGGAAATGCAAGCATGCGGATGGTCAAAATCTTGCGAGTCTCCTGTTATGTTAGTCTATGGCAGAGAATGTAAAATCATTTCTTTCGACCCGATGTTCCAAAATACGGATAACGAATTGGCACGTAATTCCAAATTATTATTCCACTGGACGCCTACAAGCAATATGTCGTCAATTGAACGAGAAGGACTGGTTCCGAAAAGTCAAAACGCACATTTCTCTTACAGTCCGCGAGTTCATTTCATAGGTGGCAATGTAACAATGGACGACCTGCTCATAATCGGAGAGCAATTGTCTGATGTGAACAAGAGTCTGTCAAACGATGGAGATTACACTTTATTGTCTGTCAGCACCAATGACATTCCAGTTGATATTGATTTCTACAAAGGCCCAAGATATGAGTATGGTTTTTACGTAAAACAGACTATTCCGCCATCAGCACTGAATGTCTTTTTGAGAAGAAAGTTTTAAAAGACGAAAAAAAGGAGAAAGTGGTTTTAAATTCACTTTCTCCTATGTTTTTCATGGTTGTTGTTTCTTGATGTAGTTGATAATTCCTTCAACGTGTATATCAACTATCTCTGCCTTACCCTTGTCTGACATCATATACTCATAGTCCTTCTTGTTGTCATAGAACAGGTTTTCTGTTAGTACCGCTGGACACTGCGTGTGTTTAAGCACATAGAAATTTGCAGTCCAATATTTTTCATCAGGCACACTCCTATTACCTTTCAGACCTCTTTTTTCCGCTTCAGCATATAAACACTGCCCAAGTTGTTTAGAGCGTGAAGACGCCTTTGTGTACACGAACTCACACCACCCGTTCGGTTCTTCCCATTTCACGCAGTTTCCAGATGCGTTAGCATGCACGCTTACAAACAGGCAGTTTTTAGAACCTAGTTTGTCGCACCACTTGTTTACACGTCTGCATCGTTCGCCGAGTGATATATCGATATCCTCTGTCACAATAAGTTCAGCGTCGTAACCCTTTTCCTTGAGTTTCTCAACAACTGGTTTTGCAATTTCCCTTGCCCATTTCCATTCGTAGAGCATACCTTTATCGCCACCTTTAGGGGAGCGTTTGCCTGGTGTGTTAACACCGTGTCCGTTATCAATTAAAATTTTCATTGTAAAAAATCTCCTTCTTGATAAATAGTTTCTTTCCTCGTAAAATCTCAAGAGCGTGTCGATGTCCTGTAAATCTTGTACAGTTCCCATCCAGTCTTATCCTGTATCATTTTGACGACTTCGTTCGCTCTGTCAGTGTGCCCTTTTACCATACCAGTCATACATACAGACCTATTCTGTTTGTACTCCTCCTCAATCGTGTTGTACATTCTTATAGCATCAGACACATTCTTGCATATCAGGAATTCAAAGTCATTGTCATACTTGAACATCACCTTGTTGTTGTACAGGAATACTTGCACAATGTCAGAAGATGATATTCTTCCGTCTATCAGGTTCTTAACAATCCATCCGTATTCCTTTCTGTCCTTTTTAGGGTGTTTACCGTACACCCAGAAAGACTCCTCCTTTCGACACTCCATCTTGTCGACAATTACCCAGTCATCTGATGTGGTTGTATGGTCAGTGAACTTTCCGTACTCGTTCTGAATCTTGTTGACATCGCTGTCTGTTTCAGTCTTGCGTTTCAGTATAATGTATTCAAGTTGTGACGGTTTAATCTCATGCGAATTCAGGTATTGGACAGGGAATCTGACATCCTTGTTCATTACCTTTATCTTATCCTTGACAATCTCCACCTCCTCAAGGTCGTGGTAGATACCTATGTACTTAACCTGTTTTTTCCCGCTGCACAGAAGTATCTTATAATCCCATTTCTTGTAGCGTGGTTCTGGTTTAACCACAATCTTCTTCCTCCCGCGTTTTTTCTTACGACCACGCTTCTTCTTGTAGTAGGTGTAATAGAATGTTCCGTCACTCTTATACCTTTTTGCCATGAAAACGTCTTTTTGATAAATATTTTGTACATTTGTAAAAAGAACTTTAAAATGATGTATTTTTATTTGGTAATCAGTTTGTTAAGTACGTTTCTGTTCTTGAATATTTGCTTTGTTGAATATGTCCAGAGCAAATTGAACCCCTATAAAAACAAGGCACAGGACGAGATGGAGAGAAAGGCGACAATGCTAAAGTTATGCCTTATGGCATTAATGGCGTTCTTCTGGAGCGCGGTAATAGTTAACTGGTGATGGAGGAAAAAGAATATAGACCAAAAAGTGTAAAGCACTTCACCTTAATTGTGGCAGGTGACAATCCAGAGGAGATGGTGAGGGAATATGACATCAACAAAAAGGAAGATGCTTATGTCGTTTACAGATTGGAGGACGCTGAAAAACTGCGTGACACCTATATAGAGATGCTTAAGTCTCCAGGGTATAGGAAACAGTTTCATGATGACGAACTCATCGAAATAGAGATTGAGGAGTTGAAGAACCAGTCACCAAGCGAATTTTTCGCTGACCTTACAGAGGGCATGGCGATTGACAATGACGGAAACGCTATCAGCAGGAAAAACAAGAACGGAAAGTTTGTAGGTTGCGAGATTGGAAAAAATTTCTCTATGCCACTTGTCTCAAAATACGGAAGAGAGACTTGGCAGGAATTTAAATCCGATATCGATTTCTCCAAGATACACCTTAATAACCAAGACGTGTATAAACGCGCGTGGGAAATGGTGATGGAGGGTTCTAAACCAGAGAACGAGGAAGAGAAGAGGATTTACGAGAACATGAAAAATCGTATCAACTATTTCCAGTACTATAAGGACAAGGACACATATGTTACATGTAATACAGCGTTCTGGGGATACGCCTTCTTAAGCAAAGAGACTGGATGGGTCGAAATGGAAAAGTCAACACCACAAATTGAATGGGTGTCTTCGTTTTATGACAGGTTTATAAAACCGTTAAGCGGTACTACCCTATTGACTGTGTTTGAATGCACAAGATATGAGTGAAGGCAACGATATACGAGTTGTCCCCTAACAACAAATTTGAGCGAGTAAGTTTTTATAGCAAAACCCAATCGGGAAGTGGGGTTACGGGCGGTGAGGGTAAAGTTAGTAAACTCCCTATGAAACGTCAAGATAGTGAATCCATCTTGTCTTAGTGGACAAGTGGTATATCATTCCCTGAGTGAAAAATTTTGGTGGAAAGAAAAAAATATATACCTTTGCACCGTAATCAAAAAAGAAACATAATTTTTTAACTTTTTAATTTTAAAGATATATGCAGAGCATTACAATTATCGGCAACCTCGGCAAACAAGCAGAAGTACGCACAACACAAAACGGCCGTCAGTATCTCAACTTTTCTGTCGCCGTGAATTCAAAACGAAACAACGAAGTAAAAACAACTTGGTATGAAGTTCTTTCGTTTCAAGAACAACATATCACTAAACTCACACAATACCTTCGCAAGGGTACACAGGTTGTAGTGATGGGAGAACTTGACCCAGAGGCAAATATCTATCAGGACAAGACTGGTCTACAAAAGGCATACCTTCGTCTTATCATATTAACTGATAAGATTGAATTTGTGTCAAGTGGCAATCCTAACGCACAAAGCACTACTGGCGCAACATCCACTGTGGCAGAACATCAAAATCAAGCACCACAGGCACAACCTGCTCCACAGCAGTATCAAGCACAACCTGCTACACAACAGTATCAAGCACAACCTGCTCCACAGCAGTATCAAGCACAACCTGCTACACAACAGTATCAAGCACAACCTGCTCCACAGCAGTATCAAGCACAACCTGCTACACAACTGTATCAGGCACAATCTGCACCACAACCAAGTCAGTCATATTCACAAAATGACAAGAATGACTTACCATTCTAAGGACGTTTCAAATATTAGATAGTTTCCTGTTTTTTTTAGGCATTACGGTCAAGACTGAAAGACCGTAATGTTTTTTTTTTTTTCTGCCTTTCTTAAAATCGCACGCATCAAAATCTTGAGTATTATTTAGATGTAAGCGCTTACCGAAAAAAAATAATAACACATTTAAACACTTCAAGAAAATGGCAGAAATTATTGACCAAAGTGGCAAAATGCACGATGTTGCAAGCAATGCCAAAGCGAACGCTGGTTTGACAACTGGTATTATCGGTACAGCGTTAGGTGGACTCCTCACAGTAGGCGGACTTGGTGGTCTTCTCGGTATGAGCAAGAACGGATGCAACCAGAAAGACAACTGCACGTTCACAAACGAGGACCTGTTTATCGAGAGAAAACAGGCACAGAACTACATCGACCTCACTAAAGAGTATTATGAAGGACGAATTGACAATATCCAAGGGTTGAATAGTGCTTTCTTCGAATCTTACAAGCGTAATGTCAATGACGCGTTTATGCTCTACAAGAACCAGAGGGATATGTACGACAGCGTTAACAAGGAGCAACACGATAACTACGATAAACTCAACCAGAAGATTATCGACACCTCATTCGGTCTCTACAAGAACCAGAGGGACGAGAAGGACGCCCTGTTGGGTAAGATTTCAGAACTTCAATGCAAGGTAGACGTGATGTCCGCTATCAGACCATATCAGGACGCTCTCATCAATGCGAAGATTGACAAGAATGCCCTTATCGCTGACTACAACCTGTCTCGACGCACTTGCAGGATGATTGAAGGACAAGTCGTTCTTCCAAACAGTCCAGAGGTTACAGGTTTCACAAGTTACTACCCATCAATTTGCATAGGCGAATAAATCGCGGATAATAACATGGGGTGTGGTGATATATTCGCCACATCCCTTTTTTTTCATTAATACAAAGACGAAATGGCAAACAATTTCTTTTTAAACCAGGACCCTCTGCTCTACCAGACACCATTCACACAAAGTGCGGATGACGATATGCTAAGGAGGCAGATAAGCGACTCAATAATGCAGTATAATATAGCGAAACGTCAGAAGGACAGTATGATGCCAGAGTCAGCGAGAGACTATATTGGTGAGTTGGACGGTGTCAACAAGAAAATGGGCGATGTCGGCGTATCAGAACTGATGTCCAATCCAGAGTATGTTAAATTGAGCAATGAATTGCAGGAAATTATTAAAAATGAGATACTTATGAGTATAAAGTGGAGGATTAACATGAATCCTACCGCAGTGAAGAACATCGAGAGGCAGATGGATATCATCAAGGAAACAAACAACACTCTTGAGAACGAGCAGAGAAGGAATATACTTGAGTTGAATGACTATGTGAAGAACTACTCTAACATAACATTCGAAGAGTACAAGAGAATAAAGAACGGTGAGCAATCACAGGAAAAGACGAACAATAAACCTAAGAAGAATAGTAAGCAAGAATGAACACTACAGAATTCAAGGCGAGGGTAAGCAAGGTGGTGCGTAACCTCATAGACACATATTTCAGCGAGAACACCACCATAGACAAGATGGCAAACGCCACTCTAAAGGTACTGCTTGACAGCAACATGACTAAACTGGACGAAGTCATACAGATGTTCAGCGACAAGGACGGGAACATCGACGCCGTGACGATTGTCAACAGTTACGCTAACAGTATAGGCGACGAGGGGATGCCCTTTGATATCAGAGACTATGTTAAAAGCGATTTTCTTAGGGGGATACTTCCTCGTAAATCTTTAATCATCAACAAGGATGACATAATGAAGATTTTAGAGGAAAACTGATATGGTGAACGGGTTCTTGAATACTATTGCGAACAAGTTCAAGAATGTAAAGGATGATTTCATGTGTAACATCATGAGACTTGGGTTCGCATTCGACTACGATGTGTTCTCTGATACGCTTGTTAGATGCAACGAGAAACTTGTCAGAGACGACTTGTGCGAGAAGGATATGCTCTCGTATTTCTGGAGGGCGTTCAAGAACAACACGTTAAGAGAACTTGGGTACACGAGGAACAAGACGACAGACCAGATACCAGAGCGTATCAACGAACAATCAGAGAACAATCCCTGTGAACGTTTAAATGAAGTCAAAGGGATTATTGTCAAAAAGTTCGGGGAGGAACTCTACAGACTCTTTGTACTGCACACGAATGGAGCGTCCTACGACGAGTTGAAAAATATGACTAACAATAACAAACTCAAATACAGTTTTAGAAGAATCCGTGAATTCGTCAGACAACGATACAACTAATGCGCTACTAACCGCCACTTGAACTTGAGTGACGGTTTTTTTGTAACTTTACAACAGTTCAAAAACAATTAAATTTTTTTTATGAAAGTATCAGTAATCAACAAGTCACAAAACAAGTTGCCAGCATACGAGACAAAGATGTCGGCAGGTATGGATGTTAGAGCGGATTTCAGCAGAGTCGACCCAAAGAACCCACTTAAAGTGTACGGTTCAAGCGATTTCAATTTCAAGGCGAAAATCCTAACAATCGAACCAGGCACAAGGGTGCTTATCCCTACTGGCATCTTCACCGCGATACCAGAAGGTCATGAGATTCAAATACGACCAAGAAGCGGACTCGCTATCAAGAAAGGACTCTCACTATGTAACACCCCAGCGACAATTGACGCTGACTATCGAAACGAGATAGGCGTGGCAGTCATCAATCTCGGACTTGAACCAGTTTCAATCGAGAATGGGGAGCGAATCGCACAGTTCATACTCAATAAGGTAGAGACTATCGAATGGGAAGAGGTCGAGAAACTTGACGAGACAGAGCGAAAAGGCGGATGGGGACATACAGGAACAAAATAATATAATTCGTAACTTTCAGATTATCAATTAATTCTGAAGGTTTTTCCTGTTTTTTAAGTCGGGACAACTATTTATAGTTATGGAGAACACGATTATTTGCGGTCATAACAGTATGACCTATCTTCCGTTGAAGAACTGGTGGTTGAAACCGCTCAACTGGATTGCGAGGTGTCAGAAGAAGGACATCATCGACCAGTTGAAGTCTGGTGTTGGTATGATTGACCTCCGTGTTAGTCTGAATAAGAACTACCATTGGATATTCAAGCACGGACTTATAAGGTACAATCCAGCGAAAGAGAAGACGAGCGATAAATTCTCGTCAATACTCTCATATGACGACGGTCGTAATCGCCTATTGCAGTATGACAAGTATTGTAAATATGACGACGACCTTTACTATTACATGGACTTGTTGAAGAAATATCTTGGCGGAAAGCACATCTATGTGAGGATAATCCTCGAAAGCACACGTAGAGGATACCACGATTTTGACAAGTCAATGTTCAGAATGCTGTGCAAATCTCTTGAGAGGGAATATAAGGACTTCACATTTGTCGGCGGAAACTACAAGAAGACCTGGGAGAAGGTGTATGAGTTCAAAGACGAGAACGGATACGAGTGGGAATTTGACCAGTTCGTGTCGTCAATGCAGAAATGCTCGATATTTGAGCGCATATGCCCGTGGTTATATGCTAAACGGCATAACAAAGAAAATATGTCAAAGATGACAAAGAAGTTCAACGCATTCGACTTTATTTAGATTTTTTTAGTATTATAATTGTTGGGAATGATATACATGTTGTCCCCGTAGTAGTTAACAACGCTCCGAGGAACTATTTATAGTAAATAATACATTAAAGTTTGAAATTCGCATACACATACAAGATTAAACCTACAATGAGGCAGTGTGACGCATTGTCACAGTGCTTCGGGTGTGTGCGCTTCATCTACAATTGGGGTCTTAAACACAAGGTGAATACCTATAACGAAACTAAAAAGACCTTAACATATAACCAACTTGCAAAGGAACTTACGGCACTTA
>ERZ1034723.391-NODE-391-length-24316-cov-5.501546_pt1 | contig 24316 bp, 21 predicted proteins | sample MGYA00520637_ERZ1034723 | MGnify/ENA primary metagenome ERZ1034723 (study PRJEB33766, sample SAMN09781719) | gut metagenome | biome: gut microbiome | host: Homo sapiens | place: Madagascar | study: EMG produced TPA metagenomics assembly of the PRJNA485056 data set... | reverse complement strand
GATGGGCTTTGCCTGCAAGACCGGCGACGGCCGCCGGGCCAGCCGCTACACCAAAACGAAGCGCATCTTCTCGGCCTGCGGCGGCGCATCGCTCTACCGCAAGAGCATCCTGGACGAGATCGGCGGCTTCGACGAAAACTTTTTCGCCTACTTTGAAGACGTGGACCTCAGCTGGCGCGCCAACAACGCGGGCTATAAAAATGTGCTCTGCCCTGCGGCCAGATGCTACCACATCTGCGGTGCCAGCACCGGTGCCGTCAAGTACAACGCCTTCAAGAGCCAGCAGAGCGGCCGCAACAGCATCCTGCTCCCGCTCAAGAACGAGCCGCTGCTCATGCTCCTGCTCAACTTCATTCCGCTGGCGCTGGGCTACCTGCTCAAGTGCTACAAATTCCACAAGCAGGGCTTTGGTGAGGCCTGGGACAAAGGGATGCACGAGGCATTTGCCCTGCTCCGCTCCGGCCAGCTCGGCAAGCGCCCCTTCCGCCTGAAAGACCTGCCCAACTACATCCTGATGGAACTGTGGATGATCTGGAACATGGTGCCGTATCTATGGTATCGGCTGGTCATCGTCCGGTTCGACCTGAAATAATTTTGATACAGCAGCACCCCCGGTGCTCGTTCCTGTCAAACGAGTGCCGGGGGTGTTTTGTATCCTTCCAGAGCGCAGTCTCAGCCTTTAGCCGATCTCATACCACTTGATCTCGTTGGCATCCAGATGCAGGGTAAAGCAATTTCCGTCTGTGGTGTAAACGGTAGTGTCCTACGGCTCGTACGTGTTGTTCACCACACAATACTTGCCGTTCTTGACGTAGGCATCCAGCTGGAGCAGTTACCGGATGAGCTGGACAGCTACACCGAGGACGAAGCGCAAGAGTGGTTCATGTGGAATCGATATCTAACTGCTGCGCCCAGCCAATACGATTGCACTGGGCAGCTGTTCACAAACTGGTTCAAGCTGACCCGGCGGTGTGGTCACTGGTTCGCATATCATTCAATCGGCAGAGATGTATAAAGGCATAGCAAAAGGCCCATAGGCGTTTAACCTATGGGCCTTTCTATCGTCATCACGAAACACATCTTGATGAGCCGCACATTGAGTTTATATGTGCGTGTTATGGTGGAGAATAGCGGGATCGAACCGCTGACCTCTTGCATGCCATGCAAGCGCTCTCCCGAACCACTCAGTTACACATCCCCACATAAAACAATGAGGATGGGTGCAGATTCACGTTGTAACGATTGATTTTAAGGAGGCGACAACAATGATAAAACTTTTGAGTTGCAAATTCAACATGGACACTGCTTGTGTGGAAGCCAGATTTGAGGGTAAAACGGTTCTTGCCATCGACTGCGATGAGGTCGAGGGCGAGTTTGTCGACACTCCGGTGCAGCGGGCGGAACTGGACTGGCTGCTGTATAACAAACCCTTGGAGTACGCACAGCTTGTGTTGAGTGGAGAGATGGAACACTATCTCTCCCTTGGCTGCGACCACGGAAGACTGGAAGATTGACCTGCTGACCTTATCATAAAGAACACTATGCCCACTGGCCTACGGCTTTACCGTAAGCTGGTGGGCACCTTTTTTAGCGTGTGGAGGTGGTCTGGTTCATTTTGAACCAGACCACCTGAAACATCTTTCCACCGCTTATCGCAATTTTCACAAATAGTGCCTATCAAAGCATTCTATTTGCGATATGCAGTTTGCGGATGTTGCCGATACATTATGTTCTGCTCCCACCGACCTGTCCCGAAATTTCTTGTATGATAGTTACTTTATGCTAAAGCACCTTTCGGTTCTGAAATCGCTATACTTCTAAGCGGAATATTTGCATTGCTGGCTTTGAAAAAGCCTGCGTATCCGCTGGGAAAGAACTTGGAGCAATGAATCTAATTTCACCCTCGTTTACAGAAATCTTCAAATATGAGAACTTTGCGCATCATGTCACATGTGAATATGCCTAGAACAGTCAACCCTATTTTGGTTATAGCGTAGAAAACGCCTGTCTCACCATCGAATCACATTTCAACATATTGACAATTATATTAACAAAGCACTATAATATTTGCAGTTATTAGAAATGTTTATAGCAAGAGAACCGCAAACAGCTTTTGTAATGTGTTAAAGCAGCCAAAGGAGGAAGTCAAATGCCCCTGTTCCGAGAGAATCCGCGCGGCGGAACTTTAAACAAACCTGTTGAGAATGGCGGGGAGATTCATTTGCCCTGTGTTGTATTGGTAGATACCTCCGGTTCCATGGCTTCCGTCAAGGATCAATTGCGGCAGGGTTTAACGGAGATGGTCGAGGCTTTGGACGATCAGGCTCGTGGCCGTGTTGAGTTTTGTGTGATCACTTTTGATGATGATGCGCGTGTTCTGGTTCCGTTTGGCCCTGCATATGATTATGAGGTGCCCCGTTTTGATTGCGATGGAATGACCGCAATGCATGCAGCGGTTGAGTTGGGTTTAAATGAACTCGAAGCTCGCAAACAGCAATACAAAGCCAATTGTACGTCTTATTTCCGTCCCTGGATGTTCATGCTCACGGACGGTGGTGCAAATGATGAGGACAACGGCTCTTTTGAACGTTTGATTCAGGCTCAACAGGGGAAGCATTGCACCTTTTTCCCTGTTGGCATTGGCAATGAAGTTGATAAAGAGTTGCTCAAGAAGTTGAAGTTAGAGGGCTATATTCTGACTGCAAGCAAAGAGAATTTTCAAAATGCATTTGTTTGGTTGAGCAATAGTGTGAGTCAGACCTCGAATACTCATCCTGGTCAGAAGGTCAAATTAGATAATCCTGTTGAGTACCAGATGGAAGTTGAGGCATAAATCTTCCAAAATTTATATCACTTGCTGGAACATAAATTTTGTGCTATGTGCTTTGACAAAAGTGCTCTTGTACAACATGAAAATTTGATTTTTGTATGAAATTGAGGCTGTAGCATGTAAACAATGCTGCAGCCTCTTTGCATAAAAGGAGAAGAGAGTTATGCTGACACATTTCAGTATTTCGCAACAAGGCAAAAGACACATCGAAAAAAGCATGCCGTGTCAGGATTTCAGTATTTCTAAACGGATCCAGGTCGATCGCTTTGGCTGTGAACTGGTGATTGCCGCCGTATCCGATGGTGTTGGCAGTTGTGAATACAGTCAATTTGGTTCAGAAACTGCCGTACAGAGTTTTCTGCGTTGTGTTGAACATAACATTCTGAACCAGTTGTCGGAATTATCGGGCGAACGTATTCTCTATCTGATCGAGCATTCATTTCATTATGCGTTATCTCAGATCGAAAAGGAAGCAGAAAAACGTGAACTTCCTTTTTTGGAATTCGATTCCACGCTTACCGGTATAGTGTATGACGGACATACACTATGGTATGGTCACATTGGTGACGATGGTATCGTTGTTTTATACTCCGATGGGAATTATGAAATGATCACCAACCGGCATAAGGGTGAGGATGCCCATAGCCTGTTTCCGTTAAGAGAAACTGCTTTGTGGCAGTTTGGAAAAAGTTCAAAGGAAGTTGCTTCTTGTGTATTGATGACGGACGGTGTTCTGGATTATTGTGTTGATGGCGAAAGCATGGGAAATCGGGTCTATTTTCCATTTTTGGAGCCTGCACTTACGCAAGCCGCATTTACCGATGAGGAAGCTGAAAAACAACGTTTGGATTGGGATCAGTATTTTGCAGATCACGGTGACCCCAAGGAACGCTTTCGAGATGCCGTAACGGACGACATCAGTTTTGTTGTGGTTCAAAATCCAGATTTGCTCAAGGAACTGTCTCCGATTCCGTTTGATTTTGATAAATGGGATGAAGACACCGCAAGGAGAAGAAAAAAACTGGATGATAATTTATATGCCGATTACCGCGCATATAAGGCCGGAACCTATCAAAGTCCTACTGAGCAGGCTGCTGGTTATTCCTCAGGGAAAGCTAGTGCTCCTGTAGCAGCTTCCGACAAAGACCAGAAAATCGTTTTAAATAAGCCATACATAGAACGTGATGAAAGATTCCTAAAAAGAGAAGATGAAGATGCGGAAGATATCTCGTATGTCGATGAAGCAGATACCGTTATCGACAATTTATGTACTGAGACTGCGGAAACCCTTAAAGATCTATTCCGAACTGCGCATAGCGTAGGCAAACTTTTTCGGAAGCAACTGACTTTTAAAAAAGTAAAAAATGCATCTGTTCAAAAACCACCTGTTGCGAATCAACGTGCGGGCTCTACATCAATTAGTACAACCAGCAGCAATCCCTCCACAGCTCACTTACAGAATATGGCCGTAGATTCCATGGACAGAACCGATCCGTCTGGTACAGATGAACAGCAAAAATGATCTTAAAGATTGCTCCTTATGCGGATATGCGGATATTTTAAAACGGATAAAGAGGAAAAATTATGGCGGTATACTTTGGAAGAAATCGTGCTACTTCTTATACACTGGGACGCCGTTTGGGCGGCGGCGGAGAAGGCGAGGTGTACGAAATTACCGGAATGCACAGTTTAGTGGCTAAAATTTATTTTAAGAGCAAATTCACTCCCACACCGGAATCTCCTGCCCCTCGTCAACAATTAAAAGAGAAAATCGAAACCATGTTGGATCAGCCAGTCGACCCGTATATCAATGGAGTGCTGAGTGTTGCGTGGCCTCAGGATATTCTGTCTGATCAGCAGGGGCAGTTTGTCGGTTATACAATGCCCCGTGTCGACAGCAAATACCATATATTTGCGGCAAGCCGTGAGCGGGAGCGCGTCCAATTATACCCCCATTACACTTGGAAGACGGCCATTTTGATTGCTTATAATTTAGCTTTAGCCGTCAAAGTTGTCCAACGCACAAATGCGATTATTGGTGATATGAACCCGAACAATATTATGTTGGATGAAAAAGGACATGTCACTCTGATCGACACAGATTCCTTTAACATCACAAACAAAAAAAACGGAAAGATTTATAAATGTTCTGTTGGCGTATCGGAGATGCTGCCACCTGAGCTACAGGGAAAAAATCTTGCCAAACCCACCAGTGTTTTTACAAAACAGACGGACAATTTTGCCCTCTCCATTCATATCTTCAACTTGTTGATGAACAACTGCCATCCATTCGGATGCGTTGGAATGAACAAATCGCAATCATCCTCCAGCAGTAATCCAGTGGTTCGGAATATTGTAAAAGGATATTGTCCATATGTAACAAACGGTTCGGGCGCAACATCTCCGGATGCTCCAGACGTTATGATGTTGCCAAAAGAAATCCGACAGTTATTTGACCGGGCATTCAGTTACTCTTCTTCGACAGCAGTTCAGGCTGCTACCATTTCAAAAAGACCCAGTGCAGAAGAATGGCAGATTGCTTTAAATAATTTGTATAACAGCAAAATGACCGAATGCAAAAAGGATATGCCGAATGTACATTTGTATCCGTCCAGTTATTTCAAATGTCCTTGGTGTGAAATCCGACATCCTTCGGCTTCTTCTGGCAAAAATCCTACATCTACACAGCGGACAGGCACCGCTTCTTCCGTGGTTGCTTCCTATAAACCTGTTGGAACCCCAAATATGGGTACCAAAATTCGTCGAGAATCTTGGCCTCTTTGGCTGACATGTATTCTGGCTGGACTGATAAGTGGTCCTTTTATGGCTCAGTTCCTCGTTCCCATCTGCTATGATTCCTTTGACATTGTTTTATCCTACGAAGCAGCCTATATTATTCTGGCTATTGTAGGTGCCATTTCTGGTGCCATCATAGCCCATTACGGACAGGAATCCTATCAAAAGGCCTACAATGCATGGCCGTGGTTGCTACTGGGATTTTTGGTTCCGCTTGGAACCGCTCTTATTGTAGCCGCTATTATGTTGGTGATTTTTGTTGTCATCCTTGTCGTCACGATCGTTTTGTACATCATCAGCGCGATTATTATGATTGCATGTCTTTGCGGTATGCTTTCGGGTGGTTGATATGAATAGCCGTACTAAAATCAACTTAAAAAAAATCCTGTCCGTTGTGGCTGGTATCCTATTTGCGGTTCTGATGGCTGCTCCTTATATTCTGTTTCGGGAGCAGATTCAGCAGATGGCATTTGTAGGGTATTTAGGTGTCGCGGTTGCGTGTGCTATTTCCAATGTTTCGATCCTTCTTCCCTCCAGTTCTACCCTAATCGTTGTCGCTGCGGCCTCAAGTCTTAATCCCATATTATGCGTTCTGGCAGGTGGATTTGGCACTGCTTTAGGTGAGCAGTCCTCCTATCTTTGCGGTCGGATCGGTCGAAAGGGGGTTGGTGACAACGATATCCATGAAAAAAAAGTTCTGAAATGGATGCAGAGCCATGATGCTTTGACGGTTTTTATTTTTGCTTTTCTACCGCTTCCTGTTTTTGATATTGTTGGCATTGCTGCCGGCGTTATGCGAATGAATTGGGGCAAGTATCTGGTAGCTGCCGTTTTAGGAAAGACTCTGAAGTTCTTTTTAGCAGTGGTCGGGATATACTATGTGCTCCCATCCATATTACCATTTCTGGCCGATTCCAGTCGTATTATTATTGAAAACGCATTTGAACAATTCGGAGTCGTCTATTAAGGAGATGGACCGTGTATAGTTGGGCATATCAATACTATCGAGAAACATTAAGCACCAGACAGCAGATTGTTTATGACCGTATTTACCGATGCTGGCTTTCCCATCAAGGTACTGTTCTATTTTCACCTCCGCTTCTCGAAACCGATGCCATATCGGAGGTCGTACCGGCAATCATTCGAGATCATCCTGAAATCTTTTGGGTAAACTATTACCGTTATACCATTTGTCGTAGTCTTTTACAGGTAAAATTGCATTTCGATTTTTATTTTGACGAACACCAGATCAATCAGTTATCTTACGAAGCATCTGCCTGGAGAAAAAGAATTGTTTCAAAATTACCCCCGCATTTTTCGGACAAGGACAATGCTTGGGTATTGTTTGATTATTTAGCGCGACAGGTAACTTACGGCAAGCAAAGTGATGCATACAGCCAGACCATAATCGGCCCGCTCAGCAGAGGCAATCATGTCTCTGTATGCGAAGGCATTGCGAAGAGTTATAAGTTTTTGTGCGATGAAGCAGGTATCCCATGCATCATTGTCTTTGGTGATGTCAACTTTGGGCCGGGTCACGCAGGCTCCCATGCGTGGAACATTATTGATACCAGAAGCGGGCTCCGACATGTAGATGTGACGGCTGAGCTGGAATATGCTCATTATAATGGAAAAGCAACCCAGACCGATTTTCTTCATTCCGACAAAGATATGAAAAAATATAGCTGGGATAGAAGGTCAACCCCTTCTTGTTATTGAGGAGAATATGTTAGGTTATTTGCATCCCCAATTAAAGAATGCCCCCAAAAAGATCAAAGAGCAATACCGTGCTCTGTATTGCGGCCTGTGCCATGCTTTAAAGAGAAAATATGGCTATCGAGGCGTTGCCTGCTTAAATTATGAAGTTACGTTTCTGTGTTGCTGGTTCTCTCTGTAAACGAAAATCAAAACGAGATATTTCATGGATCATGTAGTCTGACGCCTTTCGTAAGGGTTCCGTTTTTGGATTATCTAAGCGTTGATGTTGAAACTGCTGCAAATATCTCCATTATTGTTGCCAGTTCTGAGATAAAAGACAACGTAAACGACAATGGTACTTTTGTCTGGAAATTTTTCGACCGCCTGCTACACAACCTGAACAAAAAGGCTACTGAAGAATTATCCGAGTACGAACAACAGATTCAATCCAGACTGATTGCTTTTTACACTTTGGAAAAATCTGACACCTGCAGATTGGATCAACTACTTTGTGCCTGCGGGGATATTATTGCAAGTCTCACATTCCCTTTTCTGGCTTCTATGGATGGCCCTATTGCCGAAATAATAGCAAGGGTCGCAAACAATCTTGGGCAGTGGATATATTTGGTCGATGCTTGTGACGATCTGCGAAAAGATATTGAAACCCACAGCTATAATCCCCTGCGAAGTAACAGTAACTATCCTGTGATCCACGATAAATTGATTGAATTGCAAACATCCACGTGTGATCTGATCTCCACCCTTCCTTTGAACGAGTATGGAGAGCTGGTTCTATATTTTACGAATACATGTATTCCACAGCGCACCAGTAAAGTCCTTGAAAAGTATAAAAAAGAGGTAACACTGTAATGGAAGTCAATTTTTATGCAGAATATAATTCCATGAAGTCAACGCTCACCGTCAAACAAAATGGAAGCATCGTCAGTAAATATAGTCAGTTCTCCCATTGTAATAGTGTCCCATTTTGGCAATGGTACAAAAACATTGCGGATTATTGCTTTCATGAGGCAAACGGAATGTATCGTATGCATTTTGTGGGTGGACAGATTTTAAATGCTCTATTAGAAAAGGAATTATGTTCTCAAACTGGCTGTTCTCACTTCTCCTTTGAACCTGAAATCATTACAGGTGTTGATCGGATGTATCTTCTGGACGAACTGGTACAATTTTCGCAATTCAAGGCAAGAAACTGTGAAATCGAAATTTCATTCGATCGTACAAAACTTCCTGAAATAAAGAATTTCATTGACAACAACCATGCCTTCCAGTATCTGGATTTAAAAGTGTTACCCATTTATTTACGTATACGAGACACGATCCAATACACATCAAATGTCATCATTCTCTCCTCCATGGAAGAGTATTATCGAATCGTCAATGGAAAAAACAGCTCTTTGCCCAAATTGGTCGTTCTTATAAAAAATACCAATTTGCGGTTTCTTGAGGAGCAGCATGGTCATTTTTTATTCTCCTGTGAGACACACAAACTTTCCAACCTGATCAAATCCTGGATTTCAGATGTTCTTTTTCCTGTATATGCTTCCCCCATGATCCAGAATTTAAAGAGTTGTCGGAAATGGAGTACCATTGATTATCCTACTGCTTTAAAGTTAACAGATGCTTTATGTGATGGCATCCCCTATCTGGATTTATCTGTTACAACTCCCATTGAACTCAGCATGTTCGGAAGCTTCAAATTAACGCGGTTTCCCAAAAACATTCCATGTCGAATATATTCCAGTAATGGCAAAATCGCTTTGCTGGGCGAGGGAGGTGTCATCAAACCGATTGGTGAGGGAACTGCCGAAATTATTGCCGAAGTAAAAGGCCATCCGGAAATCAGAATATCAAAAAAGATCACTGTATTTAAATATAAAAAGGTCCAAAAAATTCATCTGATTGCTTCTAATACAAATGTTACTGTTGGCGATCAAATAACAGTAAGATGTGAACTGTTTCCAAAAGATGCAAATAATATCTCCCTTGGCAAATGGCAGATCATTCCAAGCCGCAGCATGAAAATATCATCTGGTATATCCGGTATTTTTCAAGCAGTAAATCCCGGTGTATGCGAAATTGTATATTCTGTTGGCAACATTCAAGAGCGATTGTCCATTCATGTTTCCGCGAAACCATCTGCCATTCGCTTCCCTGCCAAATCAGTATCTGTAAAGCTATCCGACACTACGCAGCGGTTATCTGCTGTTGTATATCCGCAAGGTGCAAAGGGAGGAACGATCAAATACAAAATTTCCAATCCCAATATTTTGGATTTCGATTCCAACAATGGGCAGATAACTCCAAAATGTGAGGGAGATTGTGTAATTACCGCGATCTTACTGGATCGCAATGGTACAATTATTGATGATTCGCATTGTACTATTAACATTTTAGCTCCTCAGGATATCATAACGCCGGAGGGCGCTTTGGTTTTGCTGATTATTTCATTGATTGGTTCACTGTTTCTTATGAACAACAACTGTCAGTTTCTGTGTGGAATATCCGGCCTTGTAGGTTCTGTATGGTATGCTTATAACGAAAAAAACAAACGAAGCTATCTGATAAGTGCCGTAATTTTTATTTTGATCGTATTCCTGATCTGTATGGGAGGGACATTATAGTGGAAGATATTGACGCTATCATCAAATCCGAGCAGAACAGCCTCGGAACCGTATTGGAAGCTGCACAAATGTACATAGACCGCGATTACCTGGCACATTTATCGTCAAGTGATACGGTAGCTGTGCCACAGGATCATTCCGACTTTTCAAAAATCCGAATGATCCATCTTAAAAAGATCGTTTATAATACCGAGGATATCCACAACCAGATTTTGAGCGTCTTTCATACCCTTTCCAGGATCAGCCAGACCTGTTTTTTGTTACTCTGCGGAGATGGAGCCAGTACTAATATCTACTTGGGCATTTATGCTCCCGAAAGTTCTACCATGGCTGAAAATGCATTAAAATTCAGTATTGATGGCAATTTTTCTGGTACTGAATATCATTCTCTCGACAACGTAGAATGTATGCAGACTCTCCAGCATTTACAAGGACAAGGCAATGTCAAAAACACGTCCGTTGTTTCGGTATCTCAAATACCTTCCATGCGTGGCCGTGCAGACAATTTGACTACTTTCACGCAAGGCATCGAACGTTTTATTGATTCCATGAACGGCGAACAGTATACAACAATGATCGTTGCAAATCCGCTCAGTTCCAATAATGCGATTTCCCAGCGAAACAATCTGGAAAACATCTACTCTGCTCTTTCCTCCTTAAAACACCTTAATTACCAGTACAGTGAAAGCCAAAGTGTTACCGAGCAGCGAAGCCTCACTACCAGCGTAACAGCCAGCATCACGGAAAGCATTACTGCTGGTTATTCGTACGGAACCATTCAGAACTCCGGCACCTCAAAAGGCGGCTCCCCTAACATTCATGCCCAGTTCAGTCAATTGGGAGTAGGCTATGGTCTGCAGCATGGCAGCTTTCAAAGCAACGGCACGCAACAAGGTTACCAGAAACAACAGGGTTCCGCATGGCAAAAAGGTGTTCAGTCCGGGCGTGGATTGACGCAGGGCGAAGTAAGTGGTCAGAGCAATTCATTGACCATCACACAAATAAACAAATCCGTTGAAGACCTTTTGGATCGCATCGATCAGCAGATCAAACGAATCCTCGAAGGCGAAACCTACGGTCTGTGGGAATGCTGCGCTTTTTTTTCCGCACCATCTCTGGATATTGCTCTGGTGGCCGCCAATATATATAAGGCGCTCTCCTGTGGGTCAAATACCGGAAATTCCATGTCTTATATAAATTATTGGGATCCACAGCGTCCAAAAGATGTGTCGAATATCTTAAATTCTCTGGCGAATGCCCGTATGCCCATCTTTAAAATGAAGTCGGGTCATTTGTGCAACGCCGGCTTAATTATTAGCGGCAACGAGCTTCCTTTGATTATGAATTTCCCCCGAAAAAGTGTCTGTGGCGTATCTGTAATCAAAATGGCTTCGTTCGGCAGAGATGTATATTATTCGTCTCAAATGAAACCAAGCACCCGCGTCATGCGAATTGGAAAAATTCGGCATATGGGGCAGATTGAAAATACTCCTGTCAAACTGGATATTGATAGTTTGGCAGCGCACACATTGGTCACAGGCACAACCGGTGTTGGAAAAAGCACATTGATTGCAATGTTATTATCTGCTCTATATAAGGTGGGTATAAAAATGCTGGTTGTCGAGCCCGTAAAGGGCGAATATAAGGAGTTACTTGGTGGAATCTCCGGCATCAAAATTTTTTCCGTCAATCCGTATAAGAACCGGATGCTGCATATCAACCCATTTGAATTCCGAAGCAACATTCATGTACTTTCTCATATTGACAGACTTCTGGAAGTGTTCAGTGTTTGTTGGCCGTTGTATGCTGCTCAGCCAGCCCTGCTTCGAGAATGTATAGAAGAAGCCTATATACAATCTGGCTGGGATCTGAGCAACTCGGTTTATATGCACGAAGGGCCTGTCCAATATCCAAACTTTGCATTATTGCTGAAGATTGTACCCGACATCATTAACAAATCTCATTTTGTAGGCGAGTCAAAGGGCACCTATGAAGGCGCATTGTTAACAAGAATCTCCATGCTTACAAACGGGATTTACGGACAGGTTTTCAATGGTAAGGCAACCCTGTCTGATGAAGCTTTATTTGAACAGAACACCATCATAGATTTGAGTGATGTCGGATCCCAGGAAACGATTTCCCTGCTGATGGGTATTTTGGTTGTTAGGCTGCGAGAATACCGCACTTCAAAAAGCAAGTCAGACAATCGCCCTCTGCATCATGTCATGGTGTTAGAAGAAGCCCATAATATTTTTCAGAACAAAACCTCCCAAAACAGTGAAGGCGGGGACACGATTTCCGGAAAATCCGTACAAATGTTGTCCGGCTGTATCGCTGAAATGAGAGGTTATGGTCAGGGCTTCTTTATTGTGGATCAAAGCCCTGGAGAGATAGACATTGCTGGCATCCGGAATACTGCCACAAAAATTGTTATGCGGTTGCCTGAAGCATCCGATCAAAGGGTGATCTCCGAATCGCTTTCGTTGTCGCCCTCACAAGGGTTGGAATTGTCCAGATTGCCAAAGCAGGTTGCCATAGTCTATCAAACAGGATGGGTAGAGCCCGTAATGGTTCACCTGAACACTAGCAAAAAGGAATTCTTCAAAAGTGCTCCTAGATATACTGTTACATACCAGGACATTAAAATTGTCCGGGGATTTCTTGTCGGGCTTTTACTGAAGATGGAAAATGCGCACAAATATGATGCGCTACTTCTCACAAGAGGATTGTCGGACATTAGCTATTTCAGCGAAGAAAAAAAAGCGGACTATCAAATGCTGTTCAATGCCTATGATGTTGACTATCAGTACTACAAGGCGCACTTTGGTTCCGCAAAAGAAAGAGTAACCTTTTTTAGCCGTTTGATCACCGAAATTTTATCCGCTGAGGATTTCTTTCGATTATGTCCTCTACCAACACCCAGAGAAAATGCAAAGAAACCTTATATTACTGATGATCTTTTCGTTGCAGATTGTTCTGCTTGGAAAGAACGAGCACTTATCATGCTGGAAAAATACGCTACAAAGCTTTCTTTTCCAGAAAAAATGAAAGTTCTCCAATTGTTACTCCTGAATCATCCGGAAAAGCTCAGGCAGATTACAGTTCATAATGTTCTTTTCGGAAAAATCAAAGATTGACGCACACTAAGAATACAAAACACAGAAAAGGAGGAAAAGCATGAGTATCGAATATGATGGCGGTGATTCCTTCGATAGCGGTGAAGTCACAAGCGTCGATTCTTCTGTCGAATCCGACTCTGGCGAAGAATCTTCTGCATTTGAATCCTCTGTCGAGGATTCTACAGACACCGCTGAAGATGTTGTTCCTGAAGCGTCCGCTGAAAAAAATGTGGTTTCTTCCACCACGAAAGAATCTGGCGATGAAGTCACTGCATTTGCAGAGAACCCTTCAAAGGACAAAGAATGCAGTGAAGACAAAACCGAGTCAAATAAGTATACTGCATTTGAGGGTAAAAATACTGTTGATGAGAAGGAAAACGATTATTCCAGACCCACCCATTGGCGTGCAGGAATGCGAGATGAGGTGTGGGATGGCGCAAAAGATGACCATGGTCGCGTGAGAGATTCCGTAAGCGGAAAATACATGTCTAAAGATCAGCCTTGGGATATGGGACACAAACCCGGCTATGAGTTCTATAAGCATCAGCAAAGTGCGAGGGAACGAGGAATCAGCCGAAAAGAGTTTTTGGACGAGTACTACAATTCCGATCATTATCGTCCCGAGCTGCCAAGTTCCAACCGGAGCCATAAGGGGGAGAATGTCACAGATGATTACTTTGGAAATTAAGAGGTGAACTCCATGGATAACAAAAAAGTTGCAAAGCACGCTTTACATTTTATCGGCGGCAAGCCCAGTGTTGCACGATATTACAATTCCGATGAATCCAAGCAGATTGATATTATGACAAGTGATTCCGGCATCATCAAGGGAATTCCTGTCTGTGCTACGATTGGGTTGAACCGCACTGATATCGGTCTGTCTATTGACGGGAAGAAACTCCGAGTGGAATTGATTTCTGCCTGTAATTTAAATTCTGAGGCTGCAGGTAACATTCTAGCGACCATTGCCTTTGATATCATGGATTCAAAAGCGTGTGGTTATGGAATGGTTCTTCCGAATGTCATTGGCTCTTACACCAGAGATACTTCCTTAAAGCATGCCCTTTTGATGTCTCCGGTTTTTTGGCCTGAATACAAGACGCTCGCCGACAATGACTGTACCGTTGCATGGTTGATGGTCGTTCCTATTACAGACTCTGAAAAAAGATATATCGAGCAGAACGGATTTTCTGCGTTTGACCACCTTCTCGAGCAAACAAATACGGATGTTACTAACATGCACAGAAAGTGCGTCTTGTGAGATTTTGTATGATAACAAGATGTTTTGCTATTTTACTCCTAACGATTGAGTTTGAGTTTTGCGGGAATGAATTCCGGGACTTCCCGGACCATATTTTTGCCCAGCAGTTTCATCTGCGTTCCGCCGGAACAGTTCCTCTGTTCCGGCGGAAGGTCGAAATCGACATTCTCGATCTGGATGCCTTTGTACAGCTTCCACTTTTCCAGTGCATTCAGAATATGGTAGCCATGGGCATTCTTCTTAATGGGCTTTTTGGGTTCCGGTTTATTTTCTTGCTCTGCCTCGTTAAACAGACCGAGCTGCTCTTCTGTCGGTTTCGTCTGCTCACTGGATGGTCCAAACTGTTTTTTGTGCAGCAGAGCGAGCAGCTCGTCCATATTCCGAACCTCATCCGAGAGCAGCCGGACTGTTTTCTGGAGCTCGGCGATGTAAGCATCCTTTTCTGCACTATTGGAGGGCTGCTTTGCCAGAAGTTCCGCAATTCCGGTATCGATTTTATTCATCTGTGCTCCCTCCATTTCCTGTCCCATTATACAGGAAAAAGGCCGCCATTGGTAGCCTTTTCCGAAGAGAATTCCGTGCTGAAATTCTGGGCACTCTGCTGCAAAAACAGTCCTTGAAATTGTGGAAAGCTTCAGCCTAGAGAACAACTCGCTCAATGGTCTTTGTTGCCTTCGGCTGGTCTACCGAAAGACCTTCCAGCAGCCACCGGAATTCCTGCCAGCTCAGGCTCCGCATCTCTGCTTTTGTCCGTGCCCACTGAAAGCAGCCCGTCTCTACACGCTTGTATAACAAGACAAATCCGTCTCCTTCCCAAAGCGGAGCTTTGATCCGATCTCGCCTTCTGCCGCAAAATAGAAACAGGCTGTTGGAACAGTGATCCAGCGAAAACTGATTCTGTACGATCTGTGCCAGACCGTCTATCCCTCGCCGCAGGTCTGTATATCCGCAGGCGATGTAGATGTGCTCCATCTTCCGGATGTCACCCAGCATTGCGGATCCCCCGGATGATCTCGCTGTTCTGGCCGGAGGGCAGATCTGCTGGCAGTTCAACTGCAACATCCCGAATGTGCAGTGTGATTTGCGTGGAAGAAAACGCCGCTGTTTTCGGTGAGCTGGGCGAAAGTTCCTCGAACTGGACGGATTCCTGCCGCAACAATGTACTCCTCATTTTTCGCTGCCAGCTGTAGAAGCTCGCCATTCTCTGCACACCAACTTTTTATGCTCTGCCCACTTTGTTTCGCTGTAGTGATCGTCTGATACCATTGCTGTTCCCATACTGCCAATGCTTGTTTCTCCATGGAGTCCTTCTTGCTGCGTCTCTGTATTTTTCAGACAGCTCTCAAAAATACATTTTTCCATGGTACTATTTTCGCACTTTGGAGAGAGCGAGGGAAGACAGGGTTTCATTAGGCGGGTACCGATGACCTCCAGAGAGAGCCAAAAAACGCCGCCGGAAGGAGACTGGAAAGCCATGCAGAGAGAACGGCAAACAGTTAACCTCGACTCAATATTTTGTCAAGTTGAGGAGAATTTGGTGAGTATTGGTCCTCAACACTCACATCAAAATATCAAGTGGTCAAAATGACCACCTGATTTTCAGTGGAACCTCCAACTTTGGGGAGTTCAAAAAATGCAGAGAAAATCAATGTGATCAAAATGATCACACCGATCCGAATGAACCAATATGGTTGGCAAGATGTCAATTGACAGCTTGCCAAATCAACGGGCCAAAAACGGCCTATTGAAAAGCCGGACGAGCTGGCGGGCATGGATTCACAAATCTTCGACCGTCAGCTTGCCCGGTGCAAGAGTGCAGAGACCGCAGGTCTTTGCCCCAGTAGTATGATGCTCCGCGCCATATCTTACTGGGTATTATCTGGCGCATTGCAGGCGGCAGATTTGCAGCTCTGCTGCATCTAACAGCCTGCATCCAGCGGATGCAGTTCACGGGTTTGGGTGTCCCAACAAGTGTTTTGCAACGCAAAACGAGCAGTTGTATATACAGCTGCCCTGCTTGCTACGACAGTGAACCCTTTCAGTCTTAACAAAACTTTTTTGAATGAACTTTCAGTCCGCCTTCCCGAAATTCAAGATGAAGTTCATCATCACAGCCGTCAGTTTCAAAGAAGCCTTTGAAGCTGGCGGCTATTTTTGTGAATTGCATCCAGTGTACGATTGAAATTTTCAGGCCAACAATTTTGAACGTACATGAAAGCGATTTTTTGGTTAGTCAGAACTACCAGTTCCGGTTTTAGCCTCGAAATTCCCCACAAACCGGAACTACTAGTTCCTGTTCAACAGTAAACCAGTACGGTATACTTATCTCATCGCTCGGACAAAATGTCCGATTTTCAAAAGAATTCAGGGCCAATTTCTCCCAAAACCGGGCATACTGCGTCCTAAAAATTCTTTTGAAAGTGTGATAAACTACCCGCAAGAGCCTAACGATCCTTGAAAATCGAATGACCGTCTGCATGGAATACCCGGCGGTGACCTCGCAAGAGTAAGCCGGAAAACGCCGCTGGAAAGGGGCAGGAAGACCATGCAGGGAGAACGGCATAAGATCAACGACACTCAACATCTCAGAAAGGATGGTTTGCCTATGACAAAACTGAGCCAGCTCAAAATTGACCCGGAGTTTCAGGGTCAAATCAATCCTCCGTCATTTGAAGAACAGCACCAGTTGGAAATGAACATCCTCAAGGAAGGACGTGTGCTGAACCCAATTATCACTTGGAACGGCTATATTGTGGACGGACACACGCGCTATCAAGTCCTTCAGAAATATCCGTATACCCCGTTTGAGGTCATTGAAAAAGAGTTTGCCAACCGTTATGAAGCACTCGCATGGATCAGCAAAAATCAATTGGGAAGGCGGAACCTGACCCCGGAACAGAAAAAGTTCCTGATCGGAAAGCAGGCAGAAGCGGAAAAGCTGCTTCAAGCATTTCACGGAAACCAGTACACTTTAGCAAACGAAAGTGGTCTGGTTCAAAATGAACCAGACCGTCCAAAGCACGGTTCACGGTCTAAGGTCGCTGCAGAAAACAGAACGTCCGAAAGCTATGTCTACCGCGCAGAACAGTTTACAAAAGGCGTAGAAGCGGCAGAAGAAGCGGTGCCCGGAGTTCAGAAAGAAATCCTGAGCGGGAAGATTCAGGCGACTGACCGCGAGATTTTCTCGATTGCAAAAGCACCCAAAGAAAAGCGTTCCCAAATTGTAGCAGAGCTTCGCAAACCGAAAGCCGAACGGGATAACAGCGTCATAAAATGTCGTGATACACCTTTGCCTTTAGAGGAAAAGGACGTTATAACGACTTTCAAGAAAGACATTCAGGGGCACAAGAAGGAGCTCAACAAGGTTGAAAAGGAGAATCTCGAAGCCGCTTTCAGGAGCATCTATACCCCTCGCAGTTTGGCCGATGGTGCAGCCATGATGTGCGAGATTCAGGGAGCGCAGGAGGATTTCATCCGGCGGTGGGAACTGTGTTTTCGTGAATATCCTGATATTCTTACAGAGCCTAAGAATAATGAGAAGCTACGGGTTTTTATTGACCGTGCCAGTCGGTATCTCCAGATTGTAAGAGACCGACTGAACAGCAATGGAGAACAGCAATCCTAAACCTATCAGGATGCCAAAACGGAGGTGACCGCCATTTCTAACTATTTGAACGTCTCTACCCCACTACCGCAATATCTGCCCTATGCTAGATTTCTGCTGGACGCTGACCTGAGCCATACCACAAAAATGCTCTACACCCTCTTGCTCGACCGTGCGACACTCTCCCAGAAAAACAACTGGGTGGATGAGCAGGGGCGCATTTATGTGGTCTATCCGCTTGCGCACCTTGCAAAAGATTTGGGTTGCTGCATCTCCAGCGTAACCCGTGCTTTCACAGAATTGGAAAAAGCCGACCTAGCTGAGCGTGTGCGCAACGGATTTTCCAAGCCAAGTCACATCCTGCTCAAAGTTCCCCATACTGTGCAGAATTGCGCAGTCACAGTATGCACAAGCGCACAGCATGAGTGTGCAGAAACGTACAGTATGATTGCGCAAAAATGCACACCTAACCAACGTAATAAAAACAATCTGAAAGAGAACCACCTGATAAGAACAAAGGAATCCCATTTGATGCTTGGAGACTATCGGAATGTCTTTTTGACGGAGAAGGAGTACAAGCGGCTCAAAGCTGACTTTGCAGGACTGGACAGCCTGATCGAGCAGCTTTCCGCCTATATCCAATCCACCGGTAGGAAGTACGCCGATCATGCCGCAACGCTGCGTATCTGGGCAAAGCGGCAGAATTCAGAGAAAAAGACAGCACCGGGAATCCCGGAGTACACGTTTGTGGAAGGAGAAAGCCTATAAAGACGATTGAAAAAATTCTGGAACAGGCCGTTGCCAGTATGCCCGAAAATACCACGGATTATTATGGTGAAGATGGTCTGCTCTACTGTGGTAAGTGCCGCACACCGAAAGAAGCCTTCTTTGCCAAGGGTATCGTCCTGATGGGAAAGAACAAGCATCCCATCGAGTGTACCTGCCGTAAGGCAGAACGCGAACAGCAGGAGAAAGCAGTTCAGGAACAGAAGCATCTCGACCTTGTCCGACGGCTGAAAGCAGAGGGCTTCTCTGACCTTGCAATGCTGGACTGGACATTTGAAAACGACAACGGACGCAGCCCTCAAATACACCATGCACACCGCTATGTGGAGCAGTGGCAAAGTATGCGTTCAGAGAACATCGGGCTGCTTCTCTGGGGCGGTGTTGGCACGGGCAAGAGCTTCCTTGCCGGGTGCATTGCAAACGCTCTGATGGCTCAGGAAGTGCCTGTGCGCATGACGAACTTTGCGCACATCCTGAACGAGTTGAACAACAGCTTTTCTGGTCGGAATGAGGTGGTGGAAAGGCTGTGCTGCTATCCTTTGATCATCATTGACGATTTTGGGATGGAACGCGGAACGGAATATGCAATGGAACAGATCTACAACATTGTGGACAGTCGCTACCGCAGCCGAAAGCCCCTCATCGTCACCACCAATCTGACGTTGGATGAGATCCGGCATCCGCAGGATACCGCTCACGCCCGCATCTATGACCGCCTGTTGGAGATGTGTGTTCCTATCTTCTGTATTGGTGTCAGCTTCCGCAGGGAAACCGCACAGGAAAAGTTGGAACGGCTGAAAGCACTGATCGAATAATCTGTAACTATCAATCCATGAAAAAAATGACGTATAAAGGAACGGTGATGCAATGACAGAAAAATTTTCTCAGCTCGCAACCAACCTCCCACTGCCCGACAACGCCACGGATAAGGAGTATCTGGTCATCAACGGGTATCCCGTTGTCCTCAATTTCACCAAAGAAGCCAACACGGAAGCATTTGAACGTATCCGGGATATTCTGCTTGCCACAAGCTACACAAAGAAAGCGGGTTGACATCGTGGACGAAAACCTAAGCACTCGTTATACTGAGGATAGCTGTGGTGTTTTGGTCAGACAAAGAACCACGACCACCCGTTCTTTGGCAACCGAATAGTACCCATTCTCACTTCTATTATAAAGTGAGGAATCGAAAATGAATGAAATGAACAATCGCGTCTGCTGCCTGTACCGTGTTTCCACCGACAAACAGGTGGATTTCAACTCGAATCATGAAGCAGACCTTCCTATGCAGCGCAAGGCGTGTCACAAATTTGCCGAAGCGAAGGGCTGGGTCATCGTCCATGAGGAACAGGAAGAGGGCGTGTCTGGCCACAAAGTCCGTGCAGAAGCCCGTGACAAGCTGCAAATCATCAAGGATTATGCCCGAAAAGGCAAGTTTGACATTCTGCTGGTGTTCATGTTCGATCGAATCGGACGCATCGCAGATGAAACGCCGTTTGTTGTAGAATGGTTTGTGCGAAACGGCATCCGGGTGTGGAGTACCCAAGAGGGTGAACAACGATTCGACAACCACACTGACAAATTGTTGAACTATATTCGATTCTGGCAGGCAGACGGTGAAAGCGAAAAAACTTCTGTCCGTACCCGTACCAGTCTGCGGCAGCTTGTGGAAGAAGGGCACTTCAAGGGCGGCAGCGCGCCGTATGGTTACGACCTTGTGAAAAGCGGGCGTATTAACAAACGCAAGCACGAACTGTATGAACTGCACATCAACGAGCGTGAAGCTGCCGTAGTTCGGATTATTTTCGACAAGTATGTGCATGAAGGCTATGGACCGCAGCATATCGCAACTTATCTGAATGGTAACGGCTACCGTGCAAGGTCTGGGAAATGCTGGCATCCGGCAAGTATCCGTGGAATGGTTCGGAACCTGACCTATACAGGCGTTCTCCGCTGTGGGGATGCCCATTCGGAATTGCTGCAAGAGTTGCAGATCATCCCAGCGCAGCAGTTTGAAGCCGCCCAGCGTATCCGTGAAAATCGTTCTAACCGTGCAGCACAAGAATCCGAATATCGCGTTCCGCTGAACATTCACGGACAATCTCTGCTTTCGGGCAATGCTTATTGTGGACATTGCGGTGCAAAGCTGACCTTGACTTCCAGCCGGAAGTGGCGCAAGCTCTCCGATGGAACACTGGACGATACGCTCCGTGTCCGTTATACCTGTTACGGAAAGCTCCGTAAGCAGACCGGCTGCACCGGGCAGACGGGTTACACGGTACATATTTTGGATGAGATCATTGATAAGTCAGTCCGTCAGATCTTTTCCAAAATGAGAGGCATTCCGAAAGAGCAGATCATTACAAGGCGTTACGAGCGGGAAGTTGTCGAACGCAAGAATCATCTGCAAACTATTCAGGTAGAGCGGGATAAAGCCCAAAAAGACTTGATTTCCCTGAAAGCCGAGATTCTTGCCTGTATCAAAGGCGAGAGCGTCTTTCCCAAAGAAACCCTTGCCGAGATGATTACAGCGCAGGAGGAAAAACTTCGGGAATTGGATGCTCTTTATGAATCTTCCTATGCAGAAACAGAAAAAACTGCCGAACTGATGGACAACGTATCAAAACTGTACGAAGAACTGATTTCTTTTTCTGATCTCTACGACAGTGCCAGTTTTGAAGCAAAGAAAATGATCGTCAATCAGCTTATCCGCAGGGTAGATGTTTATCGTGGGTATCAACTCAACATTACCTTCAACTTCGACCTTACGCCGTACATTGAAGGGGATGATGCAGCAGCCTGCTGAAAAAACGGGCGGCAAACATTCCTTTTTGAAAATGGTGTAACGTCAAACGTTGGGGGTTGTATCGGAACCGCCTGCAAAAGCCTGAAAACGGTGCAGGCGAAGCAATGCAGCCCCCAAAAATCGGCTTCAGCAAAAAGAAAAGCACCATACTTCCTACGAAGTACAGTGCTTTTTTGGTGGAGAATAGCGGGATCGAACCGCTGACCTCTTGCATGCCATGCAAGCGCTCTCCCAGCTGAGCTAATCCCCCACATGTTTGGTTTCGTGTCTTACGACGTGAGTTATTATACCAGCAATGGAGAGATTTGTCAACTTCTTTTTTCAAGTTTTTTTATTTTTTGTGTTTCCGGCCGAAGCGGTACTCCTGCCCTGTGCGGATGCGCTGGATATTGGCACGGTGCATATAGATGACCATGCCGCCCATGATGGCCGCACCGGCCACGCAGACGACGAGGTCGCCCACGGCCAGCCCCTTGAGCAGACCGTAGAGGAGGGTCAGCACCGGGTAAGACGCGGCCATGACGATGCTGCCCAGCGAGACCATGCCGGTGGGCAGCAGGCAGAGCAGGAAGATCGCCGCCAGAAAGGGCAGCAGAATGGGCTGGATGGCCAGAATGGCACCGCCCGCCACCAGCACACCCTTGCCGCCCTTGAAGCCAAAGTAGAGGGGCTTCAGGTGGCCGACCACGGCCAGGATGGCGGTCAGATAAACGCCGAGGTAGGGCGAAACGGCTGCGTTTTCGGGCAGGAAGCCAAACAGCCACCGGCCGATGCAGACCGCCGCCACGCCCTTGAGCACATCTCCCGCAGCGGTCAGGGCTGCGGCTTTTTTGCCAAAGGTGCGCAGCATATTGGTCATGCCGGCGGCACCGCTGCCGTAGTTGCGGACGTCATCGTGGTAGAGGTACTTACTGACCAGGATGCCGGTGTCGATACTGCCCAGCAGGTATGCCTGCGCCGCGGCAGCGAGGACGATCAGGATCGTCATCATCAACCGTCTGCCCCCTTACACATCTTTTGCACCGACCGAACCGGTGCCGCGCTCGCGGATGACCAGCCGGATGGGCGTGTGCTCCAGACCAAAGTTCTCGCGGATCTGGTTGATGAGGTAGCGCTGATAGCTGAAGTGGAACAGCTGCTTGGAGTTGACGAAGGCCACGAACGTCGGCGGACGGGTGGATGCCTGGGTCAGATAGAAGATCTTCAGGCGGCGGCCCTTGTCACTGGGCGGCTGCATCCGGGCGGTGGCGCGGGCCAGCATCTCGTTCAACACGCCGGTGGGCACACGGGCACCGTTCTGGGCGTCCACATCGCGGATGAGCTGCATCAGCTTGTTGACGTTATAGCCCGTCTGCGCGGAGATGAAGATGATCGGAGCATAGCCCATGAAGCTGAAGCACTCGGCATAGCCGCGGCGCTGGAGCTCCATGGTGTTGGTCTCCTTGCCCTCCACGGCGTCCCACTTGTTGACGACGATGATGCAGGCCTTGCCCTGATCATGGGCGTAACCGGCCACCTTGCTGTCCTGCTCGGTGAAGCCGACGGTGGCGTCCACGAGGATGAGAGCCACGCGGCTGCGCTCAACGGCTGCCAGCGCGCGCACGACCATATACCGTTCCAGTCCGTCGGTGATGTTGCTGCGCTTGCGCAGACCGGCGGTGTCGGTGAAGATGAACTTGCCGTAGGCGTTGTCCACAGGGGTGTCGATGGCGTCGCGGGTGGTGCCAGCCTCGTTGGCCACGATCATCCGGTTCTCTCCCAGGATGCGGTTGGTCAGGCTGGACTTGCCCACGTTGGGGCGGCCAATGATGGCGACCGGGATGCGGTCCTCCTCCACCACGGTCTCGCTGAAATCCAGATGGGCGCAGACGGCATCCAGCAGGTCGCCGGTGCCGTGGCCGTGGACGGACGAGATGGGCATGACTTCCTCAAAGCCCAGGTTGTAGAACTCGTACAGCTCCATGGGAGCCTCGCCGACATTGTCGCACTTGTTGACGGCCAGGATGACCGGCTTGTGGCTGCGGCGGAGCATGTGGGCCACGTCCTCGTCGGCGGCGGTCAGGCCGTTGCGGACATCCACCACCATGATGATGCAGTCGGCGGTGTCGATGGCGATCTGTGCCTGCTCCCGCATGTGGGCCAGGATGCCCTCGGTGGCCTTCGGCTCGATGCCGCCGGTGTCCACCAGCAGGAAATCGTGGCCGTTCCACTCGCAGTTGGCAAAAATGCGGTCGCGGGTAATGCCCGGGGTGTCCTCCACAATGGCAAGGCGCTGGCCGCACAGCTTATTGAACAGGGTGGATTTGCCCACGTTTGGGCGGCCCACCACTGCTACGATCGGTTTGCTCATGGGGTCTCCTCCTTTCTTAAAAGGGGTAAAATACTATAAAAATGGCGTTATCAGCTGCCGCTCTTTCTTCTGCGGGCAATGTGCAGGCCGCTGCGCAGCAAAGCGCGGGCTTCGTCCCCGCCTGCTGTGGGCAGCACCTCTACCTTAACGCCCAGCTGCTGCCCCAGCTGCTCTACCGTGATATCGTCAAGGAAGGTATCCTTTTCCTCCCGCAGCATTACAGCCGGGATGCCCAGCGTTTTTGTGGCAAGTTTGCCAGCACACTGGGCAATGATGTCGGTAGCGGTGATCAGACCAGTCACACCCACATTGCCGCCGAAAAAGCGGTTCTGGATGGTGTGGACGTGCACGGTGATCATGGGGTACTGCCGGTGCAGCTCCTCCATCATGCGGGTGATGAGGGGCGCTGCCATGGTGCCGGTGA
>ERZ1034723.382-NODE-382-length-24929-cov-4.597451_pt1 | contig 24929 bp, 26 predicted proteins | sample MGYA00520637_ERZ1034723 | MGnify/ENA primary metagenome ERZ1034723 (study PRJEB33766, sample SAMN09781719) | gut metagenome | biome: gut microbiome | host: Homo sapiens | place: Madagascar | study: EMG produced TPA metagenomics assembly of the PRJNA485056 data set... | reverse complement strand
GTTATACAGATTTCTATGAGAAGTATCATCGCAGTGCTGCTGATGACCTGCGTCGTCATATCAGCCGTAATGACAGTGATATCAGCTGGTTTACCCACAATGGTCTGACCTACTTTACTGCACCGATTCAGGTAGCCGGCAGCTGTGTCGGCAAGATCATTGCCGGTCAGTTCCTGGCAGAAGAGCCGGATGATGATGTATTTTCCGCAGAAGCTTCTGAACAGGGGATCAATCCGGATGCCTATCTGGAAGCCCTGCATCAGGTACCGGTCAAGGAAGAAGCTACAGTTCAGGCTGCTGCCAGACTTCTTCAGACTCTGGTAAACAATCTGGTGAATCTCGAATATAATCAGTCCTCTAACAGTTCTCTGGTAAGTGCTTTGGAGGAGAATATTTCAAAAGCTGCCGATCTGATCGACGAGATCAATGGCGAGTCGTTAGCCCTGGACAAGATTGAGAGCAAACAGAAGATCTTATCCCTGAATGCTTCGATCGAAGCTGCCAGAGCCGGTGAGTTCGGCCGTGGCTTCGCAGTCGTTGCTTCCGAGTTCGGCAAGCTGGCTGTTAACTCCGGCGAGATCAATAAGTCTATCAAGACTTCCTTGAAATCCTTGACCAGTGTGATCAATGAGCTGGAAGAACAGTCTAAATAAGAAGCAGAATATAAAGAATTCGGGCATAAAGAATTCTAAAAAAGGAACATAAAAAGAACTCCGGATCCGGAGTTCTTTTTATGTTCCTTATCAGATGATTCGTAACATTCTTTATCATCAAACTAGAATGCCATCTTCTCTTCAAAATAAGCCTTCAGGTCTTCGATCTTAACACGCTCCTGTGCCATAGTATCACGATCACGTACCGTTACAGCGCCGTCCTCTTCTGATTCAAAATCATATGTGATACAGAACGGAGTACCGATCTCATCCTGACGACGATACCGCTTACCGATATTTCCTCTGTCATCATACTCACAGTTATAATATTTAGAAAGCTCTGCATAGATCTTCTCTGCACCTTCATTCAACTTCTTAGATAACGGAAGCACGCCAATCTTAACCGGTGCCAGTGCCGGATGGAAATGCAATACTGTCCGGACATCACCGCCCTCTAACTCTTCTTCATCATAAGCGCTGCATAAGAATGCCAGAGTGACACGGTCTGCACCTAACGAAGGCTCGATTACATATGGGATGTACTTCTCCTTCTTCTCATCATCGAAGTAATCCATCGGCTCACCGGATGTTTTCTGATGCTGCGTCAGATCATAATCGGTACGGTCTGCAATACCCCACAGCTCGCCCCAGCCGAATGGGAACAGGAACTCAATATCTGTAGTACCCTTACTATAGAAGCAAAGCTCTTCCGGAGAATGATCTCTTGCTCGCATCTCTTCTTCCTTCATGCCAAGATTCTTCAGCCAGTCGATACAGAACTGTCTCCAATAGGTGAACCATTCCAGATCCGTTCCCGGCTCACAGAAGAACTCCAGCTCCATCTGCTCGAACTCTCTGGTACGGAAGGTAAAGTTACCCGGTGTAATCTCATTTCGGAATGATTTACCGATCTGACCGATACCAAACGGAATCTTCTTACGGGAGGTTCTCTGTACATTCTTGAAGTTTACGAAAATACCCTGTGCGGTCTCCGGTCTCAGATATACAGTATTCTTAGCATCCTCCGTAACACCCTGGAAGGTCTTGAACATCAGATTAAACTGACGGATATCTGTAAAATTATGCTTTCCGCAGGTCGGACATGGAACCTGATTATTCTCGATAAAGTCCATCATCTGATCCTGACTCCAGCCGTCTACAGAACCACCCATATCAATGCCATGCTCCTCTGCATAGTCCTCGATCAGCTTATCCGCACGGAACCGCTCATGACACTCCTTACAATCCATCAATGGATCTGCGAATCCGGCAAGATGTCCGGAAGCTACCCATGTCTGCGGATTCATCAGAATCGCACAGTCAACACCTACATTATATGGATTCTCCTGAATAAACTTCTTCCACCAGGCACGCTTTACGTTGTTCTTCAGCTCAACACCCAGATTACCGTAATCCCAGGTATTTGCCAGTCCGCCGTAAATCTCTGAACCCGGGTATACAAACCCTCTCGCTTTTGCTAATGCAACGATCTTATCCATAGTTTTTTCCATTTTTCCAACCTCACTCATTTTAGTCTCATTCATTGCCTGCGGCAATTATTTAAATACGATTACAGCAACACCTTCACCGTTCGCCGTATACGTACCGTTCACTTCTGTTACATACGAATTATAATACTGCACCTTGCCTTTACAGACAATGTCCATTGCATCACTGACCTCCAATACCTTCAGTCCGTCTGTATCAATATCAGCAGCTTTCACCGTTGTTCCATCCGACTTCACAATCAGATCACCGGTCAGTTCCGCCTGTGCGGCATCCGCCAGCACATACTCCGTATGATTGAATGCATTATACGTTGTCATATCCTGATATGTCAACTTAAGCTTCGCCAGACTGTTCTCTGTCTGTATCTCCTTAATCTCAATACTACCCTCACCATTGGCGGTATTATACGCGTTCACCTCATCCGTTACAAACTGTTCCAGGTCGGTCATACTGTAATCTCCGTCCGAAAAATCCTCAACCGAAACATCTGCGATCTTTCCGTCCTTATGAACTGTCATGGTGTTCGTCATAATCGAATCCATGCCCCCGGTGCATCCGACCAAAAGCACTGCACTCAGCATGATTCCAACTATCAAAAGCCCCTGTTTCATTCCGAAATCCTCCTGCTTGATATACGATATCCATTCTATAATGGCTTTATCATTGTAACGTTTAATCCCACGGATTGCAAGAGAGAGAATCAAGAAATTCTGCAGATTTAAAGCTCCGGTCCGTATATTCCGCCAGAAAATCCGTGCAGATCCGGTTCAGCTCCTGCTGTACCTCCGCCGACACCTGAAAGGAATACAGCTTTTCCAACGTTGTACTCAGGATAAACTGCAGTGTATATACCGTAGACGGATTCAACAGCTCACTGATATCATAATCCACCATGCAATGATCGACGCAGACCAGTCCGCCCTGTCTTGCCCGGAATACATATCCGGTTCCCTGATTGCCGCAACGCACGCAGGAAAACACCTGCATTTCCTCTCCGTCCAGTGCCATCGCCCGGATCTCATAGATCCGCCGGATCAGTTCCGCCGGAACCTGCTTCTTCGCAATTGCGCGAAGTGTCACATACAGAAGCTTCAGCTGTTCTCTGTCATCCAGATTCTCATGTGTCAGATGCTCCGCCAGTTCGCAGAAATACGTACCGTATGTAATTCCGTCCAGATCTGTCTTTATCTCATCGAAATAATTCTGCACCTCAATACTCTGCACCCGATACGCATCCCGTCCGGAAAACAGTGTGAATCTTCCATAGGCAAACGGCTGGCTGGCCGCTGTCAAAGGATTTCCGGCACGTCGGACACCCCGGACAAAAGCAGAAATCTTTCCGCGTTCCTTCGTCAGGATCACCAGTCGCCTGTCATAGTCACCTACCTGTGTCGCCTTTAACACCATTCCGGTCACTTCCGTCTGCATACTTCATCACTCCCTCTGCTCGAACCCAAAGTTCTTCAACAGATAGTCACTGTCCCGCCAGTCTTTTTTCACCTTTACCCACAGCTTCAGGTTTACCTTGGTATCCAGCAGCTTCTCCATATCCAGCCGGGCCTGCGTTCCGATTTTTTTCAGCATAGCGCCCTGCTTTCCAATAATAATTCCCTTATGCGAATCCCGCTCACAGATGATCGTAGCATCAATGTCCACGATATTCTTTCCCGGACGATCCTTCATGGCATCGATCACCACTGCGATCCCATGCGGGATCTCATGATCCAGACAACGCAATGCTTTCTCCCGGATAATCTCTGCCACGATCTGCCGCTCCGGCTGATCCGTGATCGTATCCTCATCATAATACTGAGGTCCTTCCGGCAGATATTTTAAAATTGCCCGGATCACATCCTTCGTATTCCGGTCACGCAATGCGGACACCGGAATGACTGCATCAAAGGAATACTCCTTCCGGTATGCCTCCATTGCCGCCTCGACTGCCTGTTTCTCTACGGTATCAATCTTATTGATCACAAGAATGATCGGTGTATGCACCGTCTTCAGCCGTTCAATGATTGCCCGTTCTCCCTTACCGATATAGGTGGTCGGTTCTACCAGCCATAGTACAACGTCCATCTCGCTCAGTGCCGAATTCACAGCGCTCATCATATATTCACCCAGCTTGTTTTTCGCCCGGTTAATACCCGGTGTATCAAGAAAGACAATCTGCCCATCCTCACAGGTATATACCGTCTGGATCCGATTTCTCGTGGTCTGTGCTTTATTACTGGTAATGGCGATCTTCTGCCCTACCAGATGATTCATCAATGTGGATTTTCCTACATTGGGTCTGCCAATGATCGTAACAAATCCGGATTTATATGTCTGTTTCATGCTATCTCCTCTAAAATACCGTTCTGATATTCTTGAAATGCTCTGCTTCCTGCTCGATCTTCTTCTCATTACCGATCACACAGATGGCGCCGGATGAAACGACAGACTGAACCAGCTGTGCCAGTCCGCGAATCGTTGCCTGATTCGTAGAAAGCAGTTCATCTCTCCTCTTCTGCCGATATTCATCGTTAATGCCGGTCAGATACAGACTGAAGTCCCGCTCGCCGCGGTCATATGCATTTAGCGGAATATCCGCTGCGCCGATCGTCCCGATAATATATTTGGTCATGTCTCTGTCTTCGGCCCGGAAGCCTGCCACATACTCTGCTGCCTTCTGATAAACCTCGTAGGTCTCCATCAGCTTCGGATCCCGGTATGAGGTCAGATAGCTGGTACCGTTATCCCCGAAGCCGCACATGCATCCATATGCACCGCCCTGTACACGCACATTGATCCACAGATAATCATAGGAGAAAATCGTCTCCAGCACCCGCAGTGCTCCGGTGGTCTCAAAGCCCGCCTTCTTATAGTTTCCGGCAGTTGCCACATACTGTACCTGACTGGCTGTCTTAAATGCCTCATTGCGGAGCTCCGGCTTCAGCTGTTCTACCGGATGTGCCACACTCCGGTTGGACAGATAAACAGAAAACAGCGTCACATTCATACCGATCGCTTCTTCCACATCATTATCTCCGGTATAAGAAATCACCAGATTCTCCTTATGCAGTAACTCCTCAAGCACTGCCTGCAGCTGCTTTACCAGATCCTCTTTCTTCGCCTCAAAGTTCTGATTCAGATCATCAATAAACTCATAGTAATCAATGCCCTTGGCACGTTCTTTCACATATTGTCCAACCGAGATATAAGACATGGCACGAGCTGCTGCCGTGGAATGTCCGCGGCTCAGCAGATCCGGCTTCATGGATGCCTTGATCTCTGCCAGAATCTCTGCCAGCCGCTTCGTATCATTCAGCCGGCTGTGCAGCAGCAATTCTTCGATCAGCTTAAATGTATCCTCAATCTGCTCATATAACATCTTCGCCTTCACATCAAAGGTCGGCAGATACTCATCTGCATTCAGACTGCCCCGTACATCAAAGGAGGTCCGGATGCTTCCGGATTTCAGCCGGATCTCGCTCGCCAGCTCATTATAACTGTAATGCTCTGTGTCAATCATACCCATAACAGCGGCCAGCAGGTTCGCATACGGCAGCATCTCGACCGGAAGCTTATCCAGTTTAAAGCACAGATGTACATAGGCAATTCCGTTCGTAAAGATCGGGTGTACCACCACCGGGATCCCCAGCATATCCTTCACCACATTCTGCTGTGGCTGAATCTTTGGCTCAATATCCGCGATCTCAAGCAACGGAATCTTCCGGATATCCTCTTCCGGAGACGGATCCTCCTGATACTTCTTTAATGCCTTCGTATCTGCGATCAGCTGCTCGATCTGTCCCGGATTCAGGGATGCCTTGTACTCTGCAAGAGAAGCCTTCACTGCCTGCTCTTTCTTCTCGTTTAAGCCCTGCTCCGGCTTCAGTACCACCAGACTCCGATGTGTATTGTCCAGAAGATAGGTCTGAATCGTGCGCTCAAAGAATCCATTCTCCAGTCCACGTTTCATGAAACCAAGTGTCTCATCCATCTTAATATGAATAAACGGTGCCCGATCATCATATAACCAGCTGTCAAATGCCTTCAGTCCGTACATGAGGCCCTTCGGATACCGGCCGAAATCAGACTCCCGGAGCTGAAACTCCAGCGAATTGATTGCCGCCTGCATTGCCTTCTTCGGCACTCCCTCTTTGCAGATCTTCTGCAGGGTATCACGGATCACCTGCTCAAACCGCTCCTGATCCTCTTCATTTGCATTGTGGGCAATGATTGAAAAGATCGGTTGCTGGATCGTACTGTCGTAAGACGACTCAATATCCTTACCGATCCCGGCCTGGATCAGTGCCTGCTTTAACGGTGCTCCCGGCATATCAAGCAATACAGACTGCAGCAGCTGCAATGCCATATAAAGCTCCGGCTGCAGACTGGTCCCGATCACTGCATTATAAGAAAGGAACGTATTATCCTTCATGTCCTCTGACTCTGACAGAGAGTAAGAATATGTCTTCTTCACCGGTCCCGGATACTCGATCTGCATATGGATTCTGGAATCCACCTTCTGATAATCATAGTGGCACAGATACTCCTCGTCCAGAAACCGAAGTTTCTCCTCCACATCCATATTTCCATAGAGATAAATGTAACTATTGGACGGATGATAATATTTCCGATGGAAATCAAGAAATGCCTCCTGTGTGAGAGTCGGAATCGTTGCCGGCTCTCCACCCGACTCACAGGCATAGGTCGTATCCGGCAGCAATGACATCTGGATCAGCCTTGCCAGCTCCTGATTCGGATCGGAATAGACACCCTTCATCTCGTTGTAAACCACACCATTATAGGTCAGCTCACCATCCGGAGTCTCCAGCTCATAATGCCAGCCCTCCTGCTTCATAATCTCCGGATGAATATAAATATTCGGATGGAACACCGCATCCAGATAAACGTCCATCAGATTCTGAAAATCCTTATCATTATAGCTGGCGATCGGATATACCGTCTTGTCCGAATATGTCATAGCATTTAAGAATGTATTTAATGAACCCTTCGCCAGCTCCACGAACGGATCCTTTGCTGGGAACTTCCGGGAACCGCAGAGTACAGAATGCTCCATGATATGCGGGACTCCGGTATCATCATGCGGCGGTGTGCGGAAGCCGATGGTAAATACCTTATTGGTATCCTCATTACTGATCACGACCACTCTTGCCTTTGTCTTTCTATGTCTGAAAATATATCCGGTTGCCGACAGCTCCGGAATAGCTTCCTGCTCTAATAAATCATATGCGCCCATGCGTTTCATCGCTGTTCCTCCTTGTTTCACTTTCTTCTATATTATGAATCCGTTACACATCATGCCAATATCACAAGATATATCCTACCATGTTTTTCCATGATTGGCAAACCGATTACCTCTTTCTGAAAAATATTATTTGAAATTTCTTGCAACACCATACATCCTATTTTACACTGATTAATATAACACTGAAAAATAACGATTCACAGACTTTATAAAGGGGGTTATGAATATGAAATCAGGAACTAATTTTTTAAAGAAAGCTTTATCTTTTACATTACTCGGTTCTCTGGCACTATCTCTGTGTGCCTGCAACGCTTCACCATCCATGGTGACATTAAAGAGTCAGGAGCTGACCAGCCAGCTGCCGGATGAATCCGTTACCGGCAAGGATCCGGATGATACCTTCTGCAGCTCTACCGCTGACTTTTCCATCCGGCTTTTTCAGACAGCTCTGTCCGGAAGCGGCACCGGTGAAAATGTCCTGCTCTCGCCGGAATCCGTTCTGTCCGCACTGGCTATGACTGCCAACGGAGCCGGAAGCACAACCCGCACCGAAATGGAACAGGTTCTTTGCGGCGGCATGTCTATGGAGGACTTTAATCCATATATGTATAGCTTTCAGAATCGCCTGACCGCAAGTGAAGATGTGAGCTTTCATCAGGCCAATTCTATCTGGATTCGTAATCAGGAGGACGCGATTCAGGTGAATGAGGACTTCTTACAGACCGATAAGAATTATTATCAGGCAGATGCTTACTATGCAGCCTTTGATGACCGGACCACAAAGGAAATCAATCAATGGATAAATAAGAATACCAACGGTATGATTCCTTCTTTATTAGATGGCCCGATTGCAGATGACATTGTCCTGTATCTGATCAATGCCCTTGCCTTTGAGGGTACCTGGGATACTCCGTATGAGGATTCACAGATTACAGAAGATGCTTCTTTCACAAATTATGCCGGTGAACCGGAGACCGTTGCCATGTTACACAGCACGGAGGACTACTATATCCACGATGAACATGCCACCGGCTTCCTTAAAAATTATAAAGGTGGTGGCTTCGCATTCCTTGCTCTGCTACCGGAAGAAGGAATGACACCGGAGGACTATGCAGCCACCCTGACCGGCGAAGATTACCTTACCATGTTCCGGAACCGTGAGACCCGGGATGTCATTGTACAGATGCCGGAATTCACCTATGATTATACCACGGAATTAAAGGATGTCCTGTCTGAGATGGGTATGCCGGAAGCATTTCAGGGGCATGCAGATTTCTCTAATATGGGAACCACCGACACCGGTTATCTGTATGTCGACCGGGTTCTGCACAAGACCCACATCGAAGTAGACCGCACCGGAACCAAGGCCGCCGCAGTCACCGCCGTTGTGATGACGAGTGAATCCTGTGTGATGGAGGAGGAAACACCGCCCCAAGTCATTCTGGACCGTCCATTCGTCTATGCGATCATTGATACCAATACCGGCCTGCCGATCTTTCTGGGAACCGTAAACACCGTACAGTAATGTACGGTGTTTACCGCACCTGCTGTAACACTCCCATCTCCATCTCGTAGACATGATCACAGAGAATATCAATATCTTCTTTGTTATGGCTGGCCATCACGGCAGTTCTTCCCTGCTCCTTTAATTCCATAAAGAGCTTTCGCATATCTGCAACTCCGTGTTTGTCCAGTCCGTTCATGGGTTCATCCAGAATCAATATCTTCTGATCTTCCATGATTGCCTGTGCTATTGCAAGTCGCTGTCTCATGCCCATGGAATAATTCTTCACATGTTTCCGGCTCTTCGGATCCAGGCCTACTTTTTCAAGGACCGCTTCTATATGCTCCGGATTCTTCGGATTCCGAAGGCGGTACAGATAATCCAAATTCTTATATCCGCTATAGTTGCCAAGAAATGCAGGCTCTTCAATAATCACACCTGCCTCATTCAGCATATCCAGATCCTTATGCATCTCTCTGCCCCGAATGTAGATATGTCCGCTATCCAGATATAACAATCCACATATACTCTTAAACAGTACTGTCTTTCCAGAACCATTATGCCCAACAATTCCGGTAATACTCCCTTCCATGCAATCGACGGAAACATCTTTTAACACCTGCTGTTTTCCAAAGGACTTGCATGCATGCTGCACCGATATAACCGGCATCTTTCCTACCTGCACTTCCTGCTTGTTCTCATTCTCCATTCTTTCCCTCTCCTCCTATTCTTCATTATTCCATATAAACTCTTTCTTCCTGATTCGCAGCATTGCTGCTGTAACACATATCACCAGACCAAGGATACTGGCAATCAGACAATAGGCAAAGGAGGGGTAATAGATGTCAAGGAAGGTTCGTTCTCCATAAATAGACAACCTGCACCAGTAGAGCGGAAGTACATATGCAATTGCAGCATTTGCAGCAATACTTCCTGTTATCAGGTCCAATACCATCATAACCCCTACAATTGCAATCGCTACAATACGGTTTAAATACAGACTGATTGTAAACATGAATACACCTACCAGTGTAATCTCCAACCACATCATAAAGAAGCATATTAGCATTGCCTGCCACGGCTCATATTTATTCACAATCACCGCTGAACTCCTTCCATATATATTGTAGTCATAAATATTATTGGAATACGCCATTGTCCATATTATCTTTCCCCAATCAGCCGATAGCTGTACCCGGGGTATAAACACCAGAACACTCATGATATATACCAGAACAACTATTAAAAAACTCTGCAGACAGATTGCGCCCAGTTTCTCTATTGCCCACATCTTCCTCCCTTCTCGCAGTATCTTATATAACTCTGTTCGATTCATAAACGGTACATCCGAATATACATAGCAGACAATAAATCCCAAAAATGTAATAAACGAAAGATTATCCACCAAATGCGGTGCCATCCATAGTGTGATCCACTCCTGTTTATCAATCATCAGCTGATCAATTCCGCTCATTGTTGCACATATCAGAGCCAGAAGCAGCAGTCCTGCTCCCAGAAACCGAATGCTACATATCCGTTGTAAACATCCCCTGAAACAATTTTCAACAGCTCTTTTTATCTGTATTTTCATCCTGCTACCATCCTTATTTCTTTTTCTGCTTTGTACATATAATCATCCCACCGCAGATCACTATCACCAGTACCTCTATGTAATAGAGTAGCCTTGACTGTGTCGCAAACTGAAAATTAATTGTCTCTACCCCCATTTGATACAATGTGACTGCACATCCAACATTATACCCCAGAAAGCGTATTGCCATCATATCCCATACATATACGATTGCTACCGGGAACGCATAGACCAGCATTCGATTTTGTACAAATACTGAACACACCAATCCAATCACCGCCATACTGCCTGCCAATGCCGCCAACTGTAATCCTATCAAAATCACATATCCGATATAATTACCGCTTGCAAGACAAGCTGCATATGCCGGATTGATTCTTATATGCTCTTCCAATTCCCGTACCCCCGGTAATCCATACTGCCAATAATAGGTAACTGCATCCAATAAAAAAGCACCAAGCATTACCACTGCTGATGAAAAAAATGTCACCAGCACTTTTGATATATAGTACGCTCTTTCCGAACCCCTTAAGACAGCCTGCATACTATATTTATACTCTGTCTCATCACATAGAGATGCCGCATACGGTGCCGCAGCAAGCATTAATGCTACCACAATGAAAGTCTTGCTCCCCACCATCCATCTAATACGATCTATCATACTAAGCGTCAAATTATCATTATAAAGAAGCAACAGATATATACTTACGACAACCACCGGGCATTTCCAATTCAAAAATGCCCTGCGCAGATCCATCTCTATATAATTTATCATCCCAGCCTTTATACGCTCACTTTTCATAGAAATTCTCCTGTCGCTGCATTTATCCGAATCTCATAACTACTTCGAGTTCCATCCTCACTGGTCTCATTCACTTGAAATGCCCATACCGGTATCATTTCTTTCTCCATTGCCTTCCCTGCACTCCTATAATCACAGCAAAGAGTTGCTGAAGTTACTTCATAGGTTGCACCATCCACTATATTTTCATAATGAGTAATCAATGCATCTATAATTGTATCCATATCCAGCAGTTCCACTTCTTTCTCGGACATTTTATAAGTACTGATTTCATTCATCATCAATCCGACAATCCCGTCTGCATTATATCCCGCTACGAGCTGGGCATTGCCATCCTCTGCTCGACCTGCCCAGAAATCTCCCGTGTGATAATCTCTAAGCCCGCAATAGGTTTGATGAATATAAAAACAGTATGTGTCATCCGCCTCCGACCAATCCGTTCTATATCTCTCCCCCTGCCTATTTCCATCCAAATCATAATGTGCTTCTTGTTGCTGCAAAGTCTCATGATCCAGATAGTAGGTGTTGACTTGAACATCATCCCCCAATATGATTCCGTTGTTCTCCAGCATATTCATAACAGTAGCCAAAGCCTCTTCTTCTGTTGCAAATGAAAATGATTTCTTTGTCTCATATAGTGGCAAATTATATCCCGGATTCTTCGTTTCAGAACATACGCAAGCTCCAGTCGTTAGATATGGATATGACGCAAGTTCCAGTCCGTAATTCCCCCAGCTGCAGAACGCTTTATAGTAGTCATTCACCTGTTCCTGTGATATAAGAGTTCCGCTCCCATCATCATTAATTTCCACATCATAGCTTATCTGCATTTCATCCATCAGTGCCTTCGCAAGTTTCTCATAATCCGGTTTTATAAACTCAACGGTACCTTCCAGAAAATATGCCTTTTCCGGTGCATTCACAGTCATATCTACCGTTACATTCTCACCATCCGCTTTGTATTCAGTTGGAAAGGAATATGTTTTAATTGTATTTATATCTATCTCCGTCGACACCTGTTCACCGTCTTCTATCGTCTGTTCACTACTTCCGCAGGAACAGGTTATCATTACCATGATTCCCAAGCTCATTATGAGACCTATCTCTTTTCTCATTACCTTCACCCCTTTTTTGCCTTATGTATGCCACGAAATGCAGGCTTCCTGCATTCCGTGGTTCTCCTTGACTTACGGACAATATGTTCCTACCGCATGCACATCTGCATAATACGATGGTGCAATTGATGCAACATAGTATTGGGCTCCTGCTAGACCTGCCTGTATATCATAGGCATGACTACGATTTTTTCCTACTTCACTTTTCGTAATTGTAAGTGCATTAGATACCTTTACATGCACACTGTTATATGATATAAAACTTATCTGGGGTCCACCAGATAGGGAATCTAACTTAATATAAAAGTTCTGATCATTATCATCTTTTGTTACCTTTAATGAATATGGATCTTTAGAGGATACACCAGACACACCAGACGCCCGCACATCCAAATGTGAGTTTCCTGCATACACCAGACCAGTCACTCCAACTACACTTCCTAAAATGGTTAACGCACATAATGCTGTGCTTAAAAATCTTTTTACTTTATTCATGCTTTCTTCCTCCGCTCACTATTTTTCTTTGTCTTCCACCGGCCGTTTCGGTTGATAAAAAACGCCCAAGCATGTCGGCGGCCAATTTTCATTTCCCATCGCCCGCTTCTGTATTTTCTCATTCAACTTCTGTAGCAATTGCCTGCTTGTATGTTTCACATACTCCCTCCTTTCTTTTCTGACATAATTTTCCCAGTATCATCCCAAATCCACTCATACACATGCCTAAAACTATATATGGTATATAGTCAGACACTCCATCAAAGCCTGTTAATGTTATCTCCACTATCCATACAATTAAAATTTTAATTCTGGACGCTTTCCTACACAATGCTTTCTCTCTTTGATTTAATCTAAGGTTTGGATGATCTACTGGTGCAAGGAGAAACACAAAAATGACGTTTCCTACAATTAAGCCATTCTGCAACGAAGGCAAATGCAACAGATTCGTTTCACCTGCTTTCATACAGCCTATAAATAACAGTATACTGATCAGGTAACATCCTACTGGCGTTTTCATATGAAAGCCACCAACAGAATGTCGCAATGTCAAAAACACTACCAGGAACAAAATTGTCGAAACCACCTTATGCATTAAAATACCAATCACCCCAAGACTTCCATAGCCTACGCATTGATATAAAAGCACTTCATAACTATATATGCATTCTTCTCGCTTTTCTTCTTGTACAATTTCATTTCGTATTAAATAATCTGTTATTTTCTCCGCTACTGTATACATTGTATTTTCTCCTTTTCCCCATCCTACATTTTTCGTTTAAAAAAGCAATCCTCTATGCATAAATCGGAGGTTTCACGCACAAATCGGCGGTAAATACAAATTTACCGCCGATTTGTGTGTATTTCATTTCTATTTCATTTGCAAAATTACTGTATGTAGAAACCTTCCTTTTTCACATACCACAAGATCCTCTCCCTGATATTTCTCTACGATTCTATGAATATTTTCCATACCGATTCCATGCTCACGTTGATTTTGCTTCCATGTCAGAAATGACCTTTTCCCCTGTGCCGGTTCCTGTTCAACCGGATTTTCAACCGACACTCGAAATTCTCGTCCTTCTATCAAACAACAGAAATAGATTCGTTTCTCTTTCCTATCTAAACGCTCACAGGCTTCTATCGCATTATCCAGAAGATTCGTAAACACCGTTACAAGATCTACATCTTCTACAATCAATTCTGACAAATCTCCTATATCCATAATCATCGTAATACCCTTTTCTTCTGCCTGATGATGTTTTTGCCTGAGAATACTGTTCACTATTGGGTGATTCGTATAACGAGTTTTCTGCGTTGACCGACATTCTCCATAGAATTGTTTTACACACTTCTCAGCCTCTGCAGCCTGTCCATTCTCCAATAATTTCTGTATACAAAGCAGATTCTCCCGGAAATCATGCACCCTCTTTTGTTGTTCACAAATATCCGATCCCATTGTTTGATAAAGTTCTATCTGATTACGTGTCTGGATCTCCTGAATCTCCATGCTGCGAATCTTTCTTTCCTGTTTTAAGATATCCTGCAAAATATAGTAGAACAATACATTTGCTATCAAGAATCCAAATGCGCTTATCATTAATCCTTTCTCACCATTCCAGATTACCATAAGCAACACAATCACACCTGTAACAGCCGGAAATATAATAAATCTCCAGCCGGGCTTCCACGCATTGTCTTCCTGCATACCGGCAAGAAGATATCGGATAACCAGTACAATCATAAACAATAATGCTTTCGCTATTCCCTGCAATGCAATTCCGGAATCATTCATAGATATAAAATAGTGTGCCACCGGTAACATACATACATCTGTCAGAATCGCTATACCATACTCCAATGCCGAATAAAACAACAACTGTTTCCAGGAGCCATTATAAAGTATCCGCATACCGGACACTATAACAACAAGTGTTACTATTATTCTTAACACGCTAGGCGGAATACAGGCAGCTCCGGCATATGCTGCAGCAATCAGAATCCATATTGCGGCATATTTTCTTCGGGAATACTCTCTCGGTCTCAAAAAGGCACCTATAAATATGTTACAACTTACCAGCTCTAACAGAATAAATATTATAGGTTTTATGTAATTTACCATATGCCTACTCTTCCCCCTCTTCTAACACCTGCTTTATATATTGTTCTGTATTTTCTATCTGCCCTTCCTCCAACAGGCCCTGTATACAGAGCAAATGATTCCGAAAGTCATGTACTCTCCTTTGTTTCTCCCGATAGTTGCGTTCTAATTGCTGATAGAAAAGCAGCTGATTCTTCTCCAGGACTTCCTGTTTTTCCATAGCCCGCAACTGTTTTTCTCTCTTTACAATATTCTGCATGATACCAACGAACAACACATTTTCAAATAGCAGGCCTAACACTCCCAGTACAAATGCATCTGCATTTTGCTGCGTATATATGAATAACGTTAAAACAATCGTTACAATCGGAAAGACAAAAAAGCCAAACCAGTTTTTCCCTTTTGTTAATTCCATGCCTGCATACTGCCGAAACATTCGATTAATAACAATCATTCCCACCAGATAAAGAACTTTCCCGATCAATGGCGTATATGTATAAATGCCATGAAATAATCCTCTGGAATCTTCCTGTAAAATGCATTGTAACAAAAGTAAAACCATTACATCCAACATCACATTGATACTGTATACCAATGTGGTACATCCAAGCACCTGCCACCACTTGCCTTTATATAAGAACATTGCGAATATCCATGTGACTATAATTGCCAATCCGGAACGAATCCATTGGGTTCCAATGCAGGCCGTAGCATAAATTGCTATCAAAAATCCTAACCAAAGCACGAACCGTACCCATTTTCTCTCGCTCCGTCTGTCCAGAAATGCGTCCAAAAATATTCCGTATCCTATCGCCTCAATAAAAATCACAACAATAGAACGAATGATGTAAATCATCTTCTTCCTCCCTTCAGGCAGTAATATACCTCACGTACCTTTCTGTACTTATCCCTTGGAATGGACAATATATGATTCTCATCCAATACTGCCTGATAATTAGAGATCATCTGTATATGACGATAATTCACCAGATAGCTTTTATGGATTCGGATAAACTCTTCATTATTTAAGTCCTCTTCTATCCGATCCAGCTTTCCGGTCATAGTCCAGACCTCCCCCTGTGTCAAATAAAAATGCAGTGTATGACGAACACTCTCTATATACAGAATCCGGTTGAGCCTGATCTCGCGAAACCCTTCCCGAAACTCAAAAGATCGTGTCACTTCCTGCATAGCTACCAGTTGTATGATTGCCTCCACTGCCTCTCGCAGCTGATCCTGATCATTCTTTAATACATAACGAAGTGCCCTCACATGGTAGCCCTCCTGCATAAACTCTACATGTGAAGTCGCAAAGATCAACGGAATCTCCCTGTCGGTCTTCCGAATCCGTGCTGCTACCTGCATACCACTCTCCTCTTGCATTTCAATATCAAGCAGAATTGCATGATAACAGCTGATTCCTTCTTCGTTCTCCAGCAATTCCCTGCCCGAACTGTAAGTATCCACCTGATATCGTGATACTTTCTGTTCCTCCAGCGCCTTTTCTGTCCACTCTTTTATTTGTTTCCGGAAATACGACTCATCATCGCATATTGCAATTCTTAACATACTTTTTCCCCATGTACTTACCCTCTATTTGTTTCTATAATAGACCATTCTCTATGATTTGTAAATAACTTTTTAAAAAGTTAGAACAGAACTTGAATTACATAATCTCTTTACATCTCCGCAAAGTCTGTTATAATTAATTAGATATGGTTTTTTACATAATCTGACAGTGTTTCCAGAGAATACAACCACTGTCATAAGAATATTACAAAGGAGTCATTACCATGAGTCACACGATTGAAATCCGGTGGCATGGCCGGGGCGGTCAGGGTGCAAAAACAGCTGCACTTCTACTCGCGGACGTTGCCTTTAAGACCGGAATGCATGTTCAGGGGTTTCCGGAATATGGTCCGGAACGTATGGGAGCACCGATCACGGCGTATAATCGAATCAGCGATGCACCGATCCGCGTTCATTCCAATATCTATACCCCACAGTATGTTGCCGTTGTAGATGAGACACTTCTGGAGTCTGTAGATGTTACAGCCGGACTTCGGGAAGATGGTGCCATCATTGTAAATACCTCTCGTCCGAAATCCGAGATTCTTCCTCATTTAAAAGGATATAAAGGTAGTGTTTATACCGTTGATGCACACAAGATTTCTATGGCTACCCTTGGAAAATATTATCCAAACTCCCCAATGTTAGCTGCTGTCGTAGCTATCACAAAGGTTATGGAGCCGGAAGCATTCCTGCGTGAGATGGAATTATCCTTCCAGCATAAGTTTGCCAAGAAACCAGAGGTGATCGCGGGTAATATGGAAGCCCTCAGGATGACCTTTAAGGAGGTGCAGTAAGATGTCAGCAACTGATATTTCAAAGATTACAGAAAAAAGCAAATGGCAGGATATTACGCCCGGCAATCAGGTATACGGTGCCGGTACTTCCCGCGAATTTCATACCGGAGAATGGAGAACTCAGACCCCTGTATGGATTCCTGAGAAATGTAAGCAGTGTCTGCTCTGCGTACCGGTCTGTCCGGATAGTTCGATTCCTGTAAAGAACTGTGAGCGTCAGGAATTCGACTATGATCATTGCAAGGGCTGCGGCATCTGTGCCAAGGTATGCCCATTCGACGCCATCACTATGAAGGAGGGTCAGTAAGATGTCTATTCGTGAACGTTTATCCGGAAATGAGGCTATCTCCTATGCAATCAAACAGATCAACCCGGATGTTATGCCTGCATTCCCTATCACTCCATCCACGGAGATTCCGCAGTTTGTTGCAAACTATATTGCCAATGGCAAGATGGATACCGAATTCATTCCTGTTGAGAGTGAGCACAGCTCCATGAGTGCTACCATCGGTGCCTGCGCAGCAGGAGCCAGAGCCCTTACCGCTACTTCTTCCTGTGGTATGGCCCTGATGTGGGAGGAGCTCTATGTCGCAGCTTCTAACCGTCTGCCGCTCGCACTGGCACTGGTAAACCGTGCCCTGTCCGGTCCGATCAATATCAACTGCGATCATTCCGACAGTATGGGTGCCAGAGATACCGGATGGCTGCAGATCTATGCTGAAAACAATCAGGAAGTATATGACAATATGGTACAGGCATATCGCATTTCAGAGCATAAGGATGTACTCCTGCCAATTATGATCTGTCAGGATGGTTTCATCACCAGCCACGCAGTCGAGAATATCGAGCTGCTGGAGGATGATGTTGTTAAGAATTTCGTCGGAGAATATGAGCCGGAGAACTATCTGTTAAATGCCGAGCAGCCTATGGCTGTTGGTCCATATGCCGTATCCAATTATTATATGGAGACAAAGATGGGCCAGCGTACAGCTATGCACAATGCAAAGCAGGTAATTTTAGATGTTGCGAAGGAATTTGAAGCGATTTCCGGTCGTCATTACGGATTCTTTGAAGAGTACCGTCTGGAGGATGCCGAGTATGCGATTCTGATCATCGGTTCTGCTGCCGGTACCTGTAAGGATGCTGTGGATGCCCTCCGGGCACAGGGTAAGAAGGTCGGTCTGTTAAAGCTCCGTGTCTTCCGTCCATTCCCGGCAGAAGAGATTGCAGCTGCTCTTGCTCATTGCAAATCTCTGGCAATCATGGACCGCAGCGACAGCTTCAACGGCAACGGCGGACCTCTGGGTGCCGAAGTTTCCCAGGCATTATACAATGCCCATTCCTCCGTTCTGGCCGTTAACTATATCTACGGTCTGGGTGGTCGTGATATCCGTGTGGAGGACTTTGAGGATATCTATTCCCGTCTGGAGACCATTGCTGCTACCGGACAGATTACTGACCAGTTCGATTACATTGGTCTGAGAAAATAAGGAGGGACGTATAATGGCTACTAAATATAATTTCAAAGAAGAAATGAACAAGCCGGAGCGTCTGGCTCCGGGACATAGAATGTGCGCAGGCTGTGGCGGAACGATTGCAGTCCGTGCAGTCCTTCGTGCTCTGCATGAGGGTGACAAGGCAGTTATCGGTAATGCGACCGGCTGTCTGGAGGTATCTTCCTTCATGTATCCATATACAGCATGGGAAGACAGTTATATCCACAATGCATTTGAAAATGCAGGTGCTACTCTTTCCGGTGTAGAAACCGCATACAATGTATTAAAGAAAAAAGGTAAAATCGATGACACCTATAAGTTTATCACCTTTGGTGGTGACGGTGGTACCTATGACATCGGCTTCCAGTCTCTGTCCGGTGCTATGGAGCGTGGCCATGATCTGGTCTATGTCTGCTACGATAACGGTGCCTATATGAACACCGGTATCCAGCGTTCATCCGCAACTCCGAGATTTGCGGACACCACTACCACCCCTGTCGGATCCCAGTCCAACGGTAAGCTACAGGGTCGGAAGGATCTGGCGGCCATCATTGCAGCACATAATGTTGCCTATGTAGGTCAGACCACCTTCCTTGGCAATTTCAAGGACATCCATACCAAGGCAGAATCTGCAATTTATACTCCGGGTCCTGCATTCTTAAATATTATGGCTCCATGTCCTCGCGGCTGGCGCTATGATGCCAGTGATATTATGACCATCTGTAAGCTGGCTGTTGAGACCTGCTACTGGCCACTGTTTGAAGTGATCGAAGGCAAATGGATCTTAAACTATGAGCCAAAGAAAAAGCTTCCGATTGAAGATTTCCTGAGAGCACAGGGACGTTTCAAGCACCTGTTCAAGCCGGGAAATGAGCATCTGATCGAACAGTTCCAGGAAGAGGTTGACCGCCGCTGGGAAGACCTGCAGTATAACTGCTCCAGAGGATAAAATAAAGAAGCGAGAAATAAAGGAAAGGGGTTGCCGGATGGCAACCCCTTTCCTTCTGTTCCTGCTCTATGAGATCTTAACGACCTTTGCTGCCTGTGGTCCTTTTTCTCCTTCAACGACTTCAAACTCTACCTTTTCGCCTTCTTCGAGAACCTTGAATCCCGGCATCTCAAGTGCGGAGAAATGTACAAAGATATCCTTGCCTTCCTCATCACTGATAAATCCATAGCCCTTCTTTGCATTGAACCATTTTACTGTTCCTGTTTTCATGATACTACCTCCACTTCACTGCCGAAGTCCTTCCTGACACTTCGCTCGTATGTCATCCGTCCTCCGGTTAAACTAATGAGAAAAGGGCATACAACCACATCTGTTGTACGCCCTTGTCTAACTGATGCTATTATAGAAAATCTCATTACAATTTTCAAGTGATTTTTTACTTTTTCTCCCCCTTTTTTTCAGCTCGTCTGTTTTTTTCAAAGTTCCCTTTTTCCTCTTGCATTTCCGGTCTCTTTCCGATAAGATAAGACATAGGTACATGACTGGCGGAGCTGGATGTATTCAGGTAGAGATCACTACAGGGAGTGTACCGGCAGGAGCTTTCTGCAATGGACATTGAGCCGACCGCCTGGGCAGCATTTTAATGTTTGCCCTTTTTTTATTATACGGGAACATTAATATGTCATACATCAGGAGCTTTGCTCCAGCTTATTTTTCACAATTCACAAGGAGGACATTCAGATGAACATGCAATCATTGGAACAGGAATTAAAGAACAATCCTTATCCGGGACGGGGAATTGTAATCGGCAAATCATCCGATGGTACCAAAGCAGTCACCGCCTATTTCATCATGGGCCGCAGTGCCAACAGCCGGAATCGTGTATTTGTTACCGAGGGTGCCGGTATCCGTACCGAGGCTTTTGACCCATCCAAGATGGAGGATCCGAGCCTGATCATTTATGCACCGGTTCGCGTATTCGGTAATCGTACCATTGTCACAAACGGAGACCAGACCGATACGATTTACGATGGCTTTCAGAACGGACTGACCTTTGAACAGTCCCTGCGTTCCAGAGAGTTTGAGCCGGACGGCCCGAACTACACCCCTCGTATCTCCGGCGTTATGCAGGTCGAGAACGGTACCTATCACTACGCAATGTCGATCTTAAAGAGCCATAACGGTAATCCGGCTGCCTGCAACCGCTATACCTTTACTTATGAGAATCCACTTGCCGGTGAGGGTCATTTCATTCACACCTATGCAAGAAATGAAGAGCCGCTTCCAAGCTTTGAGGGTGAGCCGAAATTAGTGGATATCCCGAACGATATCAATGCTTTCACAGATCTGGTATGGAACAGCTTAAATGAGGATAATAAGGTATCGCTTTTTGTCCGTTTCATCAACATTGTCGACGGAACCTGCGAGACACGTATCGTAAATAAGAACCAGTAGTTTATTCTAAAACAATCAGATAAGGAGTATGTCATGAACGAAATTCAATTAAAATACGGATGTAACCCAAATCAGAAGCCTTCCCGCATCTTTATGGAGGATGGAAGCGATCTCCCTGTTACCGTCCTGAACGGCAAGCCCGGATATATCAACTTCCTGGATGCCTTCAACGGCTGGCAGTTAGTAAAAGAGCTGAAGCAGGCAACCGGCCTTCCGGCCGCAACCTCTTTCAAGCATGTATCACCTGCCGGTGCTGCTGTTGGTCTTCCTCTGGATGATACTCTGGCAAAGATTTACTGGGTAGACGATCTCGGAGAATTATCACCGCTTGCCTGTGCATATGCACGTGCCAGAGGCGCAGACCGTATGTCATCCTTCGGAGATTTTATCGCACTTTCTGATGTCTGTGATGCCGACACTGCCCGCCTGATCAAGCGTGAGGTATCCGATGGTGTGATTGCTCCCGGATATACCGATGAGGCTCTGGAGCTTTTAAAACAGAAGAAAAAGGGAAATTACAATGTAATTCAGATCGACCCTTCCTACGTACCGGCAGAGCTGGAACGCAAGCAGGTATATGGTATCACATTTGAACAGGGAAGAAATGAGCTGAACATCGATGCAGACCTGTTATCCAACATTGTTACCAAGAATAAGGACATTCCTGAGTCTGCTCTGATCGATATCAAGATTGCATTAATCACTCTGAAATATACACAGTCCAACTCTGTATGCTATGTAAAGGGCGGTCAGGCAATCGGTATCGGTGCCGGTCAGCAGTCCAGAATCCACTGTACCAGACTGGCCGGTCAGAAGGCTGACAACTGGTATCTGAGACAGTCTCCACAGGTTATGAATCTGCAGTTTGTAGACGGTCTGGGTCGTGCGGATCGTGACAATACGATTGATGTATACATGGGTGATGAGTATGAAGATGTTCTCCGTGAGGGCGAATGGCAGAAACGCTTCAAGGTAAAGCCACCGGTCTTCACCAGAGAAGAGAAACGTGCATGGTTGGATGGCAATCAGGACGTTACTCTTGGCTCCGATGCATTCTTCCCATTCTCCGATAATATCGAGCGTGCACATAAGAGCGGTGTGAAATATATTGCTCAGCCGGGTGGTTCTGTCCGTGATGATCTGGTTATCGAATGCTGTGATAAATACAATATGGTTATGGCATTCACCGGAATCCGTCTGTTCCACCACTAATCTATGATGAAATCGCCTTCCTGCTAATATCCCTCTTTTCGTCGTTCCTGGCGATTCTTCTTACGCAGGAGGGCGGCTTCCCATTCTGCCTGCTGACTGATGGTCTCTACGATCAAAGGCGGCACCTTCGTCGGCTTATCATTCTCATCCATTGCAACCATCACAAAAAAAGCACGGTTGATCGGTCTGCGTACCCGTTGCCGGTCCTCCACATAGGTATCGATCCGAACCTCTAAGGATGTATTGCCTGTATATGTCACATATCCAATCAACACCAGCAGATCTCCCGCATAGGCACCGGATTTAAAATTCAGATTATCAATTGCGGCCGTTGTTACCGAATAGGACTGACAGTGTCTCTGTGCCACAACCGCTGCCACCTCATCAATCCGCTGTAACAATGCTCCGCCAAACAGCCGGTATGAGCCATTCAGCTCTCCGGGACTGACAACATGAACCTGCTCCGTTTTGGAAAATTCTACAGTATGTCCTGCCATCGCATCTTCCATATCCTGCTTACTCCTTTCAATCTTTCCAGTCTCATGGATCTTAACCTTAACCATCTGCTGCCATTCTTCATCCATCCGCCTGCATTAAAACCTGTGCGGCCGGTAGCTCCTGCTACTGCCTGCATAGATCAGCAGAAATACAAGTGCCATCACAAGTAATAGCCCGACTCCGGTCAGCCACATATAGCATGCCCATTTCTCCGGTAATAATTCTGTAAATCCCGGATCCATGCCAAATAATTCTCCGTACCGGTTCTTAAACACAAAAAGTCGCAACGGTCTCCAGAGTACCGTACCCAGGCATAACAGTCCTGTACCGATCCCGGTCACCATACTTCCATAGCGAAAACATTCATACCACTTCTGATTCCGTAACAAGATCAGGCATCCTACAATCAGGACAATCCCGATTCCGCAGACCCACTCACTGATCTGATATACCATCGCCAGCTGTGACAGACGCTTCTGCAGATGCTCACCGGATGCAAAGCTCGCCATCCCGGTCACCGCCTGATGCCCCATAACCTGATCTACCATGTAATCATAATTAAACTCCGCTTCAAACACGGATACTCCGGTCGTTTCGCTCATGCCCTGTCTCTCATACAGATAATGATACCAGCTCTGATTCGGAACCAGAATCAGAACCGTTCCCGCTGTCGCTACCAGCATAAGCAGAACTGCCGTCAACCATTTCATTACTCTTGCTCTCTTCATTGATGTACACTTTCTATTCTTTCTCCAATGGTCTCTTCTGCTACTATATTCTCATATCGATCACATACCCGAATGAACCTCTGCTCAATCGCATACCGCTTCATATGACCCAGCTTCTCCTCCTGATCTGCCGGAATAAATCCGCCTGCCATACAGGCGTGTCCGCCACCGCTTCCGATACCCTGTAATGCCTCCTGCACGATCACTCCCGCATTCAGCTCCTTAATCTCACTGCGCACAGAAAACTTCAGTCCATCCTCCCGCACTGCATAGACCACTGCAAACTCCACAACATCCAGATTCAATATAAAATCCGCTACCATTGCGATCAGTCCATCCGGGCAGTCAAACGGAATCTCCGCAAATCCCAGATTACTGTATATCTTAATATTCTCGATTGCCGCACCATATGCCTGTAGATCCTTCAGCTCCATCGTACTCCGATTCATCGCTGTCAGCTTCTCTTCGTCCACATAATGATACAGGTACGCATACATCTCGATATCCAGCTCTGTCACACCTCTGGACAGGTTATTCGTATCCACCCGCATACCATAAAGAAGTGCGGTCGCAGTGTTGGAGTCAAGTGGAGTCCGGCTCTCTTTAAAATACTGTGCGATCAATGTCGCACAGGCACCAACGATCCGAACATCCTTATATTTATATGCATACTGTACAAAGGTTGGATGATGATCAATGCATGCCACCTCGTTTCCGACAAAATCTGTAATATTGGCATTATATTTCTGCGAATCTACCGTCACAATATAATCTTCTGCCCGCATATCCGGAATCTCTGTAATATTGTACAGCTTAAAATCGAATATCTCCATCATCCGCTTGGTGCTCAGCTTCTCAATCGTCCCAGCATAGCAAAGCGTAGTCGGCACTCCATGCGCCTTCAGAAACACCTGCAATCCAAGGGCGCTCGCCAGTGCATCCGGATCCGGAAAATTATGCGTCTGTATATAAACCTTATGGTTCTTCAGTAAATCAACCAGTTTTCTCCAATCCATTGTACTTCCTCGTTTCTACTCTGCATTGTAAATCCTGCATTTGAAAATATTGTAACATCTCAGAAATACACTGTAAATCCATTTTTTCTTATTGACAACCGATTTATTTTTCGTTATAATGAGTGAGTTGTGTGACGAGAGTTATTCTTGATCAGACATATGCGGAAGTGTCGGAACTGGCA
>ERZ1034723.380-NODE-380-length-25144-cov-20.583762_pt1 | contig 25144 bp, 20 predicted proteins | sample MGYA00520637_ERZ1034723 | MGnify/ENA primary metagenome ERZ1034723 (study PRJEB33766, sample SAMN09781719) | gut metagenome | biome: gut microbiome | host: Homo sapiens | place: Madagascar | study: EMG produced TPA metagenomics assembly of the PRJNA485056 data... | reverse complement strand
CTTCAGGCAGATGACATTTTAGGTGCGCAAGGTTTTTCACACCTGGAAGTCCTGAACACCAACAGAACGCTCTGTAACTAAGCCGACGACTCACAGGTGCGCGAATATGCTCGCACCTGGAAGTGCAACTCACTAGCCATCAGGCAGATGACATTTTAGGTGCGCAAGGTTTTTCACACCTGGAAGAGCGGGGGCCTATGGTTTATGGGGCAGAAAACGTACGGCAAAAGCTCCTTGTTAGCCGCTCCTTCTCAAGGCTTAAGGCGATGTCTGAATATTCTAGAGTGACATCAAGAACAAGATGACCTTCTTGACACCTTGGCGGATAGCCTCAAGTGCCTTGCTGATCTGGTTACGTACGGTGTTCTCGGAAAGGCCGAGCGACTGAGCGATCTCGCTATACTTCATCCCGTCGCGGCGGCTCATCAGGAATATTCTCCTCCTTTTGGCCGGAAGGCGGTCAATGGCCGACCAGATCCGCGCCTCTTTAACGGAATTGTCCACGGCCTCATCATCGGAAATCGCCACGTCATCCTCAACCGGAAGTATCTCATTCTCAAGGCTGTCCAGCGACACATCCTGCCGCCGCCTCCTGATGGCATCAATGCACCGATTCCTCACAGCCGTGTAAAGATAAGCCCTCGGACTATCAATCCCGTCACTCGCCGCCTGCTTCATCCAATATGCCGTGAAAGCCTCCTGTACCAGATCCTCGATCAGATCCTTGTCCTTGAGATAGTGCAGCGCATAGACACACAAAGGCCTGTAGTAAAGCCTGAACAAAGAATCTATGTCCGCTGTCCGCACCATAACACCGCAAAGTTAACCACTCCCTGGCATATTGCCAAATTCTCGTCCACACAAGGCAAAACAAGGCAAGAACTCGGGCACAATGCAAAAGTGCCTCCTCAACAATTGAGTAAGTACTTAGAAAACAGCCACTCATAAACATTTTCAAAGCTTTATCGACAAAATTATAACTTCGGTTATTATAATCACAGTTATAATTTTCCGTGCAAGTACTGAAAACAAATGACATTCAAAGACATAGACAATATAGGAAAAAATATTTCGAACCGGAATCAACTTTGGCACGGAAATGGCATAAAAGAGTAATCGACATAAATATTTTTACTCATAAACCAAAAACTGACTCAATAGTTATTTCATAAGTATTGAATAAGATTAGCCGAAGCCGGGTGAGAACCTCGCTTCGGTTTTTGCTTTATATCTCGGGATAAAGGAGGTAAGGCGCGCGGCGGGACTTGAAGTTTTCGACATCGGAGGCCCAACGGGCGGAGATCTCGGCGGCGGAGGAACCGTTCCCTATCATCGAGCGGAACCAGTCCACACCGGCGAGAAGTTCAAAGAAGTTGTTCTTACCGAAGAACTTATCGCCCATATTCAGATTGCGGTAAGCATCGATGACATATTCAAGATTGATCTTTTCCGCCCAAATGTCGCGGAGCGGCTTGCGGCGAAGGTCAACGCCGTGGCACTCCTCATCCAGGAACTGCGGGCTTTTCGCGCCGGGGATGCTTAGAGGCACAAAGGAGAAGGAATATCCCGTCATCGCCGGATGCCCGTAGGTCTCAAACGGGAACTGCGTGCCGCGGCCGAGGCTGACCACCGTACCCTCGAAGTAGCAGGTTGATGAATATAGGTACACGGCCCTCATGTCCTTAATGTTCGGGGAAGGCGGCAGGATAAGGCTGTAGCGGGTGTTATGGGTGTAATTCAGGCACGGAACCACAGTCAGGTCGCAGGTACCGTTCTCCAGCCATTTCTCGCCGTTGATCATCAGCGCCAACTCACCGAGCGTCATTCCGTGAACAGTCGTGATCGGCAGCCAACCGACACCGGACTTGAATTTCATATCCAGAACAGGACCGTCAACATAGAAGCCGTTCGGGTTCGGGCGGTCAAGAATGACGACCTGTTTCCCGTCACGGGCGCAGGCCTCCATCAGATGATGCATTGTGATATAATAGGTATAGTACCTAAGGCCTACATCCTGAATATCAATCACAAGGACATCAAACTTATCGGTTTTCTCCTTGCTCGGAATCCGTGAGCCTTTCTCGTAAAGCGACAGGATCTCCACTCCGGTTTTCTCGTCCACACTGCTGCTGACGTGCTCTCCGGCATCGGCGTTGCCACGGAAGCCGTGCTCCGGAGAGAAGATTGCCTTGACATCCACTCCTTTTTCGATCAAGGCATCAACAATGTGCTGACCGTACTCAATCTTTCCGCCAGGGACGGAAGGTTCGGTGAACGGGATCAAGGAAATCTCATCAACTCTCTTTCGAGGAAAGCACCCGCCATATTCAGCAAGAGCGTCTGCCAACTTGGAGCCGGTCACCTTGTCTCCGACTATACCCGTCTGATTGCTGAACACCGCAACCCGCTTCCCCTGCAGCAGCGGCTGGTACTCCTCGAACCTCTCGTCACCAAGCACTACTCTTCTTGAATATGTCCGTGCGGCAAGCACGTCAGTCAAAGATATCGCTATTATTGTAATAATCAAGAATTTAAGATTGTGTTCCATAATCATTGGTCATTTTCTGGTTCAAGATACGAAATTTCGCAAAGAAGACACAAAAAAGATTTGATTATAGAAATATTCATCGGGCACTTCGACAAGCTCAGTGACCGGTGGATTACTGCAACGAACCACCGACGAGGTCGAGGATCTCGGAGGTGATCTTCTGCTGACGGCCTTTGTTGTACTCAAGGGTGAGTTCCTGCAGGAGGTCGTTGCCGTTGTCGGTGGCAAGCTGCATAGCTACGGTGCGGGCGGCGTGCTCGGCGGCGGCGCTGTCCAGCAGGGTGGTGAATATGCGAAGGCGGATTACCTTCGGGAGGAGGGTGGCTATCAAGGCCTCCTTGGATGGCTCTACGATCAGGTCTTCTGTGGTTGGTGAGCCCTGTCGAACCACCGGCGCTCCGACAGGCTCAGCGCCCCTGTTCGTGTCGGATTCGGAGGCGGAATCTGCGATCTTTCCGGCCTGAAGGTCAGCGGTGGCATCAGCCAAAGACAGGGGCAGGTAAGTCTGCCGGGTTGTCGGCTGGGAAGATGTTGATTTATAGTGATTATAAACCAGTTCCACCTTGTCAAACCGACCTGAGACAAATCCGTCCAGCAGTTCCTGAGCCAAAGCCGAGGCCGCATCGTATGACGGCGAGTCAGACATCTTCGTGAAGTCTGCCGGACTCGGGAATCCCAGTTTTCTCATCGCTTCCGCCATCTTGCGGCCAACCGAATAGACCACAATGTCGGAATCACGGAGACCCGAGGCACGATATTCATTGATCACCGCCGTGGCCTCCCGGATGACGTTGGAATTGAACGCGCCGCAGAGCGAAGAATTGGAGGCGAAGGCGACAATCGCAACCTTTCGCACCTCACGCTGAGCCATCAATGAATATGCCCCGTCCATCCCCGCCAGGTCGTGCCGGTTCGACAGGCTCAACCGATCACCACTCTGGTCAAATCCACGTTCAGCTGATCCTGAGCCACGTACGGAACCATCTTCCGAAGCCGCGGCGGAAATATTCATTGCCCCCATCAGGTCGATGAGCATCGAGTGCAGTCGCCTCTCGTACGGAAGCATGTTCTGAATCGCCATCTGCGCTTTCTGCAGCTTCGCGGCTGCCACCATCTTCATCGCCGAGGTGATCGCCAGAGTGCTGCTGATGGAATTGATCCTGCCCTTTATCTCCTTCAGTGACGGCATATTCTTCTACAACTAATTGAACTTCTTGACTTTCATCTTCCTTTTGCCGGAATCTATAAGAATTGACCTCACCACGCCGGAAGCCACATCCTCGATCACGTTGAACAGTTCCGGATCCACCTTTCCCGCCGACAGTTTGTCAAGTACATCGGTCTGATGGGTGGCCCTCATCCGTTCAAGGAATAGGACATCGAACTCATGCACCTGATCCAGGCTGATGTCCTTCATCAAGCCGTGGGTGCCGCAATAAAGGACGGCGACCTCCTCACCGACTGGCATCGGAGAGTACTGCGGCTGGATCAGCTGCTGATTGTTCTTGCGGCCCTTGTCCAGAACCATTTCCGTCACTCTGTCCACATCCGATGAATACTTCGAGAATGACTCCAGCTCGTTGAACTGCGCCTGCTCGATCTTCAGGGTTCCGGCCACACTCTTCATCGACTTCACCTGAGCGGCTCCGCCGACACGGGACACGGAGATGCCCACATTGATGGCCGGACGCTGGCCCTGGTTGAACAGGTCTGTCTCAAGGTAGATCTGACCGTCGGTGATGGAGATCACGTTGGTCGGGATGTAGGCGGACACGTCGCCGGCCTGGGTCTCGATGATCGGAAGGGCTGTCAGCGACCCGCCGGCCTTGACCTTGCCCTTCAACGAATCCGGAAGGTCGTTCATCTGCTCAGCGACCTCCTGCTGATCAATGATCTTGGCAGCCCTCTCAAGAAGCCTTGAGTGAAGGTAGAACACATCACCCGGATAGGCCTCACGTCCTGAAGGTCGGCGAAGGATCAGCGAAACCTCACGGTAGGCCACCGCCTGCTTTGAAAGGTCGTCGTAGACAACAAGAGCGGAACGGCCTGTGTCACGGAAATATTCCCCCACAGCTGCTCCGGCAAACGGGGCGAAATACTGCAGCGCGGCGGGATCGGCCGCGGTGGCGGCGATGACAACCGTGTAGTCCATCGCACCCTTCGAGCGGAGCGTCTCCACGATGTTGGCCACGGTGGAACCCTTCTGTCCGATAGCCACATAGATGCAATAGACAGGATTACCAGCCTCGTAGTTGGCGCGCTGGTTGATGATCGTGTCGATGGCTATGGCGGTCTTGCCGGTCTGACGGTCGCCGATGATGAGTTCCCTCTGGCCACGGCCGATCGGGATCATCGAGTCAATCGCCATGATTCCGGTCTGGAGAGGCTCGGTGACGGGCTGACGGAATATTACACCGGGAGCCTTGCGCTCCAGCGGCATCTCCGTCAGGTCTCCTTCGACCTTGCCGAGTCCGTCAAGCGGAACGCCAAGCGGATCGACCACTCTTCCGAGCATCTGCTCGCCGACCTTGATGGAGGCGATCCGTCCGGTTCTGCGGACTGTCATTCCTTCCTTGACCTCATCGGTAGGGCCGAGAAGCACGGCTCCGACATTGTCCTGCTCAAGGTTCATCACGACACCCATGACTCCGCTCTCGAATTCGAGCAGTTCTCCGGCCTCGGCGTTGGTCAGGCCGTACATTCTGGCCACACCATCGCTGACCTGAAGGACTTTGCCGATTTCCTCGAACCGGAGGGAGGTGTCGATGTCTTTCAGCTGTTCCAGAAGCACCTGGGAGATTTCACTTGGTTTTATGTTGTCCATACTAAACTATTCTTCTGTTCTTTTCTATGAATTGACGCCGGATGAAATCGAGCTGGCGGGAGACGCTAGCGTCCAGGACGGTGTCCTCGACCTCGAATACGAAGCCGCCTATGAGGGACGGGTTGACTTCGGTTTTCAGGATCAGCCTGCAGCCGGTCTGTTTCTCGACCAAATCACGGAGACGGGACTCCAATGCCGGTCGCTGAGCTTGTCGAAGCGACCCTTCGACAGGCACAGGGTCCGAAGGAGTTGGCTCAGGGTCCAGCAGTGCCGGATCAGCGACCACAAGCCGCGCGCGCTTGATGTGCCGTGAGCGGTAATATTCAGTGACGAAGGTGGTCAGAACCAGCCTTACATCACCGATGCGGCCGTTACGGATCAAGAGTTCGAGGAATTTATGCAGTTCCTGAGCCATCGAATCTTTCAACGCAGCCTCAAAAAGCGAGATTTTCTGAACCGCCGCAACCGCAGGATCATCCACGGCACGCCGGAAATCAGGCACTTCGTCAAGAGCCTTCTCAATGACCTGCACCTGGGCCGCAACCAACTCACCAGAGCCGGTCTCATCGACCAACTTCAGCAAAGCGGTGGCGTAACGTGTCGCGATAATTCCTGTGTTCATAGCATCAATTCTTCAAGTCCTTAGACGAGGAAACCTCATCCACAAGCCTGTCCACCAGAGCCGACTGCTCAGCACCATCCGAAAGGCTCGCCTTCAGCACCTTCTCGGCGACGCTGACAGAAAGCAGCGCGACCTCCTTGCGGACATCCCGCAAAGCGCTCTCCTTCTCGGCGGCGATCTGCGTGCGAGCCTGATCCAGAATGCGGGAAGCCTCCTCCCTCGCCTGAACCTTCGCCTGTTCAACGATGTTGTCCCTCGAAGCCGCGGCCTCCTTCAGAATCCGGCTCTGCTCCTGCCTGGTCTCCTCGATCATCCGGGACTGTTCCTCAGCCAGGTTGCGAAGCCTCTCCTCCGCCTCCTTGGCAGCCTTGATGGAATCACCTATCCTCTGCGCCCTCTTCTCGACCGAGCCGGTGATCATAGGGAAGCCCCACTTCGCCAGCACGAAGAAGACGATGCCGAAGATCAGCGTCATCCACACAAGCAATCCGAAATCAGGAGTGATGAGTGACATTTGCTATTTCGCGATAAGACAAACAACGATAGCGAACAGACAGGCACCTTCGATGAGGGCGCTGACGATGATGGCAGTCATCCTGTAGTGGTCAGCCTTCTCCGGCTGGCGCGCGCCGGCCTCAAGGGAAGCCGTACCGATCTTACCGATACCGAAAGCGGCGGCGAAAGCAGCCAGACCAGCACCAAGAGCCGCACCTACTCTACCAAGAGAGAGGGCCTGAAGCAACATTGTAGAAAGTAACATAATCCTATGATTTTAAATTGTTTATTCTGAATATTCAAAATTATTCCGAAGCCTCCGGCCTCTGCCGCGACAGTCCTATGAAGACGGCCGACAGCATCGTGAAGACGTAGGCCTGAATGAACGCCACAAGCAATTCCAGACAATCCATAAACACACCCAACAGGACAGCCACAACCGTAAGGCTGCCGTTCAAGGCGGCTCCAAGCTCAGCGGTCAGGAATATCACAGCCACAACTCCAAGAATCATGAAGTGTCCTGCGAGGATGTTGGCGAAAAGCCTGACCATCAAGCTGAAAGGCTTTGTGAATATTCCGATTATCTCGATCGCCGGCATCAACGGAAGCGGCACCTTCAGCCAGGTCGGAACCTCCGGCCAAAGAATATCCTTCCAATAATGCTTGTTTCCGAATATATTGACAATGAAGAAGGTGAACAGTGCCAGCACGAGCGTCACGGCGATGTTGCCGGTGATGTTCGCTCCACCAGGGAAGAACGGCACGATACCCATCAGGTTGTTTATGAATATGAAGAAGAACGCTGTCAGCAGGTAAGGCGAATAGCGCCTGTAGTCCTCGCCGACACAGGCCTTGATGACATCATCCTCGATCATCGTCACGAGCATCTCCATCAGGCCGACTCCGCCTTTCGGGGCCTCCTCACGGGCGTCGTGTTTCCGGTACCATTTGGCGGTTCCGAGCACGATGAACAGCAGCAGAGCGCAGTTGATCATCAGGCCGAACACATTCTTGGTGATGGAAAAGTCCCACGGCCTTATCTCTGAGCCGTCAGCGGCACGTTCCACAATCTTGTTCTCGTACTTGCTTCCAGCCGGGGCGATGTAGAATCCTTCATATTCCCCGTGCTCCAAATGCTTGGAACTGAATATATGGAAGCCGTTGCCGGTCTTGCTGGCTACTATCACAGGCAGAGGGATGCTGACCGGATGGCCTTTCACCGTGGTGATGTGCCACTCGTAGGAGTCGCGGACGTGGCCGTAGAGATATTCATCCATATCAAAGCCACCACCCTTCTCCTCCGCGGCCAAAGACAACGGAAGCAAAAGACCAATGAATATGTAGATCCACTTTCTCATCACAGTTCCACGCAAGCTACAACGTGATTATCATTAACTTCCACAAAGCCAGAGGAAATCGCCACCTTGTCCGTGCCCTCACCGTTACGATAAGCGATCACGCCCTTCTCCAACGAAGAGATCAGCGGAGCGTGATCCAGCAGGACCTCGAAACGGCCCTTCGAGCCTGGAAGTTCCACGGAATCAACCGTGGCACGGACCAAAGTTCTTTCCGGAGAGATTACCTCCAGAGCGATTCCTGTTGATTTCACTGACATATTCGTACTCCCCTCTGACATCATTCCTACTTCGCCTTGGCGAGAATCGCCTCGCCCTTCTTGATCGCGTCGTCCAAGGTGCCGACATTGAGGAACGCCTGTTCCGGCAGGTAGTCAACCTCTCCGTCGAGGATCCTGCGGAAGCCATCGATTGTGTCCTGGATGTCCACCATCACGCCCGGCACGCCAGTAAACTGCTCAGCCACTGCGAACGGCTGTGACAAGAACCTCTGCACACGACGGGCACGGTTCACGGTCAGCTTGTCCTCGTCCGAAAGCTCGTCCATACCAAGGATCGCGATGATGTCCTGAAGCTCCTTGTTCCTCTGGAGGATCTGCTTCACTCTCTGAGCGGTGTCGTAGTGATCCTGTCCCACGATGTTCGGGTCAAGGATTCGGGAAGTGGACTCAAGCGGATCCACGGCCGGGTATATTCCTAATTCAGTGATTTTTCTGCTGAGTACTGTCGTTGCGTCGAGGTGCGAGAAGGTGGTCGCAGGAGCAGGGTCGGTCAAGTCGTCCGCCGGCACGTAAACAGCCTGGACTGAGGTGATAGAGCCGTTCTTCGTCGAAGTGATGCGCTCCTGCATCTGGCCCATCTCCGTCGCGAGCGTAGGCTGGTAACCCACAGCCGAAGGCATACGGCCCAGAAGGGCTGACACCTCGGATCCCGCCTGGGTGAACCTGAAGATGTTGTCGATGAAGAAGAGGATGTCCCTCGGGCCGTCCCCCTTGTCGCTGTCACGGAAAGACTCGGCAAGAGTCAGGCCGGAAAGGGCCACCGACGAACGCGCTCCCGGCGGTTCGTTCATCTGGCCGAAGACCATCGCCACCTGCGACTTCTCCAGCTCGTTCCTGTCAACCTTGGAGAGATCCCAGTGGCCTTCCTCCATCGACTTCACGAACTCGTCACCATACTTGATGACACCGGACTCGATCATCTCACGAAGCAGGTCATTACCTTCCCTGGTACGCTCCCCTACTCCGGCGAAGATTGAGAATCCGTTATGTTTCTTGGCAATATTATTAATCAACTCCTTGATAAGCACTGTCTTACCGACTCCGGCACCACCGAAAAGGCCGATCTTACCACCTTTCAGATACGGCTCCAGAAGGTCAACAACCTTGATGCCGGTGTAAAGCACTTCCTGCGAGGTCTTGAGATCCTCGAACTTAGGAGGCTCACGGTGTATAGGCAAGGAATTGTCTTCGTTGAGATCGCCGAGTCCGTCAATGGAATCCCCGACAACGTTCATGACACGGCCTCTGATCTGCGCCCCGGTAGGCATCGAGATCGGAGCGTGAGTGTTCACAGCCTTCATTCCGCGTCTCAAACCGTCTGTCGAGTCCATAGCGACACACCTTACAGTGTCTTCACCGATATGTTGCTGAACCTCAATGACCAAAGGCCTTTTTCCCTCGCCTCTTTCGACATCAAGAGCGTCGTGAATACGCGGAAGCTGAGCCTCCTCATCAGTCACATCGAAATGGACATCCACCACAGGTCCGATGACCTGGGCAATGTACCCTATGTTTTCTTTTTCTGCCATTTTGAATATGGTTGTTAACGTGTCGCTCACGCGACGAAATCTCACTGCTGAAAAATCCAAGCCAAATTTACACAAATTCCCCCAAACGACAAAAAAGCGGGCCGATTTTAACATCGAACCCGCCTTTTTTAAGACTTTTTGATATATTCGATAATTGCTATCGAAATTACTTAAGTTTCTTATAGCCATACTGGGCTGTCTCGCCGAGCTCCATCTCGATCTTCATCAGACGGTTGTACTTGGCGATACGGTCGGTGCGGCTGAGGGAACCGGTCTTGATCTGACCGCTGTTGGTAGCGACAGCGATGTCAGCGATCGTGGTGTCCTCGGTCTCGCCTGAACGGTGAGAGGTAACGGTGGTGTAGCCGTGACGGTGAGCCATCTCAATGGCGTCGAGGGTCTCGGTCAGGGAACCGATCTGGTTAACCTTGATGAGGATGGAGTTACCAGCGCCCATCTTGATACCCTTCTCAAGGTACTTGGTGTTGGTAACGAAAAGGTCGTCACCTACAAGCTGGCACTTGCCACCGATAGCGGCGGTAAGCTTAACCCAGCCTTCCCAGTCTTCCTCGCTGAGGCCGTCCTCGATGGAGTCTATAGGATACTTGGCGATGAGCTCCTCAAGGTAAGCGATCTGCTCCTCGGTAGAGAGTTTCTTTCCCTCTGGATCCTTGGCCATACCGGTCTTGAGCTGCTTGTAGTCATAGAAGAACTTGTCGCCCTCTTTGAAGCAGAACTCTGATGCGGCGCAGTCCATAGCGATGGTAACATCAGCGCCTGGCTTGTAACCAGCCTTCTCGATAGCCTCCATAATGCAGTCGAGAGCGTCGTTGATGCCGTTAAGCTTTGGAGCGAAACCACCCTCGTCACCGACAGCGGTAGAGAGTCCGCGGCCCTTGAGAACCTTCTGGAGAGCGTGGAACACCTCGGCACCCATTCTTACACCTTCGGCGATGCTCTTGGCGCCTACAGGACGGATCATGAACTCCTGGAAAGCGATAGGAGCGTCTGAGTGGGCTCCACCGTTGATGATATTCATCATAGGAACAGGAAGCACGTGGCCGTTGGTTCCACCGATGTAGCGGTAGAGAGGAATGTCAAGGTAGTTGGCGGCGGCGTGAGCGACAGCGAGGGAAACACCGAGGATGGCGTTTGCGCCGAGGTTGCTCTTGGTGGCGGTGCCGTCGAGTTTGATCATAGCCTCATCGATGGCCCTCTGCTCAAGGCAGGACATTCCGATGATTTCTGGAGCGATCTTCTCGTTGATGTTGGCGACAGCCTTGAGAACGCCCTTTCCGCCGTAGCGCTTAGGGTCACCGTCACGAAGCTCAAGAGCCTCGTTCTCGCCTGTTGATGCGCCTGATGGAACGGAAGCGACACCGATGATGCCGGATTCGAGTTCAACTTCACACTCGATTGTAGGGTTTCCTCTTGAATCAAGAATCTCCCTGCCAGTAACACGTACAATTCTCATAATAAAATAATGTATTTATTAACTTACTGTTTTTAGTCTCAAAAAAGGCCGGGGTTTGAAACCCAGCCTTTATATTCTTTCAATTATCACGCCAGATTATTTAACGAGGCAGACAGCGACACGGTTCTCCTCAGGAGTCTCGAATGGATTGACGGTGTCACCGAAATACTCAGTGATGATCCTGTCCTTGTTGATGCCGGCGTTAACGATGGCCTCGGCGACAACCTCAGCTCTCTTCTCGGAGAGGAACTTGTTTCTCTTGGCGGTACCAGTGGCCTTGTCAGCGTAACCGGAAACGCGAACCTTGGTGTCAGGGTTGGCCTTGAGAGCCTCGACAACCTCATCGATCTTGAGCTGCTCGCTCTCACGGATGTCCCACTTGTTGATGATGAAGAGGATGTTGCGTGAAAGTGACTCGAATGCAGGAACAACCTCAACCTTCTCCTCAACTACTGGTTCTGGTTCTGGTTCTGGTTTAACAACAGGTGCCGGTGCCGGAACCGGGACAGGTGCCGGAGCTGGCTTTGCCTTTCCGAAGCTGAAGGTAAGACCTGCGACAGCCTTGATCTGGAAGTCAGCCTTTGAGCCCTTCTTAGAGTTGAAGTGGTCGTCAAGGAAGCTGCAATTGCCTTCGAGGTTGAGGGCGATCACGTCAGTGAGTCTGATGTTGAGACCGGCACCGGCCCTGAAAGCAGGAGAGATCTTGTTGTCCTCCCAAAGATAACCGTCAACGAACTTGTCCTTCACGGCCACAGCCTCATCGTTGTTGAAAGCGTAGTTCACGCCGACACCACCGAAGATGTAAGGATTGAGGGTACGGTCATATTTGTAACCAGCGAAGATCGAAGCGATGTCAGCCATAAGGTCAACGGCACCTTCAACATAATTGAACTTGTAAACAGTGGTAGGGCCGTTCACAGCACCTTTACCCTGCCATCCATTGACATTCAGCCTTGCGCCGAAAACAGGCGAGAACTGATAGCCGAATGAAACAGCGGCTGAAGGAGAGATAAGGTCAGAGAATGAGGTCTCACCGATTGTGTGAGCCGCACCACCCTGAAGCTGCATAAACCAATAAGGGTCAAAGTCCTTCTTCTGTGCGTTCGCTACGGACAGAGAAGCCACAAGCGCTGCGCTTGCAAGAATCGCAAAAATACGTTTCATAATATTGTTGAATATAAATTGCACATTTATCGACGCTAAATTACGACAATTTTTCCAATCTGCAAAATTGACTATAAAATATAACGAATAAACGTGAATGTTTTTTTTGGACACACATCACTTCAACGTTCAATCTTTCAAGCATCCCAGAGGTATTATCTTGACTCCGTCCGGTCTTGTGTAGGCCATTTGGCCACCTGTTATGATCACAAGCAGATCCGGTTCCCTCAGCGGGTTTTGCCTCTCTGATTCGTTATGCTTTTTTATCAGTTGTTTGAGTTCAAGCAGATGCGCGGCCCCTTCCTCGATCTCGCGGCTGCCAAGCTTGCATTCAATCAAGGCATAGCGTCCGTCCGACAGATGCAGTACGATGTCCGCCTCAAGGCCGTACCTGTCCCGATAGTAGGAAATGTGACTATCCTGATCCATCGTGTAGGCACGAAGGTCACGCACACACATTTGCTCGAACAAAAAACCGAACGTTTTCAGCTGTGTCATCAGGATATCCGGAGATAATCCTAAGGCGGCGACCGCGACAGAAGGATCACAGAAGGATCTTTTAGGGGTGCTCCTGATGTTTGACTTACTCCTTATCGCAGGACACCAGGCACCGATATCCTGAATGACAAACAACTTTTCCAACGCCTTGACATAATCATCAAAAGTGTCCGAAGAGCAACTGACCTCTCCGGAAGAAGTGACATCCGAGAGCATAGATGTCTTTTTGGCAACCGTAGAAATATTGCGGGCGTATGAACGCATTATCATCGCCGCGGTCTTCTCGTCACGCTGAACCCCGTCTATTCTTGAGATGTCCTCTGAACACACACTCTTCAGGTAATTCTTGGCCACAAGCAGCCGAACCTTATTTTTGACTGAAATAAGTGACGCTGGCCAACCACCACGACAAGCCGCGAGAATCAAATCCTCCACCGACAACTTAGAAGTCTTCCCGTCAATATCATATTCAGGATTACTGAATAGTTCCTTGACCGACACCAGTCCCGTTGACTCCCTTGACTCCCACAAACTCATAGGGAGCATCTTCATTTTTGCGATCCGGCCTGTTCCAGAATGTCTGGTCTCCTCTTTTTTCACCCTATTGGAGCCGGTAAGGATGAACTGTCCGGGGACACCCCCTCTCTTATCACATATAGTACGGACGGCATCCCAGATCACAGGTGCGTCCTGCCATTCGTCAATAAGGCGCGGAGTGTCCCCCTTCAGAAGAAGCGATGGCTTGGAAGCCGCCGTCGCCAGATATTCATCTCTCATATCAACATCCTGCAAACTAATGGAACTATTCGCCTTTTGACTGCACGTTGTAGTCTTTCCACACCATTTTGGTCCTTCGACAAGCACCGCACCCGAGGCCTCAAGGTTGTCTTGCAGTATGCCATCAGCAATTCTACTGAGATATTCCATAATAGACTCAATTATTTGTCAAAGGTATGAAAATTAATTACAAAGAGCAAGCCGATCGGCATTTTCGTGGCATTTTAATCGGCATTTTCGTGGCATTTTAATCGGCATTTTCGTGGATGCGCCAGTTCAAAAACGTACAAGCACGAAAAAAGCAGGCCGACACACGATAGTGCCGTTGGCCGGAATTAAGGTCTCAAGACTTATAAAATAACGCGAAGCGCCTATTTCCGAAAAGAAGAGCTTAACCTTTTCATACCACTATCTTACGACAAGGGCGGCGTCCTTCGCGAGATAGAGGATATTCTGGTTCACCTCCGGGGAGAAGGTCAGCTCCTTCAGGTTCGGGCAGGACTGCACATTGACGTTGTTCAGTTTCGGGCAGGCTGTGATATCCAACGCCGGGACCGGGGTGTTGTCAATCCAAAGCCTGTACAAACCTGACTGGGTACCGAGGGCCACCGACTTTACGCCGGTGTGCGACGCATAGACAAAAGACAGAGAAGGACAGCCCGTAAGATCAATAGCTGCGAGGTTCTCGTTATTCGCGCATTTGAACATCTCAAGGGTAGGAAGCTGAAAGGCAAAGGACTCCACACGGGTACCAGAGAAATCAAGCGACTTCAGGTTTCTGAAATATTCAAGGCCGGCCAGAGACTTGACTTCGAGGCCTGAGATATCGATTGACTTGACGGAATCCGCTTCCGACAATGACACCTTCTTGTCTCCATCAAGATCCATCGACGAAACGCAATAGGCGCGGAAAACAGGATCCTTGATTTTCTTTGCCACATCCTTGACCTCTGACGAGCAGGATGTTATGAATATAGCCACGAAGGCTGAAACGACTAACACTACTTTTCTCATTACTCAGACATTTTCTTTTCATTCAACTTTTATAGGCAGGCAACCACTTGCTTTATATATAATAGGAGTGATTGCCCGCCTGCGTCAATTATCGTTACCATTCAATAAAGCCGACACCCTCCGAGCCGCCAGCACCGACGGTGTCCGACCGGACAAGGATCACACATTTCGCTACGACACTGCTGTTGTCTTTGGATTTCGCGGTTATGGTCACCTTGCCGCCGCTCTTCGCGGTCACGATGCCGGACTGCGTGACATAAGCGACAGTCTTGTCGGATGATTCCCAGACAACATCCTTGATCGAGGCGTTCGAAGGTGACACTTTAGAGGTCAAAGTGAGGGTCTGTCCGACTCTCATCGACGTTTCCGACATGTCGAGGGTTATGCCACTGACAGGAACCTTTGTCACCTTGACAAAGCATTGGGTGGAATAACTCTTCGAATCAATGGCCAAGGATCCTCTTCCTTCCTTGTAGATCGCCTTGACCTTAACATTCCAAAATGGCGTTCCCTTATCCTTGACAGCATCGCAAGTCACAGGACAGTTGATCGCAGGAGAGATCTTCAGCGGTTCTGTCGCATTATCCGGAGAGACCTTAACCCTGATGGTGTAGGATTCTCCCATTTTCAAGTTAATGTCCTTATTTTCCTCTGAATAGGAGATCTTTTCGATAGGTATCAGACGCTCGGTTACCGTGACCGAACAAGTTGCCGTGAACGCTCCGGCTCCCGCCGCCACCTTGATTGTGGCAGTGCCTGGAGAAACCGCGGTGACAACCCCCTCATTGACAGTCGCGACAGATTCCTTGTCCGAACTCCAGGTTACGGTCTTGTCCCTCGCATCCTCAGGCAGAACGGTGGCTATGAGCTTTCCACTCTTACCAACTTCGAGAGTCAGCGACTTCTCGTTCAGTTTCACGCCGGTGACCGCATACTTATCGATGACGGTGATTGTCACCTCGTTCGACGTGACATTCTTGCCCTTGACCTTGATCTTAGCCACTCCGACTCCCACAGCGGTGACATCACCGTTCACAACCTTCGCCACGGACTCGTTGTCAGACTCCCACACAAGCGTTTCATCCGCATTGGCAGGAAGCATCTTAAGAGTCAACGCAGTGGACTCTCCTATGTTCAGAGACGATGTCTGAGATGTCAAAGTAAGGGAAGTGGCATAAACGACCGGTTCAAGGACAGTCACATTGCAGGAAGCCTGATGTCCACCGTCAGCGGTCTTGACAGTGATAACCGCCTTTCCGGTTTTCTTTGCGGTCACCTTTCCGTCTTTCTCACCCACAGAAGCGATTTCCGGATGGTCTGACGACCAAGTCACCGACTTGTCAGTGGCGTCAGCCGGACTAATCACAGCCGTAAGCAACTCTGTACCGCCAACGTGCATAGTCAATTCCGGCTTGCTGACAGCGACCCCGGAAACGTGACATTTGACCACTACCTCGCAGGTGGCCGTAAATCCACCGTCCATGGTTGTGACGGTGATGGTCGCCTTGCCAGCCTTGTTAGCGGTCACCTTTCCGTCTTTTGACACGGACGCCACAGCGGAATTGCCCGATGACCAAGAGACAGTCTTGTCAGAGGCGTCCTCTGGGGCAACTGTCGCGGCAAGAGATTCCGTCTCACCAACGTACAGATTCAGAGAAGACTTGCTGAGAGAGACTCCGGAGACGTGACGCTTGACAGTCACTTCACAATCGGCTTTGAACCCGCCGTCTTTAGTAGTGGCTGTAATAGTGGTTTTCCCTGGCTTCAGTGGCTTGATGACCGCATGCAACGCCGCGCCAGGGGCAATTGACGCCACCTCAGGATCCGAACTTGACCATTCGAGAGACTTGTCTGTGGCATTGGCAGGAGTCAAGGTCGCGCTGATGTCCAATGAAGGGTCTCCGACATAAAGGGTTTTGGAGGAGATCGACAGGGTGATTCCCTTGACCGGTGTCCCGACCTTTACAAGACAGGTCGCCATCTTACCTCCGTCAGAGGTAACGACGTGGATCGTAGCCTCTCCCGTACTCACGGCAGACACAAGTCCCAATTGCGAGACTATAGCGACCGATTCTTTGTCCGAGTACCACGTGACCTCGGCATTCGAGGCGTTCTGAGGAAGAACCGTCGCTGTCAGTTGATGGGTTTCACCAGGTTTCAATTCGACAGTGGTCTCACTCAGGGAAATCCCGGTGACACGGCTGATGACAGTCACCTTGCAGACAGCTGTCACATTCTCGGCCACCTTGACCGTGACCGTAGCCGTGCCTGCCTTGCGGGCGGTCACATTACCTTCGTTGTCAACCGAAGCGACATCAGGATGATCGGACACCCACGTAAGGGTCTTCTGCGTCGAGTTCAACGGGTACACCGTCGCCGTGAGTTTGCCGCTCTCTCCTTCGAGAAGTTTCAGACTCGTCTTGTCGAGCGAGACATGCTGCGCAGGACTCTTGACACTCACAACACAGTTTGAAGTGAATGAGCCGTCGTTGGTTGTGGCGGTCACAGTCGTCGTACCGGGACCGATCGCGGTCACGGTACCATCCGAGGCAACCGACACGACCTTCGTGTCCGCGCTTTCCCAAACAACCCCTAAATCCGATGCATCCTCAGGAGAAATCACCGGCTTGATCGTGAAACTGCTTCCGATTGTCTCAAGAGTGAATTCACGTGGGTCAAGGCTGATGCCTGTGACAGAAGTACCTACCTTGACATTGCAGTAGGCCGTGAAACCGCCGTCTGACGAGGAGACAAAAACCGTCGCCTCTCCATTGCCCTCCGCCTTGACATTGCCATACGCGTCAACAGTGGCGACAGAAACGTCAGAGGAGCCCCATTTGAGGGACTTGTCCGAAGCGTTTTCAGGGAATATGGTGGCCTTAAGGGAAGCGGACTCTCCTTTTTTCAGAGACAGTTCAGACTTGTCGAGCTCGATCTTCTCGACCCCGACTCCGACAGTCACATTGCACGAAGACATGAATCCTCCGTCATCAGTCCTTGCCGTGACCTTGGAAGTCCCGACCTTAAGTCCCTTGATGGTGGCGCTACCGTCCTGATTGTCAACATAGTCAACAACCGAGCTATTCTCAACCGTCCAGATAATCTTCTGATTGTCCGCATTCGATGGTGAGATGATCGCTTTCAACACAAACGAAGCCCCGATGGAGAGATCTTGACGCTCCTTGTCAACGGCGACCGAGCTTACCCCGATCAACTCCTCCTGACAGGCGGAAAAAAGGCACAGGGCCGAAATGAGTAAAAGAATATACTTTTTCATCATGATTCAATTTTTCTCTAACTTCTACTGCCTCTGGCACCTTACTGCATGGCCATCGCCACGTGATTTGTTGTTGCAATACAGGTTAATCTCGGACTCCGCCGCAGTATTTTTGACATGAATCTCAAAAGTTGTCGTAGTCTGCGAGGCGGTAGTTGTCGTCCAATAATCGGCAAACAAGCCTGCAAGCGCGATAGTCGCATTACTTCTTTTAAGATAGCCCGTGCAAGGGTACCAGGCTACACCTCCGGAAGACAGGGTGAAACGCACACCGTGATTAGATGTGTCCGCAGAGTACGAGCCCTCGCTCACTTGGTTCCAAACCCCATCCGGGCCACCTTTAGGCACACGCCATCCGGCCGGACAAGGGTCATAGATGGTCTTCACATCTGTCCAAAGTTCATTCTGACGCCCTGCATACAGCCAATCGTTTCCGGTGCTGAGATCGCAAGTGATGAAAGTAGTCGGATTGGCGACAGCAAAGTCAACCGTACAGTCAGCGTTGGAAGCCAACTGTTCGAACTGACACGTGGAAGCCATAGGTGTGCCATCTATGGACGCCACCCCCATGAAAGGATCCTTGCGTCCCCATTGATAGAAAAGGCCGTAAGAGGCCACTCCCTCATAAGATGAGGACAGCGCGCCAACATTTCTGTCCATCATATCCACAGATGCTCCTTGATAGCGCTGTGCTGTCTGATCCGCGTCGAAATCACACATCCAGATATGCCAGGACCAGAGTATCCTGTCATTGGAGTCGTATGCGGCCACAAGGGCGTTACCAGGCTTGAACTGTTCGGCGGTCTTGAAGTACAGGCAACCGTTCTTGACACGGACAGAGGAATTAATCAGAGTTCCCTTAGCGACAGCGTTAGCCGAGTTGTCGGTCTCCCAAACCACACCGGCATGATCCACGGCGCCGACTGATGTACGGGAATTTCCACGCACCAGTGGAAGTTTGTACGAACCAGCCTCGCGTACAATGTAACAGTTAGCTGTTCCTTTGGCGTCCAGCGGCTCACCATCAAGAATATTCGAAATCGACGAAGGAATGTCGGCATTGCGGACCGTGGCGAAATAATACCTCTGCACCCTTACGAAAGATTCGCAGACAGAGCGGCTTACCTCCGCACCACCTTTATAGAAAGTCAGAGTGAATCCTTTCTTGAAAGACTGAGGGATAATGGAGAGATAATAGAACTCTCCCGCATTGAACTCCCCTTCAAGAGAAATCTGTGTGGATGTTTCAGAAGAGGCCGCCTGACAAAGCGGAATTCCATCTTCTCCGAAAGAAATTGAGACCGATCCTGCTACTGCTTCATTGGCATTGCCTCTGAATATGACCTTGTCATACCCCGATTCTGAAACCGTAAAACGGATGCCGCCCAAGGCATCATAGAAGCCCATTTGATCAGTGGACGCGGATCGCCCTACCATAAGGAACGCAGCCGGGTCAAAAGAGCCGGACACAGCCTGCTGCACAGCGGGCAGGGATGCACTGACAACATTAGATGCGAAAGAAGTCGAGCTACTGTAAGGATAAACTCCATAGTAATAGCCACCGGTCGGCTCAGAAGCTTGTCCGGCAAACACAGCAGTAGTTCCCCCCTTCTCAGTGACAAACCTATTACCACCCGAACCGGAATCAGAATCGAAAACACTGATGCTGTCGGAGGGATTCCAGCTTACTGAGCCAAAATTGTCAGTAATGGCCGCCTTGGTCTCAACCGAAAGATAAGCCTTTAGCAATCTGGGAGTCTTTACTTGCCTTGGAACATCTGGTGCCGGAGCAGAAGACTCCTTCTGGCAGGAGATTGCCGCAAAAGCGAGCGACAACATCATTAATCCATATAATCTCATAAGACGAAAAAACAATGTAACAGAGACGAGAGATATTCAAAAGAGGGAAGACAGAAAACTATCTTCCCTCTTAAGAAATATTATAGATTATTACTCTTCAAGAGTAGTAAACTACTTGTTCTTGTCAGAGATACCATTAGGCCATTTAGCCTTGGTATTAGCTGTTGAAAGAACGGTTACCTTGCCCTTAAGGTCAAGAGTGTAGAGATCACCAATCTTGACAACAACGTTGTAGTCAGCGTACTTGTCAACAAGAAGATCAGTACCGAGATTATCCCACGCAACGTAGAGACCATGGGTTGTTTCATTCTTGCCATATGTGAGACATCCACCGAATGAATCCTTAGTGTTGTCCTTGTAAGGATATGTAAGAGCATTACCAGCCTTGAATTCGACAGAGCCCGGGAGGTCATTGAGGCCATACTGAGTCTTTGCATGATCAGAAGCGATCATCATACCTGTAGCAAGATCGAAAGTGAAGATTACATTAGCCTCATTTTCCTTCTCGACAACCTTGATGTCGGTAGGGATATAGGTAATGTCCTTATCACTCTTGAATGTACCGAGTTCAATGTCCTTATTAGTTGTGATGACCTTGAAAGGAGTCTGGAAGACTACGTAGTAGTAACCAACCTTCTCCTTGGCAGGAGTGATCACATCAGCTTCGGTAGTACATGTCTCAGTAACCTTCACGAGAACAGCGGTGTCCTCGGTAAGAATGTTGTTCATGAACTTGATGTCAGGTGATGTCGCAGGACTAGCGATGATGGCCTTGAACTCAGCAGCTGTGAAGACTACCTTATCAACAACGTTTCCATCGTTGGTGATGAACTTGTAAGCATCCTTTGGATAGTTAACCTTCCAATCAGCCGTGCTGTTCATAATCTCAAAGGAGATTGTGGCATCGTCAGCGATGTTGATGTTCTTACCGTACTCCTCGAAGTGCTCGATGAGAGATGAAGAGTAAGTGAAGTTCTTGTTGGCATCAGCCTTACCCTTGACACGAACGCCAGCGTAAACATCGTAGTTCTCAGTTGACGGGATGTACTTGGAAACAGGCTTAGCTTCTACAGGCACATTCATCTTACCAAGGAGGTAATCAGGGTTGAGGATAAGCTTGAGAGGAGTTACGAACTCATGCTCGTGCGTCGTAGGAGTCTTCGCAGAGATCTCGTAAGCGAACTTGAAGCCAACATTAGGGGTCTTCTTGCTGTTCTTCTTAGCCTTATAAGCGAACTCGATCGTTGTCTTATCTGAAGGGATCTTAGCGTTCTTATCAACCAAGAGAGAGATTACGTTAGTAGAAGTATTCCACTCTTCCGGAGCCTCAACAAAGAATGGATGCCTTCAGGGAATGTGTACTGCTTTACAGGAACGTAAGTGGTGTCAAGCTGACCATCAGCACTCTTCTTGATGTCGAGGACATAGAGGTTATCCGTGTCGTAATCCTGAAGGAATGCCTCGTAAGAGAGACCCAATCCACCAAGGACAGTCTGGTTAACCTCTTTCCAAGTAACTTCAAGCTTGTCATCAGTGTAGTCAGGGCATGCAGTCATAGGAGTAGTGAACTTGATGACATTATCGCCACAGAACTTAACGAAGTGATCTGTGAAGGTCTTGTAGTAAACAACAGGAACTTCAGGTTCAACCTTCTCCTCGACGATTCTGATCATGATGTAGCAAGTAGCAAGAGTGTACTCCTTGTCACCGAGCTTGGTGGTGGCGGTAACCTTTACCTGAGGGGTTCTGTTGACAGCAGGACGGGTTGACTCATTAAGGAACTTATCGTTAACCCTGATCTTGCTGCCTTCGATAACAACGAACTGATTCTGATCAGTACGTTTATCTTCTCCGAGGAAAGGCTTGTTGACCTCACCCTTCTCGTTAACGAGCTCAAACTTGTAGTCAACATCAACACCGATCTCTTCAGCAAGTGCGTCTTTAACATTATAACCATCAGCAAGAAGCGTTACGTAGTCTTTAAGATCAAGAGTCTCAGTGTAGAGAAGCTCCGGAGTAGGAAGTTCTGGAGCGTAGAGTTCATCGTCAGCAGGATTGTTGATTGCGATAGGCTCAGAGCGATACGGTCTAATTGTCTTGTCAATCGGGCTAACATCATTTTTTGTGAAATCCTTATGGATAAGACCATAATGAGCATAGAGGCCAGCGATGCCTACATAGGCATAGTCGGAAGTGATGGTCTCACCATTAGCGTAGGTCTGAAGAGCGATGATGTCGTTCTTGAGATCCTCTGGATTATCAGCACCAGGTCCAAACCATGTCTGAATAGGGAAGTGGTTAAAATCATTGAGTTTGATAGAGAAAGTAGCCTCTCCACCCTTAACGACAGGCTTCTGATTCTCGCTTACGATAGAGACAAGATCCTTCTTGTCAGAAGCGCTTCTCATTTGGATGGTCTTTACCTTTCTGTTGATGAAAGCCCATTCATTTGCGTTAACATCAGCGTTCTCAGGATTGAGCCTGTAAGTCACATTGGCTACGCCAGAAGAGTAGAAGACAATGGTATCATTCTCTTCGTCCGGAATGATGATACCATAAGGGAACTCGATGTAGCCAAGACCCTCCATCAGAGCCTCTGGAATAAGAGCAAGGCTCTTGACGGTTGTAAGAAGACTGATCTCAACCACGCCATCCTTCGCTCCCTCGACATTGTGGAAGGTAATCTTGCCGCTCTCCTCGTCATAAACAGCCGTTATGGTTCCCTCAGGGAACACATCGATGTTCGTGACCTCAGAAGTTGTCTCCTTGGAGGCAGGATCATAGGTGTACTTAACCCACTTGCCGTAGTTGGCGTCACTCTTGTCGGTGCAAGGCTGATACCAGATCTGAAGGGCATCCTTGCCGTCAACGCCGTCCTTGCCAGGAGCGCCAGGTGCGCCGTCGTTGCCGTCCTTACCAGGATCACCCTTGTCACCCTTGTCACCCTTGTCACCCTTGTCACCCTTTGAGGCGAATCCGGTGTCCTTACCGTCAATGAACCAGTTGCCATTGGCACCGATGGTAACAACAGAACCGTCCTTGCCAGGAGCGCCGTCCTTGCCGTCATTGCCATCTTTACCATTGGTAACGTCGAAAGACTTACCATTGCTCAGAGTCACCTTGACTCCGTTAGTGATAGGCGTCACATCCGTGATGACGGCACCGTTGTTGATCGCAGTCTGGAGATCACTGACAGTGCTCTCCAGCTTCTTCACCCGTTCCGTCAAGTCGTTAATGTCGCCATCGTAGTCCGTACAAGATACGGCTACTCCCGCGAGGCCTAATACGATAGCCCCCGCAAGAAACAAGTTCTTAAACTTTTTGTTCATAGCTAAAAAACAAATTGATAAATAAATAAAACGTATAATTGTTCCTCTTAGGAACAAATGTTTTTTAGCCATCTTTTTCTCATTTTCTGACCAAAAAATCTTGCTTATGAAAAATTAAACTCATATATTTGTCGTTGTGTTATGGGTTGTCCCCTCGGTGGGGGCTCAAAACATATTTATTACTAAGAGTGACACCGCTTTTTCTTCCGGGAACTCTCTTACAGGCATCTCGAACGAACATATTCAGAAATCAGCCAAGCCTCCTGACATACGTTTTGCATACTGGATTGACGAAAATATTCATCATCTTTTGGCTCGGATACGCGATCGTGCGGGACGCTTCGACAAACTCAGCGACCGGAGAGGTCATAGGCAGCCCAAAGCGGCAGGCCTAGCGACTGGGAAGGTCTGAACGACCAGAGAAGGATCACAGGAATTTGATCCTATCGGCAAGATTCAGGAAATACTCATTGGACCAAATATCAAGTTCCCGTCTCTGGCTTTGAGCGATGTAAGGGAACACGTCCTGCTTGACATTCTCAATGTCCGCTGTGGCAAGCCTATGACGCAGCCGTTCAATAAAGCCTTCGCGGCTTACATCCTCACCGCTGAACTCTTTGATTCTTTCTTGAAGATGCCTGAAGTCAAGCGAGACATCGTTCCTGACATACCACTCAAAGTCAAACCAGTCTCTCCCTTTGACGCGACGCTGCCACGCACGATAAACCAACGCGTGCATTTTACCGGCATATAGGTCAGGAAGTACAAAGCAACGAGTCATAAAAGAATGAGGCTTCAGCAGGAGTTTCGGTTCGGTGTCAAAAAGAAGCGGTGGATCGGTATCAAGCTCTATTTTGACCTTAATCATTCTTTTCGTCCGGAATCTGATGTCGTAAGTCTCTGTGTTCTCTTTTAAGAAAGCAGATTCAACCCTGCCAAACGATTTCTTCTCTTTTTTCGTGATCTCTACATCAAAGCCAGTAAGTTTGAATTCCTCCTTTATCGCTTGGAAATAATTCTCAAGATGAACATCATCTCTCTTTTCCGTAAGAGAAAAGTCCATATCTTCGGAGAATCTTGGCAGACCGTGGAAAAGCCTTAGACAAGTACCTCCATAGAAAGCCGCGTGGTCAAAGAACCCTCCTCTATGCAGTCCGGCAAGAACGATTTTCTGACAGACCTCTTGCTCTGCGTTTGGTGTAGCTATGGAATTGCCGCCTTGATATGCGGCCAGCATTGATTCAAATATCGTCATAAACTATTTATTATTTTAATAAGGTTAGACAAAATCCGTGTCTTACGTCCCACCCTGGCACATTCCTCGATCACCTCAACATTAAAATCACGCAACAGTTCCATATCTATGCGCAAATCATCCTCAAGGTACACTGTCAAAGCCTTGACTGAACGTTGTGGCACATAATTGTCATAAAGGATCGTATCACAAAGAGCCTTCTCCCTACCAGCCATCAAGAAACTCACACCATCAGCATCCATACTCTCGACACCTATCGGGAAATACACTGCCGGAACCTGCACATAACTGAAGGTACCTATCGGAGTCTGGAACGAGTGTGAGCGTTTTGTTGTCACACTTGTCATAACAAAAACCTGTTCCGGAATCATCCCGAAATAGCGAAGCGCCCACTGAAGGGAGACATAAGACGGACCATAAATATGGTTGGCGCAGAGCCTGGGATCTGTACCGCGGTCAAACAAGTCCGGATTGACAATGTACAAATTTCTTTTCAACCGTATAAGTTCGCCCGACTTTTCCATAGAAAGGACTTTCTTCTCCGGCGAGGATAGATCAGGGAAAGACGACCTAATATCCGCACTGGTTATTGGAATACCGGCAAACCGCTTCAACGGGAGACTAAACATAATTATTCTTTTTACAAATATACTGATATTTGCACAGAAAAAGAAGTAGTAGTTCTTTTTCTGTGTAAAATAATGCAGTCATAATTGATAATGGCAACACTGGCATACGGGATTGACGCAAATATTCATTATCTTTGGGGTTGGAGATATAATTGGGGCGGACGCTTCGACAGGCTCAGCGACCGTAAGGTCAGGAACGGCGTCAAAGTAGGC
>ERZ1034723.376-NODE-376-length-25318-cov-4.155920_pt1 | contig 25318 bp, 22 predicted proteins | sample MGYA00520637_ERZ1034723 | MGnify/ENA primary metagenome ERZ1034723 (study PRJEB33766, sample SAMN09781719) | gut metagenome | biome: gut microbiome | host: Homo sapiens | place: Madagascar | study: EMG produced TPA metagenomics assembly of the PRJNA485056 data set... | reverse complement strand
ATCATATATTTCTCCATCTTATAATAAACATCCGTCTGAAAGGAACTGCAATTATAGTGATACTCGCAATAATAAATAATATTAAAACAGATATTTCTCATCCGACAAATTATCATACTTATAATCTCCAAGAGCCCACTTGCTGGCATGTTGCTCATAACGAATACGCTCTGGGGAAGGAGCTTTCATATAATCTCCAAATCGGTCTGTAAGGAAATCTTCCAACCCACCTGCCACATTTAGTTCAATAGTCTCAAACGGAACACGCTTCACTGTTGCAAAATATTTATGTTTATAGGTTCCATTCTTCAATAAAGCTTTACCGAGATAGTTACAATAGTAATCTGTTTTCTGGTTACGGAAAGCATATACTTGATTAAGAGCGAAATTCAAAAGAAATCGCTTTGGCAACAGTTTCATACACTTCAGCATATAATATACTACACCACCTCTACGTTTATACTCCTTATTTGCAAGCCCCTTTACAATTACATATTTTGCCCAAATGTACTGCCAGTAGCGCAGAATCTTATTGTTAGGACATGTATGCAAGATAAAAATATCCACATATACACCTTGATGCACATGCCAATCTTTTATTATATCCTCTTCAAAATAAGAATTGTTCAAACGTACTTTAGCCGTAATAACCTTGCCTTCTGACGCACCCAACTCTTGAAGATAGTATTTTTCTTTATCACCGTCCTTATTAAAGGCATCACGAAATTGTTCATATTCATCAGGAGTCATAAACACATCAAGATCATCATCCCATGGGATAAAACCACCATGACGCTTAGCACCAAGGGCTGAGCCCCCCATAAGACGATAAGTTATATTATGTTTCTGGCAAAACTGATCTATATCATATGCAATGTTAAGAATAACATTTTGCAATTCTTTTAATCCCCATTCATCAGGGGTTTCTTTACGCATCAAATTATTCATATTTCATTCTATTTTCCATTAGTTTTCTTATAATCTTACGAATAGGTGTTGGTATATTATAATATATATCAAAAACCCATTTACGTTTTGAAGTCAAGTACTTAGCAACCACCGCATCATAGCCTTCATTTCTCCAATCAGCAAAAAATGCATCTCTATTTTTAGGCTTTAAGGTGGCACTTCCCAAACAACCATTATTATCGACTGCAAAATCTATTGGCAGAGCGTTTACACCATCCAGCTTATGTTTTATTATTTCAAAATATCCCTTACCTTTAGTAGTGTTCAAAAGCAGACAAGATACTCCTCTTTTACTATCCAATCCAACATTTGCCTTCTCTATACCCCAGAAGTCAGCCAACGTAATGTCCGAACATCTATCAGGTTTTGCCCATTGGCATTGGTAACACGAGGGTCGCAAGGTTATATGTTTTTGAAATCCGAAATAATAAGGATCTTGATAATGCATTCTTAAAATAGTTTTCTCTTTACCATTTTTTTCATACTCTAACTTGAGAGTCTGCGGATGTTGAACTTTGCTACCTTTATAACGAAATTCAATACTTCGCACATTACCAAATATTCTGTTATTCCATTTTATATTTTCGTCAAACAATCTTTGGTTGGGAACACCATGACATACAAAATCCACTATGAGTAGTTTTTCCCTAAGATTATCTCCAACATAATTTTGCAATGCTTGACACTGGCACGGTGTTCCAACAAACAACACTAAAGAACCATCCTGCAAATCCTTCTTCACATTGCAATAGATTCCAGAGCAATCACTTTGAAGATATTTTGATTTGCACAAAGGACGCAAGTCTTCAATTTCTACAATCCTTCTATGCTCAAGTTTCAATCTATCATTAAAGGCAGCACCATACACTACACCTCCATCATTGATAATACAAGAAGCAAGTAGCGAAAATACTCCTCCTGATGACCCTGTATCCTTTATGCATTTATCTGAAGCAAATGCCGAGTATGCATAATCTGGCTTTTCATTAACACAAACGTTAAGAGCAGGACATTTTTTAGCACATAAACCACAATCCACACATCTGCTTTCATCTACTGTGGGATAAAAAAAACCTTCAATATCCTCTTTAAAAGATATACAATGTTTAGGACACACGTCTCCACACATTTTACATCCTGTACAAGAGGACTTTGGTAATGATGTTATGCTTTTACTTTTTACCATGGAGTTTTTCTCTAAGTATTGTAGAACTTATGCCGTCTGTATGTGTCAAATATTCTATTTTTGCTCCAAATTTCGCAAATTCCTCCTCGTATTTATTATATAGTTCTGTACCTTTCCATTCATCACCATGAAACATCACATCAAAATGACGTTTTTTTAAGAATTCTAATTTGTCCATTGAAGTCTGTGGCACAACCTCATCCACATACCTTATGGCCTGTACAATTGCAGCGCGTTCATCATAAGGGATAATTGGAGTTTTGTTCTTATATGATTGCACACACTCGTCTGTACTCACTCCTACAATAAGGTATTCACACTGTTCCTTGGCGCGACGAATAAGATTCAAATGTCCAATATGAAACATATCATACACACCTGTCGTATAACCTATTTTATATTTCTTATTCATAATAATAATGCATTTAATTTCTTGCAAATGTTCTGAACACCCAACCCCTCAACCAATTAGGCATTGCCACCTGTACTGCCCAACGTATAGTTACATTATAGGCATACTTAGACCATGAAATCAACTTATGGTCAAGCATATATTTCTGTAGACGAGCTTCGCTGTCGAAATACTTCTTTCCACCTCTGCGCTGATACATCTCTTCACCTACACGCACATTCACTAAATTCTCTTGAATGTTATAAAATTTATAGCCACCCAAAGCCAAGCGAATCCACAAATAATAGTCTTCTTCACAATACCAATCCTGATACCCGCCAACTTTCAAAACATCACTTTTCTTAAGCATTACGGTAACAAGGTTCATAGGACAGCGCGATTTCAAATATTCCTTAATGTCAAAATCATTTTCAGGAACAATTCGTGTTCCCACAACATTATCAGTGCTATGAATAAACTCATTTATCAATCCACCCACCACGCTAACTTCTGGATGCTCCTCAAAAGCCTTCAACTGTTTCTCAAAACGATTAGGCACAGAAAAGTCATCTGCATCCATAACAGCACAAAGGTCATTATTCGCAGCCTCAAGCCCAGTCTGTCGAGCTATGGCATGTCCCATATTTTTCTCCAAAGGAATTACTCTCATTATGCATGTTTCAGCTTTGAGCCGATTTATGGTCTCAAGCATTTCATCAGGCACAGGACCGTCTATCACAAGAATAATTTCCTCCGGAGGACATGTCTGTTGATAGATACTCATAACGGCATCGTAGAAATCCTGTGGATTGTCGTTCTTATAAACAGACATGCAAACCGAAAATTCTGTATTATGTTCCATTAAACTAAATTATTTAAACATACTCCTCAAGGTTCCCAAAAGTCTTGTGATAAGAAAGCTTAAACTATAACTTTTTGGTGTTTTGGAGTATATGCAACTATATGCTTTTATTAAATTGAACGAATTGATTATAATTTCGCTTTTATTCCGCTTTCTCGTTACAGCAGAATCATTTCGATAACGACGATAGTAAACAGCGTTTTTACTTGTGAAAGCAACCCTCTTGATTTTGTCAGAAATCAAGAACATAAACAAACTATCCTCTCCGTTCTTAAATTTTATATCGTAACGTCGATCTTGTATGAAACTCATTGGAATGAGCTTCATACAAGGTCCATTGAAAAATCTACGAACCTTGGATGTAAGTAATTTACATTTGTGAGATGTGCAATATTCATAGGCTTCAGTTATTGAATATTGTATTTGTTTGTTGATATTACCATCATTGAACGCATATGGGTAACATAGTGCTATCGTATTTTGAGATACTTTTCTGTAAAGTTCTTCTAAACAAAATGTCGATATGTAATCGTCGTCATCAACGAACGATAAATACCCCCCCCCGAGCAACATCTAATGCCATATTGCGTGCATTAGAAACTCCAGCTTCATCGGTTTGGATATATTGTACCTGAAGATCACTATGCTTGGCTAACCAATCCTTAATCTGGGCATTATAAGGTTCATTGCAACCATTCAACACAAGTATTAATTCATATTCCGTCTTTGGAAAAGTTTGATTGTATATTGAATCAAGACACTCCCACAGATATGCCTGTGGTTTGTAGGTTGGCACTATTACTGATATTTTCATTTTTCGCATCTATTTTTTCTGTTAAACTTCAATCACTTTCACATTATGTATTGAGTATATCACGTGTTAGCTTTGAGAAACACCTATTATTGTCAGACAAGAATTTCTTGTGAAACAAGTCCTCTCTGACTTCTGAGGTGGCTTTTCCTAATAGTTGAGCGATTCTTTGTATCGCACTTTGAGGATAGTTGTTCTTTAGTTTTAGCAGCCTAACAGCTTCTTTCTTATGGAACTCATATCTATCTCGTAGATAAAAGAATTCCACAGGCTTGTCATATCCGTTTCTGCATCTGAAATAGATGTAATAGTCGTTCATCTTTCGAAATGCAGTACTGGGCAGTCTCCACATTCGCAGCCTGATCTTAACATCTGTATCAAACGAATATGTGGAGCTTGCAGGATTGAACTTTGTCCTTTCGTCCTTGTTGTCTCCTAATATGAGCGACTTCTTTATTCGAGAATTACATATCTGGCAAGAAGGAACAAAGTTGAACAATGATAGTGCTGTTATCGGACAAACCGATTTAGGTAAGAAATGGTCAATGTCGAACTGCCTTTTTGGGATTGATTTGCGTCCTTGTGAATGTATGACATTGTAGGTGTTGATGTATGCAAGTTCACAATAATAGCAACTGCTTATATGTAAGGCTTCTGCGTTACTATTGAAGAAATTGGCTATATCAGTAGCATATTTGTGAGAATAACAGAATATTCCGTCTAATTCTTTGTATGCAGCAGAATGTCCTATCTTTCCTAAAGCATTTAAATGTATAGAAGGAATACCTAATCTAACAAATCTGTCGTAAACATCTGCTATTACATCTGTATCTGCAACTAATAAGTCCTCTACGGTTTCCGTAATCGAGGCTGCACCATTATTGGCTTTCCACGCAGTCCAACGACGTTCCATATTAGGCAAATCAGCTACGAACAAATCCTTGTATTTCCCTATAATAGCATTAAACTCCTTGGAACCACGTGGGGGATATTTAATCTGTTTCATTGCCTAAATTATTATCCGGAATCCAATTCTCTATTTCATCCACCATATCTCGTACCTCAGCACTAAGATAACTATCGCCGATAATTTCAGAAAGATATTTTAGTTTTGACAACTTAGGTTGTTGACAAAAATGTGATGCATCAATGCTCCAATCAGAACGAGAATAAGTGCCTGCCTTTATCACATTGTATCGTTTAATTAATTCGCTAAGCTTCCGTTGCGCATATTCACCTATCGTATAGGGCAAGATGAACGTGTTATTAAATAGGTCATGAATATTAGCGGCAAATGTTTTGTCAAATGCTATCTGGTTCGACTCCCGCGACAGACATAGGATGTTGCTACGAGGTATGTCACTTAACACGAAAGGGGAATGAGTTACTAAGGTTATATTCACACCTTGTACAAATTTCATTTGCAGACCTTTAATCGAATCTAAAAGCAGGCTAATGAAACGCCTTTGCAAATCAGGATGAAAGTACAATTCAACCTCATCTAACATGATATTGACGTATTTGTACTTGAGAGAAGTGACATGTCCTTTTGATGAATTATCATCATTTCCACCAGACTCGATATTTTTCAAGTGATATATGATATTTCCTAACGAATAGGCTATTTGACGTTCTCCTGAACTAAGTCCCTCAAAAGGAATTATATCCTTGCAATTTGGCTTGTCATGATTATAATTTTCTAAATGCTCATTGTCTACTAATTGTAAGACGACATCTACAAAAGGTGGAGGCAACAAGTCTTCTACATCTATCGTATGATTGTCTCGATTAGGATAGATAGGCATTCCTATAATAGTGGACATCCATTGGTAAATGTCATCCACATCAATAACAGGACCTTTTCTCAAGTAATAGTCTGATTCATCGCAAAAGCGCAAATAAGAGACAACACGTCTTATCTTCTGCGTGCGGTGCGAATTATCTCTTAACAGTTCGCTTAGGCTGTTCTTAAACCTTTCCTCATTATAGTCTGTGGCAGACATCGCGTTCTTCCATATCTCCGCATATTGCTTATAAGTCCACAACACCTTTATGGTTTTATATGCCAAATAGTCCCATGCTTGCTGCCACCAATCATATATTACATGTTTTTTATATTCAACACCTATCGCTAAGGACCAAAATTGCTTTATAGGCATTTCTAACCGGCAGAAAATATTCCTCTGCAATTCATCAAACTGGAAATGCTTGGCCAAACAACTATCTATAAAACCACGATACTTTTCATGTTTCTTGTGATAGACATAAAACGCCACAATATGATGCGTTTGATTGATTACACGAAATGGGAAATAATTGCCTCTTTTATCAAAGCATAGCGAAATGAGATTTTGCTTGCCCAGATAGTTTACTTTATTAGCATTGATATAACCATTCTCACGCATAGGGTGTATCACGACTGGTGTTTGATACCCATCATTTTTGTGGAATACACCCTTCAGCCAAAACTTGTCTTCTTCCTTGTTGTCTCTTGGACGTTCAGTCCTCAATATAGCAAGTCGCTGGTCATTCGTTTGTTCATAGATATAATCCCGATAATTATAAGCATATAACGAATAGTTGCTGACCAACGTATAAAACCAATCATAAAGTAATCCTTGCTTTTTATCTTGTGGTGGGAGCACAGACTCTTCCGAAAGACTTCCATCCAATACAATGTCCGTATTGAAGAAGGTATAATGTTCCACTATATAATCTGAATTACTTGTATATTCCTGCGCCAATGCCTCTTCGTTGGCTTTGTATGTTGTTAATTCCAACCTACGCCCTTTGCAAGTGAGAATCTTTATTTCATGGTCCCTATATACAGCCAACGAAGCATACATATTATCTATATAATGTAAGTGTTGGGCGCTAGAATAGACATAATCTTCGCCCAAAATGGCGGCTGAAAGATTATTGATTAAGCGTACAAGTGTATCAACGAGCGTGCTTTTCCCAGTACCGTTTGCTCCTACAATGGCACTCACGCTTATTTTTACTCCGTAAGACTCTGAATACAACAAATTATCAGCGTCAAAAGCGTTTACATATACCTCAATTTCGGTTACTCTATCATTGTCTTCACGTATGCTAAAGCCATCATTGAAATAGAACCAATTTGTTTTGCCATACAATGACTTTTGAATGCACTTCGCCTTCCGTTTATTTTCACCGTCCTGTCCATCATAAGGATATAAACGAACACCTATGATTTTTAATCCACGTGACTGAAATACATGTATTTCTCCATCATTCGTATCATAGCAAACAGGGTACAACCATGGTCTGGCTATTTTCATATGCTCAACAAATTAAAGTTAGGTGTATAGGCTACGCATTTTGTAACACAGTCTGAAACTTCCTTGCATTGCCCTCATAGCTGTGGTTCTTTTGTGCTACAATTTGGGCTTGTTCAAGAATTTTCTCTCGTTCCTGCTTATTATTGATTACACGCAACAGCACATCTCGCAAATCGTCCTTTGTCTCAGCTGTCCAACCGCAATGGTTGTCAAATACATATTTTGCACATGCCAAGTCTTTGGGAGTATAAAGCACAAAACATTTACCAGAAATTACAGAGTCTGCAATTTTTGTCGAAAAGCCATAGCGTAATTGATTGTCGCTGTCCGAAGAAGGTTCTACATAGAAAAGGATATCACTTTTTCCCATGACTTCTTTTACGATGTCGTATGATACTGTACCGTGATATCTTACACCTGCTGATATCTTGATCTTCTTTACTACAGATTCCATAGCTGGTCCATACACGTCTATATAAAACCTTGTATCGATGCTCTGCAACACTTCGCCCACGTCCATAATCGCCAAGTCGCGTCCATGTCCCAAACCACCTAAGTAGCTTATATGCGGTACATTATCGGCAAAAAGAGGTGAGGTAAAACGTTGCATACTGCTGCTGTTGTAAATTACCGTTGAAGGTTTATGGAACTCCTCGTCATAGTCCCCTTTAAGTTCGTCATTCAGATAGACAGAATGGGCTGCATACTGCATCAAACGCCTTACGTTTTTACGATAGCTTTGCTTGAAGAGTGGAAATAATATTGCATCCCAAGCAGAACGATAATACCAAAACTTATTGAAGAAGTAATATCCCTCTGTGTTATAAACCACCAATGGTATGTTACGTGACTTTGCTACGATCAAGGCGATATCTATCATAAACGAGGAGTCGCCAAACTGAAGAACTACCAAATCTGGATTAAAGTCGTTCACCCATTGTTCAAAGTCCTTGCTCTGCCAACGTTTCGCCGCCCATACCATTTCACGCATCATGATGCGAGGCAAGGTCTTTCTGCCAACATGTTTGCGCTGCGTATCAACAGCTGTTGATGAATCCGAAGAGGTCTCTTGCTTTACAAGTCTGCGTCCAACCGCTTTCTTGCAATGCATAAAAGCATCGAGCACAGTCTGGTCCTCTAAGCAATAGTAATTGTCACACAATTCCCACATTGGATCCTTGGCTATCACGCACATCTGTGCCAAGCATTCCTTTGGCCAACCATAAAATAAGTTACCCAAAGTGCGACCATTGGAATTGGAAGGCGAGAAACAGTTGTTTGATATAACTAACACACGTTTTTTATTGTTCATCTCTTTTAATTATTGATTCATAAACCTTAATATATGCACTCGTCATCACCTCACGAGCATACTTACGATGGGCTTCCTTTTCTATTTCAACACTATCCCATACTTTCGATAAAAAATCATACAAGGCTTCCTTACATGCCACTACATCTCCATACTCCACGAATCGGGAGTAATCAGGTAATGTAATCTCTTCTGGTGCACCAGCTTTAAAGCCAACGATTGGAGTGCCGCAGCAAAGGCTCTCTGCTGTCACCATAGAGAAAGTTTCGCGTTTACTGGCAAGAACGGTCGTATCGGCTGCAGCGTAGAGCTGCGCCAAGTCAGTTTGGTTGGCTATACGTCCCAATAGCCTTACATTGTTCGGCACGGATATTCCATCAGCATGCGGCCCTGCAACCACAAACAACACATCGGGCATCAGTTTAGCTAATTCGCATACATACCAACCTCCTTTTATGGAATTTCTATCTATGGAAAAAGTGGCCGTGGCATGAAATACCATTTTTTTTTCTTCGGGTATATTGAACTTACAGCGACATTCCTGCTTATCATATAGTTTGAATACTGTTGTATCGAGTCCGTTAAGCACTGTGACATGTTTCGCATCACTTAATATAGGAGATTGTTTAGCCCGACTCTCAAGCCAAGGCGAAACAGAAGTTACTATCAGGCAATTGCCGAATCCTTCAAAGGCTCGCTTCATTAGCATCCACGAACGGTGTGTACCATCAAAGAGCAAAGATTTCGTCTCTTGTTTGTATCTCGGACACTGTCCGCACCCCGTTTTCCATTTTTCACAGTCAAAAGCATAACCACAGTTTGCAGTGTGCATAAACTCTGCATGCAGACTCAGTACAGTTCTTATATGATGACGATTCAAATAGCTGACAATCTTGTATATATTCACGAAATAGCCATTGATGCAATGTAGATGTACAATGTCTGGCTTTTCACTTTCTATAATACTGATAAGCTTGTGTGTAGAAAACCACAATCCGCCATACATTACCCCTGCCACTCTTGACCACAGGTTATTAAGCTTTGAATACCATTCAGGGCAGGTTTTATGTACATTCGGTTCTTTGATTACCTCACCACGACCATAACACACCACGTCTTCAATGCCTTGACGCAGCAACTCTGTGTGTATATCATATACTATCTTTCCCGTGCTACCCTTGCGGTAAACACAGTTTACTTGTAGGATTTTCATAATGTATATTACTATTCGCTAATATTAAAAAACCAACTGTCAACAAAAACATTCCTGCACTACCTGCAACCAAACTTGCTTCAAACATACATGATACCATGCATGATACAAAAGCATATAACGAAATCCTTTGGAAACGTGAATTCGCTTGATTCATGCTGTGATTTATTACCTTATATAGAATAATAATATAGAGTATTAATGGGATAATACCATACGAAGCGTATACATCAAGATGAGTGTTATGCATTTGCGACATACCAGTACCATTACTTATCCCATAATAATCACCATTTATGAAATAATGCCAGAAATTATCTATAATTGGTTTCCAAATATGGACTCTAGTGGCGCTGCTTTTTCCTGCGTTTTCCGTACCCATAGAAACATCTATATTTAATGTACTGACATATGATAAATATATGAATATGAAAATAAAGGGAATCACAGCTATTGCCAAAGACATCCATTTTTTCAATTTAAAGTGACCTCTAGAAACGTAATCGAAGAGAACTAAAATAAAGAATAAAGCCAAAGACATAAAAGAAGAACGACACCCAGTCAATATAAGAAGCTGACAAACAGAAACTAATAGAGGAATCAACAGACACAATAAAATTATATAATACTTTTTCTTCCTTACTAAATCTTTCCCTGCTACTATCAATATACCTATATACAAGATTGAATTCAAGAGAAACATTCCCGTTTGATTGGGATTCGGAAAGTTTAATGTCAACAAAACCTCACCCTCGTAAATAGAAAAGCCCCGTTGAAAAAATAGTAAATAAAGGCAGTTGATACATAGATTTATTACGACAATCGTTATAGTGGTTTTCTTAGACACGTTCATGCTGACACCACAAAGCATCCATACTATAGTGGACATATACATTATGGCTTTCTTGTAGTAGTCAAAACCTCCCAAACCACTTAATGACGTATTTAAGAAAACAAGAACACAACTAAGCCATAATATTTTTATATATGACTTATTTATAGTGTTGTGTGTACTTTTATATAAGAAAACAACAAATACATAAACAAATGAAAAACTTATTAACGAACTGGATATTGCAAGGTTTTCATTCATCGTGCAATAGATAATTCCCAATGCGATTAAGAAACCTATAATAACAGTTTTGTCTATTTTGTTGTATTTTATACTCTTCTGCATAATCTCAAAAACATCTTCTTTACCAATTCTTTTTCTCCTTCATTCATCGCTAATATCCACATTGCTATAACATAACAAATTACTACTATAGCAGATTTGCAAGCAACGCTATACCAACTGCCTATATCAAGGAACGAAGCCAACACATAGGCACTTGCACACGATACAAGTAACCCAGGAAGCATTCGAATATAAGAGTCACGAATGAATTGCCAAACATTAATATGAAGTTTTGAATAATACACATAAAATAAAGCCGTGTTTCTAACCATATAGGCTATAAAAATAGAGAAAGCAAGACCAATCAAACCATAGTATTTAGTCATAACCATCGAAAGCGGAACATTTATGACAGCCATTCCGACATAAACAACGGCACGGTATTTCACATTTCCACTTGCTATTAAAGTTTGATCCGCAATATCAGCAGGAAGCAACAAGAAAGCTGGAATTATCAAGAGTAATGTGCATATATATGCTTCTTCGTATCCTTCTCCCAACCATACTGATATAAAATCATAACCAACAACGATGAAGGCTATTAAAATCAACCCCATTGTCAATATCTGAATGCGACCAACACGTACCATCAAAGGTAGAACACTACCCTTATCATTCAATATTCGCGATATGCGAGGTAAAAAAAGTCCATTAAGAGCACACGCAAATGTATAAGTATACCCCTCTAAACTTATAGATATTCCCAAGACCGCAATAACTCCAGCACCGGCAAACATACCCAATATAGAAGGTGCTATATTAAAAATACAACGTTGACACAATGCTACTACTGTTGTCCATCCAGAAAAACTTAGTAGTGAGCGCATTTCGGCTTTATCTTCATAGCCTATTTGCACTTTGACAGTTGTCTGTTGTTTAACAATTGCAAACTTTACAATTATAATAAAAAGGCCAACTAATACATTTGTCAAAACAAGTTCATATAGACCGCCTCCCAAATAAAGACAAATAACATTAATCCCGACAGTTAGAACCTTAGACAATAAATCACAAGTCTTTAGTTGAACGAATTTTTCATGAGCTGATAATATGCCATTTAATGGAATAAACGGAAAAGAAATCACACTAAATAGCCCAGCCATAATAAATACTACTTCCAAACGGTTTATTTGCTCAACAGTGAGTTCTCTATAAATATCGGGTATTAAAATATATATAGTCGTTAAAATAATCAATATCGCAATATCTATATACACATACAATTTATAGACAAGGCTAATACAGTTATTTACTTTTTCATTATTTCCTTCAGCAAGATATTTAGCAACGAAACGCTGTATTGCAGCACTTATGCCAAAATCAAAAACAAATAATGCGACTATAGAATAAGCCAAAGTATATAATCCATAATCATCCTTTCCTATTACACGAATCATCCAAGGTGTATATAGCAAACCTACAAGAATATACACTACTATACCCAAATAGGAAAGAACTGCACCATACTTTATTTGTTGGCTTGAAGATAATGATTTCATCATTCTAAACTCTTTATTGCTTTAGCAGGAACACCACCAATTAATAAATTGGCAGGGAAAGTTTTACAAACACATGCCAAGGCTGCCACGACACATGATGCCCCTATACTGATGTTATTTACGAAAATAGATTTGGCTCCAATCCAGCATCCATTTCCTATCGTTTGTGTACAGTTATAGCCTTCACCTGCACGGCGCTCAGACGTTCCTATTTTATGAGTACCTGTAACAAATGTAACATCAGGTCCTACGTCTATTCTATCTCCAAGTATAACAGTGCCATTGCCACGGACTGTGAAATTAGCGCCAATCCAACAATCTCTACCAATTATGAGACTTCCTGTGCAAACTACAGGTCCTACTACTTTTGTGTTTTCTCCAATAACAAATCCTATACTTTGCAATGACCAACGTTTGATTTTGAAAAAATGAGGATTAGTTCCAACAAATATTTTATTAACAAGGAGAAGCAATATTTTTCTCCATAAATGATTGAATAATCTCTTTATCATTTTTTGTACCAATTATTATGCAAAACTTTAGCCTTACTGCATGGACCTTCTATAAAAGGTGTCTCCATACCTTTGCTTAAACATTCAGCCAATTTTAAAAACCTTTCAGCCGCTTGTTTAGGCGACCATAAATTATTCATTGTATTATAGGCTTTTATTGATATTTGTTTACGTTCTTCTTTATGATTGAGTAACCACTCTACTTTAGTAGTCAAAGAATCAATGTCTCCTGATCGGAAAATACATCCATTAACTCCATCTTTCAATAGAAATGGTACACTTCCAATTGCACTCGAACCAACTAAAACACATCCGTTACTCATTGCCTCATTGGCAACAGCCCCCCAACCTTCATTCTTGTCTGATGTGAAAAGGAAAATCTCATGTTCTCGCATGGCTTTCAATACATCATCATTTGGGGTATCACCTTTGAAAGAAATTACATCATATACACAAAGTTTACGAGCAAGCTTTTGAATCTTTTCCAATTCAACACCAGATCCATACATATCAAGTACAAATTTATACCCCTTAGCTTTTAAGCGCGCTGCCATATGTACAGGTACCTCTGGGTGTTTCAACTTCAGGAACCTTGCACACCACATAAGCGTGTGCCAGGGTCCTGAAGTGGAAACACCCAGAGGTGCTTCAACTTTATAATTTTCATTTACTTTCGTAAAATAGCCCCACTTATAAGCTTTATCTTTAAAACAGCCAACCATACGATAATCAGCAGCAGAGAAAGCGCTTGCACACAACAAATGAAGATTGCTGTATCTACCATATATTTTGCTAAATTTCAGAAAATGATAAGGCCATTTTAACAATGTTTTTATATTTTTATAAATACGCTCTGAATAAATAAAAGTCAATTTTCCTTTTTCCAAGCGATCTCGTAATAAATATGTTGGCGCAGAACCAAATATAACGGCATCAGCATCAAGAATATCTTTCTGATTTTTTTTCTGCTCATTAATAAATGTTTCATAACTAACCAAATAATTACGACCACCCGTAAATTTCCAACCAGTAGGCAATGTGTTTTTATCAATATTAAGTGTTTCAATAAATGATAAATCAACACCCAATCTTACCCACTCATCACATAGTTGTATCTGATGGGGACTCAAAAAATTTGATATAAATACTATTTTCATTTGTAATTTGGGTATAATATATTTCTATACTCTCTCTGAATCGCCTTTATGCAAAGGTTGGAGCTGTTAGTACTCAATTTAGGCAAAACCACTTGTGTATGCACTTTAGTAATTGACTTACAATGAGTTCATTTTATTTATTGTATGCATCCGACCCCAATGACTATACTGCTCAATCCCGGTGTTTAACACCCTCTAAAGTCACGTAACCCAATGCTCATAGACATTTTGAGTTCCTCATACTCTTCAGTAGAAAAATCAAAGTGTTCGATTTAATCTTTAATACATTTAATTGCCGTCTTCTTGAGCTTATCATGGTCAGAACTCTGAATCTTATCAGTAATGAACCACTCTTTATTTATAAATACATACAGCCATTTAAAATGACTATGCATATGTCTTTTTACATTTTAAGCCCTAATTTGAGTGCTTATAATCTTATTTGTTAATTGCTTTGTTCTAGTTCTTTTTCATCAATAAAAGATGTAGAGGATATCTTCATTACATTTATCAAATCACCTGTCTGATAATCATTTGAGGACTCAACTGGCACTTCAATCCATATATTATCCAACAGAACATAATATTTACCGAATTGCCGACCGAGGATTCGACCTAAATATACCTTTCCATACTTTAATGATGAAAGTCTATATACGTTCTGCTTTGTCAGTTCTTTGATACTTAGAAGTACAATGTTCCGGTCGAGATTTATTGTTTTTATCACCATAGGACAAGAATATCCAGATTCAAATAATTTTTCTAAGTCGCGAATAAAACAATTGTCACTTACTTCCGCATTGAGTAGCAAAACTTCTGCTAATTGATTTCGTAACTTTCCTTTCAATTGAAAAAATATACCACTCTTAGAAACCCTAACAAGATGTAATTTTGACAATACCTGTCCTTCTGTAAATTGATCCTTAACGAATTGTAGAGGATGTGCAATAAAAGGTTTGAAGGAGCCTATGATAGACAATCCAGTTCTATCAACTTCTTTGAGTTCTGTATCATATTCTCTTCCATGTTTATACAGATATTTACTATTTCCGATATACGTTTCTGATGTTGGAATAAAAACACGATATTTAGATTCTGCTAATCCTAATACTCCATACGCATTATTACCTTCAATCTTGACTCGGGTAATTTTATCATCAGATAAACTGTTAAAAAACTTTATATAAGGCGACACCTTATCCCTCAAGGATAAAATAATAAGTTTTTGTTCTTTATCTATTCTTTTTATATATCCCTTTAGTTTTTTACCTCTCTTTATTGTTGCCTTTATACTTGCTATCTCGTTCTCAAACCACGTCAACTCTGAATATGGCAAAATAGCAAACGCACCATCTGACAACTCTGTTTCTGCGCATGTTTCCTTTTTGTTAAATATCTCAAATTCAACATCGTCCCCTGTTTTATATTGCAAATCTTGCCAAGGATCAGTCAACGTTACAGCTTTGAGTTCTAATTGATTGTATATATAATTGATATTTTTGATAATAAATTCGAATTCAGATCCAACAGGATACAAATTATGCAAAAAGGCAAATCTGCTGTTTGTAATATTTCTACGATATGCGACACACTCTTGATTACTATTTTTCACGAGTAAAGTGATATAGTCATCCTCTGTACTTTGAACAATAGCGGTAACCTGTGAGCCTACTTCATATTTATTATTGAATAGATTTTGAGGATTACTCTTCGTTTGCAATACTGATGCATTAACCACACCTCCATCACCAATGTTAATAGGTACAACCTCTATAGCCATTCCATTATAGAAATAACTCTTAAGGCGTAAATCTGGACTATTTGTAATGTTCTCACGTGATACTATGAGACTAATGCCGTTATACGTACAACGTATTTTATCCTTAAAGACATCTACAACAGCAACTTCTAATGGTTTCTCGTCATCTATACATTCCTTTATTTGCGTGTATGCCTGTGCAAGGTCTGCATCTGTTTTAACTTCAATGCAATAACAAATGTTACTTCTTCCTGAATTATCTTTGTATTCTTTAGGCCCGTTCAATAGGTTGTAATTTCCAGTAGAAATAATCTCTCCATATACACGTTCAAGAATTGCAATTTTATCATTTCTAGCTAAAAGATAAAACGTATTTATACCATTGGCAAAACCTTCCCTAATTCTACGCACATAAGGTTCTATACCCTTTTCGGCATAAGTGTCATATTTGGCTACAAGTAATATGGCGACTTTTAATGTTTTTTTGTTAAATACCAAAGGTGTCAATTCGTCGAAGTCTCGTGAGGCAATATTGTAAATGTAGTCTAAAAACAATTTTGACTCATCTATTAGATCATAATTCCTTGTCTTACCAATTAGTCTGTTACCCCATATCGCATATTCGCGGAGCAATACACGTGTAAGTAATCCCTCATCTTCTATCTTTATTACCTTATTAAATGCTTCTCCATAATGATCTATATCTTCTGTACAGGAGTCTATGTATTGCGTTACAATATAGTTTTTTTGTGGTGTTCTACTTAAGAATTTTCTGATAACAGCAAAGTCTATAGCTTTCCTTATACCATTATCAAGGAAAGGCTTACTATTTAACAATAGCGTTTTTTGAACATAAGCTGCTGTTGTATTAATAATGTTTTGTGTGTTATCTTTATCATATTTCAAAAGAACAATAGCCTTACCTGGTTCAAGACGAACCTTACCGTGTTCGTCCATTTTCACCCATTCTATTGATAATTCAGGTAGATTCAACTCTGGTACTATTCGATTTAATGTATTGATAGATTCTGTTCCATTTGTTTCGATAGACATTTTCGTAGAAGTAGTCTTGAACCAACCGCATGTCGCAGCCAAAAAAGACACTATATCGCTAATACAGTTCTTTACATTATTGTAGTATTTAATGACAACATAGAATACTATTCCCGCAGTTCCCAAAGAACTCAAAATCCCAACTAATATAGCTTCCATATTATTTCTCGCAGTTTACGCAATCCAAATGGTCACAATAGAATTTGATTTTAATTTCTCCATCTTGTTCAAAAGGTATGAGTGTACTGATGTTGTCCAAAGTAATTTCTCTTCCACAACATTCACATTTCACGAAACCATTTATAACATCTTCATACTGACCAGTTTGTTTGAGAATATCAACTAATTCAGTATTCATAATTGCCTGAACCTTTTGCTGTGATTTCATATAATGATAATTTAAAATGTTAGTTGTTTGTACACAATTTAGGGCATAGCCCTTTGTATAGGCACTTTTGCAAGTGCCTATATATTGAGGTGTTAAAAATTTCACATGTTTATTAACTATTTCATACATTTTACACGCAAGTGATTTTCAGCTGCACTCAGCATAGCTTAAACAAGTTTGGCTCTGCTCTCGTTGGCACGAAAACTCTTCGCTCGACAATTTTAAAGCAAGCTTTCATTGTTCTCACTTATCGAAAATGTTATAATTCTTCACTGCTGTACATAATTCAATGATTAAAGTTGAGCAGCGAAGATTTTTCTTTCTAATTTAAGCCCTAATTTGAGTGCTTACTTATTTCTTATTGCAATAAAAGCTTCTTTTGTTCCTATTCCATTATTTACATTAAGATATGGAAGCATTATTTGCTCAATGAAATCATCCTTAAATATATTTGTATGTGTTAATATCTCCAAAGGCCTATTTACAACTTTGTCGGACTGATTATCAAAGCCTTTAATTGCACATTGACCGAACAAGTTGTCCATGCCAACAAGTTTCTTCCAATTAGCCTTTGGCATATATTTCACAGCATCATCACCATGTGCTACTATGTTTAGTACTCGTCCTACTTTATATGGCATGTTTTGATGCCAATCATAAGATGAATTAATAATTCCACCAGTAAGTATCAACGATTCTATTTTGACTGGAAGATACTCTTCATGCTTAAATCCTTCTATATATTTTGTAATAATATATGTGCCAAAGGAATGAGAAACAATACTGATGTTATCAAGATTATATTTACGGTATAATGCATATATCCAATTTCTGAAATCTTCAACAACCCTTGCTCGCATGTCTGAAGAAAATAACAAAGTACCAGGATTATCATATATAAATGGTGCAACAATCCATCCTTGTTTATTACAAGCAGGCGTAAGATTGCTTAACCATTGTAGTACACAAACCATGCACAACCACAAGTAGTCCACGTCGCTTATTACGCTCAATAAAGGTTCTTTGAGAATAGACACGATGAATTATCTCCATCTCATCTTCATTAGGGTGAAACTTTACAACCCATGGATGGATTCTATCATCAAGCCTAACTTCTACAACACCTTTATCCTCTATTCCATAATTATCAGTTGCAATGAGTTTTATGTATGAATCTACCAGTTGTGGTGTTTGTTCTGAAGCATATAGAATATCATACTCTATATTATCCATCTGTGCACAATCAACAAAAGACGGGATATCAATGTCTTTATAAAAAACAATCATACAATCCAAATCTTTTGGAATTTCCTTTGTACTAAGAAAAGAGCCTCCTAAGATAATTCTTTTAGCCCCCTTTTCTTTTGCAAAATCAAATATATTAATAACCGCAGATTTGTACATACCACGATTACCTTGGTCACAAAACTTACAAATGAATTCGTCTGCAGTCATTTGGTAAATGCCAGAATCCAAATAACCATATTTATTATATTTTATCATATCTGTAAATTCACTTAGCTTTGAAGCATGCGGAAGTATCGAACTTCGACTATCGTCCACCTGTGCGCACGCTAACCTTTTCTATCATTCTTTACGCCATACCATCTTGTTTACAATACCAACATAGCTCTGCACAATCTTCACAACCTTCGTTGATACATTCTCATCAACATAATCAGGCACAGGAATACCATGCTGGCCGTCGCGGCAGAGTTCTACGGCTGTATCAACTGCTTGGAGGAGCGACTTTTCGTCGATACCGGCGATGATAAAGTCGCCCTTGTCAATAGCCTCAGGACGCTCTGTGGAGGTGCGAATGCAGATGGCTGGGAATGGGTGGCCCACACTGGTGAAAAAGCTGCTTTCTTCAGGAAGTGTGCCGCTATCGCTCACCACAGCAAAGGCGTTCATCTGAAGGCAGTTATAGTCATGGAAACCGAGAGGTTCGTGCTGAATCACACGCTCATCAAGTTTGAAGCCAGAGGCTGCAAGGCGATTGCGGCTGCGTGGGTGGCAACTGTAGAGGATTGGCATGTCGTACTTCTCCGCCATCTTGTTGATTGCAGAGAACAGTGATATGAAATTCTTCTCGGTGTCGATGTTTTCCTCACGGTGCGCCGAAAGAAGGATGTATTTGCCCTTCTCCAAGCCGAGACGCTGGTGCACATCGCTCGCTTCGATGTCGGCAAGATTGTTGTGAAGCACTTCCGCCATTGGCGAACCAGTAACATAGGTGCGCTCCTTGGGCAAACCACAGTCAGCAAGGTAGCGACGGGCGTGCTCTGAGTATGCCATGTTCACATCGCTGATGATATCAACGATACGGCGATTGGTTTCTTCTGGCAGACATTCGTCCTTGCAGCGGTTACCAGCCTCCATGTGGAAGATAGGAATGTGCAGACGCTTGGCGCCAATCACGCTCAGGCACGAGTTGGTGTCGCCCAACACAAGCACTGCATCGGGCTTGGTCTGTGCAAAGATCTTGTAGGAGCAGTTGATGATGTTGCCACAAGTGGCACCGAGGTCATCGCCCACAGCGTCCATATACACTTCTGGCTCTGCGAGCTTCAAGTCGCGAAAGAAGATGCCATTGAGGTTGTAGTCGTAGTTCTGACCCGTGTGGGCGAGAATTACATCGAAATACTGACGACATTTGTTGATAACGGCTGCCAGACGGATAATCTCTGGACGTGTACCAACAACGATGATAAGCTTCAGCTTACCGTTCTCTTTAAATTTTATGTCTGAATAATCAAATTTAGGTTGCATAAGAAGACCCTCTCTTATCCCCCTTAGGGGGAAGCCTGGAGGATGCGGCTATTAGAAATTTCTTTTTATTGTCTCTATCACTTTAGCTATATCAAACAAGACATCCTCATTCTTGAAACGAAGCACCTTATACCCCATCTGTTCGAGTTCATCCTGGCGTATGGCATCTGTCTTTTGCTGCTGTGCGGTAAAATGGTAGCCTCCATCGATCTCAACAATCAGCTTGGACTCTCGAAAGAAAAAATCCACTATATAATTTCCTATAACATACTGTCGCCTGCATTTCTGCCCAAGACCTTTTGCCCTGGCAACAGACCAAAAAGCAGATTCTGCCTCAGTCATTTTTTTACGATTGGCTTTGGCATTCTCCTTCAGCAAGGTATAATCGTAAGTGTTAGCTGTTTGCCATCTCATAAAGTCATACAGAAAGTCTCCCTAAGGGAGATTTAGAGGGTCTGCCGTTCAATTCGTGGAATCTGTGTTCGTTTATTTTTCTACTTTATCGAAATATGTGTCTGGTTTGCTGGGGGCGAAGATCTCGTTGCAGTACATTACTGTTACAAGGTCTTCGGTGTCGGAGAGGTTGATGATGTTGTGGGTGTAGCCTGGAAGCATGATTACGGATTGAATCTTGTCGCCACTCACCTCATAGTTCAGCACCTCATCGGTGCCCTCCTTGCGGAGCTGGATAAGGCCGTGACCGCTAACCACAATAAACTGCTCCCACTTGGTGTTGTGCCAATGCTCGCCCTTGATGATGCCTGGCTTGGAGATGTTGATGCTCACCTGACCACAGTTGAGCGTGTGCACCAACTCGGTGAACGAACCACGGTTGTCCACATTCATTTTCAGGTCGAAAATAGCCTTTTCCTTGGGCAGATAGCTCAAGAATGTGCTGTAGAGGCGCTTAGCGAACGAGTCGGCAGGAATTTCGGGAATCATCAGTGTGGTGGGCATATCGGCAAACTTGTGGAGCAGCTCCACGATTTCGCCAAGTGTTGCCTTATGGGTTACGGGGCAATAGCAATATCTTCCCTCTGATGAAGGACGCACTTCCAGCCCCTCAAACTCGCAATGGTGCTCTTCGCCTTTCAGTGCATGAATCATCTCGTCAACGAGGTCGTCGATATAGAGCAGTTCCAGCTCCACGCTTGGGTCGTTGACGGTGATTGGCAGGTCGTTGGCGATGTTGTTGCAGAATGTGGCTACGGCACTGTTGTAGTTGGGGCGGCACCATTTTCCATAAAGGTTAGGGAAACGGTAAACCAGCACCTTAGCGCCAGTTTCCTTACCATACGCCAAAAACAGGTCTTCGCCAGCCTTCTTGCTGCGGCCGTACTCGCTATTGCCGAAACGACCGGTCAGCGATGCCTGCTGTGAGCTTGACAGCATCACTGGGCAGTTGTTGCCGTGCGCCTTCAGCGTGTCGAGCAAGGTGGAGGCGAAACCGAAGTTGCCTTTCATAAACTCGTCGTTGTCCTTTGGACGGTTCACTCCGGCAAGGTTGAACACGAAGTCGCACTCCTTGCACCATGCGTCAAGCTGTTCGGAAGTAGAGTCGAGGTCGTACTCGAACACTTCCTCTATGGCGAGGTCGCCATAGCAGCGAGCCTTGCCGTCTTTAATATTATTGAGTTGGGCACAAAGGTTTTTGCCTACAAAGCCCTTGGCACCTGTAACTAAAATCTTCATTTTCGTCGTTTTTTGAACACGGATTTCACAGTTTTTTTTTCTATATCCGACTCATCTGTTCAATTCGTGTACGTTATCATTACTGCACGAAGTTGCCTTCGCCACTCAATTCTTTTTGAATATATTCCAAAGCACCAATCTTAGCTTTTGTTTCCTCAAGGTTCAGACGATAAGTATTGTCGGAGTTGAACTCTTCAATTTCAGCACGTTTAGTGTCGCCTTCCTTGAAGAATTTATCGTAGTTCAGACCACGGTTGTCGGCAGGCACACGATAGAAGTTGCCCATGTCCTCGGCTTTAGCACACTCTTCCTTGGTGAGCAATGTCTCGTACATCTTCTCACCGTGGCGAATACCAATCACCTTGATATCTTCCTTCTTGCCACCGAAAAGCTCACAAACAGCCTCGGCTTGTGTCTGAATGGTGCACGCAGGGGCCTTTTGCACGAGGATATCACCATTCTGACCATGCTCAAAAGCAAAGAGAACGAGGTCTACAGCCTCTTCCAATGACATGATGAAGCGTGTCATCTTTGGCTCGGTCAATGTAATTGGGTTGCCATTGCGAATCTGATCAATCCACAAAGGTATTACAGAACCACGTGAGCACATCACGTTACCATAACGTGTGCAGCAAATCTTGGTCTTACCAGAATAGCGACTCTTGGCCACTGCAATTTTCTCCTCAATGGCCTTGGTGATACCCATAGCGTTGATGGGGTAAGCAGCCTTGTCGGTAGAGAGGCAAATCACTGCGCCTACACCAGCCTCAATGGCTGCGGTCAACACATTGTCGGTGCCAATCACGTTGGTCTGCACAGCCTCCATCGGGAAGAATTCGCAGCTGGGCACCTGCTTAAGCGCTGCTGCATGGAAAATGTAGTCAACGCCTGGCATAGCGTTGCGGCACGACTGCAAGTTGCGAACGTCGCCGATAAAGAACTTAATCTTATATGCCACATCTGGATATTTCATCTGATACTCGTGGCGCATATCGTCCTGTTTCTTCTCGTCGCGCGAGAAAATGCGAATTTCACCAATGTCTGTACGGAGAAAACGATTCAATACTGCATTGCCGAAGGAACCTGTTCCACCGGTAATCATGAGGGTTTTACCTGCAAAAATGCTCATAGCTAAATTTTTTGTCTTTTAATCTCTTCTGAAAATGTCGCGTGTATATACTTTTTCTTCCACATCGTCGAGGCATGCGTCGTAGCGGTTGGCGATGATGGCGTGGCTTTGTGCCTTGAACTGCGCCAAATCGTTGACCACCTTGCTGCCGAAGAATGTGGTGCCGTCTTCAAGGGTTGGCTCGTAGATAATCACCTCTGCACCCTTTGCCTTGATGCGCTTCATGATACCTTGAATGGCAGACTGACGGAAGTTGTCGCTATTTGATTTCATCGTCAAGCGATACACACCAATCACACAGCCCCCCTGCTCTGTGCCAAACTGGTTATTGCTGTAATAGTCGTACCAGCCAGCTTTGCGGAGCACTGCGTCGGCGATGTAGTCTTTGCGGGTGCGGTTCGATTCCACAATGGCCGACATCATGTTTTGTGGCACATCCTGGTAGTTGGCGAGCAGCTGCTTGGTGTCTTTTGGAAGGCAGTAGCCGCCGTAGCCAAATGATGGGTTATTATAATGTGTACCGATACGTGGGTCAAGACCTACGCCCTCGATGATGGCTTCTGAGTCAAGACCCTTTACTTCTGCATAGGTATCAAGCTCGTTGAAGTAGCTCACGCGGAGCGCGAGATAGGTGTTGGCGAAAAGCTTCACCGCCTCGGCTTCCTTCATGCCCATGAACAGGGTGTTGATGTTTTCCTTGATGGCACCTTCTTGCAAAAGCGCGGCAAAGGTCTTGGCTGCCTCTTTCAGCATCTCCACATCGGTAACCGATTGGATAGCTTTGTTTTCCGCCTCAAATTCGGGCTTGTCGATAATTTTAGGATAACCCACAATGATGCGGCTTGGGTAAAGGTTGTCGTAGAGCGCCTTGCTCTCGCGAAGGAATTCGGGCGAGAACAAGATGTTAAACTTCTTCACGCCTTTCTGCGCATACTTCAAGTAGAGGTTGCGGGTGTAGCCCACCGGAATGGTCGATTTGATAATCATCACTGCATCGGGGTTCACCTCCTGCACCAGGTCGATTACCTCTTCCACATGGCTTGTGTCGAAGTAATTCTTCACAGGGTCGTAGTTGGTGGGGGCAGCGATCACCACAAAGTCGGCATCGGCGTAGGCTGCCTTGCCGTCGAGGGTGGCAACAAGGTTCAATGGCTTCTCAGCCAAATACTTTTCGATGTAATCGTCCTGAATGGGCGAAATACGGTTGTTCAACTTTTCCACCTTTTCAGGAATCACGTCCACTGCTGTTACATGATGGTGCTGCGATAGCAATGTAGCTATGCTCAGTCCCACGTAGCCCGTACCAGCCACGGCAATTTTAATATCTTTACCTTTACACATGTATTATTCAGATCACCATAATATTATTGAAATGAGGACTATTCGGCTATCTCGAAGTCTTCGTTGTGCACATTGTTCACCGCCACGGCAAATCCACCAATGTTCATCACCAACTGACGGTCGCGCTTCACTCGCACCACATAGCCCTCCTGCCCTTTAAAAAGGCCTGTGAGCACGCGGAGCCTCACGTGGTCTTTAGCAAATCGCTCAAATGGCTCGCGCATGAATGTCAACCGCTCTGGCTCGTTTTGCATCACTGCCATGAATGGCTGCATCACGCTGTCGGGGATTGAAGCGGGCTTTTTGGTGCTACAGTTGTTCACCAGATAATACTGAGGAAAGTTGAGTTTCAGGAATGTACTCAACTGATTGGTAGCGCCCTGCAAGAACACAAGCCCATTTACGGTAGGTCTTTCTGTTTTCACCACGCCTTTTCCGTCGGGTTTGTCTTTGTACCTAACTGTGCGGTGTACGAAACACTTCGGCTTGAAATCGCCCAAAAGTTTTCGATTTTCGAGATTCTTTTCAAAAACTGCCGCCGACATGTGCTGTATGAAGATATAGCCCCATGGAGCCGCTTCCGTTTTTGGTTTGCTGGGTATTTCAATTTTGTCATCGGCGCATTCGTCTTCGCTTCGTGCGGCATGCTCCTTTTCTGGCTTTTCTGCACTTGCCGCATCTTCAAAACCAGCTATTTCTCCCACTTTCGAGACCGATTCGCCAGTCCCGACTATGTGGATGCCCTTTGGTAAACGCTTGTTGTTATACACGTCGTTCACGTCGGCTGTAGAAG
>ERZ1034723.369-NODE-369-length-25512-cov-18.392269_pt1 | contig 25512 bp, 17 predicted proteins | sample MGYA00520637_ERZ1034723 | MGnify/ENA primary metagenome ERZ1034723 (study PRJEB33766, sample SAMN09781719) | gut metagenome | biome: gut microbiome | host: Homo sapiens | place: Madagascar | study: EMG produced TPA metagenomics assembly of the PRJNA485056 data... | reverse complement strand
GGGACAATACATTCAAATATTTGCTTTCTCGCCCCGGTGGAATTCAAAAGCGGGGCTTATACATTCAAATATTTGCTTTCTTGTCCCGGTACAATCTAGAAGTGGACTCAATACATTCACTGATAGGCATATTTAAATCCACATAAAACAAATCACGCGCAGCGAAATCCTACGAAACATTGTAGAATAACGCTGCGCGTCATTTTATTTTTATCTAACGAATTGTCAATACAAAAAAGTGAGTACCACAATCTATCGACTTCCACTCCTACTACTGCGCAAATTTTTGACGCGAATCAGATTCTCCTTTATCAAATAAACAGATACCGGATAGTATGTAAAAAGAAAATTAGCAGTAGTTTTATCCAACCAACAGGACTTGGATGATTTCATTGACGAACACTTTCATGCTACAGGTATCGAAGCCATACTTATTTTTGAAGGACAAATTTGCAACTGCTTCACCGTTCCATTGTCTATCGATAATAGCGCATATCTCAGCCAACTATCCAAAATCGTTGGTGAAGTTAACTTGCAAATTTTCCTGAACAAAATAATCGTATGGTTCGATGCCGTAACTTTCAAAAACTCTAGTCATTGAAATTATTCCAAGTCCGTCGACCATGGACAAAATTATTGCTAATTTTCGTAGATTATATATAATCCGGTATCGTCCGTTTGAATCAAATCTGAGCGCGGCAAACCCTAATTTGGAAGCTTTCCATATACTTCCATAGGAACATATGCTTTGATAGCGATCCCCTCCGGCACATATTCTTCTGAAACAAGTTCTCCTTTCTCGCGAACAAGCTGGATAATTCCCGCCTGCGCATAAGGAATCACGCGCTCGATATAAACTTTGTCCTCACGAAGCATTTCCTGCAAGAGATCCTTGATCTTATCGAGTCCTTCGTTTCGTGCTGCGGAAATCATCAGAATGTGATCCGCACGGAAATCCTGAAGCGGTTCTTCCTCGGTTCGCTGATCCATCTTGTTGAAAAGTGTTACGATCTTCTTGTTCTTGACGCCCAGGCGATCCAGTGTCTCGTAAACGATGTGCATCTGTTTATCCATCTGCGGATTCGATGCATCAACAACGTGGAAGATGTAATCCGCATACTTTGCTTCCTCAAGGGTACTCTTGAAAGCTTCGATCAGATGATGCGGAAGTTTGCGGATAAATCCGACGGTGTCCGTCAGAAGTACCTGCTGATGTCCGTCAAGTTCCAGCATACGCGTAGTCGGATCAAGCGTTGCAAAAAGCTTATCCTCCTCCAACACCTCTGCATCGGTCAGATGGTTGAGCAGCGTGGATTTACCGGCATTCGTGTATCCGACGATTGCAACAACCGGCACATCATTCTTCTCACGCTTGGCGCGTGTGATATCACGGTGCTTGACCACCTCCTTCAGTTCACGGTTGAGCTGCGCGATACGATCATTGATCAGTCGGCGGTCAATCTCTAACTTCTTCTCTCCCGGTCCTCTCGTTCCGATTCCACCACCGAGTCGGGACATCGATTTGCCGAGTCCGCTCAGACGGCTCAGACGGTACTTGAGCTGGGCCAGTTCTACCTGTATCTTTCCTTCGCTGGTTGTCGCACGCGCCGCAAAAATATCTAAGATAATGAGCGTTCGATCCATAACTTTTGTTGCAAGTATTGATTCAAGGTTCTTCATTTGTGCAGGAGATAATTCATCATCACACACGATTCCGGTCGCTCCGGTTGCCACTAGAAGCTGCGCGATCTCATCGACCTTACCGGTTCCGACATACGTTCCCGGATGGATGGTCTCACGCTTCTGGATCAAGGTTCCGACCACGACCGCTCCCGCAGTCTTTACCAGTTCTGCAAGTTCTGCAAGAGAATCCTCCGCGTCGTCTCCATCCTGTTCACTGATGCCGACCAGAATTACTTTCTCTTCGATTTGTTCATTTTCATAGGTTTCCGCCATTATCTCGTCTCCAAAAATGTACTTTCTCTCTGGGCATCCTCATCGGATGGGAACTGTTCCAGATAATCTGCCAGCATACTTTTTGCAGAGGCAAAATCACCGCTATACTCATACGCTGTAATCGCACTCTTCATCAGGTTCTGCTTATTCGGAGCCTTCTCCATCGCAAGTGCCGCATTAAAATACGTCAAAGCATCGGTATAATTGCCCTCTCCCATCTCTTCTGCACCGAGATCATAGAGTTCATACGAAGTCGCGTTACCGGAATCCAGATACTCCTTCACGCATTTATCTGCCTGATCTGCTGCTCCGTTTGCCTTATAGACCTGCGCAAGATAGTAGGAAGCCTTCGTCTGACCGCCGTCCTTTGCCTTGGTCAAATCATCCTCTGCCGTCTTGTAATCGCCGAGCAGATAACTGATACGTCCTTTGTACAACAGATCCTTCGCCTTGCCACCCTTGATCTCCATCGCGGCGTTCAGATACTTCTGACCATCCTCGCCCAGCCCATGCTGGTTCATGGACTCATAGATGCCTATGTACAGCTCGTAGTCCTTCTTATCCTCCTTGACTGCGCTCTCATAGTCCGCCAAAGCCTTCTCCTGATCCCCCATATCGAAATAGAGGTTGCCCCTGAGATAGTATGCCCGTCCATCCTTATTATAATCAATGATTGCATTATATGTATCCAAAGCATCCTTCGTGGCACCATTCAATGACTGTGCCTCTGCTTTATAGAAGCAGATGTCAATCTCCTTCTCACCGACCTTGCCAAGCGACTGATCCAACGCATTCTGAAATGCCTGAATCGCCTCGTCGTATTTGCCGATCTCCAGACAGTTGATTCCGTACTGGCGGTACGCATCCTGTTCCTTGGCATCCTTCTTGCCGCACGCCCCGAGAGACAACGCAAGCACCGCTGCCAGCATGACTGAAATTATACGCTTTCTCATACTATGTTCTCACTTTCTCAAATTTAAATCACTTGAAATTATCTTACCATATATGGATGAAAAAAGCATCCCCACCTCGCCAAAACGGACAAAAATCCCCAGAGCTGAAACTCTGGGGATTTTATCTACTGGCGTTCCGCCTTACGCGCCTTCTTGTGCGCATACATTTTCTCATCGGCCTCATTGATATACTCATTGAACGGTTTCTCGTAATCCGTTACGACAGCATAACCAATGCTCGCTTCGATTGGGAAAGCAACGCTATATCCTGCTGCGATACGTTTCAACGTATTCTGCATTGTTTCATACAGCTCTCCTGCCTTCTTCTCATCACAATCCGGGAAGATCACAACGAATTCGTCCCCACCGTAGCGCATTGCCACACCGTCTGCGGGACAGCTCTCACGAATCATATCAGCAATTGCCTTAATCTCAATATTTCCCATATCATGACCGAACTCATCGTTGATGTATTTCAGATGATCCGCATCGATGAACATGATCGTCATTGGCGTCTGTTTCGCTTTGCATTTTTCAAAAAGAGGCTCGGCGAGTTCATTGTAAGCCATACGGTTATACAGTCCGGTTAGTGAATCTAAGATATAAAGCTTCGACAATTTGTTATTGGCACGCCTTAACACAATCTTGCCGTGCAGATATTCCAAAGCCTCTGAAAATGCACTTAATGACTCAAACACGAACTGATTGTCAATCATATAGTCACAATTGCCGAGAACCAGGTAACCAACCTCGCGGTCTCTGAAATGAATTGCTACAAACAGATAGAATCCATCCGTCTTCCTGCTCCATAATTCTGGGAGCAGTTCGCCCGCTTTCTTCTTGATATCGCCCGAATATTCTCCGCTTTTGTGTGCAAAAAGCATCGTCATATCTTCCGGATATCCTTCCGTGATATCCGCCTCAACCTTATCCTGTATCGCATCAATCTGCTGCGCCTCAACGAGATCTGTGTTCATGAACACATACATCTCCTCACACCGGAGTCCGGAAAGGCATTTGGCAAGGCACTGCGCCATCTGCTCGTAGCTCGCACACTCGAGCAGACCTCGTTTCAACTCCATCAGCTCATCATGCAGATCGAATTCTCTCACTTCCTTGAAGATGTGGTTGATCACATACTGGCTCCGCTTCTTCGGATGCTTTGCCTTACAGCCGCAACTTCCCTGATAGATCGCGTGCGAAGGTGCAAAGCAGCTGTCCTTCACATTTTTTCCGTTCCAGACATGATTCAGCAGTTCCATCGCAGCGTATGCGATATTCTCCCGCACATACGATACGGTCGTAATTCTCGGATTAAAATAAGATGCCTTGTCAAAATCGTCAAAACCGGTAACCAGAAAATCCCCCGGCACATGATAACCGAGTTCTTCCGCACGGTGGCACACACCAACTGCAATATTGTCATTGGCACAGACAAATGCATCCACCTTCTGTCCCTGCTCCATGAACTGATCGAACGCCCACGCACCGGTCATCACCTCATAATCCCGATGCAGAATGCGATCCTGCTCCACAAGGATTCCGTGTCTCTGCAATACATCGATATAAGCCTGCATTCTGTCATGGTTCTCCGTAACATACTGCGGACCGCCAATGTAATTGATCTTCCTGCATCCGTGCACCGTGACAAGATGTTCCACAAGTTCTTTGATCGCCGAATAATTATCCACACCTGCATGGTACATACCCGGAATCTTCTCAAGAAGCGAGACTGCCGGTACATTCGACGCCTTGATCATGTCGATAATCTTCTTGGAATTCTTGCGCTTGGCAACATTCGTAATCTCTACAATGATACCGTCGAATTCACTGAAATCCGGGAGCGTAAAGATATTGTATTCGCCCTCATTATATTTTTCATCCTTACTAAAATTACCGAATGAATTAAAGACATACAGCTCCGCATCAAGGTTGTGTTCCTTGATGTAACGTTTACATCCGCAGATCCAGTCGTAATTGATAAATCTGCGCCATCCATCGGCAGCAATTGCAATCTTTATCATATACACCCCTATATATGGTCACAAAATATTTCCCTCTACATTTTGCGTCTATTACAACTCCTATACACTATTATATACGTTCCATGAAAGAATTGCACGAGGAATTTGATACGATTTTGGATACAACTTGACTTTTTCATATGCTTCATTATGATTTGTTTGCCTGCAAACTATTTATACGGAGGTACTTATCATGAATGAAAATGAAACCCTATTTAAAAATGCGCCCGTTCACAAAGCGGTCTTTCAGATGGCGATCCCGACGGTGATTTCATCGCTTGTCTTAATCATCTACAAGAAAAAGCAAAGTCTGCATCCTCTTTCTGCTGCTATGCTTCCTTAATCTTCGGTCTTGTTGCCGGAATACTCATTCTGATCTTTATGAATCCGCTGCTTTCGCTTCTCGGATACTGTTACGGAGCCAATAACAAAAAGCGTTTTATCTCGATCATGAAATTCAGTGGCATGCTGACACTGATCAGCGGCACGGTACTCAGCGCGATCTATATCGTTTTCAGCCAACCGGTCGTAACGCTTTTTATCAATGATACGGAAGTAATCGGATATGGTGCACAGATGCTCATTGCGACTTCGCTTGCCGGACCAATCCTTGGTCTTCTTTTCCTCTCGATCAACAGCATGCAGGCAATGGATTGTCCGGTTCCGGCAACGCTTCTTTCCATCTGCCGTCAGGGATTGTTCTTTATCCCGCTGCTGTACATTTTGAAAGCCGGTTTCGGGCTGCAGGGTATCAATTATACGCAGACGATTTCTGATTATCTGGCGATCGTGATTTCGTTACTGCTGTTGCGGAGATCCTTACGAAAATTCAAGGGCGATCCGTCCTGAAAATCTATTTAATATTCCAAAAGGGAGATAGCAAGCCACCTCCCTTTTTTATTGATTGTCTGATTTGATTGCGACATCCGCAAACGGATCGATCGACTTTTCCTGTAACGCAGCTTTCACACGATATAATATATCATCAATCCGCTTAATGCTCGTGACTTTATATTTCTCATCCAGAAGCTCTGTCAGATCTGTCTTCTGCTCATCTGTCAATTTCAGGGACTGCGCAAATGTAACAAGTGCAAAATCGGCAGTCTGCCTGCTGATCGCATCCTTTTGTGTAGTCAATGAATCGATCAGCAAGGATATACTAGAAAAAGTATCTCTTCCATAACTCGTAAAACTGATCTGTTGTAACATCGAGAAGATTTCAATACTATCAAAATCCAGTTTGAGATTGCTTGTATACAGATCTCTTATATATTCATTACAATAATTCAGAAATTGCTGATTGATATCAGCCTCTCTTACAATAAACATATCCTTGCATTTGAATCCGATCACATCAAGAGGAAGAACCTTCATTCCTCTTTGTGCCAGTAAATGCAGCGACACATTGCCGGTACTCTTATCAATGCTTCCGTAACTTTCGACAAAAACAGGGACTAACGGATTCGTTTTGTTTCTGATCAGATCATTGCTTCTTGCAACGCCTCTGATATTGTCCTCATGAAAAGAAACAATGACCTCCTGCCCAAATGTCTTATCGGCCTTAATGTAAACAGATACCCGATACATATTATCAATCACACAGATAAAAGACTTCTGCTTCTCCTGATCCTTTCGCCTCTGGATCATGTATGGCTGCAGATTCGATAAGTAATCCTTAATATAGTCAAGTGGCTTCTCTCCACAATATTCAATGTAATGAAATAAATGCTGATTCAGTCCACTTCTATGCTCATCTTCATCCAGACGCAATCTATCCAGTTTGGCTAATTTACGAAGCGTCTTGCATACTCCGGCCATCGACAGATCAATGCCAAGTTCCGCCGCCTCTTCTTCTGTAATTTCCCTCATACCAAGCTCATTTATTTGCATATAGTTTCCTCTCCTGCCAAGCTTTGCAAATTATACATCTATTGATAAAACAACTATTGTTTCTCTGTCACTTTTTTCATCCACAGTAACTTGATGTAACTCAGATGGTTTTGGTATCTTTCTTTTTTCCTGCTTAAGAGTTACAAGTTCAAGTCCTAAAGCGTCAACTGCCATCTCATATGCTTCCTGCATGTCATCACCTTGTGTCATACATTCCGGGAAATCAGGGAATGTCACCCAGAAACCGCCCTCTTCAGCGATATGGAAAATTGCCGGATAAAATAATTTTCTCATCGAAATTCCTCCCTATTTTAATCGACGAATTCAAATCATTTTATTGAAGTATTCTTGTGATACCTGTAACTGTTTCTTTAGAATTTCACGCCACATAGCAGGATGGATTTCTCCTGATCCTTTTGAGACCTTGGTTCTTCTCAAATTTCCATTTGAATCGATTTTCCGAAAAAAATAGTGATCTGTGTCTTTATATAATTCCCAACCATCTCTCTCGCAAAATCTCTTTAATTCTTTCCAACGTGGCATACAATATTCTCTCCTATTTTTTCTGCATCGTCCATAATTAATGCCTTAAAGATATATGGAATATGTGCTTTCCGATTCGGACTTCTTGAATACAATTCGTACTCCGCATAATATTCACCTGCATAGTCGAGAATTGCCTCGCCCATATTCAAACGCGCCTCATTCTCATCTTTTCCATTTTCAACGAGATCAATTTCATTTAATGATAATGTCACAGATCCATCATCTTCCTTGTACTCCTTTGCAGTAAACTGATATGCAGACAAGATCTCCGACATTGTTTCCAGGTTAGAAAACCACATTTTATCACGTGTTCTTTTTATGAATTTTGGTTTATTATGAATCACACTGTCACACACAGCGCTCCACTCTTTCCTTACAGTAGTAGCTTGTTCCATTAGCATGTCAATCATCTCCTTTATATTCCTCCATTATATCAAAAGTGTACGTTTTGTCAATTATGTACATTTTATTGTATGACAAAATTTCATAAATTATTCAGATGATTGCATAGAAAAAGAGCTGCCACACAATTTTGTATGACAGCGCCTACATCTCTGACTAATTTATAGCTTCTGCTATTTTAACCAGACTCATATTAGAAAATGTAAGTGTATGCTCATCACTTATCTTCTGTGCACCCATTGCAGCGCAGAATAAAGCTCTTGCATCGCTAGCGGATTTCATTGTAAATTCTATATTGATATTATTATCACCTACTGACAATGCCTTTGTTTCCTGCAAATACGTTGTATATGATCCACCATTTTGCTGTACTTTAAATATGATATCTCTCGCAATCGTAGAATTAACATTCATGGAAAGGCGATAGGTACATCCCTGCTCAATCTGAAGATCAACCTGTTTAAACTGTGGTGCCCAATCATCTGTTCCCAATTTGGTAAGATGAAAAATTGCGGTTCCATTCTCAATTTTTGAATCACCTTCGGCTCCACCATAGATTGTAGTCTCCCAAACACCATCTGAATTTAAATCTGCATTTTTGAAAAGATTTTCATTTAATGGTTTCGGTGTAATGGCAGATGCTTCCAACTTTTCAAGATAGAAATCTGATAATGCAATATCTGATACTGGAGTATCCTCACCCTCAATCTTGCCCATTGAAATAAGCATCAAGCTCTCTGCATCCGTATCTTTCGTCATAGTAAATTTACAAACTACGTTCTTCGCTTTATTTTTTTCAAGCGAAACATCAGAACCACCATACCAATTTTCAGTGTTCTTATCCATAAAACCAACTTTTATTGTTCTAGATTCCGTAGATGTCACCTTAAATGCCAGACGATAATCGCAACCCTGCTCCAGATTAATTCCGCCTTGTTTAAGCTGAATATTCCAATCTGCGGTTCCAACATCTGAAATATGAAATACAATTCCATCGTTCACAGTCTCAGTAGTTGCCATCTCTTTGCCATCACCGTTCCATCTATTAATGTCCCAGTTCTGCGCATTATCAGAAAATGTTGTATTTTTCAGAAGATTGTCTCCCCGAACTTCCGGTTCAAGTTCAGACTCATCAATCTCCTCAAGAACAATATCATCAATACAGATACGATGCTGCTGGGTAATATTGCCACCACCCATTGCAATATTAAAAATGGTTCCATCATCAGTTTCTTCTGTCATCTTGAACGTGCTTGAGAAGATCTGATAATCATTTGTAAGAGAAACTGTTTTCTGGCAATAAGGGGTCCAATCCTCCCCACCACTTGAAATCTTATGTACTGCACCATTTCTCTGAAGCGCATAAGATACAGTACGATCCAATGATGATTTCATTTTCATAGAAAGACGATAACACTTTCCATTCTCAAGTTTTACGTTGCTCTGTTTCAACTGAATCTTCCAATCAGCATCACCAGTATTCTTAATGGTGAAATCAGCCGCATTCTGTTCTGTCTGTGAGTCAACCACATGTGTTTCCGAAGCATCCTCATGACAATATACTTCATATCCGGAAAATCCTGCATTAAAGCTTCCATTCTTGATCAAAGTATCTTCATCGATTCTGACATCATCTAGCCATACCGTTGTTCCCAGTCCAAGATCAAAAGAAATATCTTTGTTATCAGAGTCCTGTGTGAATTTAAAGCTATAACTCTTCTTTGCATTATCAAGCTCAGCAGTATATTTTTTGCCCGCAACCGTTACGTTCATTGACTTAGCAGCTGCTGCCTGTGCGGAAAAGCTCAGCACGTAATTTGTTCCATTCATCAAAGCAAGATCCTTCTGTCCGACGAGAACTTTTCCACTCTCTGTTCCTGCTGCACTTGTCACTTTCAATCGACGACCATCTGCTAAATCCGTAACGAAAACAGATGTGTTCGCATCATTTACAATATCCCAGTATCCCAGTCGCTTCTCACCTTCCTGGAAAGAACCATTATAGACACTGTTTCCGTCTGCAAGAATCGTCTTCTCGTTTCCGGTGTCCCTCTTTTCGTCCCAGGTCACTTTGACATTGGTAATATGAACCGTTGCTGTACTAACTGTTTTTCCAAGGTTGAACTCAAGACGACCATTGGCATCATCTGCCTTCTCCATCTTAAATGTATAAGTATAAGTCTGCTTCTGTGTTGTCAGATCAACATCCGTGTCTGCAAGATATCGGGCGAAGCTGCGATCCGGAGCGGACACGTCAACCTTCATCGTACGTGCTGCATCTGCATAGGCATCAAAAGAAACCGTATATGTTCCACCTTTTCGGATTGGCAGATTTGGTTGTACCAGCTGAATGCTATAATCCTGTTTTCCTGCCTCTGTGGTCGAGATTACAATCTCTTTGTTCTCAATTTTTGCTGATCCTTTTCCACCCTCAGCCGTAAGGAATTTCCAGTCAACATCGTCCGACAAATCCTCTGCTACAGAGAACCCTCCATTCGTAATATAGTTTCCATTTGTATCGGCTTCTTTAAAAATAACTTCTTTTTCCGGCTTCTTTACATTCTCATCGTAGCTATCCTTCTGATATACCTTGACATAATCAATCGCATATTCCTGATCATCATAAGTTGTTGTATCATCTGGATATCCTACCCAGCTTCCGCCAACTGCAAGATTTAAGATCATATAGAACGGCTGATCAAATGGTGCCGGATAAGCAACCGTTCCCTGATTTTCCTTAGCGGAGAACCAATCGGATTCTTCGTGATACTTGATACCATCGATATACCATGTAATCTTTCCAGGCTCCCAGTCAACAGCATAGGTGTGATAATTATCTGCGAAATTGTCTGCTGCAGAAACCGAGTATGTTCCCTGACTCTGTGCATGCGGCTCACCATAGTGAATGGTTCCGTATGCCTTGTTCGTCTCCTGTCCCATAACCTCCATGATATCGATCTCGCCACACTTTGGCCACTGTCCGTAGAGGTTCTCGTCGGTCGGCATCATCCAGAATGCCGGCAGATAACCTTTTCCGGCCGGAACCTTTGCACGGCACTCGAAATAACCGTATTTGAAATCATGCCTGCCCTGTGTGTTGATACGGCCAGAGGTGTAACTTGCGTTTCCGTCTTTATCAACCGTCTTAACCGGTTTTAACAGGAGTTTTCCGTCTTTGACCTGAATATTATCGGCAGAATCAACATAAGCCTGCCACTCGCTGTTCACCCAGCCCGGCTCATGTGTCTCCACATTCCAGTCTGCTTTATTTAAGAAGTCTCCATTGAAGTCGTCTTTCCACTTCAGTTTATATCCCTGTTTCAGAAGCTCTGCTTCCGTGAGTCCGGAAGGAGTCTGAGAGGAAGATGATCCTGACGATGAAGAACCGGAGGATGTATGATTGTCCTTCGTATCATCTTTCTTCTCATTGGTCTTATTATCCTTGTTATCATCTTTATTGTCATCGGTTTTCGAATCAGAAGTAACCTGGCTCTTCTCACCGGACTTTACTTTCGTTGTCTTGCCGTCCGCATCTGTGATTTTGACCACAGAATCAGATTTATTATGAATGGTTACATTCGCGTTTTCATCGGTACATACAACCTTAATTGCAATCTTCGTTGTAATGGTGGTATCTTCTGCGGCTACAACCAGTTTTACCTCTTTCTTGGATGTTCCGGACAAAGATACGCTTTTCGCTTTCTTTACCTCCACTTTGCCAACGCTTCCGTTGTTCGTTAGTGATACCGTGTCTTTACACTCTAAAACAATCGTTTTGAGTGTCGCATTATTTTTGATCTTTACTTTATTTCCTTTTACGGTAATTGTGAGATTTTTGTAATTTCCTTTTGGAATCGTGACATTCGTACTCTTGTTTTTGGACTTGATCACAATTGAGTACGCTTTCTTACCTTTTGCTACCTTGAGAGCCTTATTTAACTCCTTCTGATTGGATACGGTGATGGTCTTCGACTTGTTGGTTGCGCCATACACCGGAAGTTGTACCATGCTTACCGCAAGGGATGCTGCAAGCACAACTGCACCTGTTTTTCTGAAAAACCCCTTCTTCATAAAAACTTCTCCTTCTTAATTTTATTTTTCTGTTTATTTGAAACCGCCTGCATATCCGCAAAAAATATGTTGTTGAATGCATTGAACTTTTTAGGGAAGTAATTTTAAAAAAATTACAAAGAGTTTTGCGTATATGCAGGCGAATTTCTTATGTAGTTGTTTTATTATCCTTTCACACTGCCCAAGGCGATACCCTGTACAATATGTTTGGAAAGAATCAGGTAAACAACGATTACCGGCAGGATGGAGAATGTGATCATCACATACACCTGTCCCATATCGAACTTCAGCCAGTCCGCAGCACGCAGCTGCGCGATCAGGATCGGAAGTGTCTTTTTCTTGTCATCATGTAAGATCAGCGCCGGAGTAAAGTAATTATTCCAGTTGCTTACAAATGTGAAGATTGCCTGTACGGCGATTGCCGGCTTCATCAGTGGCATAACGATGCGGTTGAAGGTGTAAAACTCACCCGCACCATCGATACGCGCCGCCTCGATCAGTGACATCGGTAACGCGCTCTCCATGTACTGCTTCATATAGAAGAATACGACCGGGGATGCGATGGATGGAACAATCAGCGGAATAAAGCTGTCCATCAGATTCATTCCATTGACGAGCTTGATAAATCCAAGTGCAGTCACCTGTGTCGGAATCATCATGATCATCAGAATGAACGGATAAATATATTTCTTTAGTTTGAACTCATATGCATGGATTGCATACGCTGTCATCGTTGAAAAATAGGTACAAAGCACTGCCGCGCAGCCGGAAATGATCAGACTGTTGATCATACCGGACCAGATTGGAAGTGTTCCGTGCACAAGGTTGTTCCAGTTCGTCAGAAGAAAATGACTCGGGACAGCCGTAAATCCTGCTTTTAACTCACCCTTTGATCTGGTTGCATTAATGAACATGACATAGAACCAGAACAGACAGAAGAATGAAATAATAATCAGCACAATGTATGCAAGAACTCTGCGGGCGTGAAGACCCATGCCTTTTTTGGTATCTTTATCTAACTTAGCCATCACTCATTACCCCTTTCTCTTGTCATTGCCTGACACCTTAAATACAACCAGGCTCAGGATCGTCGTAATGATAAACAATACGACAGACAACGCACCGGCCATACCGTAGTTCTTACTGTACAGATGCTTGTTCAGGTACATGATCAGTGTCATGGTAGAACGCATCGGATCTCCGGTTCCGTTTGTTAAGATCTGCGGTACATCGAAAAGCTGAAGACCACCGATCAGTGACGTAATGATTACATATACTAAGATAGGGCGAAGCAGCGGAAGTGTAATTTTGAAGAACACCTGTGTTGAAGTGGCGCCATCCACTTCTGCCGCTTCAAATAATGAGGTATCAATTCCCATCATACCGGCCATCAGAAGGATCGTCGTATTTCCGAACCACATCAGGCAGTTCATTAAAGCGATAAGACCTCTTGTACTTCCGGCATGTGACAAAAACTTATAAGGTTCGGAGATGAATCCGATCTGCATCAGCAGTGAGTTGATTGGTCCTCCGTCTGAAAACAGTGTAAAGAACAACATGGAAAAGGCGGATGCCATGATCAGATTCGGCAGATAGATGACTGTCTTAAAGAATCTGGCGCCTTTTAACCGAAGCTGTACATCGGAAAACCATGCTCCCAGCAGCAATGAGAAGAAAATCTGTGGGATGAAACACATGATCCAGAGAACCATTGTGTTCTTGAAATATACCCACACATCTCCGCTGCTGAACAACGCTTTATAATTATCTAATCCAACAAATGTCGGTCCGATCTGTGTCAGACCTGACATGTAATTTTCAAAAAAACTGTTATAAATGGTATTTACCAACGGTACCAGCTGAAATATGACAAACACAACAATAAACGGGATTAAAAATATGTAGCCCCATTTGTTGTATCTGACTGCTTTTCCTCCGCTACTCTTCTTCATAAACTTACCTCCCAACTGGTGTGGTCTGTGTTTGTTATCCTCTTATCATTCACAAGAAATCGTTTATTTTATTGACCGTGCCCACTCTCGGCAAGATGGGCACGGTCTGTTTTGCCTTTTCGCCAATGCGAAATCCTCAGGCAGATACTTTTTTCGTACGTGATTAGTATGTTAATTCCGGATACTTCTCAACAACGGCCTTGTAGAAGAGATCAAGTGCCTGATCCTTTGTAGCCTTGCCTTCGAAGTAGTTCTTCATAGCGTTCTGGAACTCTTCGTTACATCCCTGATCGTAAGCACAAATGTTGCTTAAGTCGAGATCTGCTACACCTGCACAGTACATCTCAAGTGGGTTCTGTCCACCAAGAATCTTGCTCTCATAAGGCTTGTCATCCTTGCCCATGATAGTTCCATCTGCAAGTCCGTTCATTACAGTGCTGTTGTTTACGAAATCATCATCTTCAACAACGATATCCTTCATGATGTCGTCATCTGTTGTCATCTTAAGGATGATATCCTTGATTAAGCCCTTGTTATCTGTTCCGTTAGCTGCACAGATCCAAGTACCACCCCAATAGAAGCCCTGAGGTCCTTCAGCTGCACCCCAGCCACCGTTGTATCCGATAGATCCTTCTGTATCAGCAGCCATTGAGAAGTTTACTAACCAAGCTGGTCCAAAGTAGCAGAATACCTTTCCTTCCGGATAGAATCCCTTTGACCAGTCATCTGACCACAGATCATGTGTTCCTGTCTCACCAGCATCAACAAGTGCCTTAGAGTCATCAACCCACTTCATAATGTTGTCATCGATGTTGATCTTGCCATCTGTTACCCATTTAGAAGTTACGTTGTTAGAGTATACACGGTATGTATCGTTTGCAGAAGATGTCATCTGGTATCCAGCATCTTTCATCTTCTTAGCTGTCTCGTTGAATGTATCCCAATCGCTTACATACTTCTGTACTTCTGCTGGATCATCTGTTCCGAGAACTTCCTTAGCTGCGTCTCTGTTGTAGAAGAGAACACCTGGGCAGCCCTGCCATGAAACACCTTTTAATGTTCCGTTGGAATCGGTTACGATATCCTTTGTGTACTGATACTGCTTAGAAAGATCTGAATCTGTAATTCCGAGATCTGAGATAGGCAGTGTGTAATCGGTATCAACATATTTCAAAGCGTAATCAGCCTCAACAAGGAAGATGTCGATCTTGTCATCTGCTGCTGCGCTCTCCTGATTTAATAATGTCTGATCCAGGTTGTTCTGGTATGCATTGTCATCGTTTGGTGTGATATTCCAAACAACATCTACGTCACCGATCTTACCGTGTGTAGCATCTACTTCCTGATAATCTGGATAATGAGCTGTGATACGGCTCTTGAACTCCTCGTTCCAACAATAGATGTTAAGAACTTTTCCTTCGTCTGCGGCCTGCTCAGCTGCCTCTGTGACAGGATCTGCACTTGATGTTGTGTCACCGGTTGTGGAATCTGTTGTCTTGCCCCCGCATCCTGCCAGCATTCCTGCAAGCATGGTTGCGCACAATAATGTGCTTACAATTTTCTTTTTCATAGTATTTTCCTCCTTATGATTTGCTTCATCAGCATGGTTCCATTATAGGGATTTTGTCACCCTCCGAATACAATATTTCTTGCAAATATATCAAAATCATGACATAATGTTCGCGAAGGCAAAAGTGAGCATACAAGGCGAGCATATGTGGATGCTTGGCATACAACAGATGCTCACATTGTATGAGAACGCGCCCGCGAGTCAGGAAAACCGTAGGTTTTTCTGACTTTTGCCTGAGCCGTTTTTACACACATCACACGGAGGATATCGCATGCTAGAATCGCAATGGTATAAAAAGGAATTGGAAAACAGTGATTCCGACATAAAACACCGCTCACTATCGGAAGAATATTCATTTTTTGAAGCGGTAAAAGACGGGAATATCGAATTCGTACAGAAGAACTGTCAGGAAGAAGCCTTCTCAAATCCGGAAGGCATGGGAATCCTGTCGAAGAATTCCCTGACCAATTTAAAATATCATTTTGTTATTACGGTCGCTTTGGTCACCCGCTACTGCATCGACGGGGGGATGGAGACGGAGCAGGCTTACCGCCTCAGCGACTTCTATATACTGCATATGGATTCGTGTACATCGATAAAAGAGATCTCACAACTCCATGATGTGATGGCGCTCGATTTCACCGGTAAAATGCGCCTTTTGCAGAAGAACGCAGCCTTGTCCAAACCGATCGCGCAGTGCATCGATTACATCTATGCACATATCAGTTCGCGCATCACAGTCGAGGAACTCGCCGAATATACATCGCTGTCCACAAGCTATCTGTCACGCCTTTTCAAACAGAATCTCGGTGTATCGATCAGCGATTATATCCGCGAAAAAAAAATCGAAAAAGCACAGAATCTTCTGCGCTTTTCCGATTTCACTTATGTTGAGATTGCAAACTACCTCTCGTTCTCGTCCCAGAGTCATTTCATCCAGACCTTTGAGCATTACGTTGGTATGACACCCAAGCAATACCGCAGTTCCAAATACAAGAGTACGTGGTAGTCACTATTTTAATACGATCCGCAAGGTGTGTGTGTTCTGTTCCTCGAACTCATGGAACGGAATGCACACACTTTTTGCATTCGCTTCTTTGTAAAGTGTTCCGTCGATCCAGATCTCTCCGATCTGATATTTGCCGTACTCCTTACGTCCCGGATTCTGATATACAACGGAGAACGTCTGTCCCCTGTATGGAATCTCTGCGGAGAAATTTTCCTCCGTATCAAACTGTTCCAAAAGGATCTTCGGTTCGATCATGAGATCTCCCCACAGACCACGGAAACCGTAGATCTGTGTAACGACCGTCATCATATACCAGCTGGCTGCACCGGTCAGATACGGGTACTTTCCGCGTCCCTGTGCATCGAAGTATTCCGGAATTCCCGGATACATTCTGCTGACTTCAAGATCCATCGCCTGTCCGAGAAGTGTGTACAACGCCTTATAGCCTTCTCGCACAAAGCCTCTCTGATACAACGCGTTCGCATACATAACGGTCATATGAGAGAATACCGCTCCATTCTCTTTCTCGCCGTATGCAAATCCGAACATTCTTCCAAGATCGAACTTCTCTTCCTTAAAGTCTGTATTCAGGCGGTATCCACCGATATCCTTTTTATACAGATACTTATCTGCACTCTCTGTAATCGATTTTACCTGTGCATCATCCGCCACATTTCCCATGATGGAAAATACCTGACCGGTCAGCATCATGCGCACGTTTCCGTCAATGACGCCTTCCACCTGTCTGCCGGAATTATCGTAATATCCGTTGAACCAGCCTCTGCCTTCTTCGTCCGAAACCCACTCATGGTTTCGGATGAACTGCGCATACCAGTCCGCTTTCTCACGAAGATCCGCCACAAGTGTATCGATATCCACACGAATCTGTTCTCCGCTGATGTTATGCACACATTGATTCGCATATGCGCTTAATACCTCGTTTCTCTTTTCACTCGAAGCATAGGTATCCATCTTCTGGGAAAAGAGGATTTCCATCTCTTTTGCCAGCAGAATATCATTTTCATGACATCTGTTTTTGTAAGTCTCCAGCGTGTCTGCAAGATCCCTCAGATTGCCAATGTAAGCACAGGTGAACGCCACGCTTTCGCCACGTGCATCCGCCATGTCCAAAGCATCGTTCCAGTCTGCTCCGCGCAGACGTATCGCACCATGCTCGCCCGCCTCATAGAATGCACACAGGTTCTGAAGCAGAAGATGTTCAAGGACCGTTCCCTCATATACATTTCCATCTTCGTCCTTCTGCCTCATTCCGTAATCCGCATTCCACTCAGCGTCTTTCTTGTTTCCACGACACACCTGAGGATCCTTGAAATACGACACCTTTTCCTTTAAGATCTCTACATCACCAGTCTGGTTCATATACAGCTTCGTTGTGACAAAAGGCCAGAATGCGTGATCCATCCAGACTCTTGTGATGTTATTGCGGTCTGCGACAAACTCTCCCGGCTGACTGCCGATAATTGTCGCATTTGTTCCGTCGAAACGCACACCCGCAAAGCTGTTTAGAATCATGGAACGCACTTCCTTCGGATCAAGGATCAGAAGGGATAAACAATCCTGCCAGAGATCTCTCCATCCTCTGCCGCCTCTTCCATAATCGTGATACGGAAGGAACGAGCAGCCGTAAATTCTTCTAAGAACCGGCTGGAAACAGATCCATTTCAGATAACTGTCTTCCTTCGGATTTCCGGTTTCAAATGAGATGTTGACCAGACGATTCCAGTATTCCTTCGCTTCTTCAAAAGCCTGATCGGCTTGTTCCTTTGTTTTTAACGCCTCAGCAGTTCTTGTAATCTCGGAAACTTCTTCGGTCATTCCGCTTACAATGATGTACTCCTTCGCTTCGCCCGGTTCCAAAGTAACCTCTGCAAAAGACATCGCTCCAAGCGCCTCTTTTCCGTCGATCTTCTCGCCAGCCTTACATCCCTTCTGCTTCTCTGCAAGTGCCTCCGGCGCAATAAATGTGCCACTTTCGCCGATAAAAGATTCTGCTGTCGGAAAGAAGCTTTCCGGATCATTTCCGTTCTCATCACTGCCGATCACATAGTAGATCATGTTATTTTTCTGATGCCCTCTCTCATCGAAAGAGAGTACCGGTTTGCAACACACACCGTTTGGCATAGTGGTGATCCGGTGCAACAGGGAAGTCACATGGCGGTGATCTCTGATGTTATCCGCACTTCTTCCATAAAGTGGAATCGCAGGAGTGATGCGTACCGACTTTGCACCCTCTCCCCTATTTACGACCTTCACCTGCATGACCTCTGCGCCATATCCAAGCGGTGCAAAAAGGCGGATCGTTGCCTCGAGCTTCACTTCCTTTATGATGCGTTTCTCTTCCTGCCACATAAATCCGGCATCCAGTGTAACATCATCTTCTTTTCCTAGAAAACGCTCATACTCGCACTGTGCGGATGCCCCCGTAAGCGAATAGCTTTTGTCTCCATCCACCGTGCACCAGATATTTCTGGTGCTGCGGTTGTTATGGAGATTCTCGATGCTTACCGGTTCTAAGAGGAAGTGATTCTGGTCTAATTTACAGTCTCCCCCGAAGTTCTGCGTCACGCTGCTTTTGATTCCATCTTCGTTCGCAACCGGAAAATTGAATTCATGCTGCTGCTTTAAATGTGTTATGCGAAATTCACCGTTCTTGCCGGTAAACTGAAATCTGTTCTTCATTTGAAACTCCTCACGCTATTATAAATAAAGCTTGATATCTGTCTGATCCGTCATTTTCTCGACAGGAACATAATTGTCTGCAAGCTCTTCTCCGTTCACAACAAGCTTGGTATAGCCGCTCTCCTTGTGATCCGGATTCAGCACCTCAATATGGAGATGTTTTCCACGAAAATCTTTCTCCACCGTAAACTTATCCCAATCCTTCGGAATGGAAGGTGCAATGCGCAATCCGTAGAAGTCCGGACGCATACCGAGAATTCCTTCCACACATCCGACCATAACAGTGGATGCTGTACCTGTCAGCCAATGCACATGCGAACGTCCGAAATGCGGACTGTGCTTACCCTCTGTAAACTGACCGTAGCAGTATGGCTCCAGCTTGCGGATCTCTGCACGGTCATTCTGTGCAGACGGTGCGTTCTCTGTAAAATACATGAATGCACGGTCACCGTGTCCCATTAATGCTTCTGCAAGAATCAGCCATCCCTGTGTCTGGGAGAAGATTCCTGCATTCTCCTTAGAACCCGGATTGTAGATAACTGCGAGTGCTCCATCAAATGCATGTGTATGATATGGCGGATCCATAAGAATAGCCCCATATTCGGTATTCAGTTTCTCGTACACATTGTTCATGGCAGCGTCTGCCTGCTGCGGCGAGGCAAGTCCACTGATGACCGACCAGCTCTGTGGATTCAGCCACATATTGGCTTCCGGATCCGTTCTCTTGCCGATGACCTCTCCCTGCTCCGTAAATCCACGGATAAATCGATCTTCGTTCCAACAGAGATCGTTGATGATCCTGCCTAACTTCTCCTGCTCCTGATCGAGGAATGCGATATATTCCTCATCCTTCTTATGCGCTGCAAAAAGCTTCAAGATCGACATCGCATAATAGAACTGCAACGCAACGAAGGTTGACTCTCCATCCTTGCCGAGACGCAGACAATCATTCCAGTCTGCATACAGTCCTGCCGGCAGGTTGTGCGGTCCCAGATGCTTCATCGAGAAGTCAATTGCACGCTTTAAGTGCTCGTATACCGTTCCCTCCTCCTTGTTGGCAAACGGAATCACTTCATCAATGAAATCAAGATTTCCGGACTCTGCAATATACTTATATACTGTCGGGAAAAGCCATAATGCGTCATCCGCACGGTATGCCGGATGTCCCGTCTCCTTCACGTAAGAAGCATCATCCGGTGTATCCTCATGTCCTGCATTATGTGTGAATTTTACAAGCGGAAGTCCACCGCCGTTGTCCACCTGTGCGGATAACATGAACCGTATCTTCTCTACTGCCATCTCCGGTGCAAGATGGATCACACCCTGAATATCCTGAACGGTATCACGGTATCCGTATCCGTTGCGCAGTCCGCAGTAGAAGAAGGATGCTGCACGTGACCAGATAAATGTCATAAAGCAGTTGTATGCATTCCATGTGTTGATCATCGAGTCAAACTCTTTGCTCGGCGTCTGTACCTGGAAATGGGAAAGCTGTCCGTGCCAATATCCGATCAGTTCCTCAAGCTCATCCTCACACTGCTTTGTCACGTCCGTATAGCGCGCAACAATTGCATCTGCCTCTGCCTTTTCCTTTAATCCTACAATGAAAGCGATCTCTTTTGTCTCACCCGGCTGTAATTTCATAACCGTTGATAAAGCGCCGCATCCGTTCTCGTTGTAGCACATCTCTCCGGAAAGCTTTCCTGTTTCCACACCAACCGGATTCTTATATCCGTGATATCTTCCGAGGAAGGCTTCCTTATCGCCGCAATAGGAGTCAACAGCTGCACCGACCAATGCAAAAACGCGTGAAGTAGAGCGCTTGTCATCAACCTCTTCTTCTTCCTCCTTGACCCAGTCCAGATTTCCATGAACAATGTGGCGGATTCGGTCGCCCTCAAATTCTGTGCGGGTAATAAACTGTGAGTACTGTAAATTGACCTGATCCTGCTCATAGTTACTGTTGTTTGTAAACTCTGCATATCCGGTGATCGTAAGGTCACGCTCCGTTGAAGAAGTGTTTGTTACTTTTAAGTTCCATACTTCGTATGTCTGATTCAGTGGCACATAATACAATGCCTCCGAATGGATTCCACTGTAATCTGCATACATCTTTGTGTATGCCGTACCGTGATGACACTCACTCTTGTATTCGCTTAAATCCTTGCCGACCGGCTGCCAGGATGCAGACCAGAAATCCTTCGATGCATTGTCTCTGATGTACATATATCTTCCCGGCTCGTCAAACTGATTGAACACATAACGGAGGATTCTTCCGTTGGCTCCGGATTTTGCAAAGCTGTATCCTCCTGCATTATTTGAAATCAAAGCACCGTACTCCGGTGATCCTAAGTAGTTCGCCCAAGGCGCCGGTGTGTCCGGTCTGGTAATTACATATTCTTTCTTGTCATCATCAAAATATCCAAAATTCATGTATAACCTCCAATTAATCCTATCTTGCCTGTTTACGGTTATTTTAGCGTTCTCACCTGATATTGCATATCAGATATACCATTTTTATAGCAAAATCATGACATAAATTCTTACCATCTCCCTCATTGTAAAAATTTCCTTCTTTTCTTCTCTCTTCCCCATAATCAGCCATGTTGCTGATTCTCTTGTCTCCACTATAGCACACCTCCTACGCAAATACATCACTGCAATATACACAAAAAAAACACAGAAAGCGAATTCACGCTCTCTGTGCTTCTTTTCGTATATAAAATACTCTCCCTATTTATGCATTAAGAAACTATGAAAGTTTCCAAATGTCCTCATTGTACTGTGCAATCGTTCTGTCGGATGAGAAGAATCCTGCCTTGCTGATGTTAACGATCATCTTCTTTGCCCACTCCTTACGATTGTCATATGCGGCATATGCTTTCTCTCTTGTCTCAACATAATCGTTGAAATCAGGGAATGTCATAAACCAGTCTTTGTTCAGTAACTCGTTGTACAGACGCTCAAGGTTCTCGCTGCATCCGACAGCCTTAACGGTGTCGCTGACGATGAAATCAACGGCTCTCTTTAAGTCCTCATTGCTCTCGTAGTAGCTTCTTGAGTTGTAGTCACCTCTTGCATAACGATCGATGACTGTCTGTGAATCCTCACCGAAGGTGTAGATGTTGTCCTTACCTACCAGTTCAGCGATCTCAACGTTGGCTCCGTCCATGGTTCCAAGAGTGATTGCTCCGTTTAACATGAACTTCATGTTACCGGTTCCGGATGCCTCCTTGGAAGCAAGGGAAATCTGCTCGGAAATATCACATGCCGGGATCATCTTCTCTGCCATTGTTACGTTGTAGTTTTCAACCATGAATACCTTCAGGTATGGACTTACCTCAGGATCATTGTTGATGATCTGCTGTAAGCAGAGGATCAGATGGATGATATCCTTTGCGATAATGTATGCCGGAGCAGCCTTTGCGCCGAAGAATACGGTGATCGGTGTGGTAGGCTTTTTGCCGGATTTGATCTCAAAATATTTGTGGATCACATACAGTGCATTCATCTGCTGTCTCTTGTACTCATGGAGACGCTTAACCTGGATATCGAAGATCGAATTCTCATCGAAATCAAAGCCCTGTGTCTGCTTTAAGTAATTCTTTAAATCCGCTTTCTTGCCAGCCTTAACGGACAGAAGCTTTTCAAGTGCAGCATCGTCATTGACATAAGCGCCAAGCTTCTCAAGTTCGTTTGCATCCTTCTTCCAGCCATCTCCGATCCACTCGGTGATCTGTGCGGAAAGCTCAGGGTTACAAGCCATCAGCCAGCGGCGGAATGTGATTCCGTTCGTCTTATTGTTAAACTTCTCAGGATATAACTTGTAGAAGTTATTTAACTCAGAGTTCTTAAGAATCTCTGTGTGCAGATAAGCAACACCGTTTACAGAGTATCCGTAGTGGATATCCATGTGTGCCATATGCACAAGTCCGTCCTTGATGATGTATGTGCTCTCATCAGCTACCTTGGCACGTACGCGGTTGTCAAGCTCGCGGATGATCGGCATCAGCTGCGGTACAGCCTTCTCTAAGAAGTAGATCGGCCACTTCTCAAGAGCCTCTGCAAGGATGGTGTGGTTGGTGTATGCACAAACCTTCGATACAATATTGATTGCCTCATCTATCAGGATTCCTCTTTCCTGAAGGAGACGGATCAACTCAGGAATTACCATCGAAGGGTGTGTATCGTTGATCTGTACGGTTGCATAATCTGCAAGGTCATGTAAATTCGATCCCTTGGCAACAGCCTCATCGAGAATTAATCTTGCTGCGTTGCTTACCATGAAGTACTGCTGGTAAACACGAAGCAGACGTCCCTTCTCATCGGAATCATCCGGATATAAGAACAGTGTTAAGTTCTTAGCGATATCCTCTTTGTTGAAATCGATGGTCTCGCCTACGATGCTCTCATCTACGGTCTCGATGTCAAAAAGGCGAAGCTTTGTGGTACGATTATTGTATCCGACAACATCGATGTCATACAGACGGGACTGTACGGTAAATCCGCCAAACTGTACCGGATATGTGATGTCAGTCTTGGTCAGCCAGCTCTCATCTGTGATCCATGGATTTGGTGTCTCTTTCTGTAAGTTATGATCAAATACCTGCTTAAATAATCCGTAATGGTAGTTCAGACCTACGCCGTCACCGTTTAATCCGAGTGTAGCGATCGAATCAACGAAACATGCTGCCAGACGTCCAAGTCCGCCGTTTCCAAGTGAAGGCTCAAGCTCAATTTCCTCGATCTCAGCAAGGCTCTTGCCGGATGCCTCAAGCTCGCTTCTCACCTGCTCGTAGATACCGAGGTTGATCAGGTTGTTGGAAAGAAGCTTTCCGATCAGAAACTCTGCGGAAATGTAATATAACTTTTTCTTTCCTTCGTTGCTTACTTTGTCTTCTGCCATCTGCTTGGTCATTTCAAGCAAAGCGATATAAATTTCTTCGTTACTGCATTTTTCAATTGTCTTGTTGTACTTTCTTGATACAGCCTTTGATAATGTCATTGTTGTTCTCCTCCAACACAATACGTTTGTTTGTATGATCCTAGTATACGCGCTGCATACAGCATAATCTTGTCATATCCGTTGCAAAAGTGGTACTATTCTATCATTTTTCTTTACTTAAGGGGTTATATCTGCTATGCTTGCAGTATGAATATATTAGAGTATGAAAATTATCATGAAAATGTAACACACGCGGATATCGTCTTTCCGTACAATACGTACCTCTGCTCGATTCCGCTTGACTTCCCGATGGTTCCTCTGCACTGGCACGACGAGGTGGAACTTGTCTATATCAAGAAGGGGCGCGGCAATCTCACGGTGGATTTCACGGAGTATCCGGTGAGTGGTCCAAGTATGGTACTTATCTTGCCCGGACAGCTTCACTCGATCTATCAGGAGCCGGGAGAAAGCATGGAGTATGAGAATATTATTTTTCACCCGAACATGCTGCTCCCACGCCAGAATGATGTGACCGCAACGGATTTTTTACTGCCGCTTCTGCACGGAACTCTCAATGTACCGACACTGTACACGCCGCAGGATCCTTATTACGATGAAATTATTGCAGGGATTGATGCATGTGACGAGATCTCCAAGACGAAGCCAAGAGGGTTTGAGCTTTATATCAAAAGCCAGCTCTACCTCTTCTTCTATATGTTAAGCAGCCGCTGTCACGATGCGAATCGCACCAAAAACAGTAACCGTAAGACGCTCGATAAGATGAAGATTATTCTGAAATACATTGAGAACCACTATATGGATAAGATTACGATCGCGGAAATTGCTTCCGAGGTGCAATTCTCGGAATCGCATTTTATGCGTTACTTTAAGGAGACGATGGGCACAACATTTACGGATTATCTGAAAGATTACCGCCTGACGATGGCCGCCCGTCTTCTGACGACCTCCGACTCTACGGTTCTTGCGATTGCGGAGGAGACAGGATTTGAGAATCTGTCGTATTTCAACCGCTCCTTCAAGAAAAAATATGCCCTCACACCGCGCCAGTTCCGCGCGATGGAGGGCTTTGCTCCGGGTAATTAAGATTGAGATTGCTAAACTTCTGCGGCGGCGCTTGGGCGTGGGGGATCGTCTCTGGGGGCGGCGACTCCTAAACGGAACACGGTTTTAGACAAAATCATTGAATTTGCAAAAGTGTCTGCCGTGCTCAATTTTTATGTCCGAGCAACGCTTCGACTGCGGGACTCCGAATGTCCACCTGACACAGATGTGCTCAAAATTTCTAGTCTGCCTAAGAGGGGCACTTTGTGAAATTTGATTGTGCCCGCTCTCGGTTAATGTCTCCCCTCATAGCATTAAGGAGTGGTCACTAAGTTATGTGGTCGCAAACACGACCCGCGGGCACTTTTTCACAAAGATGCCCCACGTAAGGCAGACACGAAATCCATCGGACACATTCTGTGTTCAGGCGAA
>ERZ1034723.368-NODE-368-length-25524-cov-80.625270_pt1 | contig 25524 bp, 29 predicted proteins | sample MGYA00520637_ERZ1034723 | MGnify/ENA primary metagenome ERZ1034723 (study PRJEB33766, sample SAMN09781719) | gut metagenome | biome: gut microbiome | host: Homo sapiens | place: Madagascar | study: EMG produced TPA metagenomics assembly of the PRJNA485056 data... | reverse complement strand
ATATATTATATTATATTATTTTATTCAAATATATTTCTGTTTTTAAGCTGTTTTTGGGCTATTTTGGTAAGAAATAGGCCTCTGTAGTTACTGTTGGCGGACGAATCGCGGATTTTTAGGCCTAAAATGGCTAATTTGCAGTCATATTTGACATCTCCGGAGAGTAGGTCTTTTAGGTCGCCGCGGTGCATCCGCACGTATACAGAGCCAATCTGTGCCCAAGTTTTTTCCTCGATTTTGGCTAAAAGTTTAGAAAAATAGAAGAGTTCGCAGCACCGCGTCGCAGCAATCCATTTTTATTTTCTTTATTTTACTAGAAAAATAGAAAAAGTTTAGAAAAATAGAAATGTACGCCGCGCCGCATTGCAGTGTTTTATTTTTCTTTTATTTCAATTTTTGACTGAAAAAAGAAAAATAGAAAAAGTTTAGAAAAATAGAAAAGTACGCAGCGCCGCGTCGCAGTGTTTTAGTTTTCTTTTATTTCAATTTTTAGCCAAAAATAGAAAAATAGAAACACTTTCGGTACCGCGTCGCAGTGTTTTATCTTTATTTTATTTCTTAAAGTACAGTAAATTGGCTTATCGCTAGAATAATAAGAATAAGCTTTCTATTTTTCTTTTCAGGCCGCGGCGCTGCAGCGCGGTGACTTTTCATGCAAATAGCGATCATTTCTTTTATACGGCTATTCATTTTATATTGATGCTTGGTGCTATCATTTCTTTCCTACAGCTATCCATTTAATGCTAAGGCCCGGGGCGGCGAGCAGCCGATTTCAGCGGCCCAGCGTTTCTGCTGCGCTGGGCCGCCTCAATACTTAAGAGCTGTGATCCGGCCGCACAAGCACTCCCGCCGGCAGTAACGAGGCGCCGCAGCGCTGAAGGTAATTGCTAAATTTATGCGGAGATCAGAAAAGCGAGAAAAATGGTGTTTTAAGCATTGCTGATGTGCTATAATAGAGGTAACGAGTTAAGGGAGCATGAGGTGTGCTCGGCTCGACCGAAGAAAGGCGACGACATGTCTAATTTGTTTGAGGAAGTTACTGCAACTGCTACAGAGGGTGCTCGCACGCTGCCGGGCTCCGCGATGCTGAAGTCTTATGCCATTCAGCTGGCATCTGAGATTATGGCCAAGGTGCCTGAGGGCGATGCTGAGTTTATTCAGCGCATCAAGGATTCGCAGACGGATCACCAGGCGATGGACAAGTTGGTGCAGGATCTCTGCGGCGAGCGTCTGGTTAATGAGGCTGTGGCAGCCTTTGATCCTGACGAGGTGAAGAAGCTGCTGAAGTCGAATCAGTCTAATCGCTCGCGCCGTAAGAATATGGCTATGACGCAGAGCAACTACGTTGAGATGCTCACTGCGGCTATTGCTGAGTGGACTCTGCGTGAGTCATGCCATATCGCCAAGTCCACGCAGCCTTTCGCTGGTACACGAGTGGTCACTTTTGAGTTCTCTGAGGAGTCCTTGGCCAGCCTTGTTGATGATCAGGATGAACTCGCTCGCGTCATTCGCAACTGGGCTTCTAAGCGATCCTCTTATAAGTCCAAGCATCAGGATCAGCCCGGCTGGGAAGATGCCCCCGAGTATAAGACCATTTGTGAGCAGCTGGCTCAGCTGCGTGCGCTTCGTACCTCCCAGACGACCCGTGGTGTCTCTCGCCGCGGCGCATCGCCGAAGAAGGCTCTGCAGTTTATCTTTGATGGTGTTGCTCCCACTGAGGCTCTGAGCAGGGATGATAGCTACGCGATTATCAATGCTTGCCGTGAGCTGGCAAAGGGTAACTACCCGGCGGCATATCTGGAGCAGGTTGAGCAGGAGAACCGCCAGAAGGCCGCAGAGGAGGCGGCTGCTGCGGAGGCTGCGGCTGCTGAAATCGACGTCATGTCCGAGTAACCCGCATCCATGGCCCAGCCCGCATGCTTATAAACAGCGTGCTGGCTGGGTATGGCTTGTAGATTTTACAATTCATATCCAGTCATGTACTGGGCCTTTCTACTGGGATCAGCCACGCTAATTAGCGTGGCTTTTCCAGTTTTATAGCTTAAAAGTTTATCGAAAACTTTTATATGGTTGGCGCAGGGTTGCTGAAGTACGGCGAGGGTGCGCAGTTTAGTTTTATATACCTGGGATTGGCTGCACAAGCACTCCCGCGGCGGTGATCCTAGGCACTATATTTTAGTGTTTTGATTGCCACTGTTATGCTATAATATAAGTAGAGAGTTTGGAACGGCCTGAACTCAAGTGTAGAAAGGATCTAGTCATGACCACTTACAAGTATTTCAATGTTGATGCCAATCGTGCCCGTCAAGCTTATTTGGGCGGCGGCTGCACTGCAGTGTACGCTCCTGTCAAGTTGTCTGAAAGTGCTCCGTCTGGTGATCGAGTGCCCGATATGCGCCTTGTGTGGGCTGCCTGGGGCTGTGATTCGCTCGTAGTGTACAGCGAAGAGCCGTTTATTCAGGAAGATGATACTGATAATACACTATACGTCAAAGATCTTGGCAGCATTGATTTGCCTGAAGATATGGATCCGATTTCAGACGACTACGTGGATGATGCCGTATTCGAATTCTGTGAGGCTTTTGATGGCTGGGATGATGTGGCAGCCATCATGTATCATCTTTATCGAGGGTACGTTGATCAGCTGGGATACCTTGGCAATAATTGTGAAGGCATTGAGCTTTAGGAGGCTGCTGTGCTTGAAGACGACTATGCGGATATCTATTTGTATGGCACAGATTGGACGTATATGGATCAAGGTGCGTCTCCGAATTATGAGTGCCGAGGCTGCGACTACGCAGATACATATGGTTGCGCAGCATGCTGCGAATGCAGTGAGTACAAAGACTAGCCAGTAGATTCTACTTAATAGCCGCATCGATGCGGCTATTTTTTATATAATGATGCAGTTAATCTTGAGTAACCAGGATCGGCTGCACATGCAATCCCGCCGTGGCGATCTTTAATATTTAGTGTTTTGACTGTAGTTGATATGATATAATATATTTATAAGTTTGAAATACGTCAAACTTAAAATGAAAGGATCAAATGATGTCTATTAGTAAGTATGAACAGATGTCCGACGAGCAACAACTAGAAGTACTTCGTCAGTTTATTTATGTCGAGAAAGATGGCACAGTAGATGATTCTATTAAGACGTCTGATCAGTTGTTGCCAGTCTTCATGATTTTAGCTTATATTGATCGAGAGGCGGCTATCAGTATCATGACCTTGACTGATGGTTGTGACCAGTCAATCGGTCAGACGATTAATGAGTCAGTTCGAGAAGCCTTGATGTGCTCGTAAGATACTAAAGAATGGCCGCATTGCTGCGGCCATTCTTTTATTCAGTGATGCAGCCAGCCTATGAAACTTTGAGATTGACTTTTATACAGTTAGTTTGCGAAAGTTTGGAATTGACTTTTATGCGGCCGCATTTGGCTTTTGGACTCCTGCCGGAGAGGCCTTCTCTCTTATTCAAAATAAGAGAGAAGCAGAGAACAAACAACGCCTACTTCGTAGGCGAATTGTGCCGAGCAAGCTCGGCCCTTATACTAGGATCGTCACTTTCTAAAAGATTAGAAAGTGACAAAGCAATCTGTTAGCCATGCGATGCATGGCTTTACTTTCTAAAAGATTAGAAAGTAACAAAGCAATCTGTTAGCCATGCGATGCATGGCTTTACTTTCTAAAAGATTAGAAAGTAACAAAGCAATCTATTTAGCATATTCGTGCATGCGTTGCATGCACTCATAGGCTATGCATCGACTTTACTTGCATAAAGTCGATGCATAGGTCTTTCGGCCGTATACGTGCTGCAGCGGCGCTGTTGCTCAGGCTAGCTTGATTGCCGCGACTCGGCGGCCAAGCCATATCGTACAGCAGCGCCTTCTACTTGTCGGCGCCTCTGCGACGCCTTGAGCTTACGGTTGATGTCGAGCAGCAGCCTTAACGTTTAACTTGCTCGCGGGGTTGACTCTTTCTACAGATAACATTGCCAATATTCAATTTCTATGCTTTGAAATATAACACTTCGCTCGTCGCTCCAGACTACAATTTGAAAATTTCTCAAGGACCGAGAAATTTGAAAATTCTAGTCCTCCGCTCCTCGTCTTCGTGTTATAATCAAATCATCGACATTGAATAGGTCAATGTCACATGTAGAAAGGAACCATCATGACCACGACTAAGACTTTCAACGCTAAGACCGCCACGCTGCTCGACATCAATCGTAAGCTCAAAGCGCTTGCGTCTCAGAAGACGCATGCCAAGCAGAAGGGCGACGCCGCTAAGTACGATAAGGTCTCGGCCGAGTATGCCGAGATCGCAGCCATCAAGGCCAAGCGCTTCCCAACGAAGCGCAGCCATAGCTACAGCACGTATACGGTCGAAGAGATTAACGCTCTCGACCTTGAGACGACTGTTAAGGGCGTTAAGTCCCTGCAGAGTCTCATCTGCGTGTACCCGCACCGCATGTCCGAGCTTGCTCCAGTACGCGACGCGTTTATCGCGCACCGCGATACTCTCCAGGCTCAGCTGAAGTTGGCTGAGCTCCAAGCACAGCTCAACCAGTAGAGATAAAAGATAACCCTCTAACGAGGGTTATCTTTTTTACTTTCTTCTGGAAGAAAGTAACAAAGAAGCATTGGCCACACTCCGTGTGGCCTCACTTTCTAAAAGATTAGAAAGTGACAAAGCAATCTATTGGCCATGCGTTGCATGGCTTTACTTTCTTCTAGCGAGAAAGTAACAAAGAAGCTTTTATATCTTCCTTCAAAGCTTTTATAGCCTATTATTACAATCCGCTTGTACTAAAAAGACCAGCGATAAGCGGCGCGGCGGTCCAGCATAGTCGTGTAAACCACCAGATGCGGCGCAGTGGCGCAGTGTCGAGGTACTATAGTCGTTATGTAGTGCGGTGGCGCAGTGCTATAGTCGCCCTGTATTATAGCCATCATGTAGTATGTATCGCAGCGTCAATGAGACACGCCAATATGCCAACATGCATAGATGCCTAACAGAATCACAGCAACCAATTATCGCCGCCTCGGGCGGCGCAGCACAGTATCCCAGAGAAATAGTAAGTTAGACCGTAGATAACACTGCGCCGCCGCGTCCCTGAATGGTGCAATGCACGATTATGCTCTACAGGATGAGAAATAGACCGTAGATATTCTCAAGGGCCTATTTTTAGCCTTGTGTGAGTATCATAGAATAGCCTATTATTATATACCCTGGGTACTTAGCCTCTTATGTTCACACACTTTTTACAAAGTAATTCCTTATTGGATAATAAGAAATAAGTGGTGTCCGTAGAAAAGTGGCTCTACCTCTTCGTATAATTAAGTAGAGCGATAATAAACGGAGGTGCTTAATGTGGATACATTAACAAAGGAACACAGTGCCACGGCGCCCTCTGCGGTGATTGCTGTTGAGGCGGAGGTGCTGCGACCAGGCACCATTGTAGAGACGTGCCGTGGCTGCGGCCAAGCATTTGACATTAAGGTCAAAAGGTCATCCGCGGATCGAGACTACTGTGTGAGCTGCGCTGCCGCGGCGCGGCATGACATCAACACAGCGAAGCGAGATAACTCTCATTGGCTGGAGCGCGCATTGGAGCTAGGCATCCCACCCTGGGAACAGCAGCCTGGTGAGAGCAACGAGGAGTACGAGCTGTGGGAGTACTACAGAGCCTTGTGGCCTGAGGTACGCCCGACTGTGACACGCGTGGCCAATGACACTGGCGTTAGTACAGGGAAGGTGCAACGTGTAGCTACGATGTGGACGTGGCCCGCACGTCTGCAGAGTTGGGTGCGCGAGGTCAACGCAGACCGGACCGCTGAGCTACGTGCTGCCAAGCGACGCATGGTCGAGGACCATATTACACTTGGCGAGCGAATGAGGGCTAAGATGGTGAAGGCTGTAGACGCTCTTGACCCTGAGGACTTGACGCCTAATGAGTTGGTGGCATTGCTCAAGGAGACGCAACGTCTGGAGCAGACAGGCCGCGATGCGTTAGACGCTGTGGAGCGAGATACTGCGATGGACATCGACAACATGCCTAGGAGTGTCACCGGTCAGCAGGATGACCAAGTGCATGAGAATAGCAAGGGCTTGTCCGTAGATGACATGGCTGAGGTGGTCGGGATACTTCAGCAGGCAGGCGTATTGCAAGTTAATGGTGCACGTGTTGGTGTGAGGCAAACAACTACGACTGAGGTGGTGGCAACAACAGATGAGCTGTAAATGTGGTGATGATGCAGCATGGTTAACATGCTTGGCCTTCTTCAATGGGGAGTGTGCATACTGTGGCACAACTAGGCATACATTGTATGCAGACTATTTGGTGCCGCTGTCACAGGGCGGCCAAGGTACTCCGAGTAATATAGTGCCTGCCTGCGAGCGTTGCAGCGAGGCCAGAGATGAGCAAGACTGGCGAGACTATATGATGGGGCAGTGTGACTTTAATCAGGATAGGATGAATCGGATCTTTGATTGGCGAAGGATCTGTAGGCAAGCATCTATCTAGAGGCAATGATGCTGACATATACCATAGTCCACAGTTGCCTATGTACGAGATGCTAGCATAGTCATAGGTAATTTGGAAAAGGCGTTAGCCAATATATCGGAAAATTAGGGAAGGGAGGATTTAAATGGCAGTACGAAGCAAAGTAAGACATGATCTGACGTTGCGGTCTATCAAAAAAGAAATAGCAGCGTCACGAGATGTTGCATTTTGGCTTGATAAAGCCTATGCACATCTTGACTCTGGATTGTTCGGTGAAGCGGACATTGCAGAGATTGAGGAAGTGGCGCAAGCTTATTATGATGCGTTGGATGCATCTGAAAAACGGCTAGAAGAGTCACAAAAAGTCGAGTAACAATTGGAGGCGGTACCTATGTACGAAAACTTTGGAGTACCAATGTATAATCCAAGTGTGCAATTTCCATATCAAAGCCCATATCGTCCACAGCAATCCAATGACATACAAGGTGTTAGATTCGTAGATGGTCTTGAGGGCGCTAAGGCTTGTATGGTGCCTATGGGCAATAAAGCATTACTTATGGACCAAAATACACAACGGTTCTTCATAAAAGATGTTGATTACAATGGTATTGCTACTCTGAAGGCCTATGAGTTTCATGAAATTTCTAGCAGTCCTTCTAATAATCAATATGTTACTCGCCAGGAGTTCGAAGAACTGAAATCTATGCTTATGAACGGAGGTAAGAATGAATCCACTGTTCAATCAGAGGAAGCCAATGGCTGGGCAGCAGAATAACACTGCTCAATTGTTAGATTTTATTAAGTCAACGAATCCTCAGCAGGCAAAGATGGAAGTAGAACGCCTGATTAAAGAACGTGGTATTTCTGCCACAGAGTTTGAAGAGTACAAACAAAAAGGCCCAACAGGTTTCGCCCTGCTATGCAGGAAAGGATCTTATTATGGGATGCAAAACAATTGGTCGCTTTGTATATGATAATGCTAGTACGGCTTCAATCGAAGCGGGTGGTAACCTTATCTACACAAATGTAACTGTGGCAAATAAGTGTATTCAATGTGATGGCCAGAATATCACTATTGAGCGTCCTGGCGTATATAGCGTGCAGGTAAATGTTACGTCAGTGCCAGCAGAAGCTGGCCCCGTTGAACTACAGCTTTACCGCAATGGTATGGCGATTCCTGGAGCTCATAGTATAGATACTGTTGGTACCGCAGGTAACAATGCTTCTTCTGCTTTTAATGCTATGATTACTGTTCCTGCAGCATCTCCGTTGGTGACTTTGAATGTCCGGTCGGTTAATGCTAATGCCATTCGTATTGCTAATGTGATTGTCATAAAGGAGGCATAATATGCATTCTATTATGACATTGTTAGATCAGATGAAGAGTGAGAAGGCGGATTCTTATAATTACGCAAAGTGCGCCATAAAGTATAAAGCATCTGATCCTTCTTTAGCAGATCTGTACATTAGTTTAGCACGCACAGAAATGGAGCATTATAGCAAGCTTTATGCGCAGGTAGATCGTCTGTTAAATGATCGTCCCGTTGAGGAAAACACAAAGGAAATGCGCGAATGGCTCACAGCTAATGCCGCTGAAGAGCTTAACAGCATGAAGCAAATGATTGAGTCCTACCGATAGGTTTAATATGCCCACGGATACAACATATGTACACTTTATTGATTCTCTTGGGGCTAATGGACCAATGTGGCTATTTTGCATTGGTTTATTGACTATAATCGCATTCGTAGTTATTAAGGCATTACCTACTTGGCATGACATACAAATGCGTAGGTTAGAGCTTGATGGTCGAGCAGAAGATCGTAAAGCAAATGAATTAAAGCTACGCAATGAGCGTGAAATGGAAATGGCATCTAATAATGCTAGGATGATTGATGCCATGCATGATACCGCAGACAGTAATAGAGCAATTGCAACTGCTATGAGTACCTTGTCTACGGATATAAATATATCCAGGGGAAATAGTGCACAGATGGGTTCTGCAGTTTCGGAAACACATGATATGGTGGGCGATATTCACGCAGTAATAGTCCAAGGAAAGAGAGTGGTGTAGTGCAAGAGTACTTAGCTGCATTAGAGGACTGGGCAATTGCCACAGGGATTCGCGCTATTAAGACTGCTGGTGAGGCGCTAGTAGTTCTCATTGGTTCTGATATGATCAACGTTGTAGATTTAAATTGGCCATATATTTTAGGTGCGACAGTAACTATGATGATTTTATCTGTAGCAATGAGTCTTAAAGGCATCCCTGAGGTTAATGACGGGTCCTCAGTAACTTCTATAGTAAGAGAAGTTAAGAAGTAGACAGATAGCACCTGAGTATTGCACTCAGGTGCTCACTTGTATAGGAGCATTATGGCAGATTTAGATCTTCAATTAGTGGTGGGTTCTAAGGGTGATAAAGGGGATACAGGCGCTAAAGGCGATAAGGGCGATAAGGGTGATAAGGGCGAGAAAGGCGAGACAGGTGCTACTGGCGCTACAGGGCCGGCTGGACCTATAGGCCCACAGGGACCTCGTGGTGAGACAGGTGCTACTGGCGCTACAGGACCAGTTGGCCCTACTGGTCCGCAGGGTGCTCGTGGTGAAGCAGGTCCAACTGGCGCTACAGGGCCGCAGGGACCTGCAGGCAGCGGTGTAGTTGAGTCAAGTGCAGCTGGTATTATTGCACATGCTGAGGATGCTTTTGCTGGCTCTGGTATTCTTGGGCTTACTGTTGAGGGCGCCTACTCACAACAAACAACAACTGGCTTACAACTGCTAGACGTTCCTAAGACAACCGCAAAGTTAGACGGTGCCACTGCTACATTCGATGGTGAGTACTTTATTTTAAAGAACACTGCAACAGGTTTTCGATACCCGTTTTTTAGACTAAATACGCATCTTCCTGCCAGTTCCGATGGCACTAGGTATGCCTTATATGTGCAAGGCGGTAGGCATGATGTAGCTGTCATTTTACGTAACGGCGCTACTAACCTATTTTACATAGGGGATACCGGCGCTACCGCTAATAGGACAGCTATTGTTACACAAGATATAGATACTATCTGTTTTGGTATACCTGCTAATACTCCTGAATTTAAGATTAAGGTAATTTGCGCAGTGGGTTCCTCAGTCACTACTTGGGAGCCTTATACAGGCGGTAAACCGTCTCCAAGCCCAGACTATCCACAGGATCTTACAGTCATAGAGAACCCAGTAGTTAATGTCTGTGGCAGGAATATACTTGATACCTCTACTTATTATGGTGCTCTATACTCTATCGGCATTGCTACTATTGACTTAAAGACTGTTTATACACTGCCGCTTACATCTAAGGCATCATCAGGCTTTGGCGTAGCTATAAGGATACCGCCTGGCGCATACCGAATACAGGCAAAGAACTATGCGCCAACTGCACTGCTTTCTATTGCTGCTTATAAATCCAAATCTGATATTTCTGATGCTAATAAGCATATCTGGCGTCAAACTAAGGCGTTATTTAAGGATATTACGCCTTTCACTATTCCTGGTAATGACTTTGTTTGGCTAGCAATTTGTTGTGCAGCAGAGTGGAAGGACGGTACAGGCATTGCAGAGTATACTGCAGATTTTAAGTTAGCGCTTGAAGTCCAAACTGCATCGGGTGAGTTTGTGCCATATTCTTGCCAGCAGTATACCCTCGCCCTGCCAGCCGAGCACCCTTATCTCGCCAAGCTCCCCGACGGCACAGCAGACGAAATAGTGGTGGGCGAAGAGGGGAACGTGGAGCTTGTTGCGCGCGTGCTGCGCAGAGAGCTCACGGCATGCACCGATATGTCAGACTCCGCTTCGCAGAGCGGCAAAGACGGAACTATAAACTACCTATTGGTATTAGATGGAGCGGAAGATGCCAAAGTCGCGAACGCCGCGGCATGTATCTGCACGCGATTCAAGAACGGCGGCACGACGAAGAATGCCGACACCATCAGGCGCGGCGCGGATAACGAGTTTTGCTACGTCTACACGAGCAATTCGGCCATCATCGGCGACGGTACAACGCAGCACGTGACAGAATGGCTCGCCGCGAATCCGACTGAAATCATATACGAGGTAGCAGAGCCGAAGCGCTATCCGCTAGGCAAAATCGAGATGCCAAAGGCGCAAGACAGCATCGTCAATGTATGGACAGATGCGGAGCTCCCAACACAGTCCACAGTTAATTATTTCGTAGAGGCTGGTAAGCAGGTAAGCATTAATCGGGAGCGCATAAAGAAGTTAGAACAGGAAGGTTCTGCGGGTATAGGGGTTCCTGTGCCTATTAATAAGGGCGGCACAGGGTCGACGACATCTTTTAATGCCGCCAAAAATCTTAATGTGCCATTCATAGGTGTTTTCGATACAGATAATATTATTATGGAAGGTACTGACTTAAATACCTTAACTACTGTTGGTTCCTGTTGGGCCTGCGACTTAGATAGTAAGGTTGCTAGTTTACGTAATTGCCCTATACAGCATGCTTTTACGTTGTTTGTTACTTCTCCAACAGGCAACGGATCTTATATAGGCCAAGTACTTTTAGAATACAATACATCTCGTATATACCGTAGACTATGTGCATCGGGTGCCACATGGTATTCATGGGAGGCCGTAGGAGCAGGCATACGCTCTATAGGTAATGGGCTGTCTTTGTCAGATGCCGGAGAGCTCTCTGCACCAGAACCACCTGCCAGCAGCATAGATTTGAGTAAGGCTACTGGCCTTTTAAGTGTAGCGCATGGTGGCACTGGAGCCACAAGTGCTTCTGCAGCCTTTGGCAAGCTACTATCACGTGGTCGTGTACGGAAAGGCTCTATAGAGTCATTTAACGATGTCACTGAGGTAGGGACATACACAGTAGATTTGACGGGATTGACGTCTGCAAATAAGCCAGCGAACGTGTACGACTATGGTATTTTAGAAGTTTATGGGGATCCAGCTGGGGTGCGTATACAGAGGTACTCCCCACATGGATCTCTTAATGCAACTAGCTCATACAGGTGTACTTATGAGCGCCAATACTGGAATAATTCTTGGGGCGAGTGGTACTCAAAAGATTTAAATATCGCTACTGGTTTGGCTAGGACTGCTATTAATGGCGTAGAAACAATACACGTCAATGCATCTACTATTGCAGAAGGCATTCTGCCATTAGAGCATGGCGGCACTGAGGCGACGAATGAAGTAGAGGCGGCTGCAAAACTTAATGTACCATACATTGGTGCTCCTGATTCATCCATGGAGATACCTAAAGGCGCCGATTTAAATGCTTATACGACCATAGGCACCACTTATTGTGTCTCTAATCTTTTGCTGGTTGGTTCTCTTAAAAATTGTCCAGTATCCGTACCATTTTCCATGTTTGTTTCATCGGCTCTGGGGACTACTGTAATTAGGCAGACTTTGCTAGCATTTAATACGTCGCGTATTTTTTCCCGTATATACACGTCTTCTAAATCGACGTGGTCGTCATGGGAGGCCGTAGGAGCAGGCATACGCTCTATAGGTAATGGGCTGTCTTTGTCAGATGCCGGAGAGCTCTCTGCACCAGAACCACCTGCTAGCGATGTAGATTTGAGTAAAGCTACTGGCACGCTACCATTAAAGAATGGCGGCACTGGGGTTACTTCAAAAAATGCTCTAATAGATACCTTTTATTTATTGGGGTTAGGCAATCATGGGACTATAGTACGCTTGTTGGATAGCAAGAGTGTCACTCAACCGCAAGCGCCGGGCCGTTGGTACGTTCCGGCGGCTATATCACAGGAAATGGGCAGTACGTCTTCTCTAGGCAAAAAGCCTGCGTTATTGCCTGATGGCTTTTTTGTAACAGCGGAGGCGATGGTTTACACAGGTAGTGAGTACGGAAACGCAGGTAATAATGGCTTTAGATGGACAGTAGAGGCGCCTAGTGGTATAGTATGGGTCTCTGACTCAACTAACACTACCTGGAGATGCTTAACGCCTATTGTGCGTTTAGACATCTCTTCGATATCTAATAGTACAGCAATAGTGTCAAGCACGTTTTGGTCTGACCTATTAGGCAGTACTGCTAGAACTATAGACCCAACGACCATCAAAGACATGATGCGCGTACTGGCACCCTTTACTATACAGCTATCGTACCCCACAGTTTCATCGCTTACCTGGTCAAATTCGTGGGTGCAGGTAGGCGGCATACAGGCTACTACCGCCACTGGCACTGCTATTACTGGTATTACATTGGCTGCTTTAACTAAGGGATCCTCTGGATATACTGCTGGGCTGCTTAAGGAGCATGATGACTATATGCTACGGCCTATAGGTATGCCTATCTCTTTCAACACGCATGCGTCATTTGCCGGTTATACCGGTTTGCCGAACTTACCAGCTATATTTGCTAATATGTAGGTGATAACATGTCCGATCTATCTAGTATGGATAATTTTAGGCTTAATGAGCTGCTTACGCCCAAGTTAAGTAAATATTGCCCATATAAGCCGACGCCTAAACAGGCTGCATTTCTTTTAGTTAACGACGTTAAAGAGGTATTGTATGGCGGTGCCGCTTCTGGAGGTAAGTCAATTGGCCAATTAATGGCCGCCACTCAGTTTGTGGATGTTCCAGAGTACTCAGCCATCTTGTTCCGTAGAACGTATGCTGATCTTGCCTTGCCTGGTGCATTAATGGATGTAGCACGTAGATGGTTTTTGCCATGGGTGCAATCAAAGGAAATTCACTGGAGTGAGAAACAAAAGATGTATACGTTTCCATCAGGTGCTACTTTATCGTTTGGGTACCTTGAGAATGAGGGGGACTGTGAGCGTTACCAAGGCGCAGAATTTAACTATATAGGCATCGATGAGTGCACTCAAATTTTGCCTAGTAATTATACATATATGTTCAGTCGTCTTCGTAAAACAACAGATGTCAATGTCCCATCTAGATTTAGGGCTACGTGTAACCCAGGAGGCCGATATGGTGAATGGTATTACGAGCGTTTCTTTTTGAATCGCAATAGTCGCGTATTTATTCCAGCAGGTATTTATGATAATCCATATGTAGATACTGATGACTACATTGAGTCACTTGAAGAGCTCGATCCTGTGACACGTGACCAATTATTAAACGGTAACTGGGAAATACGTGAAGCAGGTGACATGTTTAGTCGCGATTGGCTAACAGAAATAGATGAAGCAGATTTACCTTCTAACATGAAGCTGGTGCGTTGCTGGGACACTGCATCAACAGAAGCCAAGGGATCTAAGGGAAAGCGCAAAAACTTAGATCCCGACTATACTGCCAGCATTAAGATGGGGTACTACGGGGGCATTTACTACATCTTAGATGTGACTAGGGATCGTAAGAAGCCTATGGAAGTTGAGCAACTCATCCGTACTATGGCAGAAGGAGACGGCCGTAGGTGTGATGTACGAATGGAACAAGAGCCTGGCTCTTCTGGTGAGATGGTTACAGACCATTATAAGCGTAATATCTTACCTGAGTTTAACTTTGATGGTCTGCGCCTAACAGGTAGTAAGACCGAACGGGCCAGCTTATTTTCAGCAGCTTGCCAAGCCGGTAAAGTCTGCATTCTACGTAGATGTCGTAATAAAGGTGCTTTTTACGATGAGCTAGATTCTTTTCCATATGGCTCACATGATGATATGGTAGACGCGGTTAGTGATGCTTATAATCATTTCGCAAAATCCGCAGTTATGCATGCGCCCCAAGGTATATCTAAATTAGGTGGTTCTTATTGGTCAAAAACGAATGGAGGGTCTAAGTGGAGAATGTAGGCAAAGCACGGCAGCCCAGTGGCATGAATCAACTGGGTATCGTAGGTCTTCGCCAAAATTCAGGGTATGTGTATGAGGAATTCTTACCTGAGTTACGTTGGCCAAGAGCAGGTAAGGTATATCAGCAGATGGCTGATAATGATCCAGTAGTGGGTGCGATACTATATTTAGCCGAGATGCTTATACGTGGAGCAGATTGGCGCGTTGAGGCTGCATCAGAAGAGTCCACGGATATTGACGCAGCTAATTTTGTGCAAGGTTGCATGGATGATATGGAGACTTCTTGGGCTAACACTATTAGTGAAATATTATCTATGCTAACATATGGCTGGTCATTCCATGAAATTTTATATAAGGTACGGCGAGGACCTACAGAGAAGAAGCCTACGTATCATAGTAAATACACCGATGGTAAGTTTGGTTGGCGTGGCTTCCCTATACGATCGCAAGCTTCCTGGGAACGCTGGGAGTTTGATCCTGAAACAGGGGACGTTGTAGCTTTTACGCAGCGACCTGAACCAACATATAAGCTTATTACAATACCATTGTCTAAAGGGCTACTGTTTAGGACACGTATTAGTCGTGGCAATCCTGAAGGTAAATCCTTACTGCGTAATGCATATAGACCTTACTACTTCAAACAACGCTTTGAGGAAATTGAGGGCATTGGCATAGAGCGTGATCTTGCAGGTCTGCCAGTTTTAAAAACACCTGAAGACTTGGACCTTTGGGATGAGACAGACCCACGAATGGTTAAGCTTTTGCATATGGCGGAGGATTTAGTATCATCTGTGCGCCGAGATTCACAAGAAGGCTTAATTATGCCTGCTGGCTGGGACATTTCATTGTTATCATCTAGTTCTTCTAGGCAAATTAGTATTGGTGATGTTATTGAGCGTTATGATAATCGTATAGCTATTACTATGCTTTCAGATATTGTCCTAATTGGTAACGGCTCAAAGGCCGGATCCTTTGCTATGGCTGACGTAAAGCAAAGCATGTTATCTAATGCTCTACAGGCACAATTAAGTAACATTGCAGATGAATTTAATCAAAAGGCTATACCACAATTATTTCAAATGAATAATTGGCAGCTTGAAAATTATCCAAAAATTGTTCCAGGTCAAATTAATACGCCGTCACTTAAAGAAGTGGCAGTTATGCTTCGTGCCATGGGTCTTGACTTAACACGGGACTTTAGCTTAAATAACTATGTGCGTAGCTTAATGTCTATGCCACAAATTTCTATTGATGAGTTTAATGAAATTTACTCGGACACTATACAAAATGACAGTAGCATAGATCCATCATTTAATAATGCCGATGATTCTTCCATGAAAGTATTCGAACAGAATGAAACTAATCGTATGACTGGAGAGGAAAGTTACTAATGAGCACGCGTTTATATGAATCGCACTCAATTGATGAGTACGAAGATATGCTTATAGAAGACTTTTATACATCAACTAGCACCCACGAGCCCGCTATTTTTCTTGATCCAATTACTGGTGAGTTTTCTGAGGGCGGTATAGATACACATTCTACTACTTCAATTACTTTTACAGTACTTAAGGGTCAAGCGGCAGAAAAAGGTTTAGTCAGCGGTTGGGCAAACGTTTCTAAAAATGCAGATGGGTCTATACCCTTAGATTGGCAAGGAGATATTATTGCGCCAGATGAGCTGGAGAATGCTGCCATAGATTTTATGCTGAATTACCAAGATGGCGGCGAAATGCATGAAGGTGACCCAATTGGTAAGGTAGTAGAATCAATTGTCTTTACCAAGGATAAACAAGCAGCTATGGGTATACCAGAAGGTGTTGTGCCAGAAGGCTGGTTTATTACTGTAAAGTTATTTAGCGAAGATGCAATAAATAAAGTTAAATCTGGAGAATACAAGATGTTTTCTATACAGGGCACAGGGAAACGCATTGCAGTATAATTCAGCGAAAAAGAGCTCTATAATACCGTATAATATTTATGAAGGGCAGTGGTCCTTTAAATGTCGGCTAGACTTTGTGAAGGGAGTTGCGAATTAGTGCCTACTGAGCTAAAGAATCTAAAAATTAATCGAGTCGACTTAGTTCCTGAAGGGGCTAATTCAGCGGCATTTGTAACTTTGTTTAAAGGAAAGGAGTTGAAGCTAGTGGATTTTGAAGAGCTCATGCATAAGATGAAGCCTGAGTATGCTACTGTTATTAATGAGCATGTCTCTGCCTTATCAAAGGCAAAAGATGAGTCCGATGCGGCCCTGAGTACTGCAAATGCCACGATTGTCTCATTACAGGCAGATCTTGAAAAGGCCAAGCAGGATAAGGAGGCTGCTGAGGCCGCTGCAGATGAGGCTAAGAAAGCAGCTGAAGGTACTGTGCCATTTGATGAGGATGAGCAGCTTGCAAAAAGTATTGAGGGCTTAGACCCTCAGGTACGCGAGTACTTTGAGCGCATCACTAAGCAGAAGGACGCTGCAGAAGAAATCGCTAAGGCTGCATTAGCCAAGGAAAAGCGCGCAGAAGCTGAGGCAAAAGCTGAAGAACTTAAAGCGCTGCCTGTAGAAAAGGCCAAGTTAGTAGATTTCATTGAAAAGTCAAATGATACCGCAGGTATTGAAATGCTGTCGGCTATTGCAAAGGGCATTGAAGCAACCGTTCTTACTGAAGTAGGTAAGAGCAATGCTACAAATACTTTTACTGCTTCAGCAGAAGATGCCTGGGGTAAGATTGAGGCATCTGCAAAGGATATTGCTAAGTCTCGTAATATTTCTAAGGAAGCTGCCGTGGCCGCCGTTATTAGTGAGCAGCCTGACTTATACCGTGAGTACCTGAAGGGTGGTGCTAACTAATGAATGCGTTTGAAGTTCCTTGTGGTCAGTTTACATTAAATACAACTGCAGATGTTGAAATTCGTCGTTTTGTAAAGGTTAATGCCCAGGGTGGTTGCGAGCATGCTACCACTGCGGAGGATCCGATTATGGGCGTTTCTTACACAGAGGCTAAGAATGGTCGACCTTTATCCATTGCATCTGCTGGTCTGGTGATGGTCGAGGCAGCAGGCACTGTTGCTGCCGGTGATATGGTCGTGCCTACTACTGATGGTAAAGCTACTAAAGCTACAGCGCCTACTGATACTAACGCACGTACCGCTGGTTTCTTTGCAGTTACTGGCGGCTCTGCTGGTGATCTGATTACTATTAAGCTGTAGTTGAAAGGAGGTTTTTGAATGCCTAATATGTCTTCTGCGCATATTGATCGCGCAATGACTAATATTTCTGTGGCGTATTTACAGAATGAGTCTAACTTTATTGCTGACCAGGTCTTCCCTACTATTGGTGTTCGCCGTCAGTCTGACCTGTATTATAAGTATAATAAGGGCGATTTCATGCGCGATGAGGCTCGTGAACGTGCAGCCTTCTCTGAGAGCGCTGGCGGTGATTATGGCGTTGAGGCGCAGGAGCCTTACTTCTGCCGTAAGCACGCCTTCCATAAGGATATTGCGCCTGAGGAACGCTTGAATTATGATGAGCCTTTGAACGCTGATCAGGATGCTACCACCTTTGTTACTCAGAAGATGCTCATTCGTCGTGAGATGTCCTGGGCAAGCACCTTCTTCAAGACGGGTGTTTGGGGCACGGATATGACCGGTTCAGAAAATGGTACTGGCGATAAGGAGTTTATGCAGTGGGATAAAGAAGGTTCCGATCCCATTCGTGATATTACGTCTGCTAGTATTGCAATGGCCTCAGAGACTTCATACCGACCTAATACTTTAGTGCTGTCTCCCTATGTTTTTAATGTGCTAAAGAATCATTATGACATTCTTGACCGCATTAAGTATACTCAGAAGGGCATCGTTACTACTGATCTGTTGGCGACGCTTTTTGAGGTTGATCGCGTATTAGTGGCCTGGGCCGTAGTTAATTCTGCAGATAAGGGCGCCACGGATGATGTTGATTTTATCTATGGTAAGAATGCGTTCCTTTGTTATTCTGCGCCTGCTCCTGGTTTACGTCAGCCGTCTGCTGGTTATATCTTTGCTTGGACGGGCCTTGAGGGCGCTGGGGCGTTTGGTAACCGTATTGTTCGCTTGCCTATGGATTCGCTTGGCCTTGGTACTGAGCGTATTGAAGGTGAGATGGCGTTTGATTGTAAGCAGATCAGTAAGGATCTTGGCATCTTCTTTAGTGGTGCGGTGTCGTAATGTATATCGTAACGCGTACATTTCGTGATGCTAAAGGCATCTTCAAAGTAGGCGACCGAGTAGAGCCTGCTGATGTACGTGCCTTTAAATCACGATTAGCTGATAAGCATATTATCAATGTAGATACCTGTGATCGAGACTTTTGGTCAGAATACTTTAAGAATCGGTACGGTATTGATTTATCTACGGATGAGGTTGCCGTACCCATTACATCTTCCTCTAATGAGCAGGATGCAGTTACTCTGAAAGAAGAGTCTTGCGTAGAAGCTACTTCAGATGTACCAGTAGATTCATTAGGTAGCTGGTAAGACCTACTCTGTAAAAAGTGTGTGAAGCATGCCCTGGTACTTATATAAGATAGGTACCAGGGTACTGCCATAATGACTTATACAAAGTGCTATTTCTTGATTTTTGAAGGAGGTTACATGTCTTGGACGTACTCAGGCGACCCGTCTACATCTGAAGTGGATGCATTGCGTTTTAAGCTCCAGGATACTAATCCGGATGCGCCTTTATTCACAGATCAAGAGTTAGCATACCTTGTAGATACATATAAAGACAATCCAGATGCACTAGAGTACCATGCGTTCCGTACAGCAGCTACTAAATTCGCCTATTCAATAAAGCGCTCCTTAGGCCCACAATCTGAAGATCCTTCTGCTCGTTTAGCCTATTTTAATGAGCGCGCTGCTGCGGCTAAGAAGAAATTAGCCGTTAAAGGCCTTTCGTTGCCTAAGTATCAATCACCAAAATTATTCTATAAGGGCATGATGGATAACCCACCCGCGATTGGTCGTGGCGATTATGTATGAGTCCCTGAAACAATGGCTGAAATATCCCATGCAATTAAAGCGATATGTTGGTATGTCTCCTGCCGCCGATAAGTTATTTGACGAAGCTGTTGATTTTCTTGGTTACTATGTTGGCCAGATGCAAGTAGTAAACACATCTAATGCTAGAGAAGTCACCAGTAGCTCACAAGTTTACTATGACCTTGCTGGTATATCCATTAGTGAGAATGATCAAATTATTATATCTGGCAAAGCATTTAATGTTATAACTTCTTCTAGTTATTTTGATGGTAGTACTGCCTCAATGAGTATAGGAGTTGCATATTTATAATGGCTACTTATAAAGATGCTTCTGTTACAATGAAAGTTGATGAGCGTAGTATACGTAGCTTTAAACGCAATGTAGATGCACTTGTTTCTGCTGTTGGCGAGTATGCCAAAGAAGATATAATGGACTTTTGCGAGGATGTATTATTAGATGCTAATAAATTAGTGCCGATTGATACCGGCACATTAGCTAGAAGTGCAGGATATAAAGTTACTAGCTTAGGTAAGAACAAGGGGTACAGTGCTCGCATGGGTTATGGCATTTTTCGTAATCCTACTAATCCTCGTACGGGTAAGCCCGCTAGCGCATATGCCACTATAGTACATGAGGATCTTGGTCAAGCACATGAAAATGGCGAAGCTAAGTTTTTTGAGAAAGCGCTGTACATGCACGTGGCAGACTTTTATAGGGCCAATAAAGAGTCGCTGCAATCTATCTTAACAGGCCCAACTATTCGTGTCGCTGGGGCGCCGAAGCAATTCAAATCCGAGGAATCTAAAGAAAAATTCCTTAAGTATATGCAACGACAAAAATCTGGTTTTACAGCGCAGCACAAAGGTAAGATACTGCCGTATCCACTTGGCGGTAAAGTGCCTACTGGGCGTAAAACTACTAAGAAAACAGCACAGTCCGAGCGAGCCTATGTAAACGCTAGATTTCAGCGTAAAAAATACCGCGCGCATTATGCTTATCAAAATAAGAATAATGTTGGTTCATATGGATCATCTGCCAGATATAGGGCTGTACAACGTAAAAAGTATGGCAATGAAGAGCAGATGAAAGACAGATACCTTGATGCATATGCTAAGGAGCAGGTCTATAAGAAGCATCGAATAGAGGTAGCACCAGGTGTGGTACGTATAGTATGGAGTAAAAAAGCAAAATGAGCTTATTACTTGAAGACATATTGCAATACTTTGTAGATAACGGTATTTATAAAGGGCTGGGAGTAGACGCCTTTTGGGATAAATTACCAGAAGCCCCAGATTCTTGTGTCGTAGTTTTTGAATATCCTGGCATGCCTATAGAGCCTTATGAACCTGCAGTTCATCGTAGCGTTCAGGTTATCTGTAGAGAGCCGTCTGCAATTCTTGCACAAACCGCTGCACTACGCGCTTTTAGACTCATCCAGTCTAGCCTAGATGAGTCTGGTCGTATCGACTTTAATGGTCGATTCACTCAGACAAGTCTACGCCAAACTCCCTTCAAATTAGATGAGGATGAAAGCAATCGCGTAGTGTATGGTTTTAATATGGGTGTAACTACTGAAAATGATTCTTAAGGAGGTATGATGGCTACACGTATTGGCGTTAGTAACTTTGTTTATGCCAAGATGACCACTGAAGATACTGCTGCAGCGGCACCTGTGTATGATACACCGCAGGCGGCGCCTGGTTTGATGTCATTAAATATCAATCCAAATGGCAGTACAGATACTTTATTTGCAGATGATGGCCCTCTCGAGACTGCAACGACCATTGGACAGGTAGAAGTTGAGATTCAGAAAAACTATCTGTCAACTAAGAATAAGGTGGATTTATTAGGCAAGAAGACTGACAGCAAGGGCGGTCTAGTTTCATCTTCTAATGACGTGCCGCCTTGGGTTGCCATTGGCTTTAAGTCGCTTAAGTCTAACGGTCATTACCGTTATTGCTGGCTGTACAAGGGTAAGTTCCAGGATCCCGAGGACAACAATGAGACTAAGGGTGATTCAATTAATTGGCAGTCTGATACTATTAATGGTAACTTTGTACGCTTAATGTTTGGGTATACTATCGATAGTGAGACAAAGTTTCCTTATAAGTATGAGATGGATGAGGATGATACAACAGCAGATTCAGAGACTATTAAAGCTTGGTTCACTAGTGTGACTATGCCTGCTGCTGGTAAGTCCGTGGCACCGACGGCCGCAGTGGCCGCTAATACGCCTGTTACGCTGCCTACTGATGATACTGGTCAGCTGGCTGTTGATGACACTACTAACGATTGGGCAGCCTTACCTAGTGCTACCAATTAGGCTACTTTGTAAAAAGTGTGTGAAGCATTCCCTGGTACTTAGCTAGACTAAGTACTAGGGTGCTTTATTACAAAGTTATACAAGTTTATTTAGGCGACTAAAAGGAAAAACATCATGGCAAATCTTAAAGCAATGAAGACTGCTCGTACTATTGACTTGGGTGACGGTGTGCCCCGTACGGCCCGCTTTACTTTAAATGCAATGGCCGATATGGAGGAACGATACGGCAGTATTCAGGCCGCCTTTGAAAAGATGAAGGATGGATCTATCGCGGCAATCCGTTATTTACTGTGGTTACTGCTTTCTCAGGATGATGAAGAGCTTACCGAAAAGCAGGTTGGTAATTTAATTGATACCGAGAATATGAGTGAATTGTTAGATGTTATGATGGATATTCTCTCAGAAAATATGCCCAAGAATGACGCAGGGCAGCCTACTAACTCCCCAAACCGTCAGACCCTAGCCAATTGGTAAATGACACCTGGGATTGGGCATTTGTAGTTTATACCGGCATTAATTGGCTAGGGTACACTGAAAAAGAGGTGTGGCAATTAACACCACTAAAATGGCATACATTGATAAATATGCACATTAAATTATTTAATCAAAAGTGGGGCGGCGACGCAGCATCACACGCCACAGCGCCGCAGCCTAAAACAGGTTTCATAGATCAGCTTAGGTGGTAGTATGGCAAGTGCAGGTATAATATCCGTAGATGTACAGGCTAAGATTGATAACTTTATCAAGGGCCTGAATACCTGCACTCAAAAAGCTGAATCTTTTAGCAATAACTTATCGGCCAAGTTAGATGGCCGCGACTACTTTGCGCCAATGCGTGAAAGTGTTAAAGGTATGGGCAAGGATATGCGCCAAATTGCTGGTGGCATTATTTTTGCCCAAACTTTTTATCAAACTGCCCAGGCCATAAAAGCAGCAACCGCCGCTGTCTGGGAGTATACGGACTCTATCAATTATGCTGATACGACTTTTACAAATCTATTTAGAGATGCTGATTTAGCAGAAGAGTTTGTTTCTGTACTTCAGAGCTACGCGGCTAGGTCACCCTTTGATTTCACTGACGTAGAAAATGCTGCGATGCAGCTACGCTCTTATGGTATTGAAGCCCAAAATTTAATGTTTGTGATGCAAGGCATTGGCAATCTTGCATCAGTTACTGGCGACTATACATTAACATTTGAGCGTATGTCGCGTGCTATAGGCCAGATCAATGCCAAAGGTAAGCTAATGGGCGAGGAAATGCGTCAATTAGCTGAGGCAGGTTTAGATGTAAAAGCAGTATATGATAAACTGGGCACCTCCGCACAAACTGTGGCAGACGATAATATCGATGCAGCAACCGCCATTAATGCTATCGTAGATATTTTAAATGAGAACTACGCGGGAGCTTTAGACGCCGCTAATATGACGGTACGTGGCATGGTTGGTAACATCAAAGACTTAATGTTAATGATCTCTGCATCCATTGCACAACCAGCATACGATGCATTAAAGGTATTACTTTATCAAATAGCTACGGAATTTAATAAGTTTCAAAGCTACTTTCAGGCTGGTGGCCTTCGTTATGCAATAGAGCAGTACTTTGGCCCGGAAATTCTACAGCGAGTAGAGCAATTAATCAGCGTATGTATGATGCTAGGCCAAATACTAACAACGGTTGCAGCGCCTGCTTTCAAACTTGTTGGGATGTACGGTGAAGCACTTGCGTCTATCATAAGTGCGTTACTTACCTTGTTTCTGCCTTTTGTTAGTGCCTTAGCAAGGCTAGTAAATGCCTTAATGAGCACAGCTGCTGGCGCCCGTGCGTTACAAGCAGTTATGATGGCCCTGGCAGCAGCTTTTATATTCAGCAAGGCCGCTACGCTTGGCATGATGGCTGTACAAGTTGTGCAGAAAATAATAGCTGTGACTACGAGCATTGTTACTGCAGCAACTGTTGCACAAAATGTCTACAATGTAGCATTAGCAAATGGTGCTACAGTGGCTGTTGCAGCAGGTGGCGCATATCGAGCATTTGCAGCATCCTTGAATGTTAATCCTTTGGTCATGCTACTGTCCGTAGTTTTGTCCTTAATTGCTGCCTTTGCTGGGTTGAGGAGTATCCTTGGAGGTGTTTCTAGTACTGCAGCATCGATGTCTACATTCGATGCTAGCAAGTGGCTTGATAGCGTCAGGGCATCTTCTGGTGATATAAATAAATTTAATAATCGCTTAACTAACACTAATGATCAATTATCCGATATGCAGGATAATTTGGCTAATACTGGCAAGGCGGCAAAAAAGGCAGTGGAAGGTCTGCTATCATTTGATGAAGTTTTCTCACTGCCAGAAGCCAATGATACTGCAACTAGCCCTGGACAATTAGGTACTCCTAGCACTCCAGGTGATCTAGGTGACATCGGTGATAGCCTGCTGCCTGATATTCCTACTTGGGGAGACCTGGAGGGGCAGGACTGGTTCAATGATTTCATTGATTGGTTTAAGAACTTAGATTGGAATCAGGTCGCTGGGGCGCTGACCGCCGGTTTAACTGCAGCATTAGAAAATTTCAAAAAGCAAGGTATTAAGCTACTTCGCAAGGTTGCAGGCTTACTGCCTGAGGAAGCAGGCGCTGCCGTACGCGATATACCTGAGCAAATGGGCAAGGCTATCGTAGATGCGTTTAAGTCTGGTGACAATAAGATCCTTATTGAAGCGGGCAACTATTTTGGCACGTTACCTTCAGCAATACTTCGTGAATTTGATACAAGTATAAAAGCGCTGCCTACTGGTGTTAAAAAGTTACTGCCTGGCACTGTAGAAAGTACCTCTAATAACATTGCATCCGCGATAAAGGGTATCCCAGAAAAAGTAACTGCAAAGATATCTGGATTTGCTAGTAATATTGGGTCGAAGGTATCATCCATATTAGAGGCAGATATAAAACAAATACCTTCTGCAATAGCCACAAAAATTAAAGATGTACCGAGTCGAATCGCAGATAAAATTTCTGTTATTGCTACTGAAACGCCTTCTAAGGTGTCGGCTAAACTGTCTTCTTTGAGCAGTGACATCGCGACAGTTGTTGCTTCTAAGGTCACTGGTTTACCAGAAGATATCGTACGTCAATTCGATGTTAAAATTAAAGATCTGCCCAGCACTATTGCATCAGTCTTATCACAACGCTTAACTGGGGCAAACATCCTTGCAGCTCTAAAGGATTTCGGTAAGACTTTAGGTTTATCGTTAATCGGTGATTGGCTGTTTGAGATGGTTTCAAATGGTCTCAAAGAGAATGGGCAAGCGGGCGCCGCTGGCATACTTGATGAGTTTACTAATGAGCTGTCCGTAGGTATTGCCACTTTATTAGTTTCTAAGAATCCATTCGCTGCATTAGGTGCCGCGGTGACGCAGCACATATTTGATTCGATCGATGAATCAATGCAGACTGGCGATTGGACTGCTACGGTAACACAAATTACTGATGGTATTATCCTTGTAGCTTCCAAGGCATTAAAAGGTATCGGCAAGGGTGGCATCATCGGCGCCGCGGCGTCCATTGCATCCGATTTTATTTTTGGTGGTATCTCAAATGCTTTAGAGGCTAATGGAGATGCTGAGGCCGCAGATATTACTAACAAGGTAGGAAGCACTGTTTCAGCAGGCCTTTCTGGTGCAGGCTTAGGCGCCATGATAGGCTCCGTAGTTCCCGGTATTGGCACAGCAATAGGCGCCGCTGTAGGTGCAGGTATTGGTCTTCTTCTTGGAGGCTTAGCAAGTTTCTGGGATGAGATTTCCAATTGGTGGAATACTACTTTTATACCCGGATGGAATGGTTTCTGGTCATTTGGATGGGCCACTGCTGACGATAGCTGGTTACAAGTAAATATAG
>ERZ1034723.366-NODE-366-length-25560-cov-10.031680_pt1 | contig 25560 bp, 28 predicted proteins | sample MGYA00520637_ERZ1034723 | MGnify/ENA primary metagenome ERZ1034723 (study PRJEB33766, sample SAMN09781719) | gut metagenome | biome: gut microbiome | host: Homo sapiens | place: Madagascar | study: EMG produced TPA metagenomics assembly of the PRJNA485056 data... | reverse complement strand
ATACCAGGAATGCTCTGTAATAAAGACGAGCAAAATATCAAAAAAATATAAAATAATGTATATATGTGGATTATTTTTTGCATAAAAGTTTAACCTCTTTTTTCAAAAAATTCACTAGTAAACTTAAAACTAAAGGCACAAATCCCCCCCCCATACAATATATAAACCAATAAGGAGGATATTTCATTTCCCACCCTAAATCAAAATCTTTAAATTCAGACAGAATTACATTTATAAATGCAAAGGTTACAAAATGAAAACACATAATATAAAAAGAATGTTTTCCTATCAGGCTGAATAAATTAAGCTTTTGAATTAAAGAAGATACCCCAAAAACAAAGCATAGCCCTATAAAAACAAACACAACCCATAAAAAACTGTTCATAAATTGATTTTGTACAATATCGATTCTAAGTTTGGTAAACAAAGTCGCTAAAATAAGTAACATAAAACTAGAAATCCCAATTATTATTGAAACTTTTTTATTTTCTAAGATATTCTGGAGATGAAAATATTTAAATAAAAAGGCAAGAATATAAATAATTTGCAACCATGGAATAAGATGCAGATTATAATATAAATGTACATCTAGTTTGTAAAAAATAAAAGTCATCAAAACATAAAAACAAAATAATCCAAAATAAATTCCATGCCGTACTTTCCTGTCAAATTTTACGGTCAGTTTTTCTGTTATAAAAGCAATGGTACTGTTTATAAGCAGACAAGGAATAAACCAAAAAGTACCGGTAAACGGAGCCTTACTATCAAACAGAAATATCCGTAAAACATACTTTATGTTTTTCATATTTTGAAAATCAAATATAATTGCAAATAACAAACTTATGATTACATAGGGAACATAAAGCGATTTTATTTTTTTCAGCAAAAAAGCTTTAAAAGAATATTTTTCGGCATTAAGGAAAAGTCCGCTTATAAAAAAGAAAACTGGTAGATGATAAAAATACACGAACCGCGTAGCAATTCCCAAATGCCCAAGCACTACGGAAATAATACAAATTCCCTTTGCTACATCGTAAAGAGGAGTCCTTTCTTTATTTTTTACAACTATAACTTCATTCATAATTATAAAAAATCACAATATGCTAATAATTTCATTAGCACGCTCAGCCCAAGTATTACCATAAACAAATTTCTGAGCATTAGCTAAAGACTGTTTTCCAGCATAATTATTTGCTTTTATTTCATTTAAACAATTAATAAAACTATCTGTATCACTTGGCTTGTACAAGTATATATAATCGCTAAATTTTATAGTTTCTCCATATTCAATGCTTATTATCGGTTTTCCCGAATAAATATACTCGTATAGCTTTACAGGATTTACTGATTTTATTAAATCATTCAAAACAAATGGCATAATCAATATGTCTGATTCAAGCATAGCATCAAATATTCTTTCATGCGGCACAGGTCCTTTTAAATTAAATCCTGTAAAATCAGCATTATAATCAACCGGACCATACAAATTGTATATTATGTTTTTATCAGAATATTTTTTCTGAACATTCCGTAACAATTCCAAATCAAACCAATTTGAAACCGTTCCTATATATGTAATAATAATATTGTCATCATTACGTTTTTTTTCAATTATCTGTTTTTCAGAAATAGTCACAGCTGGAAGTTTTATTGCATTGTTTATAATTTTATAAGTCTTAGGAACAAAACCTATTCTATCTATAACAATTTTAGAAAGATATTCTGCACTAAAGAGTACAATATCTGCATTTTGTATAATCTTTTTTTCAGTTTCCAAAATTCTTCTTCTTTTTTTATCTGACATAGAAAAAGCCGCATTATCATCCATGCAATCATAAATAATTTTTTTATTAAGATGACTAACATACATAGAAGGATGTGTTATATAGACATAATCATAATCCTTTGTCTTTAATGTATGTTTTACTATAATTTTATATAAAAGAGAATTCATTTTTCTGATAATTGAAAAACGGCGGCCTCTTAATTGTTTTATAGGTTTTAATGAAACATTTTCTGCCACGTTATCAACAAGAAATTTCTTTTGATATGGTATAAACAAAACATCCACATCAAATCCATTTTTCCCCAATTCTTCCGCAATAAAATGAGGTCTCTGCTTTATCCAATTCCAATCAACGTGCATCAAATATAATATTTTCATTCTTAATTCCTCAGAATCTCAACAATCTGCTTGCTAGTTGTACCATCGCCATAAGGATTAACAGCATTAGCCATCTTTGCATATTCATCAGCGTTACCAAGCAAAAGCTCCACATTGCTGACAATCGCATCATAATTTGTACCAACCAGTTTTGCAGTTCCAGCCTCCACACCTTCCTGACGTTCTGTAACATCACGCATAACCAGAACAGGCTTTCCAAGAGCAGGAGCTTCCTCCTGTATTCCTCCCGAATCAGTAAGCACAAAGAAACATTTTTCCATAAGCCATATAAGATACGGATAATCAAGCGGTTCAATCAGATGAACGTTAGGCTTACCCGAAAGATATTTCATTACAGGCTCTCTTACATGCGGATTAAAGTGCATAGGATAAACAAGCTGAACATCACTGTGATTATCAGCAATGTGTGCAATTGCTTTACAGATATGCTCAAAACCATCTCCAAAACTTTCACGTCTATGACCTGTAACCAAAATTATTTTCTTGGAAAAATCAAGGAAATTAAAGAAATCCTTATAAATTTGTTCATCCGATTTTTTTATCAAATCTAGTCCAAGATGCAGAGCATCAATGACCGTGTTACCCACCTTGCAAACATTCTTAGTAACCCCTTCAGATTTCAGGTTTTCCACAGCCCTGTCTGTAGGTGCAAAGTGCCAGTCCGCAATATGACCTGTAAGGATTCTGTTTCCTTCTTCCGGAAATGGAGAATATTTATCTCCGCTTCGCAAACCGGCTTCCAAGTGTGCCACAGGAACTTTGCAGAAATATGAAGCCAAAGCCCCAGCTAATACAGTAGATGTATCTCCTTGAACAAAAACCAAATCCGGTTTTTCGTTTACAAGAATATCTTTTAAGCCAAGCAAACACCCCGAAACAATATCAAACAATGTCTGATTCGGCTTCATCAGGTTCAAATCATAGTCGCCTTTAATTCCAAAGAAAGCATTTATCTGATCAAGCATCTGGCGGTGCTGCCCTGTTAGACATACAACTACTTTAAAATCCTCTGGATATTTTTGAAATTCTTTTACGAGCGGTGCCATTTTAATAGCTTCAGGACGTGTTCCGTATATGAACAAAATCTTTTTCATTTAAATAATATCTCCAAAAAATGATTTTCTATTTGTTTTCTAACTGGGTTATACGGTGTATCTAACATCGATAAATCGTTAGAATTTATATACCTTGCTGGAATTCCGAATAAATCAAACAATGAATCCAATCTTGTATTCATTCCTTCGTGAATTCCAATCAGTTTTATAATTCCAAATTGTTTTCCAAATAATAAACTAAATATTGCACAATGAAAACTATTTGAAATTACATATTCAGCATTATCTATAAGATACAGCCATTCAGGAATAGTTGCAAAAAATTGATTCTTTCCATTTGCCATATAATTTCCACTTACAAATATAACATCAAGATTTCTTTTTTTGGCAAACCTGTATACAGCATTTAAGTCAAAATCATTTTTATTGGAAAGCATATAAACGAAAATGTACTTCCCCTTTGGCTTACGGATTTCATTTTCATTATACATTTCTCGATAGATATTTTTTTCCAGAAGCAGAGTTGGGTCACATACCCACTCTGCATTATCAATTCCACACTGTCTGCACAAGTCTAAGCCTTTTTGTTCCCGAACTGCCACATAATCAAAATTTCTAATCAAAGGAATTATTTCATTTTTTAATTCTTCAGAAATTGCTGATACTCCCCAACTTGCAGCATAAGACAAGCGCTTTACATTATTAGCACCAAAATCAAGCATATATGCATGAACAACTGGTTTTACACATTCAAAATCCGCAAAAGAAAAATTCCAAACCTGATCACTACCAACAATATAAGCATCAGCTTCCGGCGGCGTTGCTTTTAGATTTTCATATTTCTGATAGAATTCGGCTGAAAGCAAAATATACTTACTTCTGAAGTCATCAAATTTACGAATCTGGCTAGCAGACTTTGTTTTTTTGAGCAATATTTTATTCTTAAAATGCTTATAAAAAATGACAGGATTTAACGCTCTAAAAGCCCGTTTCATGAAGGAAACTTTATATCGGATATCCTCGTTATTATAGTTATAACGAATTAAAAATGCCTCATGCCCCAAATCCCGCAGATATTTCTGTAAGGCATAGCACTGTAGAAGCTGACCATAATTGTCACTTGCCCACCAATAGGTCAATATTCCGATTTTCATATTTTTATTTCCTTTAGAATATTCAACTGTTGAACATTCTAACATAATCCATAGTTTTATAAAAGGTATAGAACTAACAAAGAATTGTTGACAGGTATTAGAACTACATTTCCGCAATATAATTTATATAAAAATTCTTTCTACTCTGTTTGAAATATCACAAACAATCTCGTAGCCAATACTTCCAACCGCTTTTGCCATATCATCCGCGGTAATACATTCTTCTCCATTTTGACCAATTAAAGTAACCTTCGATCCCATTTGAACATCAGGAATCTCAGTAACATCAACCATAGTTTGATCCATACAGATCCTTCCTACAATTGGAGCTTTTTTTCCGTTTATTAAAACATAGTAATTATTTGATAAAAGACGATTATATCCATCGGCATAGCCAACACAGATTGTAGCAACAAGCATTTCTTTATCTGCAAAAAAACTTCTACCATACCCAATAGACTCTCCAGCATGTATTTTTTTCACCATTGAAACGACAGTATTCCAAGATAACGCAGATTTTATCTCCTTCGGTAAAGTATTAGTATAATCAGGCTTTAATCCATACAAGATAATTCCAAGCCTTGCTAAAGTCGATTTACCGCACTTATGCCAAATACCACCAGCAGAATTTAAGCAATGATTAAAGGGAAGAGCTAAATCTGAAATACGATTCACAACTGCTTCATATTTTCGTATTTGCCCGTTTGTAAAATCTATAGCGTCCGCTTCATCAGTATCTGCGACACAAAGATGTGTGAAAACTCCCATTAGTTGTATTTTATTTTTATATTTTCTAATCATTTTTTCGCAGTAATCAGGATTATCAGCATCCAATCCGATTCTGTTCATTCCTGTATCTAAAGCGATTTCCCCTTTAACACTTGGACTAATTTTCCATATTTGCTCTGCATAATCCTCATCAACAATTGCCTGTACAATATCATATTCAACAAGTTGCTGAATCTTACTAAGTGGCGTATAACCGAGAATAAGAATTTGCCCCTTAATTCCATTTTCCCTAAGCTTTATCCCTTCCTCAATTGTTGCAACTGCATAATAATAACAACCTTCATTTTGAAGCACACTAGCTACTTCTTTATCACCATGACCGTACGCATCAGCCTTCACGACAGCCATTACATATGTGCTTTCAGGAAGTAATTTTTTATATACCCTATAATTATTCACAATATTTAAAAGATTTATTTCTGTCCAACATCTTTTATCTGTAATCATATAACATTCCTTCTTATCTTAATGTAAAAATTGTAGAAGTTTATTATTTACTATATCTGCTAACTCACGAAATTTATCATTTATAAAAAAATGATTATCTCCAAGCTGAAAATACCTAATTTCTTTACCAGCTACTTCTTTCCACTCTTCAAGGCAAACAGCCGTAAAATCCGAAGAGCTATTTATTATTGAACAATCGAAATTTATTGTGTTTTTATGATATACAAATTCTCTGTATGCATAAAAATCGTTTTTAATTAATGAAAATACATCTTTTAATGCATCTGTGTTATCAAGAAGCTTCTTTGAAAAACCACCTAGTTTTTTTATTTCTTCAAACAATGATTCATTATCTAGAGTATTTTTTTTATTTTGATCGCCCAGGTGTTTTAGCCCACCCTCAGCACAAAAGAATACGTGCTGAGGGATGCCTCCATTGATTAGCTTTTTACGAATCAAATCATAAGTCAAAACACTGCCAAAACTATATCCTAATATGCCATATTGCTTTTCTTTATTTCTATGGTTATTTATGAATTTTGAAACATCTTTTAGATAATCAGCATATTTACTAATTAATTCTTCACTTGCTCTAGCTCCTCGCCCAGAATATTCAACAGGTATGGCCTCTATACGAGAATCTAAGAATCTGCTCAGTTTATAAAATGAGAAAGCATTGCCCCCAGCATAAGGAAGCATAAATAACTGTAATTGTTTATTCCCCATAAGACACCACATCTGTCACAAGTATTTAAGAAATGTATTTCTTTACCAACTCTTTTCGGTCTATTTTACCGTTCATATTGAAAAGCATTTCCTGAAGCTGAATATATTCGTCTGGTATCATATACTCTTGAAGCTTCTGAGAAAGATTTGTCTTAACTTCATCAACAGAAACATCGCCAGTATAAACCAGAACAAGTTTTTCATTTTTTGAGTCAAACAGACAACAATTGTATGTCACATTTTTTATTGCAGATACAGCCGCTTCAATCTCACCCAATTCAACCCTATAGCCTTTTATCTTTATCTGGAAATCTTTTCTACTGACATATACAAGCTCATTGTATTCATTATACATAACAAGATCGCCTGTTTTATAAACTAGTTCCGGATATAAATTCTGGGACGGATTCTGAACGAAAACCTCTTTTGTACGCTCCGGATCACCATAGTACCCCATACTCATACAAGAACCACGTACAAGCAATTCTCCAATTTCACCTTGTTTTGTAATAATGTTGCCATTCTCATCAACAATGAAAGCATCAGAATTCTCACAAGGTTTACCCATTGGAAGAACATCATCATCGTTGAATTTTCGATTAACGGTGTAATATGTACAAGCATCAGTACATTCTGTTGGACCATAAAGATTACCGAATGTAACTTCTGGATATTTTCTAATCCAATAATTGAGTTGCTTCATCGGCATAACTTCACCACAGAACAATACAGTTTTAAGCGGTGCATGTTCAACATGTTCCAAAATATCAAGATTTGCAAACAAACTAAGCATAGAAGGAATCCATACAAGAGTATTTACATTATTCTCCAATATAGTTTTCCAAACACGAACAGGAGCCGTATACATCCTATTTGCAATAAGAACAGTTGTAGAACCATTTCTCATAGGCGCATAAACATCCTGAATAGAAAGATCAAAATAAAGCTGAGCCTGATTTGCAAAAACAGTAGTTTCATCAAATCCATAACAAGTCGAAACCCAATCTGTATAATCGACTATAGCTCTATGATTAATGATTACGCCTTTTGGAGTTCCTGTGGAGCCAGAAGTAAACAAAACATAAAGGATATCAGTATCGATAATTTTGCGCGATACATTCAATATTTCATTTTCATTTATAGCATTTTTTTCTATAATATCTTCGAAAATCAAAACTGATTTTTCATTTACAATAGATTTTACTTTATCAAAATGCGTTCTATCTGTAATAATAAATTCTGGTTTTAAAGTATCCAGAATTTTATTGATTCGCTCTTCAGGCATTTTTGTATCTAATGGAGAATAGAAATTTCCTGAATATGCAACACCCATAAAAGAGCTTATCATTGAAACACTTTTTTCCATAAAAATTAAAACAGGTTTTTTAAAACAGTTTATTTTTACAAACTCTTGCGCAATACAAAAAGCCTCATGTTTTAGTTCAGAAAAAGTAATTTTTCTATCTTTATCAATAAAAGCAACCTTGTCAGGAAAATGCTTTACGGTTTCATTCAAGTATTCCATAACCAATCGACACATTGTAAAACTCCTGGTAAATTATTTTCCTAAATTTTGTATTACATTATACAAATCTTCAACAAGAACTGCCTCTGCAATAGCAAACGGTTTTGCTTCTATCTGGTACTTCTCTTTAATCATATTTAAAAATGATATTGCACTGAACGAATCCCATTCATCAATATCAAGCAAATCTTGATCCATCTGAATCTCATCTTCGCGAGACAACAATTCTTTAAAATCATTTAAAAACTGTTCTTGTGTTACCATAATTATCCTCCAACAAATAATCATCTTTTTACAAAGAATGAAAATCACAATTATCAGGATCATACCTGATTCGTGAATTTATATTCAAATTATCGATTTCTTTCATATCCTCTTCTGATATTTCAAAATCAAAAATGTCAAAATCACTTTTTAAATGCTCCGGATTCCAACTCCTAATTACAGGAATCAGACCATTCTGCACATGCCACCGCAAAATTAATTGCGTAATACTACGATTATACTTTTTAGACATTTCTTTTAATAGAAATGGATTATACAATCTGTCATCATGTCTTGCAGTAGGAGAATAGGATTCTATAATTATATCTTTCTCCTTACAAAATTTACGGAGTTCTTCTTGTGTAAACAACGGATGAACCTCCACCTGATTTATTTCAGGATATTCACCCGAAACTTCGTATAACCTCTGTAAATGATGAATATTACAGTTTGCAACACCAAGCATCCTACATAAACCTTGCTTTTTATATTCTATCATTTTAAGCCATGTTTCTTCAAAATGATCTGTTACCGGCCAATGAAACATCAATACATCAAGATAATCTGTATCAAAACCAGCAAGCTGACTTTTTACTTCCTCCTCTATGGTGCCGTTAAATTGGGCTTTGTTACTAATTCGTGTAGTTATAATAATATCCCGCCTAGAAACACCTGCTTTTTTCATAGCCTCTCGAAGCAAGAGCCCATCACCGTAAGCCGCAGAATAATCTAACAATCTATATCCAATAGTAAAACTACTAGCTATCGCATTAACATACTGTGGCTTATCGATACAAATTCTATGAAACTTATTATAAGCCCTATGCAACAATGAGCGACCGTTTTTTCTTCTCAAACTTAGGACATATTCCAGTGAATCCGGTCCAAATCCTATTTTTGGCAGCCCCCCCCCCGTTTATCTGTATAGCCATTATAACCTCCATATCGTTTTTCACATAATGAACTCTTATGAGATTTCTTTATCAATAATCGGCATATTTTTCTACCAATTCTAAAAGGTAGTAAACAAAACCGTTTTACAGGTTTTAAGGCAGTCTGTGTTATAACAGATAAGCCATAATGCTTCAACTCTGTTTTATATTTTGGAGCAAGACTTGCTAAATATTTTTCAACAATATCCTTTTCTGAGACATCCTTTATAACCTTTTTATGTTGCAACAGAAGCAAATCTGTAAGCAAGTCGTATTCAAAATCTATTTCCGAAGATTGTTTTAATCTCATAACAGTTGGTTTCAAAATTTCATGAATATCTGGATGATAGTTAGTTGTTGGAGAAATTGTTTTTATCTTACTATTTTCCAATGTAAACTCAGGATCTTTGTCATATATCATTTCTTCATAGATATTTTTGTTGTATTTTTTTAAATACCGAGATGATAAGTGAACATAATTTCCTTTTATGCCTAAAATATCTTCAATAACATGGAATACTTCCAAATAGGTATAAGCCTTATCATCAGAAACATGGAAAGCCTGATTTTTCGCATTCTCATTCAAAAACAAATTCGCAACCGCTGAGCCGAAAATCGACGTATGGCATATAGCATGTTTTGTATTTATATCATCAAAGAGAAGTACAGGTTTCCCATCAAGTATTCTATTAACTAAAGTATTCGTATCCCTTTTGCTTGCAAAACCAACAGGAAGCCTCGTATCTCCAAATGTTACAGTAGGACGTATCACAGTCCAATAGAAAGAATAATTATTACCATAATGACTCAAATATAATTCTGCATCTCTCTTATCAAAAGCATATTTCCATTTCAAATTTTTTAAATCAATCGGCTCATCTTCTGTTTTGTCTTTAGCAGGATGAACATAAACAGAATCTGTTGAAATATAGACAAACTGCTTACAATGTCCATTTACGATATTCAAAGACCGGATTAATTGCTTTTTTGTAAATATTTGAGTATCAACAATGACATCAAAATTATCGGCAACTATGCATTTTGCAACACAATCATCTCTCCAATCACCTTGAATTCCTTTTACTTTTAGATTAAAGTATTTTCCAAAAAGAGCTCTTCTACTACATACAAAAACATCCATTCCGTTTTTTGCTGCAGCTTCAGTAATAGCACCGCCAATAACGCCCATCCCGCCTATTATAAGTACCTTCATTTCACGAATCCTCTTATAATTTTACCAGATTGCACAAAATAGGAATCTTCCGCAAACTATGCGAAATTAACGTACAGAAAAGAACAATTATCAAACTGTACAGAAAATTACCTGATAATGTACAAATAAAATCAAATTGCTTCACGAAGTCCCGTGTCAGCTGAATAACAATATATTGCATGAAATAAATTCCAAGCGTATTTTTTGAAATTTCTTGAATTATACGTATATCTTTAGTAAATGATAAACTTAAAACAAAAAAAGCCATTGTATTAATTATAACAAATATGGTTTCATAACCATCCCATGCAAAATCCCAATTAGTGTTTATTATTTTAGAGAAACAAATCCCCATCAATGAAAAACAAGCAGAAGAAATAGTTAATACAAGAATAGCCATTATATTTCTTTTATTTTTATCTATTCTTTCTATCTTATCTCTAAATGAAAAGGCTAAACCTCCAATAAAAAAATAAATGAAAACATAGGCATATATACCCTTTACTGGGTTAAAAGAAGCAAACAAGTTAGTATTTACAACGACCTTTTTTCCCATAAAAACATCAAGAAAAAGAGATAGAGAATAAGCAAGCATTTTATTTATAAAGGTAAATATAAAAATCATAATACCAAAATAGTAAAAATATCCTCTCTTGTTATCATACACAAATTTGATAACAGGGAAAAATAAATACAGACAAACTAAAGCACCCATATACCATAAATGACTAGTCCATTCAGCAAGATTATAATTCAATATGTATTTTCCCGCCTGGGTTATTGAAACAAAATTTTTAGTTTTTACTCTGTATATAATTACCGATACCCCCCCCCACACTATAGTTAATACCATTAGTTTTAATATTTTTATAATATGGTTTCTTAAATCTAATGTCTTATTCAACAATAGAAAACCATTACAGAAAAAAAACAATGGAACACATACCGCAAGAATTGAACGAAAACAATATCTAAAAAGATGCAAATAATTCCCTGCATCGAGCCACTGACAATCATCCACCCTCACATGAAGCATAACAACAAAAAGAATTCCTAGAGCTTCCAATATATCAATGAAAGCATATCTTTTCTTTACATTATTCGATGCCACTTCTTTTAACATTTCCATAACACATTCTCCTGAACCACAACGGCCGGGTAACCAGAAACCAACGCATGGGCTGGAACAGACTTTGTTACAGTAGAATTTGTACCGACAATAGCCGCTCTTCCAATTTTAACTCCAGGCATAATAGTACAAGATTCACACAACCAGGCCTTTTCACCAATTACAACAGGTCTGGATGGACGATAACCTGTTGTGTTCATGTAATGCTGACCATTAGTATCACGAATCATAACATTTCTTCCTATACCAACATCAGGCATTATTTCAATACTTTCACCGCAAATGACTTTAAAGCCAGCATTAGCATCACTATAGCTGATTTTGCTACCATGAATTACCAATTTTGCATCATCAAAGACTTCAATATTGCAATCAAAATCAACTCCAAAGCTTCCTAAAACTTCAAATATCGCATTCTTACCGACATAAAGACGAGACTCTAATTTACTTGTAGGGAACTTTCCTTTACGACCCAATATGAAAAGCCCTTCAAACTTCAAATGACTAGTTTTGTCAATATTTATAATGCAATGTTTTGTACAGACAATTCCTTTTCCATGCATTAAGTTTTTCAGTCCACTATATTTAATCGTTTGATACAAAGCCTTTGGACTATATTGAGTTAGTGCAAGAATACGATACACTTTCTTTGTAACACCAAGACATCCTTTTATAAAACCTTTCAATGTTCGACGTTGTTTAAAACTATACTTTTTAACGACCTCATCAAATGGTTTAGATTCAATATCATCAAAAAACTCTGTCCTTTTATTTGACAGCTGTGTTATTGAGCTTAATAAGCGCGGGTTTCCAGAAATAGCCCACTCCAGTGGCTGACTTTCATAATTTATGCGTTTCTTTACAACATCAAAGTATTGCTTTCCCTTTTCCGAATTTATAAAAACAACATTTGTACCCATATCCTTATTATATTTTGAATTATGTTTTGTTAATCCCCAGAAATCTCCAATCGTAATGTCAGCACTACGTGGAAACCCCTTAAATTTACAATCATAGCAAGATGGACGACAATATAAATGAGATTGAATATAACCCTGAGTAAAAAGACTTGTTTTTACTGTATCAAAATATTCTTTTCCATTTTCAAAAACAAACTTTTGAGTAAGATTTTTCCAGCCATATTCCTTTGATTTATTCTCTGTATAAACAATTTTTGAACCATTCATATCTTCAATATATGAAAGATACTTAAGCCAAACTTTTGGAGAATTTACACCAGCACATATAACTTCAACTGTTATTAAATTTTCATAATCGTTCATTAAAAAGTTTTGCAATGCAGCTATTTGACAAGGAACTCCACACACCAAAACCTTTTCACCATTCTTAAGCAGTTGTGTCACTTTAGCATAAAACCCCTCGGCATTGCTTTGTAAATCTTTTGATCGCCGAAGGATTGACAAATCCTTCTTATCATTAGATATAAAATGAGAAACTGTAAAATCTTTATTATGAATCGCACCACCTACATAACCAGACTGATTATACATTACATCAGCAAGAGCTGAAAACATACCACCAGTTGTGCTAGAAAAAATGACATCTATACTTTTATGCTCGGCAGCAAAACATTCAGGTTCTTTATAATTTTTTTCAAGACTTTTACATTTATTAATTACAGGACAAATCTTTTCACATAGTCCACAATTAACACATAGTTCCTGACTGATTTCTGGATACCAAAAACCTTCTTTATCGTTAACAAATTTTATAGCGTGTTTGGGACAAATATCGCCACAAGCATTACAACCACAACAGTCTTCTTTTCTATTTAGTTTTATCATGCCAATTTCTCCCTTTTCAACTTGTTATAAATCCAATTTATAATTTTTAACCTTAACTGTCTATCAATACCAACAAACCAGACAAAAATCAAAACAGAAAATAAACAAGCAAAAAGAACAATTATAAATCCAAGTATTGAATTCACATCAAGTTTAAATGTTAGATACATGGGAATTACTATTGAAATAATAGTAATAACAAAACATCTTAGAATTATTGAATATATTTCACTGTATTTATAATCAACTAAAATGTGAACCAATATCGGTTTTACAATAATACCTAAAATAACACATGCTGCGGTTTCAATCCAAACAAGGGTAATAGGTGGAAATCCATTCTTAAATAAAATATATACAATTGGGAGTTGGAAGAAATCCAGCAATGGACTAATAATAGCATTCTCTTTTATTCTTCCTTTTGCATAAAATGCAATATATAAAGAAGCATCAAATACCTGAAAAGGTACTTGCAACAAAGAAACCTTCAAAAACAATACAGTTCCATCTGGAACATGTCCCAACCACAATTTTAACAAAGGCTCTGCAAGAAAGTAAAATGGGAGGATTACAAACAAAGCAAGATAATATGTATATTTTGTAGAATTTAACAACAGTTCTTTTGAACCATCATAATCTTCAGCAGCATATTTTTTTACAATTTGAGGATTTATCGCAGTTCTAAAATTACCGGTAAATTGATTCACAATTCCCATAACTCTAAGAGCAATAGAACGAACAGTAACAACAGCAGGGGAGAAAAACATATTTGTTACAATTGTTACGCCCTGATTTGCAAAAGATGCAGCAGAACTTCCAATCAGACTCCAGCCAGAGAAAGAAACAACAGATAAAAAGACTTTTTTATCAAAGCATAATTTTGCCTTTACTTCGCCAAACCTAAGTCTACAATAAATCCTATAAATCATTATTATAGAAACTTGAATCACACAAAGTAAAACAGCATAAACTTCAAGTTTATCAAATATAATAACATTAAGTAAAAAAACAATACTTAGTTTTAATACTGCCTCTACAATACTGATATAAGCATAAGCGTTCATTTTTTCATATGCAATAATTATAGCATTATAAGGAACCTGCGTAATTTGAAAAAATGTTGTAATCATTGAAAAATGAAATGCAAAAATTGCAGCTTTCAAACGTTCAGGAGGAATAATCAATTTATGATTAATGAACCATATACCTACGATTTCTCCAACAATAACAATAATTATACCAAGAACAAAATGAGCAATACGAACTGTAGCAAAAAGAATATCCAATCTAGGCTGCTCTTTACCCATTTCAAAAGTTATGAACCTTGATGTTCCAGAACTAAGGGCGTTGCTTAAAAAAGCAAGAAAAGTTACCACGCCACCAACAGACTGATAAATACCAAAATCATCTATACCAAGAATTTTTAGAGTAACTCTTGAAGTATAGAGAGAGATAAACATTAAAAGGAGCATACGAAAATACAAAAAGATTGTATTTTTTGCAATTCGCTTATTATCACTATTTCCCAATTTTAATGCTCCTCATTTTGTATGATTCTAATTACTTTCTTTTCCCGAAAGGAATCATCTTCAGCACTTTCGTATTCAAATAATTGGTAATAAATGCTAATATAAAAGACAACACAACGAAAATAACAACATTGAAAGCTGTAGTCCATTCTTTCATAAAAAAGAATATTTTTGTTTCGATAATATTCATTAAACCAATATGTATCAAATACAATTCAAGAGAGATATTACCTACTTTTGAAAGTATATTACTTTTTACATTAAACAAATCAAAAAAATATACAAGTGCAAAACTAATTCCAGAAAAGAAAATCAAATTTGAAAAAGATAATGGTTTTCTCAATGTAAAAATATAAGAAAAAGAAAATACCAATAGGGTAAATGCTATTATACCAAATTTAAAACCTTTTTTTCCCTGTTTCCTAACCAACCAATCTCTGATTAAATACAAAAAAACACCGACAACAAAACACAAAGATGTCTTCCACCAATAATCAGGTAATTTCATATAAAAATTTGCAATAAAAGCATATCCAAAAACAAAAACAGCACAAATTATCCCTGAAATTGCGGAATGCCTAGTTATCTCTCCTGTCCTGAACAACCCTGCCAAAAAGAAACTTACAAATATAAAAACATATAGTAAAATCTGAATTTTTAAATACCATGTCGAACAATCAGGCAACTTTAACTGAATAAAGTGTAAACACAAATCTTTTAAATCATACTCGCATACACCAAAAAATTTTGTAAAGAGTACAACAAAAATAAAAGAGAAAATAAAACTTATCACAAGTCTAATCAGTCTTTTCAAAATCCAATCTACCCTTGACGAAACTGGATTCATAAAGGATTTCATTAATGATGCCATATTACCAAAACCACTAAGCAAGAAGAACAGGCCTACTCCTACCCCCCCCCAACTAAATACTAGTAATTTTATATAATTTCCACCAAAAATGGGTATACTTAATCTATCACCTAGCTGCTGCACAATGTGAGCCATCATAATCATTATAATTGCAATACCTCTGATCGTATCGGTCACAGATTTTTCAAGAATTTTAGGAGATTCAATAATATTAAACCTTTTTGCCCTATATCCATTGATGGCAGAATAAATAACAAAAACTACATAAATTAATAATATAGATAAAAAGACAACACTAAGCATATATTCATAATAACATAGAGAGTTTTTTATGTAAACTGTTCAAAATTTGAATATTTTAAACAGTTAATTAAGATTTTGTTCAATTTATGAATATTCTGTAATTCTTGTTTTTTACCTTCCCCCATTCAAAGCCCTAAATAAAGGCGGACAAATTTTCTTAATCACAATCCCGATTCCGGTCCCGATAACAATTGTTAAGAAAGTCGGGATAAAATACTGGCACAAGCTCCAGAATGTGCTCCTCATCGGGAAGAACCAAATCCACAGTTTTGAGGTGTATCCGTTTACAAGCGGAGCATGAATTGCAAACAGGAAAAACGAAAAGCCTGCAAGATATGAGCAAAGCAAATACAGTTTTTCTTTACGCACAATGACGGCAGAAAGCTTTATCACAATCACACAGGAGAAAATTACCATAAAGTTATGCGAAGTGGTATGGTCGCCGCCGCCAAGCTTAAATGCAAATATAACAGAAACCACAAAGAGCGGGATTATTTCTTTTTCTGTTTTTTCAGTAAAATAATCTTCCAGAAGCTGATTTCTGCAAATTTCATAGAAATCCAAAGTTCCAAAAGTGGCTACATCATAATCACCACGAAAAAAAAGGCCTTTTCAAGCCAACTGCATAAAGAGAATAATTTTGCGACGGTAGTTTCTCCAGTTCCCTGGTCACCAATAGAAAGAGTTAATTTACTAAAGTCTATAAAAACATCTTCTGAATCAAAACCTTCTGTTATTGGTCCAAAATATTTAATCCGTAATTTCGCCATATTATCCTCTAATTGCAATATATTAACATGGGGAATTAAAAAAAATCTATTGTGCATTACTCCTCCCGCCTCGTCCACAAAATCCTCTCCGCACAAAAACATTCCCCTAACCGTCGCACAACACTTTCCCGAACGCCGCGGAACATTATCCTGCATGTACAAAAACATTTTGCTGACCGCCGCTCAGGACTTTATGGCACAATACAGATTATTCTGCAAACATACGACTCATAAAAACACAATTGAGCTATTTTCCAATATAGAAACTTGTTTTACTATATTCTTGCCATTTGTCGTACATAGCCTGATAATTATCTTTTATAAAGGCTTGAATTTTGTTTATTTCCCGGTCATTTAATCTGCCTCTTTCTTGCAAAACAGAATCACCATTTCCTTTTACAAAGAATTTTGCAGAACTTTCTTCTGTTAGTTTTGAATCGCTAGCATGAACATGCATTGCTTCCAGGATACACTTGGAAGTGAAATAAAGATAATATCCACAAACTTTAAAAGAAAAATACTTTGGCATTTTAAACTTCCATATATTTTGCATTTGCCAGATAGTGTTTTTTTGCAATAGAAAACTCTATATCGTCCATACTTGTTTCTATAAGAGTTCCGTCATCTGCAAAAACAGCAGCCCCTTTTCCATTATTCAAATCAAATACGCTAATTCCTTCATTTGTCTTTTTGTAGGCAAAACCACAAACAATCATATCTGCGTCATCAGAAATTTTTTGTAAATCAGGCATATTTCACCTCCACTTTTTTTATCGGTTTTAAGAATTCATCTGGAGTTATATAAAGGCTTCTTAAAATTGGAATCAAATCAATATATTCTTCTTCCAAATCATTATTATGAGCATATTTTGCCATTACCACCAGATATCCTTTATCCCACTGTACTACAGATTCATAGCGTTCCAAAGAATAAGGTGCTATAAACTTAAGACGAGTTTCACCAAAAGAGAATACAGTATATTGACCTTCGTTTGACAGATAAGCTTTATTTTCGCCCATAATACACCTTTTTTATCATATCATAATTTTTAAAATCCTGCCTAAAAATTTTTCTTAATTTTTACACGTAAATAATTATACTTTCGGCGAATTTTTTATTATATTCCACCTGACAATTCACCAAAAGTATAATGATTCAATGTATGTAAGGCGAACAAATCTGTTCCCGCCCTACAAGCAAAGGAAACCCCGCAAGGTTTCGTAATTCTAGCCTTTATAGGAGTGGCTAATATGGCAGAGGCAATGGAAAACATTTTTTCAAGGAGGGTGAAAGATTTAATGAAGGAAAACCGCTTCTCGCAGAAAAAACTGTGCGAGCTTTGCAGTATTACAGAGGCAGCATTCAGCGAGCTTGCCCATATAATGCTCAGGCACACACAGCAGAGCAACCTTGGAGAATATGACGATTTAGATACTTCATAATAATGAGGGGCGGCAAGAAATGATTTAAGTTTGAAGTTGTTTTTTTAATGCGATAGCTAGCGTCATACTTCTTTACCTCCTGTCGTCTAATATTCTGGATTCAATTTTTTCAAGAAATCTTCTTTTAGCAAGCCAAAGAACTATTTTTTATTTGTTGCATGAAAAATGTCTAAACAGCTCTTTTCTACTATATCATTTCTGAATGTTGTAAAAGTGGCAGTACAATTTTGGACACAATCAACATCAAATATAGAACAAGGCTCTTTATCTGGCTGTCTAATTCCATTTGCCATTGTCAGAATGATTGTGGTGTCGTTTTCGGAGAACTCTGAATGAAGCTGAGTATTAAAAGATGCTAAAGAAGCATATGAAATAGAAACTGTTGTTTTTATGTTTTCAAACAGATTTCCTTCTATACCATAAAAATTAAAATTACATTTTAAAATAAAACAGCAATTTCCATTTTTCCTTCATAAAACCTCTAATTTAAACTACCTATTTATAAGCAGCAATAAATTTTTCTCTCACCATACCGATGGTGATTTTTTGATGACCGTTTGCGGACGTTTTTTGTTTACACATGATTTTTTTGTGGTATCTTAAAAGCGTAAACGCAAGGCAAAAGAAAAATAATAGGCAACAAAAAAAAATTGTGGTTATTTTTCAATCCGGCTTTGCAAAATTCTTGGAGGTCTATATGCAGTTGAAATTTTATTATTGCAGGCACTGCGGAAAAATCATCGCCATCGTAAAGGACTCTGGAATTCCAACAGTTTGCTGCGGAGAAGCAATGCAGGAACTTGTGCCAGGAACAACAGACGGCTCTTCGGAAAAGCACATTCCTGTAATTAAAGTTGAGGGAAACACAGTTTCTGTTACTGTAGGCTCAAAACTTCATCCGTCGGAAGCAGAGCATTACATCGAATGGATTTTGCTTCAAACCGACAAGGGAATCCAGCAAAAATGGCTTCGTCCAGGAAATTCTCCAAGCGTAGATTTTGCCGTTATGACCGGGGAGAGAGTTGAAGCCGCCTATGAATATTGCAACATCCACAGACTTTGGAAAGCGGAATACTAAATTTTACGGAGGATTTTTATGAACACAACTACAACTTTAACTTCAATGCTAAACACGCAGATTCAAAAAGAATTTGAGTCGGCTTATATTTATCTTGGGTTTGCGGCTTTTTTTGACATGAAAGGACTTGCAGGATTCGCTGAATGGTACAAGCAGCAGGCAAAAGAAGAGGAAGAACACGCAATGAAAATTTACGACTACTTGTGCAAAGTAAATCAGCCGGTGGAACTTATGCCAATCGGCGCGCCCAAGAACAAGCCTGAAACAATTTCTCAAGCTCTAAAACAAAGCCTTGAGCACGAGGAGTATGTAACAAATCTCATAACCACGCTTTACTTTCAAGCTGAAAAAGAAAAAAACTTGTTTGCAAAAAATTTCTTGAATTGGTTTATAAACGAACAGCTTGAAGAAGAGCAAAAGGCAAAAGAGCTTATAGACAAATACAAAATGTTCGGCTCAACACCAGAAGGTCTTTATGCGCTTGACAAAGAACTTGGCGGACGACAATAAAAAGATGCAGCATGGAAACTAAATCTGACGGAATATTTTTTCTGATGATTTTCTTCCCATGCGTTCTTTTTTAAATAAAGAGATTAGCTGCTCACGGGTAATATTTCCGTTGCGTTCACGCGCCGCCTTGAGTTTTCTGTACACGGTATTTTCGCTGAATCCTTCAACTTCTTTCTGGTAGATTTTTCCATCGCAAAGCTGTTCTAAGATTTTCACTTCATCTTCATAAAGCACAAGCCGCTTGCGTTCAAACTGATTTTCAAGAACAAAGAAAACACTTCCAACAAACCAGATGCTGCGGACAATGTGAATCAGAAAATGAAACACACTCTCTCCGTTTATTGAAAACGCAACGCATACTGCCGCAAAGTAAAGCGACATGGCAATATATTTTATCTTTGGCTTTATTATTATTACAATGCAAACAATAAACAGAGCCGTAAAATTATTGAACAAAAAAGTTTTTTCAAAAGCAATCATAAAAACAAGAATTGTTGAATAAGCAAGATAAAAATAAGAAAAACATTTCTGCTTGAAAAAAAACGCGGTTGGAATATAAAGAAAATTCATAAGGGCAACAATCCAAGTTCCTACGAAAAATCCCTCGCTAAAACCTTTCCATACATAAAGCGCGCAGAGAACTTCAGAGAGAACACTTGTAAACAAAACAAAATGATCATTCAGAAAATCAGCAAGAATTTTAGACTTCACAAGCCCTCCCCTGCAAAGCAAAACTGGCGAATAAAAAAAAAGCTTCTATATAACTGCTATATAAATAATAGCACTTTCCGCCAGAATTGCAATAGAACAAAGGGGCAATATCGAAAACTTTATAATTTTTTTATCCGTTATCTCATGCTGAAATCTTTTATAAGCTGCTTAATTTCACTGCGTGCAGGCATTACTGAAAGCGAGCCTTTTTTTGTTGTTACAAGCGACGAAGCGGCATTTGCAAATACAAGCATTTTTTGCAGACGCTCCACAGAAAAAGATTCATATCCGTTGCAAAGAATTTCATGCAATATGCAAGCGCAGAATGTGTCACCTGCACCAGTCGTGTCGATTGTTTTTACATTTGAAAACGTTCCGGCTGTTTCATGTAAAGAAATTTTTCCGTCAGAGTAAAATGCTTCACTTCCGTCCTTTCCTTTGGTAACTGTAATCAGCGGAATATTGAATTTTGAGCGGAGCCAATTTACGCCATCAAAAATAGATTTTTTGCCTGAAACAAATTCAAGTTCTTCCGCCGCAATCTTTAAGATTTCGCATTCTGAAAGTCCGAATAAAATTTTTTCTTTTGCCTGATTTTCATCTTCCCAAAGCGGAAGCCGCAGATTCGGGTCAAACGAACGGAGCACGCCGGATTTTTTTGCTGTCTCAAGCGCAAACTTTGTGGCATCAAAGCAAATTTCATTTGTCATTGATAAAGTTCCAAAGTGAAATATTTTCGCATCAGAAATCAACTCTGGTTTTAATTCAGATTTTTCAAGCATCGAATCCGCGCCATGATTTCTATAGAACGAAAAACTTCTGTCACCGTCATTTGCAGTGTGAACAAAAGCAAGCGTTGTTTTGTATTTTTGTGAAAACACAAGATTTTCAATTCCGATTCCGAGGCTTGTAATTTTTGACTGGAGCATTTTTCCAAACATATCGTCTCCAACTTTTCCAACAAACGAAACCGAATGCCCGAGTTTTGCAAGCATCGCAAGAACATTGCACGGAGCACCTCCAGCGTTCGCTTCCATAAGCCAGTTTCCCTGCGCACTTATCCCGTTCTGAGTAAAATCCACAAGAAGCTCTCCCAACGCAACAACATCGTAATTTTTCATTTTGCAAATCTCCATAATTTAAATTTTAAAAATCTTGTATTCAGCGCGAATATTTTCCGAAACAGACATTTCAAGCACCGCGGAATTTTCAGAGCTAACAAAAGCATCTGGAATAAGAAAGAACGCATTTGTAAATGCCGACTCTCCGCCATTAACAAAAACTTCCATGGAGCAAGCATCAATTAAAATCCGCAAGGAAATCCTTTTTTCATGGGCTGATTTTTCATTTCTGAACGAAGACGGCGGAAATTTCATTTTGCGGAAATTTATTTTTCCGCCTCCTTCAACAGAATTTCTTCGGTCAAACCAAAGCGTTTGTTCTGCAAAGTCGCAAGTGAATTCTACGGAAAACTTTTTGCCGGCAACATTTCTGCTTAACACAAGAGAAAATTTTTCATCTTGATTTTTGCAGTCAGCTGAATTTTCAAAAGCAGAAAAAAATTCAAGTTCAATGTCGCCATGGGAAAATCCATTTTTTATAAAACTAGAAGTTCCAGAGACAACACCGCATTCGCATTTCTTTCTATATAACAAAAGCTCGCGCACAGGATTCTGAAAAAGTTTTCCGTTTTTAAATTCAAGCTCTCGGGGAAAAGTCATCATTCCAGACCAAAGATAATTTTTAGGTGTAATGTACGATTCCCAGTTTTGCATCCAGGCAATCATTATTCTTCGTCCGTCAGGAGCAAGGCAAGTTTGCGGTGCATAAAAATCAATTCCGCCGTCAATCTGCGCAAAATTAAGAGAATTTTCAGTCCGCATTTCACGCTCAAAAATAAATTCCGGCCGCTTAAGAAATCCTGTCATGTAGACGCTGTTGTTTCCGTCGTGAAGCCCGTTCTCAAAATCAGCCTTCATTTCCTGCGGAGAAAAAATCACAACATCCTTTCCGTCTAATTTAAAAATATCTGGACACTCCCACATTCCGCTTTTTCCGCTGCTCTTGTCAATTACAGAAACAAATTTCCAGTCAAGAAGATTTTCAGAACGGAAACAGACAAGAGAGCCTTTTCCGTCCGGCATTTTGAGGACACAAGCCATGTAAAATTTTCCGTCTTCGCGCCACAACTTTGAATCTCGGAAATCTCCTTTCTGAAATTCAAACGGAACGTTCGCCGCGCTAATCACAGGGTTCTGAAGAATTTTTTTGTAGCAAAGACCGTCGCCTTCCGCCAAGCATTGATTCTGTAAAGTTTCACCTTTTTTATTTTTTGAAACTCCAGTGTACGCAAGAATATGCCTGTCTTCAAATTCAATCGCCGTTCCTGAAAAGCATCCTTCGCAGTCAAAATCGGAATCAGGAGCAAGAGCAGGCTCAAGAATTTCCCAGCGCACAAAATCCGAAGTGCAAAGATGACCCCAGTGCATCGGTCCCCACTGCGTTGAATACGGATGATACTGAAAAAACAAGTGGCACTTTCCGCCGAAAAACGAAAAGCCGTTCGGATCATTGCACCATCCCGCAGGTGAAAACGAATGAAAAACTGGTAGCAGAAAATTCTGCGGCTGCGATTTTAAACTTTCTTGAATTTCATTTTGTCTTTTTGCGGCAACTTCAAGTGTATAATTCTGCATGGGGCAGCTCCTGTAAAAGAGAGTTGTAAATTAAATTTAATGACATTATTCCTACTGAACAAGATTCCCGCGTCAAGCATGAAAATGACAGTTAAGATAAATATTATTATAACATCGTTCAGAAAAAATTTTCTATAAATTGTATGGCAGATGAAAATTGAAAACGTCCGGTTCCCCACAACGAATCATGAAAGAACCGGGCGAAAATTGAGGTTCCTACAACGTTGTTATTCTTTTATTTTTACAGCGCTGCTGACGGACTCCAAAAATTCCTTGCGGGTAACGCTTGCGGAAATATAGTTTGTTTTTATTACAACTTTGTATTCTTTAGAAGAATCCAAAGTTTGCGGCACAAAGAAATTCAGCTCCGCAGGCTTGTTGCGGAATACTTTTGAATCGTCAATTCTTGTCCAAGTGGAAGAATCTTCCAATTTTTCATCTGAGCTAATAGCCGCAAAATAGATTCCGCTTTCTTCGCTACCAAGCTTAAGGTTTGCGCCGGTTATTTTTGCCGGTGCACCTAACGAAAGAACATTCTCTTCTTCAGTGCTGATGTCTGCCACAGAATCAATTTCAGGAGACTTGTCGTTGTAGACGATTTTGTCAATGCTAAGATTCTGCAAAGAAGAGCTTGTAAGTTTAGTAGGAGAAAACCTTACCTTGAACTTTCCGTTTTGCGGAACTTCAGTTTTTGACTTTGCAGAAACTTCCATTGCAATGTACATAGTTCCAAGGTCAAGAATGTTCACGGCTTTCCCTTGTTCAAGAAATTTTAAGATTTTCTTCTGCAGAAGAATTGCGCAGTACTGCAGAATGAACGGGTCAATTCCTTTGTTTTCTTCCGCAATCTCTGAAAGAATGTTCCTGAAGCTTGCCTTATTGCGCGTTACAGTAGCGTAATAAGTTCCGTCTTTTTTCAATTTGTTTTCTTTTAATGTTATGCTCACCAAGGATGAGCTGTTTTCTAATGTAGAAATATTTTCCATTTATATATCCTTCTTCAACTTATGGCGTGAAGAGCCTTTTGATTTTTTTGCCATGCGGCAATGTTTTAACCGGCAATTTTAACAATCTAATTTTACCGGCACGCTGTTCTGGCTCTTGCAAAAAGACAGAATAAAAAGTAGGATATACAAAGTTATTTTTTAGTTAGGCATATCCTGACTTAATATTGCAAAGCTTGAATCTATTGGCGTAGGTTCAAGTTTTTTTTTGCAAGAGCACCGGCAATTCCATTGTGCATCCGCTTCCTCCTTAAAAAACAATATTTCTTTTTCATTTTAGACCGCCTCCAGGAAGTTCTTATTTAAGGCAGGACTTTTTGCATTTTCTTCCTTTAGCAAATTCAGGAACTGTTTTCCTACATTCTTTATCAGAATGCAAAGAAGCGAAAGAACTGGCTTTAACACATACTCGTCCAGAACCTCCTCCTGTGTTCTGCCCTTTGTGATTTCTTCCGGAGAGAACAAAAACCGCATTATCGAATCAGTCTGAAACTCATGCGCCTGAATCTGTTCAGCCTTGATTTTTGAAAGCTCCTTTTTGAATTCCGCGCACTCAAAAATTCTAATGAATCTCAAGATAATCGACTGGATACAGTGCACTACCTCATGCGCAACCGTAATCACGTCGATATAGCTTCCATTCTGCGCGCCTTCGTAGACATCGCTTCTGATGACAATCACATTCTGAGCCACATTGTAAAAAGCCGCAACATCTTTTCCGAGCTTCCAGGAATCCTGCGGCTCAATAAGATAATTGAAAGTCTTGTCAAAACGGGGAATTATGTTTTCCATTACAAAAAGCGGGTCAAACTTCCGGTTCGTAGTAGCCGTGCAAAGCAAGTGGCTCCAGAACGAAGCTATTTTAATCTCGTCTTCAGAAAGAACTAAAGTTTCTGAATATTTTACGTCTTTTAAATGTGTTTCATACTGCACCACTTCCATTTTTCTCTCCCGAAGATTCCGCCTGAAACTTTTCAAGCATTTCTTTCATCAGTTTTACCTGCTTTTCTGTAAGCTTTGAAAAATCCTTGGCAAACATTACAGCGGTCTCAAGATATTCACTTGAATCTTTCTGCTCACCAAGAGGAACATTCACACTGCCCTTTGACTGCGCCTGTGCTTCTTCAAGTTCCTGTTTTTCCACCTCTGAAAGATCGTATTCCTCTGCAATTTTTTCAACAAAAGAGTCCGGAATTTCACGCAGACCGTTTTCAATTGAAGAAAGGTAAGATGCGCTTACGTCAAGCCGCTTTGCCATATCTCCAAGAATTTCCGAAGAATCAATTCTTCTTTTTCTCAAAATTTTTCCAAATGCCGTTACTCCCATAAATGTACCTCTCGTCTTAAGGCTTAAAAGAATCTTTTTAGATTCTTATGTTTTAGCATCTGAGTGAAATACATACAACTTTTATAAATAAATC
>ERZ1034723.365-NODE-365-length-25603-cov-5.659817_pt1 | contig 25603 bp, 10 predicted proteins | sample MGYA00520637_ERZ1034723 | MGnify/ENA primary metagenome ERZ1034723 (study PRJEB33766, sample SAMN09781719) | gut metagenome | biome: gut microbiome | host: Homo sapiens | place: Madagascar | study: EMG produced TPA metagenomics assembly of the PRJNA485056 data set... | reverse complement strand
AGCTACGACTGTGAGCATCAGCAACGAAAAAAGAGTAAAAATTTTCTTCATAATAAATCGTTTTTAGTTTGTTAAATGGTTTTTATTGGTTTAATTATAATGTTTGTTCGAGAGTTTGCGTTATGCAAAGTTATAAATAATCGTTGAATAACGGAAGAAAAAGCAAGAATTATATTAAAAACTATTGAATAGAGAGCGATGTAAATCGTATGAGTATATGTGAAAATCAATTTATACAAAAATGTACCATATCTTCCAGCAGGCTTGCAACGCGTTGTTGGTTAATATGTTAAAGGCTGGTAGATGGCTGTTCTATCTACCAGTCATCTACCAGCCATCTACCAGCAAGACACAGCCCACATTAATTGGGTTTTGACATGCTATACATTGATAGTATCTTTTTTTTCTTACGCCGCCTTGCGCTGCGGTAGCAGCGATGCGCCTATACTTACGACGAGCACGGCGAGGATGATGCAGAGCGAAGCCACGGCGTCTATCTCCACCCACTCGTGTATGAGCATCTTCACACCGATGAAGAGCAGCAGTACGCATACGCCGGTCTTCAGATAGCGGAAGCGGTCGGCGATGGCTGCCAGGAGGAAAAACATAGCACGCAAACCGAGGATGGCGAAGATGTTAGAGAAGAACACCACATACGGGTCGAGCGACACCGAGAACACAGCCGGAATGCTGTCGAACGCGAATATCAAGTCGCTGAACTCTATCACGAGCACCGTCACAAAGAGCGGGGTGAAGAGCAATCTGCCTGCCTTGCGTATGAAGAAGCGGTCGCCCTCAAACTGTGTGTGTATGCGTCCGGTCTTCGCGAGCAGTCGCACGATAGGATTCTTCTGCACGTCCATCTCCTCCTTCTTGTTGCGGTCGAGGTACATCTTCACACCACTATATATAAGTACGCCACCGAATACCAGCAGCACCCAGTCGAAGCGGCTGATTATGGCTGCGCCGAGGAAGATGAACACGAAGCGCAGCACTATTGCGCCGAGGATGCCCCAGTTGAGCACGTGCTGATACTCGTTCTTGCCCACGCCGAACGCCGTGAATATCATCATCATCACGAACAGGTTGTCTACCGACAGCGTCTTTTCTATAAGGTATCCCGAGATATAGCTCACCGTCATATAGTGGCGATACTGCTGCAGACTCGCCTCAAAGTCCGACGGGTCGAGCTTCAGGTGCGGAGCGTACGCCGACGCCACGGCTTTAAGGTCGGCAAAGCTGCTTATGCCGTGCACCATGTCGCCCTTGAACCAAAGAAAAGCCGAGAAGGCGAGTGCGAGTGTTATCCAAACGGCAGTCCATGTGCCTGCCTCACGTATCGACACCTCGTGTGCTTTCTTGTCTATCACGAGCATGTCGAGCACGAGAATGGCGGCTATAAAGACTATGAAGCCGCCCAAAAACATAAATTCTGAAAGATGAAACATGTGTTACTTTTATTTGTTCGGGTGCAAAGTTATACCTAATAATCCGAACACACAACATTTAAATGCGGTTTTAACCGAATTGTAACAAAGGTGGTGAGGTGTTGTTGTGGTGAGATGGTGAGAAATGATGTTGTTGTGGTGAGATGGTGAGGTGGTGAGATAGTGAGGGTGTTGTGTATAAAATCTCTTAAAACGCGTTTTTTAAGCCTTCTAAGCGCTGCTAATCCAAATATTTTTTGTAATTTTACACCCTTGAATAGAACCCTAAAATCGCTTACAGCGAAAATAAAGGGCATTTGAGGCGATTCTCCGTTGTAGGAAGCGCCCGCATAAACGCAATAAAAATACATTTTATAATAATCAATGGACGAAAATCAAACAATTGATCTGGACAGAGTCCAGAAAATCAACATTGAGGAGGAGATGAAGAAGTCGTACATCGACTATAGTATGTCGGTGATTGTGGCTCGTGCCCTCCCTGATGTTCGCGACGGATTCAAGCCGGTTCACCGCCGCATCCTCTACGGTATGCTCGGCATCGGCAACACAAGCAGCAATCCTTACAAGAAGTGTGCGCGCGTCGTTGGTGAGGTGCTCGGTAAGTACCACCCGCACGGCGACTCTTCTGTCTACGGAGCTTTGGTGCGTATGGGACAGAGCTGGAACATGCGCTACATGCTTGTGGACGGACAGGGTAACTTCGGTTCGGTTGACGGCGACTCTCCTGCTGCCATGCGATACACCGAGTGCCGCCTCTCGAAAATGGGCGAGCACATCATGGACGACTTGGAGAAGGACACTGTAGACATGGACCCCAACTTCGACGATACGCTCACCGAGCCGTCGGTTATGCCTACAAAGATACCTAACCTTCTTGTGAACGGTGGCAACGGTATCGCCGTCGGTATGGCTACCAACATGCCTACCCACAACCTCTGTGAGGTTATCGACGGCTGCTGCGCATACATCGACAACCCCGATATCGATACCGACGGACTCATGCAGTACATCCAGGCGCCCGACTTCCCTACGGGTGCGTACATATATGGCTTGCAGGGCGTGCGCCAGGCTTACGAGACGGGCCGCGGACGCATCGTTATGCGTGCAAAGTCTGAGATCGAGAGCGGCGATACCCACGACAAGATTGTTGTTACCGAGATTCCTTACGGCGTCAACAAGGCAGACCTCGTTGCCGGCATCGCCGACCTCGTTAAGGAGGGCAAGATTACGGGCATCTCTAACGTCAACGACGAATCGGGCCGTCAGGGAATGCGTATCGTTGTCGACGTGAAGCGCGACGCCAACGCCAACGTCATCCTCAACAAGCTCTACAAGATGACAGCCATGCAGTCGTCGTTCTCTGTCAACAGCATTGCGCTTGTCAACGGTCGCCCGCGTCTGCTCACGCTTAAGGAGTGCGTGAAGTATTTCGTTGAGCACCGTCACGACGTCACCATACGCCGTACAAAGTACGACCTCAAGAAGGCTCAGGAGCGTGCCCATATCCTCGAAGGCTTGATTATCGCCTGCGACAACATCGACGAGGTAGTGCGCATCATCCGTGCTTCCAAGACTCCGTCCGACGCTCAGCGCAACCTCGAGAAGCGTTTCGACCTCGACGAACTGCAGTCGAAAGCCATCGTCGACATGCGCCTCTCTCAGCTCACCGGCCTGCGCATCGACCAGTTGCACGCCGAGTTCGAGGAGCTGGAGCGTCAGATTGCCTACTTCGAGCAGATTCTCAGCGACCCTGAGCTTTGCAAGAAGGTGATGAAGGACGACCTGCAGGAGGTGAAGGAGAAGTACGGTGACGAGCGCCGCACGGAGATCAAGCCGTACGAGCACGAGTTCAACGCCGAAGACTTCTACCCGAACGACCCGGTTGTCATCACCGTGTCGCACATGGGCTACATCAAGCGCACACCGCTCAGCGAGTTCCGCGAGCAGTCGCGCGGCGGCGTAGGTTCGAAGGGAGCACGCACACGCGAGCAGGACTTCACCGAGTACATCTACCCGGCTACGATGCACCAGACCATGCTGTTCTTCACACGCAAGGGCCGCTGCTACTGGCTCAAGTGCTACGAGATACCCGAGGGCGACAAGAACTTCAAGGGTCGCGCCATCCAGAACATGCTCAACATCGAGCCCGACGACTCTGTCAACGCATTGCTGCGTCTGCGCGGCTTGAACGACGAGGAGTTCGTGAAGTCGCACTACGTAGTGTTCGCTACGAAGAACGGTACGGTGAAGAAGACAAGCCTCGAGGCTTACTCGCGTCCGCGCACCAACGGTGTCAACGCCATCAACATCGTTGAGGGCGACGAGGTGGTAGACGTGCGCCTCACCAACGGCAAGAACGAGATTATCCTCGCCAACCGCAACGGACGCGCCGTACGCTTCGACGAAGACTCTATCCGCACCATGGGTCGTGTGTCTACCGGTGTGCGCGGCATGAAGCTCGACGACGGCGACGACCAGGTTGTGGGCATGATTGTCGTCAACAACGCCGAGACCGAGACCGTGATGGTTGTGTCTGAGAACGGCTACGGCAAGCGCTCGCAGGTAGAAGACTACCGCAAGACCAACCGTGGCGGCAAGGGCGTGAAGACATTCTCTATCACCGAGAAGACCGGTCGCCTCGTGGCTATCAAGAACGTCACCGACGACAACGACCTCATGATCATCAACAAGAGCGGCATCGCTATCCGCCTCGCCGTTTCGGAGTGTCGTGTCATGGGTCGCGCCACACAGGGCGTGCGCCTCATCAACCTCTCTAAGAAGAACGACGTCATCGCAAGCGTATGCAAGGTGATGAGCACTGAGAAGGAGGCTGAAGTGAGCGGCGACAAGGACGACGAAAACGCAACCCCTGCTACCGATGTTCAGGCAACAGAGGCTCCGCAGACCGAGACTCAAACAACAGAAACAGAATAACAATTAAACCAAACAAAGTTATGAAAAAATTATTCGTAGCAGCATTGCTGGCAGTAACTGCCACATCTGCATTTGCTCAGGACATCAAGTCTGTTCTTAAGGCAAAGGATTACGCTGAGGCACAGAGCGGTCTCAACTCTTGCCTCTCTTCGCTCAACGACGAAGACAAGGCTAAGGGCTACAACAAGCTCGTCGACCTCTCTTTCGACAAGTTCAACAAGGAGAACGCCGTAGCTGTAGAGGCTCAGACTCTCGAGCAGATGGGTCAGAAGAGCAACAAGACCTACGACAAGCAGGGCATGTACGACGCTCTTCTCAACGGTCTTAACAACGCTCTCGAGTGCGACAAGTACGACCAGCTCCCCAACGCTAAGGGCAAGGTGGCTCCTAAGTTCCGCAAGAAGAACGCTAACCGCATCTGGCCTAACCGCATCCAGTTCGTTATCGCTGGTCAGGACGGCTTGCAGGGCGACGACCAGACCGTGGCTTACAAGTATTTCGCAGCTTACGTAGACAGCTACACAGCTCCGCTCTTCGCCGACGTTGACAAGGGCGCACGCGACGAGTATCTCGGCAGCGTAGCTCTCATCGCAGCTCGTCTGGCTTACCAGATGAAGGACATGGACAAGGCTAACCAGTATTGTGACGTAGCCCTCAACGACACTGCTTCTTACAAGGAGGCTCTCGGCGTTAAGGTGGCTTTCATGCAGCAGGCTATGAAGACCAAGGAAGACTCTCTGCGCTGCCTCAAGGACGTAGAGGCTCTCTACCTCAAGGACAAGGCTAACGAGAATATCTTCTCTGTGCTCGCTCCGCTCTACGGCGCTCTCGGCATGCAGGACAAGCAGGATGCTATCCTCGCTGAGCGTCTCGCTGCCAACCCCAACGACTTCATGGCTAACCTTGTGAAGGGTCAGGCTCTCATGAACGCAAGCAAGTGGGACGAGGCTATCGCTACTCTGCAGAAGGCTGTCGCAGCTAAGGACGACGCTCTGGCTCTCACCTTCCTCGGCTTCTGCTACAACAACAAGGCTGCTGCGCAGCAGGACGTAGCTCAGATGAAGGCTCTCTTCGAGAAGGCTAAGGAGTGCTTCGAGAAGGCACGCGACATCGACCCCAACCAGCAGCGCGCAAGCTGGTCGTACATGCTCGACAACACCAACTACAACTTGGAGCGTCTGAACGGTGGCAAGTAATCTGCCGTTAGCTTCTATTTTTATTAATTAACTCATGCGGCATGTCCTGCCCTATATATATAATAAGGTGGGGCATGCCGTGGATTGTAATCGGGATAAAATGTTCAGAAAACTATTCCTGATGTCGCTGTTTGCGTTCGTCGCCCTCGCTCCTGCCTTTGCGCAGAAGAAGGAAATCTCGCAAGCCAAATCTGCTATTAAGGCGGGCAAGGCGGTTGAGGCTGAAGCCTCGATGCGCAAGCTGCTTGCCGACTCTGCCTATCGTCAGAACGAGAAGATATGGCTTGTGCTGTTCGACGCTGTGAAGAATCAGTACGAGGACGTCAACGAGAAGATGTATCTCAAGCAGTCTACCGACACCGCAAAACTCTTCGATGCCGCCTACCGTATGTTCGGTGTGCTCGAAGCGCTCGATTCTGTTGACGCCATGCCCGATAAGGATGGGCGCATAAAGCTGAAGTATCGACGCAAGCACGCCGACTATCTCGACGCCTATCGCAAGAACCTCTATACCGGCGGTTCCTACTTCCTCAACAAGCAGGACTATCCGCGCGCGTTCAAGCTCTTCGCGGCGTACATCGACTGCGCCTCGCAGCCGCTCTTCGAGAGTCAGCAGTACGCCTCTCGCGACAAGCGCCTGCCCTCGGCGGCGTTCTACGCCCTCTACAGCGGCTATCGTGCTAACGACGCCGCAGCCACTCTGCGCTACAAGCAGCTGGCTGAGACCGACACGGCGCGTCTGCCGCTCACGCTCGAGTACGAGGCTGAGACCTACCGCGCACAAGCCGACTCGGTCGGCTACCTGGCTACGTTGGAGAAAGGTTTCGCCCACGACCCTGCGTCGGGCTACTTCTTCCCCCATCTGTTCGACTACCGCTTCCAGCGTGGCGACACCGCCCGGGCGCTCGACGTCTGCAACCGTTCGCTCGCCGTCAACGCCAAGAGCACGGTGGCTATGGAGGCTAAGAGCGCCGTGCTGCTCACCATGAAGCGCTACGACGAGTGCGTGCAGGTGTGCGACTCGGTCATCGCTGCCGACGACGCCGCTGCCAACGCTTATCTAAACGCCGGTCTGGCTTACTTCAACCAGGCGGTGAAGATAGACAATGCGCCGAAGCACACTCGTGCCGAGCGCGCAGAGATGCTTGCGCTCTACCGCAAATCGCTTAAGTATATGCAGCCTTATCGCCAGCTCGCGCCCGCACGCTCCGACCTGTGGGCTATGCCGCTCTACACTATCTACCTCAACCTGAATATGGGCAAGGAGTTTGTGGAGATAGACGCGATAATGAAGCAGAAGAGATAGTGGCAGGGGCAGAAGCATAAGCGCTGGATTAAAATAGTAATAGGCGCTGGATTGATAAAGTAATAGGTGCTCCACTGTGGGGCAACCGTTTTTTTTATGGGTTGAAAGCTCTGTATTGCACCACTGCGTGTGGGGCGATACAGAGCTTTCAGCCCTTTTTTTTGTTCGTAGGAGGGTATGGCATCCCTGCCATACCCACGCAGCCTCCATTCCTTTGCTACACGTTCTCCCACAGAATCCACGGAACTCACAGAAGTTCTTGCTGAGAATATTCTCCCACAGAATTCACGGAACTCACAGAAGTTCTTGCTGAGAATATTCTCCCACAGATTTCACAGATCTGCACAGATTGTTAGGCTGCGTAGACCTCCCACAGAATTCACAGATCTCACAGAAGTTAGGCTGCGCACCCATCCGTAGCGGCGGTATCCTGCCGCCGCAGCAAAAAATATCACTAATTATTTAACGAACACGAATAGCACGAATCACGCGAATACCGACTTGCTGCGGCGGCAGGATACCGCCGCTACGGATGGCTGCGTTGTTAGCATCTGTGTGGATCTGTGAAATCTGTGGGAGAATATTCTCAGCAGTAGGTTCTGTGAAAATCTGTGCAATCTGTGGGAGGTTCTTCCAAAGCAGAAGGTTCTGTGAATTCTGTGAAATCTGTGGGAGGTTCTCATTCGCTTATTCGTGCGATTCGTGTTCGTTCATCACAGGGATATGTGTTTGGGCTGCGTGGGTATGGCAGGGATGCCATACCCTCCTACATTAGCTTCCGTTTAATCCGATAACTACGCAGCAAGTGAATCCGCTTAATCCGCTGTTAATTTTGTGCATAAATTCCAAGAAAATCCCACCGCCACCGAACGCAATCTGATCGGACGGCGGACGGAATCTGATCGGACGGCGAACGCAATCCGATCGGACGGCGAACGCAACAGGAAAGAGTTTCAAATTATCAAAAACGGCAAATATAGGGCTAAAATATGCAAAAGATAGGCATTTTGATAAAAAATGGCTATTTTTTGTAAGAAATATCCTACTCTGTTAGCAGATTTTTAGCTTACTTTGCAGCAGAAACTTAACACAATATTGTTCTGGTGCTACACATATATTATATGTATGCGCAGAGCGGTGGAGTGTTAGCCTGTTAAACCTAAAAGAGTATTCACGCTAAAAGAGAATGGATATGACAACAAACGACGGTAGCTCAACCAAAGATACAAACATAACCAACACAACAGGACTAACTCAGACTGGCACCAATGTCCGTCCCTCAACCAACACTTTTAAAACTAAGACAACGAACAACGAAACTAAGACAGCGAACAACAAGACAAAGACAGAGAACAACGAAACAAAGACAGAACGAAACATCGAAACCAAGACAGAACCAACAACTGAAACCTCAACCGACCAAAACGCGACGACTAAGACCAAAGACGACACAAAAGCTACCCAGTCGTACATAACGATGGACTTCGATCCGCCTACCACGATGAAGGAGGAGCAGGATCTGCTTTCGGCTATGTACGCCAGCGCCTGCGTACCCAACACCATGCGTATGTCGTACGACATGGTGGAGGATATGCTGACCGACCACATCGACCTCATGGAGGGCGACGACCTCGAAATATGCAATAAGGACACCGAGCTGATTAGCATATAGCCGCAAAAACTGAACCTGCATATCGAGCAAAAACCAGATTAGCATATAACAAGAAACAATATATAACAATGAAAAGAGTAAAGAAGAAGTATCAAACCCCTGTGATCCACTCGATTGAGTTGGGTCCGATCAGTCCCGTCACCGCATCGCCGGGTGGTGGTGTTACTATCCCCGGTGGCGGCAATGCCAGCGGCGGCGGAGGTGGTGGCGGAGGTGGCGGCGGACAGACACCGCCGCCAATGCAGAGTCCGTCGCGCGACCTTTGGGAGAGCGGCTTTCAGACCGATGATGACGACGAGACGGCGTACGAATACGGTTGGTAAGCGCCGCTCTTCACCGTCGGGCAACTCCAACCGACACCGTCTGGCAACGACCAACAGTAGAACTAAACCCAAACCCATTAGCAAATCAAAAAACAGAACAGAATATGAAGAAAAGAATTTTCATGCTTGCGGTCTTGATATTGTCAGGGCTGCAATTTGCCGTGGCTGCCATAGACGAGCAGCTGCGAGCGCTCATCACCGCCTCTGATGATATAGAGGTGACGGAAGTGACTAACGACGAGGCGAACCCGTGGAAGGTGGAGAACGGAATGGCGTCTACCACACACGGCAAGACAACCACTAACGTAACAGCTACTATTACAATCAAGTTCAGAGCAAAGGGATACATTACGTTTCAGTATTCCGACACCTTCGACCCTTGGACTAACGATGATTATAAAATAGTGAAGTTGGATGATGTTACATATGCAAACAACTATGATAAGCATACAACCCTTACCACTTTCACTCACTATATATCTCTTGAAGAAGGCGAGCATGTTCTTACATTCTCTCATAGACACCAAAATTCCACAACAGGCAATTATTCTCAGGTTCTTTCCATTGGCAATATCCGCCTCGAAACTATAGAGAGTATGTATAAGACAATCCACCTCTCTGCTCCTGGCACGCTTGGTAATGAGGCGTTGGGGCATGTCAACACTTTGCCCGAAATGCGTGCTTTGCGTCTTTCTGGCAAGATGAATGCTTCCGACTGGAATGATATCAGTAAGATGACTGGACTCGTGGCTATAGATATGACAAATGTCGACGTTGAAACAATACCAGCCAATGCGTTTACTAAAACAGTGATACGCTTTATCGACTTCCCGAAAACGCTTAAGACAATTGGCAGTAGTGCCTTTTACGATAAATTATTAACTGGTCCCCTTGTGCTGCCCGAATGTTTGGATAGCATCGCCTCGGAGGCGTTCTACAGAAACTACATTACAGATGTTACAATACCGGCGAGTGTCAGAGTTATAAATAGTTCTGCTTTCCGTGGCAATGCATCTTTGGTGAGCGTCACTTTAGGAAGTGGGCTGACATCAATAAGTTCAACGTGTTTTTATGAATGTAGCAATCTCGCTATTGTGAAAGGTGGCGAAAATGTAAAAACGATAGCTAATAATGCTTTTAAGAATTGTAAACTTCTGACAAGTGCCGCTGATTTGGCGCCAGTAAGCGTTGGAGATTATGCATTCCAATCTTGCGAGAAGTTGGAAAGTTTCAATTTCTCAAATATAAAGACGTATGGTAGAGAAGCGTTTGAGTATTGCTATGCTTTGAAAGAAGCCGACTTAAGCACAGCAACATCTTTAGGTATAGAATGTTTTTATAATTGTTATAGTCTTAAAAAAGTAAAGTTAGGCGATAATATTACTACTATTCCAGGTGGTTCTTTTAGCCAATGTCATGCTCTTGAGGAAGTGATACTTGGTTCTTCAATCAACAGTTTGGGAAACAATTGTTTTGGTAACAACCAAGCAAACGCCTTGAAGCGTGTGTACATCACTGCGCCCGCTCCTCCTGCTGTAGGTAGCACACCATTCTATTCTCCTACAAGCGTAACGCTTTACGTTCCCGAATATGCAATGGTGAGCTACAAGCTCGACAACTACTGGAGCAAGTTCACAAAGGTGGAGCCGAATCCGAATACACCCGACAAGGTAAACATCTACAAGAAGCTGGAGCTTACCAGCAATGCACGCATCCCGAACTCGCCGGATATCTTTATTGGCACAGGAGGAGCGCTTATTGTAAATGGTGACAATCCGCAGACATTCGGCAAATACACCCAGTATATGACGATAGCAGATAACACTTCCGCTTCGCTTATCAACCGTTGCAAGCAGATGACATCTTCTTCTTCGCAGTTCAATTTCTACATAGGCGCCACCTCTGGCTCTGGCTATTGGTATTATTTGTGTATGCCGTTCGATGTGAAGCGCAGCGACATAATTCTGCCTAAGGGCACAAGCATCGCCGTGCGCTATTACGATTCTGAGTCGCGTGCTACAAACGGCGCAAGCGGCAACTGGAAAGACGTGCCTGCCGACTCTGTGCTGCACATGGGCAAGGCTTATATCTTCCGTTCAAACAGTTCGGGCAATGTAGGTTTCCCTGCTACCGAGGAGACACATAACGCCATCTTCCGCAGCGAAGCTGTAAGCGTACCGCTCGTTCAGTATCCTGCCGTGGAGAGCGCAAACGCAGGATGGAACTTCGTGGGCAACCCATATCCTTGCTTCTACGACATCTACTATATGGATTTCGCAGCACCTATAACAGCATGGGATGTTGACAACCGCACATACAAGGCATATAGCGCTGCTGACGACAATTTCGTGCTTTCACCGCTGCAGGCATTCTTTGTTCAGAAGCCCGAACTGGTAGACGCCATCACGTTCCAGCCGGCGGGCAGACAGATAAACAAGACCATCGACCACTCGGCTTTGGCTATGCGCCGCGCAGCACGCAGCAAGCAGGTGCAGCGCAAGCTGGTAGACGTGGCGTTGACATGCGCCGACCGCACCGACCGCACACGTGTCGTAGTGAACGCCAACGCTTCTGACGACTTCTGCGCCGACAACGACGCTGTGAAGATGATGGCTTACGAGGGCACACCGCAGATATACACCATCGCCGGCGCTGACCAGCTGGCTGTGAACGAGGGCGCTCACCGCAGCGGTAGCGTGGCATTAGGTATGTATCTGCCTGCAGACGACGCGTACACCATCGCCGTAGACCGCGACGAGCTGGGCGTGAAGCTGCTCGACTACGGTGTGGAGGTAGAAATGCCGTACACCTTCAGCGCCGCTGAGGGATACCTGGACGACCGCTTCACACTCACCTTCGAGGCACCCACTACGGGCATCAACAACGTAGCTACTGACGCCGACGCCGACAACGCCATCTACACTATCGACGGACGCCGCGTGAACAGCACCGCTCAGAAGGGCATCTATATTCAGAATCATAAGAAAATAGTAAAGTAAAGCTACTATGATCAAGTCAAGATATATACTGACTCTCCTCGCCATGCTGCTAAGCATGGTGGCGAGAGGACAGGACTTCAACCCCGACAGTCCTCCCGAACCGGGAGCACGCTACAAGCTGACGGTGAAAGCCCAGCCCGCAGAGGCTGCCACCGTGAGCGGAGGCGGACTGTATGCTGTGAACGCCAATGTGAACGTGAAGGCTGTAGCCCGAAGCGCCAACTGGCGCTTCAAGAACTGGACCGACGCTGAGGGCAAGGTGGTGAGCACAAGCAGTACGTTCACCCACCGCAAGCTGAACAGCGCTGAGACACTCACCGCCAACTACGAGTATCAGAAGACAAGCCGCCTCACCATAGCCTACGACCCCTCGTCGATAAGGGCGAGCGAGGTGAAGGAGTATGTCGTGGGTGTAACCTACTCTTTCACGGCGTCTACGTACAGCGACTATACGTTCGTCAACTGGACAACAAGCGACGGAACGGTTATCTCTACTAATCGTGCGGTAAGCTATACCGTTACGGAGAACGACGAGACCATCACCGCCCACTACCGCTTCACGCCGGGCAGTCCGGCTGAGCCTAACGAGACGAAACCGAAGCATAAGGTCTACTTCAAGTGCGACCCCGCAGGTTTGGCAGGGTTCAATAAGACAAGCGGCTTCTCGGTGTCTGAGGGTAGCCCATACAGCGTGACGGTATACAGCGTAAGCGACTATGAGTTCAAGGGCTGGACATGGGAAGGCGAAACCAAAATTCTCGAAACTTCGCACACGTGGAATGTCAATATGGGCACAAGAGATGCTTATCTCGTGGCTCACTTCGAGTTCAAGCCGTCGTCGCCCAGCGAGCCGTCTACCGACAGCAAGCAGCGACACAGCCTATACGCCACAACTACGTCGATGTATCGCGGCGAGACAACGCTCCTGCCTATATACATGCAGAACACGGGCAACGTGAAGACGCTCAGCTTCAAGCTGCATCTGCCTAAGAATCTGACGGTGGATGTTGCCAATATACAGAAGACGCTGCGCACCGAAGCCTATACCGTTCAGGCAGCGCTGGAGGACAGCGTGCTGAGCGTGAGCCTTGAGGGCGGAACACAGATTGTGGAACACGACGGAGTGGTGGTGCGCATACCGGTGAGCGCGCAGGAAGCGCTGAAGGACAGCGTGTACACGGTGAAGTTCAGCGACATCGCCGCCACAACGCTCGAAGATGCTGCCATCAACTTCACCAGCCGTTCGGGTCGACTCGTGGTGAGCACGCCCGAGGAAGGCGATCTGCAGGCGAGGTTCTCTGTAGAGACATACATGAACCGCGCCCAGCTGACCAATCTCAGCAGCGAGAACGCAAAGACATTCGAATGGAATTTCGGCGACGGCACTACAAGTACCGAGCGCAACCCTATGCATAGCTACGCAGAAGCCGGCACTTACACCGTGCGTCTCACGGCGCGTGGCATAGTGAAGACCATCACAGCCGAACAGCAGATAATCATCAACCCTGCCAACACATGGTCGGCAAGCGGCGACTACCGACTCGACCCCACTGTGAACAGTGCACGAGCGTTCAAGTCGATGCACGAAATGCTCGAACTGCTGTCGCAGTGTACGCCAGACGGCACCATCAACGTAAAGACCGGCGGCAAGGAGGCGTTCGACGCCAATCTCCAGTCGGCAGACTCGCTGGCGCTGCTCAGCACGCTGACAGAGAAGCTGGGCAAGGCGGGCGTCGTGATGACGTTCAAGAACGAAGCGCAGAACCCCGTTACGCTGCGCTTCAACGTGGCAGCCAACAGCACCGACATGCAGAAGGCTACCGACTTCTTCCGCCATATCTCGCTCGACAACGTGGTGGTAACGCTCAACGGTGCCGCAATAAACATCGGCGAGATAGACCGCTTCTCGGCACAGACCATCTGTTCGGGCGCAAGCACGCAGCCAGAAGCGTTCGCCGCTATAAGCAGCAGCGAGAAAGTGAAGGTAAGTTGGACGGCAAGTGTGGCTGAGGGCTGCACCGTACGCGGCTATCAGCTTACCGGCACCGGCAATCTGCCTGCCATGACGCTCACGAACGAAGGCAGCAAGACCGATCTCGTTACGTATCATGTAAGCGTAGAGCTTAATGGCGTTGCCATGTACACATATATATATAAGGTGTATGTGAAGCCGCTGTTGAAGAGTCTCACGCTCAGTTCGCCGTCTGACAACGCAACGCTCGAATACGGACAGGTTACGCTCAGCTGCAGCAATCTCGGACAGGCTGCTGTAGGCTATACGTTCCACTATCGCCGCACCGATGCCGAGGCAGAGAACGCAGAAGAGTGGAAGGAAGTAAAGACGACATCGCCCTCAACAGCGTTCGTACCCGTAGAAGGCGCATCGTACGAGTGGTATGCTACAGCGCATGGCGAGTGCAACGAGACTGTCGAAAGCGCACACCGCACGTTCAGCATACGCAAGCGCTCAGACCTTACGGTGGTGTCGGTGACAGCGCCGGCGGAGGTTAAGGCAAACACTCAGTTCCAGATTACGGCTGTTGTGCGCAACATCGGTAAGGGTGCTACACGTAACAGCAACTGGCAGGATATAATCTGTGAAGAGCAAGCTGACGGTTCGTATCGTGAGATTAAGAGAATATCACATAATGGCGTGTTGCAGCCTGGCGATTCGTACACAGTTACTTTCACAGTCACAAGTCCTGACGCCACGCTAAGCGAGGTCAGCTATTTGGTAGAGACAGATTCTTGGAATGAAGAGACAGAGTCAAACGAGAGCAACAACATAAAGGTTTCAGACCCAATCTCTATCATCAAACGCTACATTGACGCCGCCGACTACGAAGCTCTGAAAGTGCTTTATCAGGCAACGAACGGCGGCGCATGGACCAACAAGACATGGCGCATAGGCAGCAATGCCGTAACGTCTACCGGTTGGCCCGGCGTCACATTCGACGAAGAAGGTCACGTATTGGCTATCGATCTTCAGAACAACAACCTCCGAGGCACGCTGCCTATAGAGGGAATGGAGATGAAGAGTCTGCGTACGCTCAATCTGAGCGGAAACAGTTTGAGTGGCGATGTGGCTGCGTTCTGCAAGCTCCTGCCAGCATTGGAGACACTCAATCTCGGCTACAATCTGTTTACAGAACTTAGCGGCGTTCTGCCTGCTCATATCACCTCGCTCAATCTGCAGAATCAGCGCGAAGGCTACAGCCTGTCTACCTTCACGCTGCAGGAGTGGGCTATGGGTGACAAGCAGGCCGACATACAGCTCGGAACGCTCATCGCTTACGACCATAAGAACCAGAACTTCGAGGCTCACCCGACGCTCCGCATCTACACTACCGACAACAACAGTTATGTAGGCGAGATGAGATACACAAACGGAGCCTACCGCTACTATCTCAGCGGCACGTACAACTACGCAAGCGGCACGGAGTTCTGCATCCGATCGTATGAAGGCGTGGCGCAGAACAACCGCCTGCGTGCTAAGCTGACGTGGACAAAGGGTGACGTGAACGCCGACGCATCGGTAGACGTGCTCGACGCGCAGCAGACGCTCAACTACATCATGGGCACGCAGAACGGCAACTTCAACTATCCGGCAGCCGACACTTATCAGGGCGGCGGCATCAATGTGCAGGACGTTGTGGCAACCATAAACATCTTCATCGGCAGCAACGACAACGCCGACCTGAAGAGTCTTATGGCTGCGCAAAGACGCTGGACGGAGAGCATGGGTGAAGAAGCCTCTACAGCTAACGTGCTCAGCGTGGAAGACGGCGCATTGTGGCTCGACGCAACCGACCAGGTGGCTGCGCTCGACATCACACTTGCTGGCGTAAGGGCTAACGATGTGAAGCTCGCTATGAGCAAGCAGCGCTATCAGCTCGTGACACACAACACGGCTAACGGTGTTCGAGTAGTGATAATAAGCACTACGGGCGACATCATCAGCGGTCGCACCAAGCTGTTGCGACTCGCCAAGCCGGCAAGAGTGGAGCAGGCGATGGCTGCAGACATAGACGCACAGCCGGTAGGCGTAGCGTTTGAGGGTCAGACCACAGACATCGACACTATAACCACAGACGTCGACAGCCGCGAAGCTGTATACAGCCTCGACGGACGCAAACTGAACGGCGTTGCACGCGAAGGCGTCTATATTGTGAACGGAAAGAAAAAGGCTATTAACAGACATCAATAGACATGAAGATCAGAAGATACATAACCATGATGCTGTTCTTGCTGATGTACATCACGGCAACGGCTCAGAACAACCTGTCGGTAGGAAAGCTGACGGGCGGTCAGGGCAAGGACGTGCTGATACCTATCAGCCTTGAGAACACAGACGAGGTGGTGGCGCTGCAGTTCGACCTGCAGCTGCCATTCGACCGCTCGTCAAGAACAGCGCCGACGCTGAGCCAATCGCGTATAAACGAACACACGGTGTCGGTAAGAAATCTCGGCAACCATAAATATAGAGTGGTTGTCGTGAATATGAGCAATCGTCCTCTGTCGGGCAACGCCGGCACAATCATCAACTTCCCGATGGCTGTGCCTACAGGTTTGGACCCCGGCACGGAGTACGCCGTGAGCTTGTCGGATGTTATCATCACAAACCGCAAAGGCGACAACATCCAGGGCGATTCTAACGTGAACGGCAGCTACACGGTGCAGCGAGAAAACGCTCCCGACCTTGCTACTACCGATGTTAACATCACCGAGAGCACGCTTGTGCCGGGCAACTATGTCACTGTAACTTGGAAAGTGAGCAACATCGGCAACGCCGATACGCGCAGCGGCTGGACCGAACGCGTCTATCTCGTGAGCAACGAGACCGAAGAAGCGGTGCACATAGGCAATACTTACTTCAGCAATACGCTGCTCAAGGGCGGCTACATCGCACGCAGCGCTATCTTCAATCTCTCGCAGACCGTCGGTCTCGAAGGCGAAGTGACGGCGAAAGTGGTGGTTGAGCCAAGCAGCGGTTGCGGCGAGTACAACGCCGACCGAGCTAACAACACCGCAACCGGCGGAACGGCTCAGCTTGAGAAGCACTTGTTCCTTACCGCTCCCGACAACAGCGTGAAGGAAGGTCAGTCGATGCGCCTAACATTGAAGCGCAGCGGCGACCGTAGTATGGACGAGACATTCAGCATAGCTTCGTCTTTGCCCGAACACGCTAAGGTTCCGGCTACTGTTACCATCAGCAAAGGTCAGTCGGCAGCGTCGTTCGACGTGGTTTGTCCGAACAACAACGTGGTGAACACCTACTCTAAGGTCACCATAACCGTGAACAAAGCCAACGGATACCCGCAGGATGTCGCCACATCCTTTAATATAAAGGACGACGAACTACTGCCTCTCACCGTGAAGCTCGACAAAACCGAGTATAACGAGGGCGAAACGATGAAAGCAACCGTCAGCGTGCCTTACCGTATCGGCAACGATACGCTTACGGTCTACTTCAGCGTGGAGAAACCTAAGCGTTTCCGCCTGCCAAAGAGCTACACCTTCGAGCCGGGAGCGAAAGAAGCTGTGATTGACATTCCGATCATTGACGATAACATCGCAGCCAACGACGAGACATTGCAGCTCAGCGTGTCGGCAGACCATCATCTGACGGGCAAAGCGCTCTTTGTGCTGAAGGACAACGACGTGCCGGCGATAAGCATGACTCTGCTGCCCACAACCGTGAGCGAGGCGGCAGGCTACAACGCCATTCACGCCACCATCAAGCGCACCGAGGCGAAGAACAGCAAGATTACGCTGAAGCTGAGCGACGACAGTAACGGCGAACTCTACTACACAACGCCGATAACCATGCCCGAAGGCACAGAGGAAGTGACGTTCCCCATCGGCGTGAAGGACAACCAGAAGGTGGACGGCACACGCAAGGTGAAGTTCAGCGCAGCTATATACATCACCGATTGCGGCTGCTCTGCGATAGGCGACAAGCAGACCGTGGTGAGCGACACCATAACCATCCTCGACAACGACGGACCGACGCTCAGCGTCACTTCTAACAAGACAACCATCCTCGAAGGTGACGCTACAGGCGCTACGCTCACCATCAGTCGCAACGACGCAACGACCAGTCCGCTCATGGTTACGCTGAGCGCGAAGGGCGACGATCTGCAGTTTGCAAAGACCGTGACTATCCCAGCCGGAAAGGAGAGCGTTACAACGCCGTTCGTCGCGTTGAGCAACGAGGCCAGCGAGGGCAACCGCACCATTTCTGTCATCGCAAGCAGCGACGGCTATAGTCCAGGTACGGTGTGGATGCTCATCTCCGACCAGACTCTGCCCGACGCAGAGATGCAGACTCCTGCATGCGACGCAGAGATTGAGGCTGGAAGCAAGGCGAAAGTGACGATAACGGTGAAGAACATCGGTGCCATCAAGATGCCGAAGGGCACACAGATACGCACAAGCATCGGCTCAAGCTCTACGATGACGCAGACAGATGCCGACATTGCGGTGGGCGCTACCTACACATCTGTTGTGGAGCTGGACGCACCGAGCGTGCCCGGAAAGTACAGAGTGACGGCAGAAATCAACCCGAACGGCACCATTACCGAGTCGCAGACCATCAACAACAGCGCCTATACCGAGACAACCGTAACGACAGCATACACATACGACGTCAAAGCCGACAAGAATACGTATAACATTGGCGAGAAGGTTGTGCTGGGTGGCACGGTGAAAACACGCGGCGGAGCTACGGCAGCCAACGTTGAGGTAGAACCATATATCATCTATGCCGGTTCGCGCATAGCTCTGAAAGCCACCACCGACGCCGAGGGCAAATACTCTGCAGAGTACACCATCCAGGCAGGTATGGGCGGCGAGTATGGCTACGGTGTCTGCACACCTGGCGAGAACATCAGCGCTCAGCAGGGCACTTTCGCCGTGTATGGCATCTCACGCACCACAACCGAGTACATCAAGCACGAGATGTACGAAGGTGATGTGGTTAGCGGCACTATCAAGGTGAAGAACATGAGCAGTCTGCCGCAGACAAAACTGACAGCAACCTGCGAACCGAACGACCAGTATGAGGTTACGTTCGGCGGCGACACAGAGCTTGCGGGCAGCGGCACAGCCGAGATAAGCTACACCATAAAGCCGCTTTCGCTCTCTAAGACTAAGGAGTGGGACCGTCTCACGTTCAACATTACAACAGCCGAGGGTGCATCGCTCAGCGTAGTGACCTACAACTACACACGCAAGCATACGCCGAATCTTGTGGTGTCTACCAACAGCATCAACACCACCGTGACCAAGGGCAAGGTGCGCACATATCCTATCGTGCTCACCAATACCGGCATAGCCGAGACAGGCAAGATAACCGTATCGCTGCCTGCTGCGCTTTCCGACTTCATCAGTCTGGCTACGCCTGCCACAATGCCGTCGCTGGCAACTGGCGACAGCGCTACGGTGATGCTTAAGTTCAACGCTGCCAACTACGACGTGAATGTCTACCAGAAGGGTAGCATCGCCATCAACTGCAGCGAGGGCAACGGCAAGCAGATTGGCTTCAACGTGAAGGTGGTGAGCGAGGAGAAGGGCAACCTTCGCATCCGCGTTCGCGACGAGAACACCATATACGGCAACAAGGACGGCGAGCATCCGTACGTCAGCAACGCCAGCGTGCGACTCACCGACTACAATACAGGTGCACTCGTGATGCAGGACGTGACGGGCGAAGACGGCAGCATTACGTTCAACGATCTGAACGAAGGCTACTACCATCTGCACGTTACGGCAGACCGCCACGACACTTACGACCAGTACGTGCTGGTGAGTCCGGGCGAAACAACCGAGCATCTTGCCACTATCAGCTACCAGGCAATCAGAGTAGACTGGACGGTGGAGGAGACAGAGATAGAAGACGAGTACGACATCACAACCAAGCTGACATACGAGACGCAGGTGCCAGTGCCGGTAGTGGAGATGAATGCTCCCGACGCAATCATTCTTGCAGACATCAACCGCGGCAAGAGCGCACTCTTCAACGTAGTGCTGCGCAACCGCGGACTCATTGCCGCACAGAACGTGCAGTACACACCACCAACGGCAGACGGTTTCGTGTTCATGCCGATGGTAGAATACTCTGGCTTCACGCTCGCTCCCGAGCAGAGCTACGTCATACCGGTGCTCGTGATGCACGAGGAGGATTTCAACAGCGACGACTTCGCACGCAACGTGAAGCGCAAGGTGATGCAGCGCGCCGAGGGCAGAGCAAAGAAGTGCTTCGGCGATATGGGCACCAAGTTCGAGTGGCCCTGCGGCGACAACGCAAAGTATGCATGGATAGGTTCTATCATCAGATTCGTGCAGGACAACGCCGAATGTTCTGACCCACCACCAGCAGGTGGCGGACACGCTGTAATCTATCCTCAGACACAACCCGGATTGGGCGGTGGACCTTATGGCGATTTCGGCGACTATGCAACGGCGAGCGGCGGCAGAACAGACGCCAAGGCTCTGCTTAAGCTGTTCTGTACAGCAATAGAGTGTGTGCCGCTTCCCGACCTGCCAACTTGCGTGGCGCCAGCCATAACCAACGCTCTTGAAGGATCGGCTCTGCAATTTGCAGGCGACTGCGCTATGGACTATCTCAGCGGGAAGGTAGCCGACAAGATTCCGTTGTTCAGCTGTCTGAAGGGTATAGCTTCCAACTACGGACCGGACATGGTAGAGTGTCTCGGCAACTGGGGTAAGGAGATGGCCGATAAGTTCAGCAAGGCGCCGATGCGCAAGGCAGCTGCTGCCGAAGACAAGCCTATACCGGCTCTGATGGAGTCGTCGGGCTATAAGCAGTTCTTGTTCTTCAGCTACTTCGACACATACATGGAGTACAACCGACAGCTCACACAGGCGCCAGAAGCGATAAGCATGAAGGACTTCGGCGTAGAGCTGATGTCGGCAATACACCAAGCCGACCTCGAGCTGCAGAAGATGCGCGAGGACGGCACGCTCTGGACGTTCGACCTGAACACCATTCCGGACAACACCACAGTGGACGACAAGAGCGAGGGTGTAGGTCCGTACCTCACATCGCTCATGCCGAACAAGAATGCGGTGATAGCCGACTTCTCGCTGCGCAACTATGTGGAGCGTCTGCGCAACACATGGAGCAAGGAGGACGGACGCGGCTATATCAGCGCTAACCACATGGATGAGGCTGTTGTGGCAGACATTCTGCAGACACGCCAGAACTGTGTGACGAAACTCGTCAACCTGGGCATACCTACATGGACCGACCTCATGGGAAGTGCACGCAAGGACATGCTGCAGTATATGGAGACGCAGTCGGAGAACACCTGCGCACAAGTGAAGCTCGAGATAAAGCAGAAGCTGGTGCTCACGCGTCAGGCGTTCCGCGGCACACTCACCATTGAGAACGGATCGAGCAACGCCATCGAGGACATCCTCGTCGACGTGAACGCTACGAACATGGAGACCGGCTTCATGGCTACATCGCGCGAGATGCAGATAGCTATCGAGAAGATAGAAGGTTTCGAGGGCGAGAAGGACGGCGCATGGCGACTGGGCGCAGGCAAGAAGGGCGTGGCTACCATACTCTTCATTCCTACCAAGTATGCAGCGCCCGAGAACCTCACCACCTATAGCTTCGGCGGAACGCTGAGCTTCAAGGACGGTAGCACGACGCAGAACCGCTCGCTCTTCCCCGTGAGCCTGCAGGTGAAGCCGTCGCCAGAGCTCGACCTCACTTACTTCATGCAGCGCGACGTATACGGCGACAACCCGCTCACGCCTGACGTCGTTGAGCCGGTGATACCTGCCGAGTTCTCGGTGCTCATACACAACAAGGGTAAGGGCGACGCCAACAACGTGCGCATGATTACGAAGAAGCCTGAGATTGTGGAGAACGAGAAGGGACTGCTCATCGACTTCGACATCATCAGTTCGAGCCTTAACGGAGGCGAGAAGACGATGGCGCTCGACGACGACATCGCTACGCAGTTCGGCACTATAGCCGCCGGCACTGCCTCGTACGCCACATGGGACCTCACAGCGTCGCTCATGGGCCACTTCACCGAGTACGACGTGAGTGTTACGCACGTGACCGACTACGGCAACCCCGACCTCTCGCTGCTCGACCGCGTCACCATACACGAACTGATACACAGCCTGAACGCCACAATCGGCGACAAGGTGTACCGCGCATGGATCACGAACGACGAGCCCGACGCGGAGGATGCGCCCGACCATATCTACTTCGCCAACGGCACCGACGAGGAACTCGTGACGCTGAGTGGGGAGACCAGAATGGAGCGCATCGACGCTACGCACTACCGCGTGACGGTGCCCACCGACGTGCCGCGCAACTGGTTCTACACGGCTGTGGCTAACCCGGCGGGCAAGTACGCGAAGATACTCAGCATAACCGACGAGACGAACAACCGAAAGCTCGACGCTGCCAACTTCTGGACAACCGACTACACGATGAAGGACGGCATCGACCCGCAGCTCGACTATCGTCTGCATATTGCCGACATCGTTTCGGGCAAGGGCACGAACAAGTACATCGTGGAGTTTGAACCGATACCTGAGCTGCGACTCGACGTGAAGAGCATCACGACGGTGCCTGCCGACGACCAGATTGCGGAGAAGCCGATAGAGGAGCTTACCGTGGAGTTCAACAAGGACATCAAGCCCGAGACCTTCACACGCGAGGACATCGTGGTGCGCCACGAGGGCAAGCTCTACAGCGGCGACATCGCCATCACTCCGAAGGACGAAGCCACGAAGCGCGTGTTCAAGCTCAACACAAGCGGTCTGAGCGAGAATGGCTACTACGTGCTACAGGTGAAGACCGACAACATCACCGACGCCGAGAACTATCCGGGCGCTGAGGGCAAGATGGTGAGATGGATGCTCTTCAAGGACGGACTGGTTCACTACAACGTGCATGTTCTGCCGCTTGCAGAATGGGGAAGTGTGGAGTGTGTGAAGGACGCTCCTACAGAAACGCCTGCTGCTTTTGCAAAGCGCGGCATGAAGAAGGCTGAAGCCAACAGCGGACAGCTGGCTTACGGCGGCGGAATGACCTTCAAGGCTACGCCGAGCAAGGGCTACAAGTTCGTTTGCTGGAAGGACAACGCCACCGACGAGGTGCTCTCAAACAACGCCGAATACCACGTGGAGGCACGCAACACGCTTGACATATCGGCTGTGTTCGAGGCTGAGACGTATAAGGTGACGGTGAAGTGCGACGCCGACGGCGGAACGATGGACGTGGCATCCGGAGTATACGAGTACGGCACGAAGCTCACGCTCGACGCCAAGGCCAACGAGGGCTACCGCCTGGACGGCTACAAGCTCAATGGCGTGCAGACCGAGACTGCCGCTCCGTATGAACTGACAGTTGAAGGACCGACAGAGGTGGAGGTGCTCTTCCACGACCTCTCGCCGGTAGACGTTATTCTCGACGAGCGCAAAGACTATCAGCGCCCCGTAGAGTACGTGAGCGCAGCGAGTCTGGAGAACGGCACGAACGTGAAGCTCTACCGCTCGTTCCTCAAGGAAGCATGGAACACTATCTGTTTGCCGTGCGCCGTGGAGAACCCCGAAGAGGTGTTCGGTGTAGGCACGCAGGTGGCAAAGCTCGCAGGCATGACGCCGACGTCGCTCACCTTCGAGTATGTAGAGAAGATGGAGGCTAACACGCCGTACATCATAAAGCCTACAGCGGTGAACAACGCGGCTTATGCCAACGTAGCGTCGCCAACGGTGCTCTACGACCTCGGAATGCGCACGCTCGAAGACCTGCCGGAGGGCATGGACCGACCGACGTACGAAACCGAGAGCGGAGTGTCGTTCATCGGAGCGTACCGTGTGGAGAACCTGCCGGCTAACGAGGGCTACTACTACATCAGCGGCAACAAGTTCTACTACATCGACGTGCCCGTGCCCACAACACGCTACCGCGGATTCTTCCATTCCGACGTACACAACGGCGCGATGCTCAGTCTGGCTTTCGGCGGCGGTACGACAACCATAGAGGATGTCTACTTCCTGCCTGCCGGCGCCGGCGATATCTACGACCTCACCGGCAAGAAGGTGCGCTCGAGCGGCGAGTCGCTCGACGGACTGAAGCCCGGCGTGTACATCACGAAGAACAAGAAGTTCGTGGCGAAGTAGGTTGGAGATGTTGATGTGGTGAGATGTTGAGATGTTGACATTTGATGTTTTTCGATGTTGAAAATGTTGACATTTGATATTTTTCGATGTTGAGATGTTGACATTTCCCACGACTTCTAACAAAAAATCCCTCTAAGAGGGACAAATCTGCTGAATATTTCCCTCAATGAGGGACGTTTTAAGCCCAAAACGTCCCTCGTTGAGGGATTTTTTGTATCTTTGCATTATTAATCAAACGTCTACAAGCTATGATAGAATTGAAACTTTATGAATACATGCGCGAATTGCTTAAGCAGATACCCACCACATTCGTGCGTTATAAGTATGACGATATCAGTTGGGATAGTCGTTTGGTGGGAATACTTGGTCCGCGAGGCATCGGCAAGTCGACAATGATATTGCAGCGTATAAAGAATACGCCCGAAAACCATAGCCTCTACATCACAGCCGACAATATGTACTTTGCCGACCATAAGCTCTTCGACCTTGCCGATAAGTTTGTGAAGGAGGGCGGAACGCATCTGTATATCGACGAGGTACACAAGTATAGCGGCTGGAGTAGAGAACTGAAACTGATGTACGATATGCACCCTTCGCTGCACATCGTCTTTACCGGTTCTTCGGTGCTCGACATATATCGTGGCGAGTCCGACCTCAGTCGTCGTGCCTTGCTCTATTTCATGTACGGCTTGTCGTTCAGAGAGTATCTGTCTTTCTTCCATGGCATAGAGAGTCCGGTTTACACTCTCGACGACATCCTCAACAACCGAGCAGTGCTTAATGCCGTAGAACATCCGCTGCCACTCTTCCGCGACTATATGAGCCGTGGCTATTATCCCTTCTCCGTTCAGGGCGATTTCCCGATGCGTATGGAGCAAGTGGTGACGCAGACTATAGAAGTGGACATACCGCAGTATGCCGATATGAAAGCCTCTACAGCCCGCAAGCTGAAGCAACTGCTTGCAATTCTCTCGCATCTGGCTCCATACAAGCCCGTAGCAGACAGTCTGGCGTCGGAGATAGGCGCAAGCAAGAACAGCATACCCGATTATCTGGCTTATCTTGAGAAGTCGGGTATGATAGGACTGCTGCGCGACGACACTTCGGGCATACGCAATCTTGGAAAGATAGAGAAAGTATATATTGACAATCCAAGTCTGATGACGGTTCTTGCTGGCGGTACGCCCGATATAGGCAATCTGCGCGAGACCTTCTTCTACAATCAGATGCGTGTGCGCAATGAGGTGACAGCCTCACGCCAGTCCGATTTCGTCATCGGCAAGTACACCTTCGAGATTGGCGGACGCAAGAAAGGCAAACAGCAGATAGAAGGTTTGAATAATGCCTATATCGTGAAGGACGATATAGAAACAGGCTTCGGCAATATCATTCCGCTGTGGTGCTTCGGATTGAACTATTAGTATATGAGTCATTTGTGGATTGGTTATATTTATAATAGGATTATTCTTAGTTTCTTTGTGGGAAAGTACGTTTTTTTTTATAAGTGATTGAGAATGAGATAAGTTTTTATCTCATAAAAAGAAGAGG